>Ga0209040_10001888_pt1 | contig 16541 bp, 13 predicted proteins | sample BogFormECP12_OM3_FD_188240 | JGI IMG/M metagenome (GOLD analysis project Ga0209040, IMG submission 188240) | Bog forest soil microbial communities from Calvert Island, British Columbia, Canada - ECP12_OM3 (SPAdes) (version 2) | ecosystem: Environmental > Aquatic > Freshwater > Wetlands > Bog ...
GGCGCTTGGCCCGATCGCCGAGCACTTTCTCGCCAAGGGCGGGGCGACGTTCTGACGCAAAGGAAAAGGCGGCAAAGCGCCTTGGAATTTATTGATTCCTTACGCGCGGACTTACCTTCCGTCTCGATCGCTTATGCGCTTGCAATCATATTTGGCACGAAAGAGGGGAAGTATTGGAGATGTTAGACTAGATGCGTAGCCTTTCAGACAAACTCAGGTCGGTCAACCGCCAGCGCACATCTTCACGTATTGTCGCCGCAGATGACCACGAGCCGCTGATTACTCCTGACGTGCTCCGCCAACTGGGCGTGCTTTTGCTGGTCGTGTTCGCCTTCGCGATGATTGCGTTGGTTCTCCTCAACGCGCCTCGTTGACGATACGCTCGCGCCGGGTGAGGCGGCCAGAATTTATGGATCCCTTATGTGCGAGAGGCGCTTTCCGTCTCGATCGCTTACGTGCGACCGACGATATTGGCACTACGCACCGAAAGGAGGCGCGTCACATGCGGGCTTTGCCTTCAAACACCGGCAGGTTGTTCAGCCGGGCGCGGAATCTTCTGGAGATTGACGCGGCGAGTGATCATGAGCCGATCGCGGCTATGGGCGTGCTGGCCCGGCTCGCGATGCTTCTGGTCATCGCGCTCGGTTTCTCAGTGGCGGCGCAGCTTCTGGTGAACTCGCCTTTCTAATCAAGCGGGGGTGGATCCAGCAACCTGCGAAGGTATCGACAGTCACCTCTTTTCGCTCCTCGGCCGCCGTCGGAGCTACATTTGGCGCCTCTCGCCAGTTAATAATGACCATCCTCTCAATTCTTTTCTGGAGCTTGGTGATCGTTACGGCCGGCGTCAGCTTCCGATTTGGCGCCATGGCCGGCCTCATCTTCTTCCTCTTTACGCTGGTAACTGGCGCAGAGGTCGCATCCCATTTGGGACTACGATGATCCTGGCTTCTTGGCGACGAAGAATGTTTTAAGCTGAACTTGGCGCTGGATCGGCTAAAATCGTGTAGCAGACCTCACGATTGCCGATGGCACAATCGACGCGCTCAGACGACAGACGGCCCGACCCGGACGCGTTGCTAGCGGCGTTCCGGAAGGAAAGCTCGGGGCGGCTGAAGGTGTTTCTCGGCGCCGCGCCTGGCGTGGGGAAGACGTACGCCATGCTGCAGGGCGCGCGCCACCTCAAGGAGGAGGGCGTCGATGTCGTCATCGGCCTGGCCGAAACCCATGGTCGGGCGGAGACAAGCTCACTTGTCGAGGGGCTCGAGGTGCTGCCGCGCCGCATGATCGAGTATCGCGGCCGGACGATCGCTGAATTTGACATCGACGCGGCGCTCGCCCGCAAGCCCAAGCTCATCATCGTCGACGAACTTGCCCACACTAACGCGCCCGAGAGCCGACACCCCAAGCGATGGCAGGACGTGCATGAACTGCTCAACGCTGGCATCGACGTCTGGACGGCGCTGAACATCCAGCATCTCGAAAGCCTGGCCGACGTCGTGTCGCGCGTAACGGGCGTCGCGGTTCGCGAGACGGTCCCCGACAAAGTCCTGCAGCAGGCGACCGACGTCGTCCTTGTGGACATCACTCCCGACGAACTCATTGAGCGCCTGCATGAAGGCAAGGTCTATGTGCCGGAGACCGCGCGGCGGGCCACGCAGAACTTCTTCACGCCCGGCAATCTGACAGCGCTCCGGGAGCTCGCGCTTCGCCGCACCGCCGAGCGGGTCGACGACCAGATGGTCGACTATCTCAGGCAAAAGGCGATCGAGGGGCCGTGGGCGGCCTCCGAACGTCTGCTCGCCTGCGTCGGTCCGGACGACGTTTCGGAGCGGGTGGTGAGGCGAGCCGCGCAGCTTGCCACCGGCCTGAACGCCCCCTGGACGGCCGTCTGTATCGAGCCGCCTGGGCAGACTCCGAACGCCAAGAAGGCCAGCCAGATCGCCAAGACTTTCGGTCTCGCGGACCGTCTGGGGGCCGACACGATGCGTCTCCAGGGCGACGACTATCCCGGGGAGATCCTGCGGCTCGCGAGACGGGAGAACGTCACTCAAATCGTGCTCGGTCGATCGCGCGCAGGACTTTGGGCGCGCCTCTTCGGCCGGTCGCTTCCCGACGAGATCATACGGCGGGCGGGCGCCATTGAGGTTCACGTCGTCCCAAACGAAGAGGCGCAGCGCCGCCTCTGGCGACCGCGAAAATGGATATTCGAAACAAAGGGGCTTAGCGCCGAAATCCTCGCCGCCCTCGGCTCGGTCGGTTGCGCGATCGTCGCAGCGGAAGCGCTGTCGGTGGTGGTGAGACTCCCGAATCTGTCGATGCTCTTCCTCGCCGCCGTGCTGTTCAGCGGCATGCTCTGCGGCACGCGGGCGGCGGTTATCGCCTCTTTCCTTTCCTTTGCGGCTTACAATTTCCTCTTCATCGAACCCATCTACACGTTCACCATCGCCCAACCGCAGGAACTCCTCGACCTGTCCGTTTTTCTCTCGGTCTCGGTGCTGGTCGGCTCGCTCGCTGGGCGGGTGCGGGATCAGCGCGAGACCGTGATCAGGAAAGCGGAGGTCACGCAATCGCTTTATGACTATTCGCGAAAGCTCGCGGGCGCCTCGAGCCCCGACGACGTCCTCTGGGCGGCGGTGGCGCACGTGCATGCGGCTCGCGGAGGCCGCATCGTTTTTCTCGGTATGGAGGGGGAGGACCTGCAGCTCCGCGCCGCGTGGCCGCCCGACGTGCAGCTCGACGCGGCGGCTCAAAGCGCGGCCCGCTGGGCTCAACAGAAGCAGGAGCCGGCCGGCTGGGGAACGGGAACGTTGCCCAGCGTCGCGTTTCAGTTTCGCCCGTTGCCCGCGGCGCGCGGCCCGATCGCCGTGTGCGGATTCGAGCCGCGCTCCGCGGACGCCCCGATCAGCGCCGAAGACGAACTCGCGCTGACCGCGATCCTCGACCAGACCGCGATTGCGCTCGACCGCGCGCTTCTTGCCCGGGAAGCGGTGAAAGCCGCGACGATGGAGGAGAACGAGAAAGTGCGGGACGCGCTGCTCGCCTCTCTTTCGCATGACTTGCGCACGCCGCTGTCGGCCATTGCCGGCGCCGCAACCTCGCTGCGCACCCTGGGCGACAAGATGTCGCCTGCGGAACGGCTCGAGCTTCTGTCGTCGGTCGAGGACGAGACGGCGCGGCTGTCGCGCTTCGTCGCAAATCTGCTCGACATGTCGCGCATCGAAGCGGGCGGTCTCAAGGTGAAGCGCGATCTCGTCGACGTGGCGGACGTGGTCCAGGGCGCAGTCGAGCGCAGCCGCAAGGCCTTCCCCAACCAGCCTGTGCGCATAAGCCTTGCGCCGGACCTGCCGTTCGTCCGCGGCGACGACAAGCTCTTGGAGCAGGTTCTGTTCAACCTGCTCGACAATTCGCACAAATACGCCGACGACAGCGGCGCGGTCGTGCACGGACGCAAGGAAGGCGAAGAGGTCGTCATTACCGTCACCGACGAGGGTCCCGGCGTGAAGCCGGCCGATCTCGACCGCATATTTGAAAAATTCTATCGCGGCGGGCGCGCCGACGGCCGCAAGGCCGGCACCGGCCTCGGCCTGTCAATCTGTCGCGGCCTCATCGAGGCCATGGGCGGCGTGATCTTCGCCCAAAGCCCGGCCGTGAAGCGGCGCGGCACGCGCATCGTCATTCGCTTGCCGGCCGCGTTGGCGAGCCAAATATCCTTGCGGCCCGCCTCATGAAAGGGCCGCGCATCCTCATTGTCGATGACGAGCCGCAAATCCAACGATTTCTCTCCGTTGCGCTTGCAGCCGCGGGTTACGAGACGTTGACCGCGGAGACGGGCGCTCAGGCGCTCCGAGCAGCGGCGACCGGCGCGCCTGACCTCATCGTTCTCGACCTCGGGCTGCCAGACCGCGACGGAAAGGACGTGCTCAAGGACATCCGGCAGTTCAGCAACGTACCCGTGATCATTCTTTCGGCGCGCGATCGCGAAGCGGAAAAGATTGAGGCGCTCGACCTCGGCGCTGACGACTATGTCGAAAAGCCGTTCGGCATTGGCGAACTGACGGCGCGGTTGCGCACGGCGCTTCGCCGCCGGGCGACAGACGCCGAGCCGGCGCAACGGGTCGAGATCGATGGCGTCGCAATGGATTTCGAAAGGCGGCTCGTCACCCGGGACGGCGCCGCGGTCAAGCTAACGCCGAAGGAATACGACCTCTTGGCGATTCTCTTCCGCAACGCCGGCCGCGTGCTCACCCATCGCCAGATCCTCACGACGGTGTGGGGTCCGGCGCATGCCGAGGACACGCAGTATTTGCGCGTCTTCATCGGACAGCTTAGGGCCAAGATCGAACGCGACCCGACCGCGCCGCGCATCGTCAAGACCGAATCCGGCGTTGGCTATCGGGCTGCCGAGCCTTAAGGCGCCAATAGCTCCCGTCTCCTTGACCTGACCATTTCTTCGGCGCCGACGCTCCTCGAAAAGGCGCCTTCGCACAAGCGTTTCCCCAGAGTAGCCCTGGCACGCTCGTTGCGACTCCTCGTGAGGCTATTTGGGGAAGCCAGGCTCTCACGGACCCCTCTGGGGCGCACTCGACGAGGTCATCCATGTCCTGGACAAGACGAATGTTTCTGCGCGCCGCTGGCGCTCTGGCGTGCGGCGCCATGGCGCTCGCCGGCACGGCCGCGCATGCGGAAGACACGATCAAGATCGGCATTCTGCACTCGCTCTCCGGCACGATGGCGATCAGCGAGACGACGCTCAAAGACGTGATGCTGATGCTGATCGACGAGCAGAACAAGAAGGGCGGAGTTCTGGGCAAGAAACTCGAGGCGGTCGTCGTCGATCCGGCGTCGAACTGGCCGCTCTTTGCCGAAAAAGCCAAGGAGCTGATCGCCAAGGATAAGGTCGCGGTGGTGTTCGGCTGTTGGACCTCGGTGTCGCGGAAGTCCGTTCTGCCGGTGTTTAAGGAACTCGATTCGATTCTCTTCTATCCCGTCCAGTACGAAGGGGAGGAGTCGGAGCGCAACGTCTTCTATACCGGCGCGGCTCCAAACCAGCAGGCCATTCCGGCGGTCGATTACCTCATGAGCCCCGACGGCGGTTCGGTGAAGCGCTGGGTGCTCGAGGGCACCGACTACGTCTACCCACGCACGACCAACAAGATCCTCGAGGCCTACCTGAAGTCGAAGGGGGTCAAGGACGAAGACATCATGATCAACTACACGCCGTTCGGCTTCTCCGACTGGCAGACCGAAGTGTCGAAGATCAAGGCCTTCGGGTCGGCCGGCAAGAAGACCGCGGTCGTGTCAACCATCAACGGCGACGCCAACGTCCCCTTCTATAAGGAGCTCGGCAACCAGGGCGTCAAGGCGACCGATATCCCCGTCGTCGCCTTCTCGGTCGGCGAAGAGGAGCTCGCCGGCGTCGATACCAAGCCTCTCGTCGGACATCTCGCGGCGTGGAACTACTTCGAGTCGATCGACACGCCCGAGAACAAGGAGTTCATTGAGAAGTGGCACGACTTCATCAAGAAGCCGAACCGCACGACCAACGATCCGATGGAGGCGCACTACATCGGCTTCAACATGTGGGTGAAAGCGGTCGAGAAGGCCGGAACGACCGATCCCGATAAGGTGATCGACGCCCTGATCGGCGTGGCCGCGCCGAACCTGACCGGCGGCGTCGCCACGATGATGCCGAACCACCACATCACGAAGCCCGTCTATATCGGCGAGATCCAGGCCGACGGCCAGATCAACACGGTCTGGCAGACGCCGGGAACCGTCGTCGCGCAAGAATGGTCGCCCTACCTCGAAGGCTCGCGCGATCTCATCGCCGATTGGCGGAAGCCATTGTCCTGCGGCAACTTCAACGTGAAGTCGGACAAGTGCGGCGGCTGATCGCGGCGCGCTGTTGAAACCACACACTCCCCTTCCCCTCTCCCGCTCGGAGAGGGGAGATTTCTCCCGGTAACGCTTCGAAGCGCCGGACGGGAGGGGGTGCTTTCGAAAGTATGACGCGGCGAGCCTAATCGATGTCGAGCGCTTCGCGCCCTCTGTCATTTCTGATCGTGCGGGCTGCCGCGCTCGTCGCGCTTGCCCTCACGATGGGGTTGGCGCTCTCGCCGGTCGCCGCGCGCGCCGATGGGCTCGACGACACGCTGGCGCGGTTTCTCCAGGACAAGTTCCCGGAGAGCGAGAAGGCCGTGGCGGAACTGGCGGCCCAGGCGCCGCCGCAGGCCGCCGCGATCCTCAACGCGCTCGGCGACAATCGCCTGCTCATCAACCCCACCGACCACATCGTCGCCTATAGGACCGTGGCCGGCGCCATCCTGAACGCCAAGACCGGCGAGCCGATCGCGGACGCCTCCGCCTTCAAGAAAGTGCGCGTCAACAACGCGCTGAGACGCGCCATCGATGGCGCAATGGGCTCGCTGACCCTCGCCAATCCCGATCCGGAAAAGCGCCTCGCGGCGGCCGAAAACGTGTTCAAGGCGCGCGACGCGAAGGCGCTTCCCGCGCTCCAGACTCAGCTCGCCAAGGAAAGCGATCCGCGCGTCGCAAATATGCTGAAACTTGCGCGCGCGGCGATCGTCGTGACCAGCGGCGGCGCATCGGCGCAGGACCAGCTGGCCGCGATCGAGACGTTGAAGGCGCGCGGCGATGAGGACGCGCAAAGCCTCATCGACCAGATCGCGCAGAAGGCGACCGATCCGCAGGTCAAGGCCGCCGCCGATTCCGCCATGTCCTCGATTCATACGCGGCTCGCCCTTTGGCGCGCGGCCCAGGACCTCTGGTACGGCCTCTCGGCGGCGTCGGTGCTGCTGCTGGCCGCGATCGGCCTCGCCATCACCTTCGGCGTCATGGGCGTCATCAACATGGCGCACGGCGAGATGGTGATGCTCGGCGCCTATGCGACTTATGTTGTGCAGATCCTCCTGCCGCCCTGGCTGCAGAATTGGTCGCTCGCCTTCGCCATTCCGCTCGCGTTCGTCGTGGCCGGCCTCGTCGGCGTCGCCATCGAACGTCTGGTGATCCGCTATCTCTACACGCGGCCGCTCGAGACGCTGCTCGCAACCTGGGGCGTTTCGCTGATCCTCCAGCAGGCGGTGCGAAGCATCTTCGGGGCCAACAACCGGCAAGTGACGAATCCGTCTTTCATGTCGGGTGCGTTCCATCTCGGAGGGCTCGAGATCACGTCCAATCGCATGTGGATCATCGTGCTCGCGATCGTTGTGTTCGTCGCGCTGCAGCTCGTGCTGCGCGCGACGCCGTTTGGCCTGCAAATGCGCGCCGTGACGCAGAACCGGCGCATGGCTGCGGCAATGGGCATTTCGACCGCTCGGGTCGACATGCTGGCCTTCGCCCTCGGCTCGGGCGTCGCGGGCGTGGCGGGCGTCGCCCTGTCGCAGATCGATAACGTCTCGCCCAATCTCGGCCAGGGCTACATCATCGACAGCTTCATGGTCGTCGTGTTCGGCGGCGTCGGCAACCTGTGGGGCACGGCGCTTGGCGCGCTGACGATCGGGATCGCCAACAAAGTGCTTGAGCCGCTGATTGGCGCCGTGCAGGGCCAGATCGTGCTCTTGATCGTCATCATTCTCTTCATCCAGAGGAGACCCAGGGGTCTCTTCGCGCTTAAGGGCCGGGCAGTCGAAGCATGAGCGCGCAGCTCGATCGCCTCGGCCTTGCCTTTGTCGCGGTTCTCGCCGCGGCGGCGATTGTCGTGCCGGCTTTGGCGCTAGCGACGGGTCCGGAATCGGCCTTCCATATCCCGCCCTATCTCGTCCAGCTTCTCGGCAAGTACCTGTGCTACGCCATTCTCGCGGTCGCGCTCGATCTCGTGTGGGGCTATTGCGGTATCTTGTCGCTCGGCCACGGCGCGTTTTTCGCGCTGGGCGGTTACGCGATGGGCATGTATCTCATGCGCCAGATCGGCGCGCGCGGCGTCTACGCCAATCCGATCCTGCCCGACTTCATGGTGTTCCTGAACTGGAAGGAGCTGCCGGTCGCCTGGTGGGGATTCAACTGGTTCCCCTATGCGATGCTAATGGTCGTGCTCGTTCCGGGCCTGCTGGCGCTCGCCTTCGGCTGGTTCGCGTTCCGCTCGCGGGTGACCGGCGTCTATCTGTCGATCATCACCCAAGCGATGACGTTTGCGCTGTTCAAGGAATTCTTCCGCAACGATTTTGGCTTCGGCGGCAACAACGGCCTGACCGACTTCAAGGACCTGCTCGGCTTCTCGTTGCAGTCCTCGGCGACGAAGGCGGCGCTGTTCTCGGCGAGCGCGGTTGCGCTCATTCTTGCCTATTGGGTTGCGCGCGCGATCATTGCGTCCAAGTACGGCAAGGCGCTGACGGCGGTGCGCGACGCCGAGAGCCGAATGCGCTTCCTCGGCTACCGGGTCGAGAACTACAAGCTCTTCGCCTTTGTCGTGTCCGCGGTGATGGCCGGCGTCGCGGGCGCGCTCTACGTGCCGCAGGTGGGCATTATCAACCCGAGTGAATTCGCCCCCGCCAATTCGATCGAGGCGGCGATCTGGGTCGCGGTTGGCGGTCGCGCGACGCTGGTCGGCGCGGCGGTCGGCGCGATCGCAGTCAATTTCGCGAAAACCTGGTTCACCGGCGCCTTTCCGGAATATTGGCTCTACGGCCTCGGCCTGCTCTTCGTCCTCGTCACCCTGTTCCTGCCGAAGGGCCTGCTCGGCCTCGCCCTTCGACCGTCCGGTCCGAAGCCGCCCGCCGAGGCTCCCGCCATCGCGATTGAGGAGGGCGCCGACCCATGACGCTCGCCGAGTCAGGCAGCCCGACCCTCACCTCGTCGCTGCTTTACCTCGATGGCATTAGCGTCTCGTTCGACGGCTACAAGGCGCTGCGCAGCCTTTCTCTCACCCTCGCGCCAGGAGAAATGCGCGCCATCATCGGCCCGAACGGCGCCGGCAAGACCACGATGATGGACGTCATCACCGGCAAGACCCGCCCCGACGAGGGCGACGCCATGTTCGACGGCAAGTATGACCTGACCAAGCTCGACGAGGCCGAGATTGCGACGCTCGGCGTCGGGCGTAAGTTCCAGAAGCCGACCGTGTTCGAGAACCACACGGTCGAGGACAATCTCTTGCTTGCGACGAAGGCGCCGCGCGGCGCGTTCGCGACTCTGTTCGGGCGCGAGGAGGCGAACATCCAAGGGCGGATCGACGAGATTCTCGCCACCACCCGGCTCGGCGAGCATCGCGTCCGCGTCGCGGGCTCGCTCAGCCATGGGCAGAAGCAATGGCTCGAGATCGGCATGCTGCTCGCACAGGACCCGAAGCTGCTGCTGGTCGACGAGCCGGTGGCCGGCATGACCGACGCGGAGACCGCAGCCACGGCCGAACTCTTGCGCGAGATCGCCCGCGATCATTCGGTGGTCGTCGTCGAGCACGACATGGCCTTCGTGCGCGAGCTTGGCGTCAGGGTGACCGTGCTGCACGAAGGCTCGGTTCTGGCCGAGGGCACGCTCGATCAGGTCAGCGCCGATCCGCGCGTCGTCGAAGTCTATCTCGGCCGGTGAAGCGAATGCTCAGCGTCGAACGCATCGATCTCTTCTACGGCGCGGCGCAAGCCCTGCGCGCGGTGTCGCTGAAGGCTGAGACGGGCCGCATCCTGGCGGTTCTCGGTCGCAACGGCGTCGGCAAATCGTCCCTCCTGCGCGCCATCGTCGGCCAGCACATGATTGCTTCCGGCGCGATTCGCTGGAACGGCGAGGACATGAGCAGACTGCCGAGCCATCTGCGGGCGAAGGCCGGTTTCGGCTACGTGCCGCAGGGGCGCGAGATCTTCCCGCTCTTGACCGTGCGCGAGAACCTAATGACGGGCTTCGCGACGCGTCCGCGCGCCGATCGGGTGATCGACGACGAGATTTTTTCGCTCTTTCCCGTGCTCAACGACATGCTCGGGCGGCGCGGCGGCGATCTTTCCGGCGGTCAGCAGCAGCAGCTCGCGATCGCTCGTGCGCTCGTGACCAAGCCGAGACTCCTTATCCTCGACGAGCCGACCGAAGGCATCCAGCCTTCGATCATCAAGGACATCGGCCGGGCGCTCGTGCATCTCCGACGCAAGGGCGACATGGCGATCCTCGTGGTGGAGCAGTATTTCGAGTGGGCGCGCGACATCGCCGACGACTACGCGGTCATGGACAGGGGCGCGATCGTGCTCGCCGGGACCCGGGCGAAGATGGACGAGCGCGAGGTCCGGGACCGGATGACGGTGTAAGGGGCGATAGCGAGCAGAACTGCGGCGCTAGTGAGCTTAGGCGCCGTGCCCGCAATTATGTTAACGTCGTCCGTCTGGGCCGCTTGGCCCCGTCGCACACCCGGCGATCCACTGCCGTCGGCGCTGGATCAATCAACTGATTCTCAAGCGCTTTCGCCCCTCCACCTTTGTGCGGATTGACTCAATTGCCCGCCCGAACCACATCAGCGATAGGGCCGATAGGGCCTGCGCTCATATTATTGCCGTAACGTTCGCGCAGGGCAGAGGCGAGGGGAGAACATGTCGGCGCTCGCGCCTCGGCTGAAGAGGAGAAAAAGGAACCCATTCGCTTTGCAAACTTTTGCGCTTTTGACTTTTCCTACGGATCGCCGACGTCCGGCATGAGGCTTCGGGGGGCATGACGGACGTGAACGAGGCGACGACCCGAACGGCGCTGCCGACGGTCACGGGCTTCGCGGTCGGCTGCGCGATCGCTTCTCTGCGCGAGAAGGGCATCCCAGTCCGCCCTTTGCTGGAACGGACCGGGCTCTCCCAGCCAGACTTCAGCATACCGCAGCGGCGGGTGTCCGCGGCGGCCCAAGGCGAATTCCTGGAAGTCGCCGCCGAGGCGGCGGGCGACACGGCCTTCGCGCTCCACCTCGCGGAGCGGTGCGACCCGCGCGAGATCGGGCTTCTCTTCTATGTCGCGTCGGCTGCGAAGACCTTAGGCGAGGCTTTGGCGCTCTTCGCCCGCTATTTCCGCATCGTCAACGAGAGCGTTCGCTTCAATCTGTCGCACGAACCGGAAGGGGTCATCGTCGAGTTCAACCTGGTCGGCGTGTCGCAGCAGCGCGTGAAGCAGAACACGGAGTTCTGGCTGGCGCTCATCGTCAAGGCGGCGAGAGAGGTGACGGGTCAGTGCGTGACGCCCATAGTCGTGGTGTGCCCGCATACCCGCGACAAAAACCTGGAGGAGTTCGAGCGCTTCTTTGGCTGCCGGGCCGAGTTCGGCGCGTCGTTGGGCAAGTTGGTGTTGTCCCACGAGACGGCCGCATTGCCGATGAAGACCGAGGATCCGCATCTTCTCGAGTTGCTGCGGCCGTTCTGCGAGCAGGCCGAGAAGGTGCGCAACACGCCGCCGGAGTCGTTCCGGGCTTCGGTTGAAAATGTCGTCGAGCGGCTTCTGCCGCACGCTCAGGCGGAGGCGAAGAAGGTCGCGGAAATTTTGCGGATAAGCGTCGGCGCCCTGTCGCGGAGGCTGGCCAAAGAAGGGACCACGTTCGGACAGGTTGTGGACCAGGTGCGATGCAGCCTGGCGCTCCAGTATCTTGTCGAGCCGTCTCTTACTTTCACGCAGATCGCCTGGCTTCTGGGCTATGAGCGGCCGACCTCATTCAAGCAGGCCTTCAAGCGCTGGACCGGTCAATCGCCGTCCGCCATACGAGGCAAAAAGCGTCCGCCCTGGCCGACGTAGTGCTGGGCCGACCCTGGAAGCCGGCGTCGGTATGAGCGGCGGACGCCGTGAGACTTGGATTTCCGGATCCTATCCCAGTCGCGCCTGACCGCCGGATTTTCGGGAATGGCGACCGATCCGCTGGACGAGAGTTTGCTGGCGGCATTGACGTGGGTGGTTTGCGGGGCGGACGAACTTGGGAGGGGATCGAAGAAGCGTCGGCCGGAGCGCTGGACTGGCTACGCGGTCTTCCGCGGTTCGCGAGCGGCTGTCCGACGGCGCATTGCTCGATTCGGACGAGAGAATCCAAGGAAAACCAAGGAAATCCAAGCCCGTTTTGCGGCCCAAGACAAGGTTTGGAGCGCAGCCCGCAAACAATTCCAAATTAGCAAGACAGGCAGAGTGTAACATTTACCGCATGTAATAGAGGCGGTGGCGCGCGATCCACTACCCGTGCCACGCCGCGACCGTCTTCAAGGTCGAGAAGCCGTAGAGGGCCTCAAAACCCTTCTCCCGCCCGTGGCCCGACTTGCCGACGCCGCCGAAAGGCAGCTCGACCCCGCCGCCGGCGCCGTAGTTGTTGACGAACACCTGCCCGGCGCGGAGCGCCCGCACGAGCCGCATCTGCCTTCCCCCGTCGACGGTCCAGACGCCGGCCACGAGCCCATACCCGGTCCCGTTGGCGATGGCGACCGCCTCGGCCTCGTCGTCGAAGGGAATGACGACCTGGACGGGGCCGAAAATCTCCTCCTGCGCCAGGCGGTGCTCCGGCTTCACGTGCGCAAACAGGGTTGGCGCGACATAATGGCCGCCTGCGGGCGCGTCGGCGACGATCGTCCCCTCGGCGGCTTTCTTGAGATCCGCGCCTTGCCCGATGAAGCCCAAGACAATCGCCTTCTGCCGGGCCGAGATGAGCGGGCCGACGTCGAGGTCGGCGTCCGCCGGCCCGACCTTCAAGGCCCGGTAGCGCTCGGCCATCCTGTCCACGACCTCGGCGTAGCGCGGGCGCTCGACGAGGATGCGCGAGGCGGCCGAACACGTCTGCCCCGCGTTCTGGACGCCCGCGTTGACGAGGAAGGGGAGCGCCCGGTCGAGATCGGCGTCGGCGAAGACGAGCTGCGGCGACTTGCCGCCGAGCTCGAGCGTGACCGGCGCAACATGCCTCGCGGCCGCCGCCTGCACGAGCGCGCCAACCGCGACCGAGCCCGTGAAGGAGAGGTGATTGACGCCCGGGTGCTCGGCGAGCGCCGCCCCCGCTTCTCCGCCAAGGCCTGGCACGACATTGAGCGCGCCGGGCGGGAAGCCCGCTTCGCGCGCAAGGTCGGCGAGCGCGAGCGAGGTGAGGCAGGCTTCCTCGGCGGGCTTCAGCACGCAGGCGTTGCCCATGGCGAGCGCCCCGCCGATGGTCCGCCCGGCGATCTGCATCGGATAGTTCCACGGCACGATATGGCCGGTGACGCCGTGCGGCTCGCGCAGCGTGTAGACCGTGTAGCCGGCGAGATAGGGGATGGTCTCGCCCATGATTTTGTCGGCGGCGCCGCCGTAGAACTCCATGTAGCGGGCCATGGCGAGCGCGTCCGCCCAGCCCTGCTTCAAGGGCTTGCCGACGTCGATGGCTTCGATGCGGGCGAGGTCCTGGGCGCGGTCGAGGATGAGCGCGCTGAGCCTCATCATGAGCCGGCCGCGTTCGGTCGCCGTCAGGCGGCCCCAGTCGCCAGCGAGCGCCTGCTCGGCGGCGTCGACGGCGGCGTCGATGTCGGCTTTCCCTCCGCGGGCGATCGCGCCGATCTCGAGCCCATGCGACGGGTCCTCGAGCGGCAGCCGCTCGCCCGACTGGGGCGCGACCCAGCTTCCGCCGATGAAGCATTTATCCGTAGGGAACCAGGCGAGGTTTGGCGCCGCGTCCACTCGATCTCGATCCTCGCTCCTAACCCGTCGGCGCCAGCGGCGACGAGGGTCCTGTCCGCTCTAGACCGCCAGCTCCCGCGGGGCAAATTGGAGACTGCGTTAATTTGCACGGGCGCCCGGCGATCTTATTTGACCACCTCCCAGAAGAGGCCGCAGACCGCCACGAACCCGAGGACGAAGACCAGGGTGCGGATGAACGGAACGGCTGCGATATAGACGAGGGCGTGAATCAGGCGCAGCCAGAAGTAGGACATCGCCCAAAATGCCGTCATGCCGGTTTCCTTGCCGGCGAGGTGAGCGATGAGAACGAGCGCTGCGAAAGGCGCAAACGTCTCGACCGCGTTGATGTGAGCCCGTTTGGCGCGCTGACCCCAGAGCGGCACCGGGCGCGGCTTTGGGTCGACGTAATTGCCCGCCGTCAGTAAACCGTTAGTCTGGACTTGGCAGACGATGTAGGGAATCCACAGCGCCGCAGTCAGCAGGGCCGTGTAGGCGAGATAGCGTAGTTCGACAGACACGGCGATCTCCCGGTTCGTTCGAGGGCGTCGGGCGTCGCGGCGGGTTTCGGGGCGACGCCCAGCGGTAGCGTCACATATCCATCGCTTGAGCGAGCTCGATCGATCCGCCCGCCTTCAGCAGCGGACAACCCTTCGCCTTGGCGTGGGCGTCTTCGACGCTCGACGCCTCAATGAGGCTGTAGCCGCTCGCTGGGTTAGGCCCGCCGTTCTCCATCAGAGAACCGTCGGTTTTTACCGTATAAGCCTTGCCGACCGGATTGCCGCCATCAATCACCGCCGCGCCGAGGCCGCCGAACCACGCGCCCCACGCGTTCATCACCTCCTGCGCTTCCTTGGGGTTCGTCGGGGCTTTGCCGCCATGATAGACGAATAGGTACTTTGCCATTTTCTAAGTCTCCTCGTCAAAGGAACAGGGCGCTGATTGGGTAGCATCGTCGGGGTCGCCAGCCCATGGCGACTCCGGCGGCGAAACGCCGGCAGGCGTTGTGAAGAGTTTACAAGGATGACCGTCCCCGCCCGTCCCGACCGCGCGCTCGCCCAGACCCTCGAACAGCTAAGTGAGGCTCGCGTCGTCCCCGACATCGCGCCTGTGCTTCGCCGCTCAGCCGATAACGTCAAAGCCGCCCTGCGGGATGCGGTCCTTGGCGAGGTCGCCGCCTTCTCCGATAGTCGCAACCCCCGGGTGCTCCCGGATCTTGTGGATCATGTAGGCGCGCATATCGCAGAGGTGACTCGACTCTTCGAGGGCGGCGATCTCGGCGATTTTGCGTTCGTCCGCGCGCACGCGCGCCTACGCGCCGAACAGCGTTTTCCGCTCGAGGCGACGTTGCATGCCTATCGGTGCGGTCACCGGGTGATCTCGCGCTGGCTTCGCGACGCTGCGGCGACCGCGCGACAGCGATTGACGCTCGAAGCAATCGACGCGATCGCCGATTTCTCCATCGAATACACCAATGTCGTTAGCGCGGTGATGGCGTCCGACTATGTGGCCCACACCCGCCTCATCGAGGCCGCGGAAGGCGACCGTGGCGCCGAGCTGCTCAACGTTCTTTTGAGCGGTTACGACGAATCGGACGGTCGGATCGCGCGGCTTTTGAAGGCGGCGGGCTATCTGGACCAGCGCCGCTCCTATTGCGTCGTCTGCGTCCGGACACCGATCGCGGATGAGCTTGAAAATCCCGAGCGCGCGCAGCGGCTCTTGGCGGCTGTCGCCGACCAATTCGCCTCCACCAATATCCGGATTCTCGCGGGCCTCCGAAATTCGAGAGTCATCGCATTAGCCTCCGCGTTGCGCCGTCAATCGGGATGGACGGAGCCGCAGACAAACCTTGCGGAGCGCCTCACTTTTCATCTCATGCAACTCGGCCCCTCTGTCCTCGTCGGCGTCAGCGCCGATCATCCCTCGACGGCGTCGATTCCGAAGGCGCTCAGAGAAGCGACGGCTGCGCTGGATTTCACGAGCATGGACAGGCGCGTCGTTCCGTTCTCGGAGCTCCCCGTGCGCAGCCTGCTGGTTCACGCGGGCGGCGAGTATGTGCGGTCGGCGGCGCCGGCTTGGAGCCGGGCGCTGCTGTCTGCCGACGCAAAAACCGGCGGAATCCTTGTGCGGACGCTCATGGCGCTCGCCGACGCCGACCTCAACGTTCAACAGGTGGGGCGTCGGCTCGAGGTGCACCCCAACACGGTCTACGCACGGTTAAAGCGCATCCAGCATATCACCGGCCTCGACGGCCGCCGCCACCACGACCTCGTCGAACTCCTGTTCGCGGTCGAGTGTGTGCGGATCTGAGCGCCGACGCCGCCAACAGCGATCGGTTCTAAACCTCGCCCCAAACCTCCTCGGCGATCTCGACCAGGCGCGCAAGCTTGATCCACTGGTCGGCCTCCAAGAGGTCGTTGCCGTGCGCGGTCGAAGAGAAGCCGCACTGGTGGCTCAGGCAACATTGTTCGAGCGCCACGTATTTGGTCGCCTCCTCGATCCGGCGCTTGATCTCGTCCTTGGGCTCGGCTGTGGCCTTCTTCGAGCTCATGAGGCCGAGCACGATGGTCGCGCTCTTCGGCGCGAACCTCAGCGGGGCGAAATCGCCCGAGCGCTCATCGTCGTATTCGAGGAAGAAGCCGTCGATCTTCATCTCGTTGAGGAGGATCTCGGCGACCGGCTCGTAGCCGCCCTTCGCCACCCAGGCGCTCTTGAAGTTGCCGCGGCAGAGGTGGACGCAGATCGTCATGTCGGGGGGCTTATCCCGGATCGAGTCGTTGACGAGCCTGCAATAGAGATGGGCGAGGGCGTCGGGATCGTCGCCGCGCGCCTTGGTGCGGGCGCGGATGTCCGGGTCGCAGAGATAGGCGAGGTTGGTGTCGTCGAACTGGAGGTAGCGGCAGCCGCGCGCGGCGAGGTCGGCGACTTCGGCGCGGTAGGCGGCGGTCAAATCGTCGTAG
>Ga0209040_10001890_pt1 | contig 16533 bp, 14 predicted proteins | sample BogFormECP12_OM3_FD_188240 | JGI IMG/M metagenome (GOLD analysis project Ga0209040, IMG submission 188240) | Bog forest soil microbial communities from Calvert Island, British Columbia, Canada - ECP12_OM3 (SPAdes) (version 2) | ecosystem: Environmental > Aquatic > Freshwater > Wetlands > Bog ...
TCTGCTCGTCGCCACCGCCTGGCAGCAGCGCGCAGTAGATGGAGCCGGTGGCACGCGCGATCAGGGCATAGGAAACATTGGAACGATCCGCAATTTGTCGCAGGGCCTCGACAAAAGTGCCGTGTGCTTCCGGCAGCGCACTTAAGCGCAAGATGGTGGCGGCCCGCGACGAATCGAGCAGAAGAGGGAGGGCTTCGCGCAGACGTCCCCAGATGGCAGGACGGGTGGTGTCGTCAAGGAAGATGGTGGAGGTAGGGCGAAGTTCTGACGGAAGGCTGTGCGCCAGGGCGTCGAGATCGCCAGCGTAGCGGTTAAGGACTTCTGGCGAGCCTGCAAAAGCGGCGCACAATTGCCACGCCTGCGGATTAAACCAGTCGGCTGGCAGAGGCAACGATGCGCGGGCAGCGGACGCGGCCTCACCGCTTGCGCCAACGTCGGCGAAGATCGACGGTTCCGGGCCCGAAGGTGTTTGCGCCGCGAAGATTTGCGCTAGTTGCGGATTGAGGACGTCGAGAGTGAGAGGGGAGAGCGGGGATACCGCAATTTTGCGGCGCAACGCCAGCGCTCCTTCCGCGCCAGGAAAGGCGGCTACGAAGCCTCGGGAGGCTTGGGGCAAAGGGAATGTCCGGAAGTTCAGCCGGGTGATGATGGCCAGTGTTCCGAGGGATCCGATCAGAACCTTGTGCAGGTCGTACCCGGTCACATTTTTTACCACGCGGCCGCCGCTCTTGCACTGCGCGCCAGCGCCATCAATGAACTCCGCTCCGACCAGAAAATCGCGGGCGGTGCCATAAGCTTGACGCAAGGGCGAATCGAGGCCCGAGGCGATGGCGCCGCCGATCGTGCTCACCGAATAAAAAGGAAGAAGGAGCGGAAGGAATTGGCGGTGCAGTGCGAGGGCGGAATTCAATTGGGCAAGCGTCAGACCGGCGTCAACGCTCAGGGTCAGGTCGCCGGGGTCGTAGTGCGCGATCTGATTCATCGCGGTCATGTCCATAGCAATGTCATAGCGCGCAGGCGGCATGCCGATGCCAAGTTTGCTGCGGCTGCCGACTGGAATGACGGCGAGCTTTTCGGCGATGGCGAAGCGCACGATTTCCGCGGCTTCAGCGGCGCTGGCCGGCTTGACCATCACGCTCGGCGTCACGTCGTCCACGGCGTATTCGGAGAGCGTTGCTGCATCGCTGCGCACGCGTGTGGCGTCGATGACTGAGGACAAGCGCTCGGCAAGATTTGCGGAGGTAGTCGGCATTTAGCGTTTGACGATTGCTGGTTCCGGGGCCACGGGAATCGCGGATTGGTTCACTGCGGCGGACGACGTCCCGGCCGTGGCAGGCGCAGCGTGCGGGCCCGTGTGTCGAACGCGAATCTCGCCGCAGCCTTTACCCATGGGAAAGATTTTCCCGGGATTTAGCGAGGCGGTGGGATTGAAGGCGTCGTGGACGCGGCGCATCAGGGCGAAATCCGCATCGGAAAAAATCAGGGGCATCAGCTCGGATTTTTCCATGCCCACGCCGTGCTCGCCGGTGAGCGAGCCGCCTACTTCGACGCAGTAACGGATAATTTCGTTGGCGGCGCCCAGTGCAGCTTGGAGTTTACCGGGCGTGCGCGGATCGTAGAGTACTAGTGGGTGAAGGTTGCCATCGCCGGCATGGAAAATGTTGCCGATTTGCAGGTCGTAAGCCTTACCGATTTCGTAGATGCGGCGCAAGGTTTGCGGCAGCTTGGAACGCGGGATGACGCCATCGAGCACGTAGTTGCACGGGGCGATGCGGCCCAAAGCTCCAAAAGCGTTTTTGCGGCCTTTCCAGAGCAGGTCGCGCTCGTGCGCGTCACGGGCCACGCGAACTTCGCGCGCGTGATGCGCCAGGCAAACTTCCTCAATCGCGGCAGACTGCGCGGCCACCGATTCCTGCAAACCCTCAACCTCCAGCAGGATTACCGCGGCACTGTCCATGGGAAAACCGGCGTGCACATAATCTTCGATCACGCGCAGGGTCCAGCCGTCCATCATTTCGCAGGCGGCCGGGGTGATGGCGCGCGCAGTGATATCCACCACAGTTTCGCTGGCGTCGTCGATGGAATCGAAGATGGCCAGCAGCGTTTTCACGGCTTCGGGCTTGCGGCACAGTCTAACGGTAACCTCCGTGACCAGCGCCAGGGTGCCTTCCGAACCCACGAAGAGTCCGCACAAATCGTAACCAAGCGGCTCGCCGTGCGGATTGCCGATGCGCAGAATTTCCCCATCCGGTAAAACCATCTCCAGGGCGGTGACGTGATTGGTGGTCACGCCGTAGGCCAGGGTGTGCGGCCCGCCGGAATTTTCCGAGACGTTGCCGCCGATGGTGCACGATTTTTGGCTCGACGGATCCGGCGCAAAATACAGCCCGGCGTGTTCCACGGCGCGGGTCAGTTCGGCATTCACTAAACCTGGCTGCACCACAGCGCGCAGGTTTTCATAGTCCACGCTCAGAATGCGATTCATGCGCGCGAAAACGATCATCACGCCGCCCGCGCGCGGAATCGCTCCACCAGAAAGGCCCGTTCCCGCACCGCGGCCCACAATCGGCACATCATATTTATTGGCAACTCTTACGATGGAAGAAACATGCTGCGTTGTGCTGGGAAAAACCACCGCTTCCGGCATCGCTTTTTCAATCGATCCGTCGTACTCGTACATCAACATTTCTTCGGGTAGCGAAAGAACGTTCGTAGGTCCGAGGAGCGCTTTTAGTTCGCGGATGAAGTCGGAGTTCATGGACGATCTTCGCTTACAGCAAATCTGGCACGCCCCGAGGCGCCCGTTGCCACTATAGTGAGAGCGCCGGACGAGCGCAACGCCTTCACCGGAGAAAGCGCTCCACAGGTGTGTTAGTGTAAATTTCGAGACGGAAGCCGAATATGCCAAAGCCAAAAGTGCTTGCCACGCGCCCGCTCTTCCCTGCCGCGCGAATGATTCTGGACGCCACCTGCGATGTGGAGTACTTCTCGCCGGAAAAAACGGTGCCACGCGGGGAACTGCTACAGCGGCTGAAGGATAAAGAAGGATTGGTTTGCTTGCTGACCGACGCGGTGAATGAAGAGTTGCTGCGCAACGCGCCGAAATTGCGGATCGTCTGCAACGTAGCCGTGGGCTTCGACAACATCGACGTGGCGGCGTGCACCAAGCGCGGCGTGGTGGCCACGAACACTCCCGGGGTGCTGGATGAAACCACCGCCGACTTTGCCTGGACGCTGATGATGGCGGTGGCGCGCCGCCTGGGCGAAGGCGAAACACTGGCGCGTTCCGGGAAATGGACTGGTTGGGACTTGGACCAATTGGTGGGAGCCGACGTTTGGGGCAAGACGCTGGGCATCGTTGGCTTCGGGCGCATTGGGCGAGCCATGGCGCGGCGCGCTGGTGGATTTCGCATGAAAGTGATTTACAGCGATGCGCAGCGTGTCGCCGAGGACGTCGAGAAAGAGTTGAACACGGAATTTCGCAGCTTCGACGCTCTGCTGGCAGAGGCGGATTTCGTGAGCGTGCACGTGCCGCTAACGCCGGAAACGCGGGGCATGTTTAGCGCGCCGAAATTCTATCGCATGAAGCCCACGGCGTTTTTGATCAACACTTCGCGCGGACCGGTGGTGGATGAGAATGGACTAGTGGCGGCACTCGAAGCCGGGAAAATTGCCGGTGCGGCGCTCGATGTGTACGAGAACGAGCCGTTCATTTTGCCGGGCCTGAAGCGCGCCAACGTGGTGCTCGCGCCGCATATCGCTTCAGCCAGCGTGGAGACGCGCACCAAGATGGCCTGCATCGCTGCTGAAAACATGACCGCGCTGTTTCGCGGGCAACGGCCGCCCAATATGCTGAACCCCGAAGTTCTAAAAGCGAAGTGAGTCTGCGGCGGGCTTATGGCTGACTTGAAGCAGATGGCCCTGCGTATTTTTCGCGAGACGCTCGCCGCCATTGATATTTCCGAAACCATGCAGCGGAAGTTGTCGGTACGTGGAACGATGTTGTGTTGCTGTGACAGCGAGTTTGATCTACGCGCGTTTCAGCGTCTGCGCGTGGTAGCTCTCGGGAAAGCAGCGCGCGCGATGGTCCACGGCCTGCTCCGGGTGCTGCCGAGCGGTTTACCGCTCGAAGGCATTGTCGTTTCCCCGGCGGGCAGCACCGACGAACCGGAAAAACACCCATCGACGCAATCACTTCCTGGTTGGCGCACTTTTTCTTCGGGACATCCCGTGCCAGACCAGCAGAGTTGGAACGCGGCCGAAGCGATACTCGATCTGCTAAACGCCTGCGATACACAAACTCTGGTTTTCTTTCTATTATCGGGCGGCGGATCGGCATTGGTCGAGTTGCCGCTGAATCCAGAACAGAGTTTGGCGGATGTGCAGCAGGTACATCGCGCTCTGGTCGCCTGTGGAGCGCCGATTGACGCGATCAATACGGTGCGCAAGCACTTGTCAGCGGTAAAGGGCGGGAGACTGGCCGTCGCCGCCGGCAGCGCGACGAAAATCACGTTGGCGGTCAGCGATGTTCCCGCCGGAAAAGAATCGGCGCTGGCATCAGGGCCAACAATTCCGGATCCCACGATCGTCGCGGATGCCATACGGGTACTCCGCGAATATGACTTGGAAGCACAATTTCCTGCAACAGTGAGGCAATGGCTCGCGGCGGGAAAAATGCCGGAGACTCCGAAAGAGGGCCACACATCGTTCGCGAACGCTCATTTTTCCCTGATGCTGGGCATGGACGATCTTTTCCATCCAGCACATCACGCCGCCGAGGCACAAGGTTGCGTGACCTGTTGCGACAATGCCACCGACGATTGGCCGGTGGAGAAGGCTGCAGACTATTTGCTTTGGCAACTCGAGGAGTTGCGAAAGACCCACCCTGGCCGACGCGTGGCGGTCATCGCTGACGGCGAAGTGAGTTCGCCAGTCACGGGCGACGGCATCGGGGGCCGGAACTCGGCGTTGGTGCTGGCGTGCGTGCCAAAAATTGCGGGTCAGCGTGTCGCCGTGCTCAGTGCGGGAACGGATGGGATCGACGGCAATAGTCCGGCTGCGGGCGCGGTAGCAGACGGCGAGACGCTGTCACGCGGTAAAGCTGCCGGCATGTATCCCACCGAATATTTTCGTCGCAGCAACGCGCACACGTATTTCGCGGAACTCGGCGACGCCATCGTCACTGGTCCAACAGGGAACAATTTGCGCGACCTGAGAATTCTGCTCGCCGAACCCTAGACTAGGGCAGGCTCAGCACTCTTGGTATTTCCAGTTGCGCTGCTTACCCTGGGAGATCCACTCCGCAGCGGTCGCAATCCGCTTATCCCGCGTTTCCGGGCGTTTTGCGTCGGCGACCCACTCGATGTACTCGCGTTTGGCGCTGGGACTGAAGGCGGCAAATACCGCCGCAGCTTTCTTGTTTCTCTGCAGTGCTTTGGCAAACTCCGCCGGCATCTTGAGCGGCGGTTTCGCGGGCTTCGCCACTCTGTGCCTTGCGGCGAGCGGGCTCGTGTACTCGCCGCGGTCCACAAAGCTCACGGCTTGTCGAATCCAGTCGAGCATCTGCTTGTCCGACGGCAAGTCTCTCACGCTCTCGATGCGTCCCAGCGAGCCCATGCCGTCGCTCTGCAGAACCTTGGCCTGCCGCAACACGGCGCCAATCTCCTGGCCCCAGAATCCGAAGCTGCAATGCTCCTTGAACGCTGACATGTTGCAGAGAATCACGCCTTGATACTCGAAAAAAGGACGGCTCCACTTAATGGTTTCTGCCACGCCGGGGCACGCGTCGTGCACCAGCTTTCGCAGGTGCTGCATGACGGGTTGCGCGAACGGGCGCACCTTTGCGAGGTAGGAGTCCACCTTGGGGTTGAAGCTCGGAGTGGCCATCACAGTGACTCCTGTGCTCAGGATAGTCTGAATGATATTTATATATCGCGTCTGGGCTCGAACTCCAACCAGAATTCGAGTTATCCGATCATCCCGGGTTGCGGTCCGGCGCAGACAAGGCCGTGCGCTACGGGTTCCTCGCAGCGACCGGAAGGCGCGACTCGATGGCTTTCAGGCGGTCGTTCATTTCCTGGGTCAGGCGCTCGATGCGTTCGAGACGTTCCGTGTTATCCGCGGCGGTCTGAGCCGGCGTCGCCGCCTGCGGAGAATCGTCGTCGCCAGCGTGGTAATTCTTCGTCGATTTATTTTGCAGATGGGAAATCTGCGTTTTGATGATGGGGATCATTTCAATGGCCAGATCTTTGTTGCCGAGCAGGGCCTCCAAGGCGGGGATGGCGCTGGCATCGCCGCGATTGCCAAGGGCGCTGATGGTCGCCACGCGGATGGAGAAATGCGCCTCGGAGAGATAGCTGGTGAGCAGTTGCGTGATCGCCGGGTTGTCTTTATCGAGATGGCCTAGACTGCTGATGGCGGCGGAACGCGAGGGCACGGTTCTGCCAATAGCGGACCATTCGCGCAGCGTGGGAACGGCTTTATCGTCGCCGAGCGGACCGAAGGCACGCAGCGCGGCATTGCGCAGGAAATCGTCTGGCGAGTCCGCAGCCACCGCGGCAGTCAGCGTGGCAAAAGCATTTGGCGATTTCAGATGACCGAGAGCTTCGAGCGCGGCTCCACGCGCGCGATAAGATCTGTCATCGCGGGCTATCACCTCGAGTTTGGTGGCCACGGCGGGATCTTTCGCAGCGCCGAGCGAGGTGACAATGCGATAGCGCGCAAACAACGCGGCTTCGGCTGCGTCGGGGGCGGATTTGTCCAGGGCTTCGAGAAGCAGCTTGGTGGCTGCGGGAGTGTCCACGCGGCCCAGCGCTTCGATGGCGATGGTGCGCAATCCCCAGGTTTTGTCGTGGAGCATGGCCTCGCCCACCGCGGCGATGGCTTCATCATCCTTGGTCATTTTCGCCAGCGCTGCGACAGCGTCTGCGCGGTCACCCAGTTCCGGAGCGTTTTTCAGCTGATAGATCCACTCTTTCTTGTCTTTGTGAAAATCCGCGGACTTTAGCACGTGCCCGCCTTTATCAAACAGCACCATCAGCGGGGCGGCGTCCGATGGAAGTCTGAAGATATCGGTGTCTTTTTCCGGGTCTCGACCAATAACCACAGGATAGAGCTTTGGGCCCGTGGCCGTGGTGATTTCAATCTCTACGGGCACGCGAAACATGCCAACACTTCCACTTTGCTTCTGCGTTTGCTTTACAGTCAGCGCTATCTGGTGCTTGGAATCGTCGTAGACGTAGCTGAGATCCAGCCGTGGCGCGCCGGCGCCGTAAATCCATTGCGTAAGGAACTGATCGATATTGACGTGTGTGGCCTCTTCCATGGCCTTGGCGAAATCGGAAGTCAGCACATTCTTGCCGCGGTTGACTTCCAGATAATGCTTCAGTCCGGCGTAAAAAGCGTCCTCGCCTAGCTGGTGGCGCAGCATGTCCAGAACCCAAGCGCCTTTGCCGTAGGCGTTGCCGTCAAACTCGTCGGAGTCTTCCGAGAAATCGTGGCGCACGATGGGTTTGCTGAAAAGGTGGCTCTCCCGAAACCACTGGCGCGCCGCCTGCCAGCGATTGTAGTCGGCGTAATCCTTTCCGTAATGCGCCTCGTTCCACAGCGTTTCACCAAAAGTGGCGAAGCCCTCGTTCAGCCAGATATCCGACCATGCTTTGCAGGTCACCAGATCGCCGAACCATTGATGCGTAAGCTCGTGAGAAATTAAATCGTCCTGATTGGTGACGTATTCGGGGATGAGTTTGGGGTTGGTGAGCGATTCGGAAGTGTTGGTGGTGGCGCTGGAATTCTCCATGCCCCCGGCGACGAAGTCGTCGACCATGGCTTGATCGTATTTTTCCCAAGGATAATCCACGCCAAATTTTTTGCTAAGCAGTTCCATCATGGCCGGCGTGCGGCCGTAGTTAATGGCCAGGCGGTCGCCACGTCCCTGGGGAGCGAAATAATTTACTGGAATACCGCGCCAGGAGTCCTTGACCTCATCGAGTTCGCCAGCGACCACGGTAATGAGGTATGTGGAGCTGGGCAAAGACTCTTTCCACGTCCAGGTTTTCAAACCTTTACCGGCATCAGTGACGCTGACGAGTTTTCCGTTGGCCACCGTCTGCCAGGAAGCTGGAACGGTGAGCACGGTTTCCGTAGTGAGGCGGTCGTTGGGATAGTCGTAGGTGGGCAGATAGAAACGCGTGTCTTCGGATTCGCCTTGTGTCCAGATTTGGATGGGGCGTTTGGGATAGGCGGCGTCGGGAAGAATGAAGTACAGGCCTTTGGAGGGTTTTCCGTCGTACTTGATTTCCACTTCAAATTTCTGGCCGGCCTTGGCGGCATCTGGCAGGTACACCTGCAATTTGGCGTCGGTGGTTTCAAACTTGGCCGGAGCGCGGTCAACAGAAACGCTGCGAATGTTGAGGTCGACGGAGTCAAAGGAAATTCTGCTCGTGTTGTCGCGCAGGATGGCAAGAGTGTGGGTAACGTCGCCGATCACCTCTTTTTGCGGAACATCAAAGCGCAACACGATTTTGGAGTGTTGCAGGTCGTAGTCACGGCTGCGGGCGTAGGGCTCGTCGGCAAACATCGCCGGCGCCGCGGCGGCAAGCAGTGCGGCGCAAAGCAGCGCGAAGCGCCGATGAGCACGAAACGAATTTAATGTGCGAACAATGGATTTGAGATCAGAGAACCTGAGGCGGCGGACAAACACCATTAATCAATGCTCCTGTGCACCTTGTGCCCGACGCTTTCGAGCACGGCTATGGCCTGCTCGATTTCGCGATCGGCGATCAAGATGTAGTCGGTATCAAACGATGAAACGGCAAAGATGCTGATGGCCGCGTCGGCCAGGGGTACGGCGATCGATGAAACAATGCCAGTCAGCGCAAAAGTAAGCACGCTGTCCACGCGCAGCACGCGGCGGTCGCGCTCGGCCCGAACGCCGTCAGGCAGCTCGGACTGCAGGCAAACAACAGAGAGCTCGACGTCGGTTTTGGTCAGCGCAAAAAAACTGCTTTGTGTGTAGTCGATGGTGAGTTTTTCATGCGGCGCGAAGCGGGCTATGGCGTATAGACCGGGAAAAAGCGTGAGCAGGAGCTGATGCGAAATGGCCATCGCCTAGAGCAGACTCCGGACAATTCCACCATCGATGGCCAAGGAGACGCCGTTGACGTAACTGGCGCGTTCGCTGGCCAAAAAAGTTACTACCGCGGCAAATTCCTCTGGCGTTCCAAGACGTCCAGCAGGAATCTGGCGCTCCCACCCCGCGTACACTTCTTCGGAGGTCGCCCCAGTGCGCGCGGAGATGGCGTCGACGAGTTCGCTTAGGCGGTCGGTGCGCGTGTAGCCCGGACACACATTGTTGACCGTGATGCCGTGCATGGCGTACTCGTTCGCCAGCGTGCGCGCCAGGCCGGTGACCGCCGAGCGCACGGAATTGGACAGCAGCAAGCCATCGACGGGCTGTTTAACAGTGTAGGAAGTAATGGTAATGAATCGTCCCCATTTATTTCTTTGCATGCGCGGCAACGCGGCCTGGGCAAAAGACACGGTGCTCATCAGCAACAGATCCACGGCTGATTTCCAGTCGGCGCGCTCAGTATCCTTAAATAACTTAGACGGCGGGCCGCCGGAATTGGTTATGCAAACGTCGAGGCGGCCGAAGCGATTCTCAACCGCATCAACGAAGCCGGCCACTGCGGCCGCGTCCGTGACATCCACGGACCTGTGGAACACTTCGTGGCCTGTTTCTGCCGCAATTTCCTCAGCCGTCTGCGCCAGGTGTGCGGCGTTGCGGGCGCAAATGGCCACACGAGCCCCTTCCCGAGAAAGCTGGGTAGCAACGGCCCGCCCGAGGCCCGAACTGGCTGCCGCGACGATGGCCACGCGATTAGAGAGCCCTAGGTCCATTTAGTAGTCGATTCCAAACTCTTAATCATCTCGCGAATCGGCGGCGCGGTCAAACGCACGAACTGAGCTTTGGTAGGACGAGGCCGACGCCCTCCCCAGCTCCCTCCCCCCTCGCTGTGGCTTGCGAGGCGTGCGATACTCTCAGCGCCTTGAGTCTCGATATGATCCCGTTTCTGGCCAGCATCTTTCGCGGCGTACACTTTATTCTAGGAATATCCGCGCCTCCGCCGGGACACAACGAACGCACTTTCGTTCTTATTTGGCTTGGAATTGTTGCCTTGCTTCTAGTGCTGTTCTTCGGCGCGATGTACCTGATTCCCTACCTCTACTTGCGCCACTAACGCCCGCGCCCCCTACGACCGCCGCGCTAAAACCAGTCCGAACGGTAGGCGATCCACCACGCCAGCATTCCCACCGGAATGGTGGCCGCCACCGCCCACCAAAAAGGTAGCGCCAGGTCGGCGATAATCCCCAGAACAGTGAAGGTCATCCAAAAAATCTTGCGCTGCATGACCTCCACATTGTAACGGAGCGCCCGTGCCGCGAACTCGCGGCGATTTGCGCCGCCGCGCGAAAGATAATGCAGCCGGGCGCGCTCAGCTGTGCATACCAGCGGTCAGCCGCATCGCCATGTGCACCGCGTGGCCTCCGCTACGTGACTCTCGACACTGGCCACGCAGCCACCGCGCCTACAGTGTTGGGTCAGCACCCCTTTTCTAGGCCACGGGGCAGTATCGCCCGTACTTCCCTTTTCCTAAAGTGATGGCTCTCAGCCGAAAATCGCTCGACCCGATTCCACTAGACTTCATTCGCGGAGGACTATCTCCATGAAACCTTCCACGCGCAACATCGTGGTACTCGCGACTCTGGCCACCGTGCCGGTTATCGTACCGGTTATCGCGCCCAATCTCGTGTTCGCCAGGAAAACTCCGTCGTTGCCTGCCGCGGTGCTCGCGGCGCGAACCATCTACATCGACAATCAAACCAGCGACGCTGGTCTGCAGAACAACGCCTACATGGCGCTGGCGAAGTGGGGCCGCTTCCAGGTGGCCGACGTTCCGCAAAAAGCCGACATCGTCCTGCGACTCACAGGCAGCAACTACGTGCAGTCCGTGCCCAGCGACACGCCTCCGCAAATGCCGGCAGCGTCTCCCGCCAGCCGCGCGGGACGCGGCACGACTCCGGCTCCCTCCGAGGCTTCGGGCGCCGCGCTCTTGCCCAACGGCTACGAACCTGCCCCTGACGGCTTTACGCGCCTGACGCTGCTCGACGCCAAAACCGGCGCAGCCGTCTGGTCCGATTTAAGCAAGACCAATTCGCCGCAAGCCGCCACCCACATCCTGGACGGCCTGCGTGAAGCGTTCGAGCAAAGCCAAAAGGCTCGCTAACAATAGCGCCGCGCAGGCCTGATGTTCCGCCGCCGGCGAGTTGTAGAATCCCTGTTTCGTCGCAGATTCTCCGCCGCGCGCGCAGCAACAAACATCTTGCCAATCGCCAATTCGCGGCTTACGATGCGCGCGTGCGCCACCTCTTGGTTCGCCACCTTTTGTTGCGCACTTTTTGTCGCGCGCCTTTTGCACTTACCCTTAAAGCCCGAGGTGCGGGAGGAGAATCCTATGCATTTCATGGATGTCAATTTGCTCGCGGTGCTGGCTTGCGCGGTAGCCGCCATGGCAGTCGGTTTTTTGTGGTATTCGCCCGCGTTGTTCGCCAAACCGTGGGTCAAGGAAATGGGCTACGACATGAACGATAAAGCGGCCATGGAAAAAATGAAAAAGTCCGCGGGGCCAGCCTATGGCGCTTCGTTCATGGGCAGTATTGTCACCGCGCTGATCTTGGGAAAACTTCTGGATGCACTGAGCCGCCATGGAGAAGCCGTCTGGCAGCCGGTAGCTCCGGCGCAAACCGCGCTGTACGGCGTGGAGGTGGGCTTGGCGGTGTGGCTGGGCTTTGTCGCCACCGTGCAACTAACGGGAGTGTTGTTCGCCAATCAGAGCGGCAAATTATTCGCCATCAACACCGGCTACCAATTGGTTTGCTATGCGGTGATGGGCGCGATTTTGGCAGTCTGGAAATGAGCACGTAAGGAACACTGGCGGCCACCGCCGCGCAAAAAATTATGCCCCGCGATTGCGGCGCAGCTCGAAGATCAAATAGACGACGATCACCACGTTGACAAACAACAGCCCCAGCTTGACCGCCGAAGAGTGCCTCAGGAGTTCGTAGACCTCGATGGGAATCAGCGAACTAGTGGAAATAATGGTCACGTATTCCGCCCACCGCTGGCGCAACGCCAGTCCCGTGCCCTCGAGCAAAAACAGCGTGGCGTAAAAAAATGTTCCAGCGCGTAGCTGATGCAGCCTGCGCTCGTCGATCTTGGCGATTCTTTCCAGCAGCAAATGGATGTAGTGGTTGTGCGGATCAATGCGCAGCAGGTCCAGCAGATGTTCGGCGTCGCCCGCCAGATTCTGACTCAGCAGGTGACGTGCGCCAAACGCAATCGCCAAGAGAAAAACGCCCTTGAAAATTTTGAACGCCGCGATCAGCAGCAGTCCGTGGGAATGCGCGTGACGTTGCGCGCCGCCCGGCTTGGGTCCTTTCTTTCCTGCTGACGATTTTCCGGCGCTGCGGGATTTTGCGGCCATGCGAACGATGCGTCTCTCTCCGGGGTGCTCTGCGCCTGCACCTCTAATGTGCCGTCCCGCGCATCGAAAGTACAGGAGATTACCATGAACTTCGCAACCAAACCGCGATGCAGTAACCTGGCCGTCCTAGCCTTCGCCGTCACGGCTATTTTCGCAGCCGGCTGCGGCTATTTTCAAAAGGGCGGCAGCGACGCCGCGGCGCAGAAAGAACGCGACGAAAAAACGCGCGAGGAAGTGGCTAACGCCGTGGAAAATGCCAAACCCAAGCTGCAAGAAGCCGGGCGAAAAGTCGGCGAAGCGGCCAAGGTCGCGGCCGACGACGCGCGGGCTGCGGCGCAGGGCGTGAAGGAAGGCTGGGATCGCGGCGGGCACGCTGCCGTGGACCTGAATTCCGCGAGCGAAGCCGATTTGGTGGCGCTGCCGGGAATTTCTCACCGCGACGCCCGCAAAATTATCGAGCACCGGCCCTACGGCGATAAACACGATCTAGTCAGCAAGGGCGTCCTGACCGAGGAACGCTACGGCGACATTCGCGACGCCGTGACGGCGAAGTAGTTCCCGGCAAGATAGTTCATGAGAGAGCGGCTCGCGGACAAACTGCGTCGCTGGTGGTTTGCGCCGCCGTCCGCTAAAATCGCGTCAGCGGAAATTGACGCAGTTGCGGAGCGGACATGACCAATGCCAGCGGAGCCAACGCCATGGCCAATGCCACGGAGACGAAAACCACGGATGCCAACGAGCGCATGAACCGTCCGCTGGACGCCGTGGATCCCGCTATCGCGGATCTGCTGCGCGAAGAAGCCCAGCGCCAAGCCACGGGTCTCGAACTAATCCCATCGGAAAATTTGGTCTCTGAAGCGGTGCTGGAGGCCATGGGCTCGATCTTCACCAATAAATACGCCGAGGGCTATCCCGGCAAGCGCTACTACGGCGGCTGCGAATACGCGGACAAGGTCGAACAGCTGGCTATCGATCGCGCGAAAGAAGTTTTCGGCGCGGAACACGCCAACGTGCAGGCGCACTCGGGCACATCCGCGAACGTCGCGGTGTACATGTCCACGCTGCAACCGGGCGATACCGTGCTGGGCATGAACCTGGCGCACGGCGGGCACCTGACGCACGGCCACCCGCTGAATTTTTCCGGGCGCATGTACAAATTTATTGCCTATGGCGTGCGCAAGGAAGACGAACGCATCGATTACGACGAGATTGAAAAGCTGGCGCAGGAACATAAACCGAAGATGATCGTAGCTGGCGCCAGCGCCTACGCCCGCATCATCGATTTTGAACGCATCGGCAAAGTGGCCAAGGCCGTGGGCGCGCTGTTTTTTGTGGACATGGCCCACATTGCAGGATTGGTTGCGGCGGGTGTGCATCCCAGTCCCATCCCGCACGCGGACATCGTTTCCACCACCACGCACAAAACCTTGCGCGGGCCGCGCGGCGGCTTGGTCCTCAGCAAGGCCGCGTTCGCCAAAGAAATCGACAAGCTCACCTTTCCCGGTACGCAAGGCGGCCCGCTGGTGCACACCATCGCCGCCAAAGCGGTGTGCCTCAAAGAAGCGCTGGAGCCTGGCTTCAAGGAATATCAGCAGCAAGTGGTGCGCAACGCAAAGGCCTTGGCCGCCGCCGTGGCGCAGCGCGGCTTCCGCATCGTCACCGGCGGCACAGATAATCATTTATTTTTGGTGGAAGTCCACTCCCGCGGCATCACCGGCACCGACGCGGAAAAAGCCTTGGATCGCGCGGGCATCACGGTAAACAAAAATTCCATCCCCTTCGATCCCCTGCCCCCCATGAAAGGCGGCGGCATCCGCCTGGGCAGCCCGTCGGTAACCACCCGCGGCATGCGCGAACCCGAAATGGCGCAAATCGGCAACTGGATCGCCGACGTCCTCACCGCCATCGGCGACACCCCCAAGGAACAAGCTGTGCGCCAACAAGTGGCCGCACTGGCGGCGCAATTCCCAATCTACGAGGCGCGCATGACCAAACACGCAGAGCGAGTTGAACGCGCCCGAGGCTAGGCTGTCGATCCGACTTGAGTAGCTCAGTGACGACTTGTCGAGGGGTATCGCTTCGCTCTGTACGGGGAGAGTCCTCCCATCATTCGGGCGTTTGGTCATACCGCTAACCTAGGTTCCAAGGTGTCCGGGTGGCTTGGCTATCGTTCATCCCACCAAGACATCATCCCGATCAGCCGACACAGCCGCTGCCTGTTGACGACTAATCTAAAGTGACTCTAAGAATTCGGGGGTCGCGAGTATACTTGGCTCTGCGATGAGCAGAGCCAACATCCTCAACACGACCACGATCAACTACCAAGATTTGGTCGGAAACGGCAAGACTTACAGAGTTCCGCCGTATCAGCGGGACTATTCCTGGTCCGAGGAACAGTGGGAAGACCTCTGGAACGACATAGACGATCTGAGAACGAACCCGGACCTTCGTCACTACATGGGAGCCTTGGTTGTTGAGGGTCGATCAGACCGCGATTTTCTGATAATCGACGGTCAACAGCGCATGGCTACCCTTAGCATTCTTGCGCTTGCGGTAATCGACCAACTTGGGAAAAGTGCCGACTCTGGAATCGACTCAAGCGCAAACCGGGAACGAGCCAAGGAGTTGCGCGATCGATTTATAGGAGAAAAAGATCCCGCCTCGTTGATCGAACAAAGCAAATTGTTTCTTAACGAGACCGACAATCCGTTCTACCAAGACTATCTCATTCAGCTACGGCGTCCCCTGAATCCGCGTGGGTTGCCCAAATCAAATCGGCTCCTGTGGGACTGTTTTCAATACTTTCGAAAACGCCTGGGAGAGGTCGAGGAACTGCGTTCCGATGGAGCGGCCGTGGCGAGGCTGCTTTCTGAAGCAACAGCCCGCCAGCTTCTGTTCATACTGATCACGGTCGATGATGACTTAAATGCTTACACTGTTTTTGAGACCCTCAACGCTCGCGGTCTTGAACTTACGACCACCGATTTGCTTAAGAACTATCTGTTCTCCCGAATTCAAGTGAAAACCGATCTGGAAGCGTTGCAGCGGCGTTGGCGAGCGCTCATTGCAACGGTCGGCCAGGAACGGTTCCCTGAATTCCTGCGTTACCATCTTCTTTGCGAACAGCCTAAGATACGCAAGCAACGTCTGTTCAAATTGGTGCGCGACCGCGCCAAGACACCCCCTGATGTATTCGCTCTCCTCACGGCACTGGAGGCGCGCGCTGAGCTTTTCGCTGCGCTTTCCGACAACAACCACGGTTATTGGTCCGAACTTCCGACCGCCAAACCGTTCGTCCGGGAACTGAACCTCTTTCGGTCACGCCAAGTCACGCCGCTACTTTTTGCGGTCTGGGAAAGGTTCGCCAAGGAAAACTTCGTCAGCGTGTTGAGGATGGTTAGCGTAATTTCGTTCCGCTACAGTACTGTGAGCGGCTTGAATCCGAACGCTCTGGAGTCGGCCTACCCGGAGGCCGCAAAAGCGGTCCTAGACGGCAGTGCTACCACATTGAGTGCCGTTTTTGACCACTTGAAGCGCATTTACGTGCAGGATGATAAATTCCAGCAGGATTTCGCGTCATTTTCGGTCGAGACGGGTGGCCAACGAAGCAAGCTAGCGAAATACATCCTCTCTTGTCTCGAAAAGGACGCGGCAGGTCACAATGTAGATCCTGACACCGATCCAGGAACCATTGAGCACATTTTGCCCGAAAACCCTTCGGACGATTGGGAGCAATACTTCCGTCGCGAGTTATGGGAGTCAACGATCTACCGCTTGGGCAATCTAACCTTGCTCGAAGCTTCGATCAACCGAGAGGTCGGTAACAGGTCGTACCACGAGAAGGCTGCGGCGTATCCCGAAAGCATTTATCGACTTACTCGCGATGTCGTTGACCTTGCACCTACCGAATGGACTTTGGATCTCCTCAACGAGCGCCAGGGGCGTCTGGCGCGGCGCGCAACGCATATCTGGCGCCTCGATTTCTAAT
>Ga0209040_10001891_pt1 | contig 16527 bp, 13 predicted proteins | sample BogFormECP12_OM3_FD_188240 | JGI IMG/M metagenome (GOLD analysis project Ga0209040, IMG submission 188240) | Bog forest soil microbial communities from Calvert Island, British Columbia, Canada - ECP12_OM3 (SPAdes) (version 2) | ecosystem: Environmental > Aquatic > Freshwater > Wetlands > Bog ...
CCGTGGCGTCGGAGGAATGATGGAGTATCTACTTGTCCTGAACGATTCACCATACGGAAGTCAGCGTACCTACAACGCACTCCGCTTGGCCGGCGCTCTGGCGAAGGGCGCAACCATGGAAGTCTCCATTTTCTTGTTGGGCGACGGGGTGGTCAGCGGATTGCGGATGCAATCCCCGGCAGATGCGTCCTATAACGTTCAGGAAATGCTGCGGCTTTTGGCTGCGCAAGGTGTCTCAATCGGTGCCTGCCGCACTTGTTTGGAGGCGCGTGGGATTGACGATGCCTCGCTCGTCGCTGGCATCAAGCGCCGCACCCTGGACGACCTTCGCGCTTGGACAGAGGAAGCAACGAAGGTGTTAGTGTTCTGATCGGACAGTCGGAGTCCGCGCCCCAAAAGATCGAACATGCACAATTCCCGGCTCCGACGCCCACACCTTGCACGCCGTGCCGGAAGTTTCGGAAACTGGACCTTTCAACCGAACAGAACTGACACACCTCAATTGGCGCAAAATCCCCATTACGCTCATTGATCCGGAGCGGTCAATTCTCAATGAGTGTAATCGCATGGTTGCGTTAACTGACGTGAAAACTTGCGTGCGATGCGGCGTACAGTGCTGTTGACGTCAGGAGCGCATTGTTAAGGTCCGCGATAGCGCAATGCTGGCGACATAGCAGGCCAAAGAAATGCTGAGGCTTGTGAAAGGCGCACTGAACCAATAAACCTTGCAGAGCACGGCAAGACCACCGAGCATTGCCAGCCCGACAACCAGCAGGAACGGTGACTGAAAGAGCAGTTGGCTGTGAGCCAATGCGAGAAAACCGAAAATCAAGCCGAACAAAATAAGTCCCATGCTGTGGCTGGCATTGAAGCCTACCCAACACCGCCACATGGTTGTTTCTTTCGTAATGACAGGTGCAATCTGACTCATGCTGATTTGCAGTGCGGGGTCACGCGGCGTGAGATTTGGCCCCCAGAACGTATAGACGAGGTGGAAGACTCCGAGCGTAAGGACAATGCTCGCACTAAGAACCATGAGAATTCTTGCGGCCAAGGTGTTCTCCTAATTTTGTGGGCCTGATGGTCGTGACGCACTACATTTTAATTTTATTCCGCATTGTTCTTTTGATGAAATACGAAGCCCCGCCCTGAAGCCCTGCGTTCATCGTTTTTTGAGGATAGTTGGCGATAAATCCCGATTACACTCATTGACCCTGGGTCGGGCCAATTTCAATGAGTGACATCGCCTGATAACATAACCTTAGGGTTTTCTGGCTGAGATTGGATGGCTTGTCGGCTTCCTTTGTGGGCGTGTTTGCTACTGTCCCATGCCTGTGAGGCGGGCCGCGTCTTGCATCATCTCCAGTCTGCGCTGCTGCTGGTCCATCATCTCCTGCATGTGGGCCAGGCGTTCCATCTGGATCGACTGATAGCGGTTGACCGGGGTATCGTACTGTGCCGTGCCGATGGCCGCATGCATCTCCTGATTTACGCGGTTGATGCGGGCCTGCAGATCGGCAATGCGCGCTTCCTGGTTCTGGATCCGTGCTCTCCACTGTTCGCCGGCGCGCTGCTCGGCCAGCAAATGCTGATTCGCGCGCTGCTCCGAATAGCGATCAACGGAGCGTTTCACGCCGGAGACTGTGGTCATCGGCTCGACGGACTCCGGAACTCCGGGCGGATCCGAGGGAAGATCCTGATTGGTAATCACCTTGGGCAGCGTCCCGGCCGCTTCATGAGCCTGCAGCTTCGCATGGTTCGTGCGAGCCACGTCGCCCAGCGAATCTCCGGACTGGGACTGCGCTATCGCCGCTCCACTCAGTAATAGTGCGACAAACAAAACCCGCCAGGTCACTCGCTGCATAAGCCCTCCCGGAAAGCGTTCTGCCAGGATTGTCGTGCCCAAAACCGTCCTGACAAAGATCGCTCCCTATAAGGAGAACCCAGCCCGGCGCGCCCTGTCGCGTTCCAAAGGTGTAATCCGAGCCAAACGAAAGGCACCAGCCTCAGGTGACCAAAGGCACAACGATCCGTGCCCTCGCGGGTGACGCGTGCTTACTGTTGAAGGCGGATTTTCAGAAGGATGGCTCTCGAAAGTAAAACCGCGCTCCCTGAACTGCTAGAGGAGCGCGGTCGCGTTCGAGAGCCAGACTTTCCAAACTTTCTACGGCACGACATAATTAACTGAGGTTCCCCAGTTTGCGTAACCATCCCTGGTTCCGTCGCAGGTCCCGAGTGTCAAAGTAAACTCAGAGCCGGTGCAGTTCGCGTACTGGATGTAGTTAGTGGAGAAGTAGATCTTACCTGAGCCCCAGAGATAGACTGCATTGCTGTAGTCTCCCCAGCGAGGTCGAGTGGGACCGGGATAGCCATCGTACTCGGTAAAACCGTCTTGAGGCGATTGGCCTAAATCTACAATGTTGACGATCGACTTCAAGAGACCGTTCGAAGTGCTGGTTAGCCGGCCGTAGGCGGTGCTGGGATAAACAGCCTTAGATACGCCATCACTCGATAGCGTGAAGGTCATGATGGCTCCGCCGTTTCCTCCATCCTGGAACGACAAACCTTCCGCGGCCATTGACGGGAATTCCAGCTCCCCATGCTTCGGCGAAACATAACCTTGGCCGGTGAGGGTGAAGAACCCGGACGTGTCGAAGGTGTCGGTTCCGATGACCCAGTAAACGGCGCCTTGGTGCACTTCCGGGGCTGGTTCCGACGAATACGTTTGGGCGATCGCGGTTGTGGTGGCGCCCCAGATCTGGCCCTGCGCCTGCGAAACTTGCGTCATAAAGTCGCCGTTCGTAGCGATTCCGTTCTCGGGGCAGCTGTCGGGTGGCGGCGAGCCCACACTAAGGCCGGCCGCTCCGCATTCGGCGCCCAACGGTATGGGCCCATTCTTTTGCTCAGCCAGGAACCCTTCGCCGTAGTAGAACGACACACCGGAGAATAGCTGGCCGCCGAACTGGATATGGGAGCAGGCGGAGCAGTTAGGACTGTTCAGGCTCTTGAGTCCGGTCCAGTCAAAGACAGCGACTCGGTCGTCACCCAGGCCATAAAAGTCAAGAGTGTCCAGAATGAATCCGGAACCTCCATGACTATTGTCGTACTGAGTTGGATCCGGTGCGTGCGCCGGAATTGCGGCGTACCAGCAGGTGATCCCGGGCAAATGATATTGATTATCGGAAAAACAGGTTCCGTTTGGTGTCGGTAGCAGACCCATATTCTCGATGGCGACGTTGAAGGCCGGGTTTGGTTTTCCATGATCACCGAAGACGGGCAGGCCCAGTTCCAACGCATTCTTATCGATTGCAAATTGTTGTGCGCCGTTGAAAAAGCCGCCGCCAAAGCCCGGTATGCTCCCGTTGTCCGGAAACTCATCGTAAAACAAGAGGAAGGCATCTCGAGTGGTCGCGATCTTGGCGAAGTCATTAAAGAGGTAGGGATAGCCCGGCTCGCCTGGGTTGTAATTGGCATTGAGGAAGTAAACGCTGTAGGGACCAAATGGATCTGAGCCGTTGGTGACCGCAATCCCCTCATAGCAGGTATTGGGCACGCCGGCGAAACAACCTCCAAAGGCGCCGCCACTGGTCTCGGGGCTGGCAGAGACGATCTCGGTGAATATCCAGTGTCCGCCATTGTCGTGATCATAGACACACGAAATGTCTCCGCCGCTGCTCCATCCTCTGCTCGTGAGCCCCATGAGGGTATCGAGCGGGATGACCGCGGATGCGCGCTGCAAGACTGTGTTGAAAACCAGAATCTCACCGAGGTTGTTCGCCTCAACAACATAGCCATTTCCGGCGCATAGACCCTGGTCCGCGGGTTCAATGTCGACTCCTAAAACGTTGGTACTTTGCGAGGCGCTGTCCACCGCGTTCAGCCCTTTCACGCCGACGGCGTTCCCCGCAGAAAAACTAATGCTGTCGCAGCCAGGACCCAACGGTTCGCAACTGACGGTGGGAGGCGTAACCGCGGCGGCAGCGGCAGCGTTGTACGGGAGACGTGAATAACGACGGGCGCCCGGTTCCGGCATAACGTGCGGGATAGTCAAAATGCTAGATCCGGCTCGCGGGTTGGCGACCTGTGGTTGTTCCCCCGCGGCGAGAGGCGCCGTGGACGGAGAAAAGAAGGGTCCTGTAAGCAACGAGCAACCATAATAGTCGCAGCCGGTGGCGGCTGGACCAGCAAAGGTCGGCGAAAATTGTCCTAAACTGGACGATGTAGCGGTGCTCGCGGCGGCGTTTAAAGCGCCGGTGCCCGCTTGTGCTGGATGGGCGAATTCGGCTATGACGGTCAGCGTGACCGCCAGCGACAGCAATGCAAACCTCGATTGGCGGAACATGGGGTCCCTCCACTAGACGATTTAGAAGCCAAGAGATATGAATCGGGCCCTAGGGTTGACTGCTGCTGTAACGGGATCGCGGATCGAATTCGTTTCTAGGTCAGAGTCAACGACGGAACCGGAAACGCGTTCGGCGAACCGCGCGATCGTACTAGCGGGCCTAGTACTTGTCAAGATGCAGCGTCGTACACACCCGTCAAGCGCGCTGAAGCGCGGGTGTGTTTGATGACTTACGGGCGACTGAAAGTTGTACTCTTCCCGATCCCAGTGTGAATCAGATCTTCCGCAGCATACCGATCGCCCGGCGCGCCCTGTCGCGTTCCAGGTGTAATCAGCGTCAACGAAGGGGACTAGCCTCGAGTGACCAAAGCCACAAGGATCCGTGCCCTCACGAGTGGCCGAAGCCCGGGTATCGGTTTTGGTCGTGGCTCAGTTTGGAAACAATGCTTACCTCAGCTACTCATTTGGCCATCCATAGCGCGATATCGCGGACAGCAGTGTCCTCGCTGCCAAAAAAACCGTGACCCGAAAGCGCATCACAGTTGCCAGTCAAGGCGGTGAGGCCGGCGGACGGAACCTGCTCGGAGCCCTTTCTTGGCGACTGCTTCAACGCCTTGAGCACGGGCTTCTCACCCGCGGTGGTTGCAAGGCTACAGGTGCTGCCCGCGTCATTGATCATCAGCACGGGCACGGTGATGTTTCCCAGGTTCGCCGCGAGCAGAGAATCCGGATCATCCGAATCGTTGACCGATGCAGCGAAAACCAGGCCGTCCGGCCCACCTTCCGCGGGACTATAGGAGTCCGCAACGAAGGCTCCGCCGGTTCCCCGACTCGTACCCACGATCCAGACTGGCAGCCCAGGCGCTTTCGACCGCGCCCACGAAATGACTTCCAAAATATCGGAAACATGGGCGGCGCTACCTTCCTGGCCGGCTAGACCATCGGGGAGCAGGTAGAAATCAGTGGCGGCATCGAGGGTGATGGTATCGAGGTTGTGGCCTGCGAACAGGGAACGACTGCGCACCACGAAGTTATGGGAATTCACATCGAGTGTGCCGTCGGTACCGTTAGGAACAAGTGAGATGAGTCCGGCACCGCCAGGAAGCAGGATGACGATTGCCGTCGGGGCCGGGGTTGCAGTCACGATGAAGCTCTCACTCAAAACCGCAGGCGGCGGATCTGACACTGGCGCGCGCGACAGTGCGAGCGTCTGCACCACATCCTGGGCCAGGGCCGTTGCCCCGAACAGCAGGATAGCGGCTAGTAAGGCGAGCATAACCGGCCAGATCCATGCCGGCTTTTTACAATTTGAAAACAGGCCTATCATGTCGAACCTCCGCAGGACGAATGGCTACGTCCGATATAAGGGTTGATTCCGTCGCCTCAGGGGGCTGTGCGTCAACGGCAGGGGGCGGCTCTTCGGAGAGGCGAGACTCGTATCGGGGCGAGATGCTATGCGGATGAGCGCGTAATGTCAGTGACTCTGGTCACGTCGAGTCTTGGCGCAATTTACATCCAAAGTGATGACACCCCAAGTGGCGAAATATCCCGATTACACTCATTGATCCGGTTGCGTGACCTAGACTGGTCAGGCGCGCCGGAGAGGGCCGACGGGGCGAGCGAGCGAAGGGCTAATGAGTGGAATCGCGTGTTAGCAACGACTATCCGGAAGAGACTGAGCGAGGCTCCACATCACTGCCGTTCGAGCGTCCCATTGTGCTGATCGCGCTTTCCGCTGAAAGATAGGGAAGAGATTTCGACGTAATGCTTCTCGAATCGCGCATGAAAAATTTGGGCGGTGACACCATCGTCACCGCCCTTGAAAAATTTGCTTCTTGTTGGCACTTAAGATCTGCCCTCATTACGAAAGCAGCGACCTAATTCCCGGCGGTTACCGCGTTGATGAAGGCCAGGCCGTAGGGCGTCCCGTATCCAGTTGCATTGTCCCAGCCATGCCGGACCGTAAGTGAACTATCCAGCCCGAACCCGAAGTCCAGCACATCCTCGGAATCCTCGGGCCAGATGGCGCTGGTAAAGCCTTTGTTGCCCTCGAGCAATCCGGCAAAGATTTCCGAAGCCGAGTAGGTGGTGGCGCCGTTCTGATCTACGATCACTCCGGTCACGTTATTTTTTGTGCTGTCGGTGGTCGGCAGGACATCCTGAATTCCACCGTAGGGCAGAGCGGCGATCAACGGCGCCGCTTGACCTAGAGCATGTCCCGCCTTCTGGCTAGCAATTGCCCAGAAGGCCGTGAAGATGGGGCACCCTAAGCTGGTACCACCCCAGCCGTACTGAACGAATTGCGTCGACCCTTCCGTAATCACGATCGGAACGCCGGTATACGGATCCGACAGTGCCGAGACATCGGGAGATACCCTGCCTTTGCCGGGAAGGGCACTCTGCCACGGCGCCTTGGGCCAGAAGATGCTTTCGCCGCCGCCGCCACCCCCGATTAATCCGATCCCCAGTGGCGGATCGAAGACGGCCCCGGCTTGCAGAAAGACCAACGTATCTCCCCAGGCGGTCGTGATCGTGGATCCCGGATTACTAACATCGTTCAGGATCGAGGTTCCACCGACAGCTGTCGCGTGCGGAGCAATGGAAGGAATAAGAGGCGCTCCCAACGGCTTGCCCACCCCGTTGTCGCCACCATCTCCACTGGAGAAATTAACCGTGATACCTTTCGCCGTCGCAACCTGCAGTACTTCGTCCCAGGAAGTCTGTTCCGACGGCCCGGACAACAGGTCGAGGTCCTCTTCATAGCTATTAGAGATCTGGTTGCCCAGGTTGTTTTCGGCCACGTACGAAATGGAGTTTTGAAAATCCTCGCTGTCCTGGCCGACGGTGATAACGTCGACTATTTTGGCCCCGGGAGCTATGGAGTGGGCCCAATCCAGATCGAGCGCCATCTCAATGTTCCAGCCTTCGATAATCCCAAGCGTAGGATTAGGCTTGCCTTGGGGGTAGACGATGCTGAAGTTGGACGAGGTGAGTTTCGGCAAACCCGCGAGTGTAAAGAACGCATTGGCATCCTTCTCCAGAGTTGGATAGCCGTAGGCTTCGACCAGAACGATGGTCTGGCCTGTGCCATCGTATCCCGCGGTATAAACCTGATCGAGGCCCAATGCAGTCTGCAACTGGTTGGGGAGATAGTCGCAGATGAGGCTGCTGTCGAGGGAATACACCGTGCCTGTGTAAACCCCGACCGGAAGAGAGGTCGTGCCCACCAGGTCATAGGTTGCCGGCGCCGAAAGACAGCTGGTTGTACTTAACGGTGGGAACGTTTCGCCCTTCGCTATCTTGCCCAGGGCCACGGAAGGAAATGCTTCCTTGGTTTTCGGATCGACCGCCCGAATGGCAAGTGGACGCACCTGGTGGCCCTCCAGTCCGGCAACGGTCGAGACGTGATTTCCCGCCTCACCTGTCAGCCGCGCGTTGCGCACGTTGGCGCGGAATGATCGCCCGTTGTACTCGAACTCGTGAAGCTCCGTATTGAAGGCGCTCTCAACATTACCGATGGTGCCGCGGGCCCGGACGCTAAAGCCGATCGCGTCGGTGGAAAGGATGGTGAGGCCGTGGCCCCGAAGTTCCTCACGCACCATCTCCCGTTGCGCTTCTGTGGGCGCATACTTTGCGAGATCGGCGTTGGTCATCCAGTGGTGGTAGGTTGGCGAAGCGGGATCGTATAGAGCAGCTGCCGCTTTGTCAAATGCGGCCCTGTCACTAAGCTCGAGATGCACTGTAATGTTGATTTCTTTCGATAAATCAGAGCGACCGAGGTCTTTGGAAAATCGAATAGCTGCGGGCACATTGTTTTCCACAAGTTGTGCGTAGGCTGATGAACACAACACTGCGAAGAGCGCCATCACTGCGATCATCGCCACGTAGCTGCGCTTGAAAACTCTGCGTTCCATTTCTCCTCCTCAAGGGTTATTGCTGCGGGATGCGTTTTCATCCGGAGAAATCGCCGGAAGTTCATCCTCGTTAGTTGTTGCTGTTCAATGACCTTGTGGTCGATTCGATAAGGGGTTGTTCGCCCGGAGAACGGGCCGTTCGGCAGGGGAGAGTTCCTCCTTGGGCTGGATGCCGCAATTCAAGAGGCAATGCAGCGCGAATACTACTGCCCAACAGTAGCCAAGTCAAGCGACAGGCGGCCCAGAGGTCGAAAAGATCAGGCCCTCATCATCCGGCGATTGAACGGTGTGCTGGGTTCCTGCACGCTCTCGGGCGTTGCCCGGCTGGACAGTCGAGGTCGGCTGTCCCTACATTATCCCTACATTACTACTCTTAGGTTTTCCGGCTGCGGGTGATGGCTTCCCGAGCTTCTTTGTCGGCGGTGCGGCGGCGTTCGGTCTCGCGTTTGTCCCAGAGCTGTTTGCCTTTAGCCAGGGCTAGTTCGACCTTCACTTTGCCATTCTTGAAGTACATGCGGACGGGGATCAGGGTCAGTCCTTTTTGCTGGGTCTTGCCAATCAGCTTGCGGATCTCTTCTTTATGCATGAGCAGCTTGCGGGTGCGCAGGGGAGCGTGGTTGTGAATGTTGCCATGCTCATAAGGGCCGATGTGAGCGTTGAGCAGCCAGAGTTCGCCGTCTTTCACTAAGCCATAAGAATCCTTGAGGTTGGCGAGGCCGCCGCGAACCGATTTGGCCTCGGTTCCGGTAAGAACCACCCCACACTCAAATTTTTCCAGCAAGAAGTAGTTATGAGAAGCGATCCTATTAACAGCGGCATCGCGCTGGCCGGAGGCGGTGGGATCGCGGCGGGGAGATTTTTCGGGGCTGGGCTTGGTCTGGTGTGTGGACTGGCGGGGCATAAAGTTGCGACTTCGGTTTTATCTTAGCAGTAAATGACGCGGGCTTCGGCCATCGGGCTTCAGCACAAACCTTTGGCAGCGATCGTGAAACGCTGGTTTGCGAAGTCCGGTCCGCCGAAGCCCGAAAACTGAAGGCTAAGCCTCCGTTCCCCCACTGGGACTAAGACCAAAGAGTGTAACTGCCGCGTGTGCAATCGGATAGGGAGTCAGGAAGGCCGATGCTATAATCGCAGCAAAAGTAGAGCTTGGATTCCTCACATAGGTCCAATTTACCGGTCCTAAGTGCAGTTATCTGCTTGTCCGGCGAACACTTCCGGCAAAGATTTTTTTTGGACGAGGACTAACGAATGAGACGTCTGATGCCTGCGGCGGTTGCGCTGCTGGTTCTGGTTGCCATCCTGCCTGCGATCGCCGACAAGGCTAAGACGCTTTACGAAAAAGGACAGGACGCCGAGGCGCGCCAGAACTATGAAGCCGCCTACGGTTTTTTCAAGCAGGCTTACGACCTGAAACCCAAAGATTTGCGCTACCGGGCTTCTTTCGAGCGGATGCGGTTCAAGGCGGCAGCAACGCTGGTTCATCACGCGGAAGGCCTCCGCGACGAGGGCAAGCTGCAGGAGGCGTTGGCTGAGTTTCAAAGAGCGGCTCTCATCGACCCGTCGCTGTTCATCGCCCAGCAAGAGTTGAAGAAGACTTTGCAGATGATCAACGACAAGGAAAATCCTCCGCCGCAGGCCGCGGGACCTCCCAGCAATCTGGAAAAGAAGATCAGGGAAGCGAGCGGTCCCATCGAGCTGGCGCCCATCTCAGTGGTTCCCATCACCGTAAAACTCACCGAGGATTCCAAGGTTATTTATCAGACGATCGGGCAGTTGGCCGGGGTCAACGTGCTGTTCGACCCGGACTATACTTCGCGGCGAATTAAGGTCGAGCTGAACGGAGTAACATTGGAAGACGCTCTGCAGATTACGGCGCTGGAATCGAAGACTTTCTGGCGTCCGGTGACGTCGAATACGATTTTTGTGGCGCAAGACAATCCTGCCAAGCGCAAAGAACTGGAGCAGAGCGTCCTGAAGACGTTCTACCTGCAGAATCTTTCGCAACCCACCGAGTTACAGGATGTGGTGAATGCGATTCGCGCCGTGCTGGATGTGCAGCGCGTGCAACAGTTGCTCTCGCAGAATGCGCTGGTGGTGCGGGGCACGCCTGATCAGATCGCGCTTGCCGAAAAGCTGGTGGAGGATCTTGATAAGTCGCGTCCGGAAGTGGTGGTCGACATCGCAGTCTTGCAGATCAGCAAGGATAAATCGCGAACCCTGGGGTTACTTCCGCCGGCTAGCGCGACCGTCACTCTGCAGAGCAACATCAACAGCACCAGTACGACGACTACGACCTCGACGACTTCCACGGGCAGCACAAGCAGTAGCGGGTTGTCGCTCAACACTCTGGGCAACCTGAACGCCACGGATTTTCAGGTATCGATTGGCTCCGCCAACCTGTCGGCCGTCATGGGCGACAGCGATACGAAGATGTTGCAGAACCCGCAGGTTCGCGCCCTGGATAACCAGAAGGCGACGCTCAAGATCGGCGAACGAGTGCCGGTGGCCACGGGATCGTTCCAGCCCGGAATCGGAGGCGTCGGCATCAACCCGCTGGTTAACACTCAGTTTCAATATCTCGATGTGGGCGTGAACATTGACGTCACACCTCACGTGCACGCGGACCGCGAAGTGACGCTGAAGATCACCATGGAAATTTCCTCGGTGGTGGGTCAGTCGAGCATTGGCGGCATCAGCCAGCCCATCATTGGACAGAAAAAAATTGAACACGAAATTCGCTTGAGAGACGGCGAATCGAGCATGATTGGCGGCATCTTTGACGATTCGCAGACCAGGTCCCTGGCCGGCATTCCGGGGTTGGCGCAGATTCCAATCCTGAGATACCTGTTTGGGCAGACGACGCAAGACCATTCGCAGGATGAGACCGTATTCGCGATTACGCCGCACATCATTCGAGGAACCAGCCTCAGCGAACTGAATCAGCGGGCGATCGACATTGGGACGGCGAACGCAATTGAACTGCGGCATATCAGCCGCCCCGCCGCGCAGGCACCTACTCCAGGCGCCCCGGCAGGGCAGCCATCTGGCAGCCAGCCCCCGGCTGGGCAACCTGCGATCCAACCATCCAGCCCAAGTGCGAATCCGGGTGGGCAGGGAAGTGCGAACTTCTTGTTTGATCCGGGTCAGATCACGGTGGCGAAAGGGAACACGTTCGTGGTGAATCTGCTGATCTCAGGTGCGCAGAATGTCTATTCCGTGCCCGTGCAGTTGAACTACGATCCGGCGAAGCTGCAAATGGTGAACATCTCAAATGGAGGGTTTCTCTCGCAGGACGGGCAGGCTGTTGCCTTGGTCCATCGCGAAGATGAAACCACCGGAACTCTGCAGATTACAGCGACACGGCCGCCGGGCGCAGGTGGAGTTTCGGGACAGGGTGCTGTAGTCACGATGACATTCCAGGCGAAGGCCAGCGGACAAACTCCGCTGACCATCACTCGGGGCGGGGCGCGCGATCCCGGCCAGCAGGCCATCACGGTGAACGGCGCGCAGGCGTCGATCACGGTGCAGTAGGAAACGGTGCAGTGGGAAGATGATGCGGCGTAGATTCCATCGGGGACAGGACGGAAAGTTGGCACGGGGTTTTTCCCTGCTGGAACTGATTATCGCGACCACCATTCTGTTGATTCTTTCGACGATGGCGGTACCGATGGCGCGGCTCAGCATCAAGCGGGAGAAAGAGCGCCGCTTGCGAGCTGACTTGTGGGAGATGCGTGACGCCATTGACCGCTACAAGCTGGACGCGGATCGCCAGGCTTTTCAGATCAAGGTGGATAGCCAAGGTTATCCTCCCGATCTGGATACGCTGGTAAAAGGCGTGGACGTGCAGGGCAAGAAGGTTCGATATCTACGCAAGATTCCAATCGATCCTATGACAGGCGCTACCGAGTGGGGCCTTCGTTCGATGCAGGACGATCCCGACTCCGACTCATGGGGCGGGCAAAGCGTATTCGACGTCTACACCAAGTCGCAAGACGAGGCGCTCGACGGCACCAAGTATAAGGACTGGTAAATGGCAGGCAGGCTCAAAATGCGCCGCGGCCGGGGCTTCACGCTGCTGGAGATGATGATCGTGATCAGCATCATTTTGATCCTGATGTCGATTGCGCTCCCCATCTATAACCAGTCCGTGCTGCGTTCGCGGGAAGCCGTGCTGCGGCAGGATTTGTTCGAGTTGCGTTCCTTGATTTCCCAGTACACGCTGGATAAGCAAAAGGCGCCCCAGTCGCTGGACGACCTGGTGACCGGGGGCTATATAAAAACCATTCCCAAGGATCCCACCACAAACGAGGCGAACTGGGAAGTGGTGCAGGAAGATATCCTTCTGGCTGTGGACCAGCAAGATCCCGGCATCAGCGACGTACATTCGGCGTCGAACCAAACCGGCACCGACGGCACCGCCTACAGCAGTTGGTAGCACTGATCACGATCCCGAGTTGTAATCTCTGTTTACTCTCCTGAAGTTCGCGTAGTGCCTCAGCTTGAATTTCGGAAGTCTCGCTTTGGTATCCCGCCTGTGGCATCATGATCGAGGCGAGGTGCTTCATGATAGAGCAGGATAAGGTCAACCGTGTAAAAATCTGGGGCTATACGCTCGGAGTAGTCGTTTTCATGGTCGTAGTGGCATGGAAGTTTGTGACCCGCTAGGAGCAATACTTCCGATGACCATCGCTAGGGGCAGACGTCCGCGCGATCGCGTCCAGCTTGCCAAGCAAGTATTTTTACTTATGCAAGACAGGGTACGCATATTCCCCAAATTTCAAACTGGGGGACTACTTCGGTCTCGTTCGCATTGCACGCGTTTCGCGCAGGCACTAACATCTATGTATGCCGGTTGAAACGGAACTCACTCAGGTGCCTACTTCGATTCGCGCCCCGCGCGGGAATCAGATCACTTGCAAAGGCTGGCAGCAGGAAGCTGCCATGCGCATGCTGATGAACAACCTGGATGCCGACGTCGCCGAGCGTCCTCAGGACCTTGTCGTCTACGGCGGAACGGGGCGGGCGGCGCGGAGTTGGGAGGCTTACCACGCGATCGTCGCGGCATTGAAAAATCTTGAGAATGACGAAACTCTGCTGGTGCAATCCGGCAAACCGGTGGGCGTATTCAAGACACATGATTATGCGCCGCGCGTGCTCATTGCCAATTCGAACCTGGTCGGCCATTGGTCGAACTGGGAGAAGTTCAACGAACTCGAGCGCGCCGGGCTGATGATGTATGGCCAGATGACGGCCGGTTCGTGGATCTACATTGGCTCGCAGGGAATTGTGCAGGGTACGTTCGAAACATTTTCAGCCGCTGGCGAGAAACATTTTGGCGGCGATCTGGCAGGCCAGCTGATTGTGAGCGGCGGCATGGGCGGCATGGGTGGAGCTCAGCCGCTGGCTGCGACCATGACGGGCGCGGCGTTTCTTGGAATTGATGTCGATCCGGAACGCATCAAAAAGCGGCTGAAGACCGGCTATTGCGACTTCATGGTCACGACGCTCGATGAAGCCCTGCGCATTTTAAAAAACGCCGTGCGCAAGAAAGAAAATGTGTCGGTGGGATTGGTGGGGAATTGCGCGGACGTGATTCCGGAGTTGGCCGAGCGCGGCGTAGTGCCAGACATTCTCACCGATCAGACTTCGGCACACGATCCGTTGAATGGCTACGTGCCGAACGGAATGAGTCTGGAGGAAGCGCTTGAGTTGCGGAAGGGCGATCCGAAGGCGTACCAGGAAAAATCGCTCGACGCGATGGCGCGGCACGTGGAAGGCATGCTGCGGCTGCAGAAGATGGGATCGGTCACGTTCGACTACGGCAACAATATCCGCACGTTCGCCTTCCAGCGCGGCGTAAAGAATGCTTACGATTTTCCCGGATTCGTGCCCGCATATATACGCCCGCTGTTTTGCGAGGGACGGGGGCCGTTCCGCTGGGTGGCGTTATCGGGTGAGCCTTCGGACATTCATGTGACCGACGATTTAGTTCTGGAGCTGTTTCCGGAGAACCGCATCCTGCGGCGCTGGATTGATCTGGCCCGCAAGCGCATCAGGTTCCAGGGACTGCCGGCGCGCATTTGCTGGCTGGGGTACGGTGAGCGCGCACAGTTCGGCCTTGCGATGAATGATCTGGTGAAGAAGGGGAAGATCAAAGCGCCGATCGTGATTGGCCGCGACCATCTCGATTGCGGTTCGGTGGCGTCGCCGTTTCGCGAAACTGAGAGCATGAAAGACGGGACCGACGCGGTTGCCGACTGGCCTTTGCTGAATGCCCTATTGAACACGGCTGCGGGTGCGTCATGGGTGTCGATTCATAACGGCGGTGGCGTGGGCATTGGCTACTCGCTGCATGCTGGTCAGGTCACGGTCGCCGACGGAACGGACGCGATGGCCAAGCGCATCGAGCGAGTGCTAACGACGGATCCGGGGATGGGCGTGATACGCCACGTGGATGCGGGCTACGACGAGGCGAAGGAATTCGCGAAGAAGACGGGCGTGAAGATACCGATGGGGAAGTAGGCTCCTTTGTGTGCGCCATTTGTCTGGCGCCGGCCTGCTAAACTGTTCGCTGCTTGAAACCAAAAAGAAAGTTCGACTCCGCACAGGCTCTGCTTCTTACCAACATTCGCCAACTGCTGACACTGCAGTCCGGCTCTGGCAGGCCCGGCCCGCGACGTGGCCCGGAACTCAAAGAACTCGGCATCATTAAGGATGCGGCTGTACTCTGCCTCGGTGGAAAAATCGTTTCTGTCGGCACGACGAAAGACGCCTTGCGTGATCCCTGGCTGAGGAAGAACCGCAAGAAAGTTCTCGAGATCGATTGCGCCAACAAAATCGTTCTTCCTGGATTTGTAGATTCACACACGCATCCTGTTTTTCTCAGCCCTCGTCTGGTGGATTTTGAAAAACGGATTGAGGGCGCCTCGTACGAAGAAATCGCAGCGGCTGGAGGCGGCATTCGGTCGAGTTTGGAAGGCGTCCGCGAAGCAGGGAAGAGCGTACTCGCGGATAAGGTTCTGGCTGTGCTGCGAGACATGGCAGCGCACGGTACCACAACGGTTGAGGCCAAGTCAGGCTATGGGCTGACGGTTGAGTCTGAATTGAAATCGCTGGAGGCGATTCGCGAAGCCTCGAAGCGCTGGCAGGGAACCGTAGTCGCGACTCTCCTGGGTGCGCACGTCGTTCCAAAAGAATTTCAGGGTCGCTCAGAAAAATATGTTGCGCTCGTCTGCAAGGAGATGATTCCTCACGCCGCGAAGCGGAAGCTCGCCCAATTTGTTGATGTCTTCTGCGATAAGGGCGCTTTTACAGCGGCGGAAACGGCACAGATATTCGCGGTTGCCGAACAATATGGACTTAGCGTCCGAGCCCACGTAGGCCAGCTCTCCGGAACAGTTCTGCAACCGCTCTTGAGATTCGATCCGGCGTCGTTTGATCACATGGACCACGTAAGCGACGACGACATTCTTGAATTGGCGAAACGCGATACCGTCGCCACTCTGGTGCCGGGAGCGAATTATTTTCTGGGGCTGAAGGAATATCCTAAGGCACGCAAGTTGATTGATGCCGGCGTACCGGTGGCTCTGGCAACGGATTACAACCCGGGCACCTCGCCCACTTTGAGCATGCCGATGGCAATGTCGCTGGCGTGCGCACACATGAAGATGTCGCCCGCAGAGGCTATCGCGGCGGCCACCATCAACGGGGCGTGGGCGTTGCGAATGGCGGAGCGGGAAGGCTCGATCGAACCGGGGAAAGATGCGGACCTGGCAGTTTTTGCGGTCGAAGACTATCGCGAGATTCCCTACTGGTTCGGAGTGAACCGGTGCTCGATGACCGTGATGAACGGAACGGTGGCCTGGTCGCGCTGATCTCTTGTAGAGAATTTCTCGTAAGAAATTATCGGAAGGATGCTTGCGTTCAGCGATAGCGCAGGCCGGTCCAGCTCTTTGATATTCCAGTTCAGCGAGTTGCGGTAAATCATCTCTCGGGATCTGCGAAACGTATTTTTAGTCGTCCGCGGAGCTTGAGCGTGCGCAGAGCTTTGCTATAATCAACACGTTCCAGATACGTTCGGCGATGAAGCTGCTTCTCGGTTAGGACTCCCGCGACAATCAGCGTGCAGCGAACGATCCTCGTAGCCTGCGGCGGAGAAGCAGGTCTCGACACGTGGCCAGGTAGCTCAGGTGGTAGAGCGCAGCCCTGAAAAGGCTGGCGTCGGCGGTTCAACTCCGTCCCTGGCCACCATCATTCCAAAGAACTTAGTGG
>Ga0209040_10001892_pt1 | contig 16526 bp, 12 predicted proteins | sample BogFormECP12_OM3_FD_188240 | JGI IMG/M metagenome (GOLD analysis project Ga0209040, IMG submission 188240) | Bog forest soil microbial communities from Calvert Island, British Columbia, Canada - ECP12_OM3 (SPAdes) (version 2) | ecosystem: Environmental > Aquatic > Freshwater > Wetlands > Bog ...
GCTTGCATCAGCCTGGCGGCAAGCATGGTCCTGACCGGCCAGCGACTCCCGGCGGGCGACCGCGGCCGGCTGAGCGCAGCATCGCCCAACGCGCATCTTTTGTCAATGGCCAGCTACTGACCGTAGTCACGATCTTGAGGTCCACAAAAGCGGCAATACTTGGTCCAACTCTGGCTACGAGCCCCGGCCACGCGGCGGGCGCAAGCCTGATCGAGGGGTCGACATCGCACCCCGAGACGCATAGAGTCCGGCCCACCTGAGAGCACCCGCCGGGCCGCGCGCTCAAGGTCTGTCCGTGGCGATGGTGGGCGCACCCCTCTCGGGACGCCATCGAGATTAGGAGGAGCGTCATGAGCACCGAGGAGTCCAACGCCCCCAACACGATCGTTCTGATCCACGGCCTGTGGCTGACGTCACTGAGCTGGGAGAACTGGATTGAGCGCTTCAGCAGTCGCGGCTATCAGGTGCTCGCGCCGGAGTGGCCGGGAATGGACGCGGACATCGAGGAGCTTCGCAAGGACACGAGTGCGTTCGACAACCTGGGAATCGAAGAAATAGTCGACAGCTACGAGGCGATCATTCGCGACCTCGATACGCCGCCGATCATCATGGGGCACTCGTTCGGCGGGGCCTTCACGGAGATCCTCCTGGACCGCGGCTTGGGCGCGGCCGGCGTGGCGATCGACTCGGCAGGGGTACGGGGAGTCACCAAGCTCCCATTCTCAACCCTGCGATCCGGTTTCCCCATCCTCAAGAGCCCCGCGAACAAACATCGGGCCGTCCCCATAACGTTCCCCGAGTTCCACTACTCGTTCACCAACACGATGGATGACGAGGAGGCCAAAGAGGCGTTCGAGCGCTACGCCGCTCCCGGGCCGGGGGGCGTGCTGTGGGAAGGCGCCTTTGCGAACTTCAACCCGCACACCGCGCTGCAGGTCGACTTCAAGAACGAGGACCGGGCGCCACTGCTGGTGATCGCCGGTGGCTCGGACCACGTCGAGCCGGCCTCGGTCCAGAGGCAGGCGTCCAAGCGCTTCCAGCGCAAGTCGACGGCCATCACCGACTACAAGGAGTTTCCCGGACGCTCTCACTTCTTGATCGGCCAAGAAGGCTGGGAGGAGATCGCCGACTACGCGCTCGACTGGGCCGTCGAGCACGTCAAGGCATCCGCTCCGGCTTGAGGGACCACGGAGCCAAGGGCCAGGGCCTCCGAGTCGACTTGGAGGCCCTACTTGGCCTGCACGGCGATCCAGAGACCCCGTCGCGATCGTCGGCCCGTCACCGGCCACGTCGTAGCCGACGTGTCCCTCCGGGGACGGTGAGATACGCGGTCGGTAGGGCCGAAGCAGACTCGGTTGTGCTCATGCCGCACCCCGCGCTGTCGTCGGTGGTTGATTGTCGCCGGCGCTGTTGGCCTGGGAGATGCGGCTGTCCCAGCGGGCGTAGTACGGGCGCATGCGGAAAAGCTTTGCCAGCGCCGACAGTGGCGGCAGAATGATGCTCTGAGCCCAGGTCGGCGGCGAGGTGACGCGGCTGTCGTGGCGGAAGTACCAGAGCGTCGCCCCGAGCTGGAGCGGGTTCCTCGGTGCGCCCCGAGACGTGGTCTTACCGTCGGCCGCGAGGCCCGCGAACGTCTCGTGGAACTGCCTGGCGAGGAGCGCTGGACGCAGCTCTACCACGCCGACAATCTCGACCGATCCCAGGTTCGCCTCGGAGTGGCGGACGCCGGCGGGCACGACGATTGTCTCGCCCGCTCCGACCACGCGCTCCTCGCCGTCGACGACGAAATGGCCCTCGCCCGTCGCAATGATGAACCGCTCCTCCTGGTGTGGATGGACGTGCTCCGGGATCACGCCACCGGGCTGGCTGTGCCAGTTGAAGCGGACCAAATCCTCGCCATCCTCGGCGACCGCCGTGAACTGGATGTGCTCGCCCGTGGCCGGGTTGAAGATCACTCGGAACCGATCGGCCGCGGCGTTGTCTCCGCCGACGCCGCCCCGTGCACCGGTCACGGAGGTGTCGACACCGCTCATGAGCCTGTGCCCGCCTCCGACGGGCTACTAGAGGCGCCGTTGCGGCCTCGGTACCAGCCGACGGTCGCGCCGATCGCCGCATTGAGCGGGGTGCCGCCTGTCCCGAATGTGGCCTCGTACTTGCTGGTGTCAAGCACGAACGGCTCATCAAACTCATAGGACATCTCGGCGAGCCCCCGCATCAGCGGGTTGAACACCCCGAGGGCGCGCACAATCAGCTTCGGCACCGAGCGGATCTCGACCGAGTGGCCGACCTCTCTGGAGACGAGCGCGAGCACTTCGCGGGTCGTCGTGGTCTCCGGGCCGGGGAGGTGCCAGACGCCGCCGACGGCGCGCTCGTCAGTGCCGAGCATCGCGAGACCGGCGGCAACGTCGGGGACGTAGCTGTAGGTGTGGGAGAGGTCGGGGTTTCCGATGAAGTCGGCGCGCTTGTTGGCCAGTGCGTTGGCGAACACACGCTCGCCGAGCGTCGTTTCGGTGACGCCGGCGCCGAAGAAGTCAGACGCCCGGCCAATCGCGATGCGGACCCGTCCCGCCTGCGCGGCCGCCAGCAGCTCCTGTGTCATCGCCGCCCGCGTTCTCCCCTTGATCGTGGTTGCGACCAGCGGAAGGTCCTCAGTCATCGGCTCCCCGGTCGTCGGGCCGTAGCCGTACAGGTTCTCCAGGCTGACGAGCAGCGCACCGGTGCGTTCGGCCGCGCTGAGAACGCCGCGCTGGAGGGGCGGGAACAGCTCCGGCCAGTTCGTGTACGGCGCGTTCAGGCACTGGTAGATGACCGATGCACCCTCGGCCGCTGCGGTCGCGGCCTCCGGGTCCGAGGCGTCCGCCGCGCGCCACTCGACGCCGTCCGGCAGGCCCGACGGCCTGTTCCGTGAGACCGCCCGCACCGGCAGGCCGAGCGCGACCAAGCGGGCGGCGAGGGCGCGACCTACCTGCCCGGTACCGAACACCACGTGCAGCGGCTCGCCCACCGAACGCGCAGGCTCGCCCACGGAACGCTCAGACACTCGCGGGATCATCACATCGGGGCCTCGCCACCAGGCGCCCGGCTTGGCGCCGCAGGACCGCGAGTTCGCGGAAGCCGGCGACAGCGGTGCCGAGGAGGAGCACGCCGGCGGCGATGCCGGTGGTCGCGACGAGCGCGGTTCCGGACAGCGTCGCAACGAGGATCACTGGCCCGACGGTCAGCGCCCACCCAACCGGCCTGTAGCGAGGGATTTGGACCCGGCGGTCCAGCCAGAGCAGCAGCGGCCCGATCGTGATCGCGATTGACGGCAGGACCCAGTCAGAGTGGCCGGCCGCGACGACGATGACGGGCAGCGCGAACGCCGCAGCGAACTCGACGACCGTGGCGATCGTGATGGCCCGCTCTATCCGTTTGCCCTCCGCGCTTTTTGGGCGCGGCGCGGTCCCGGCCGCAGCCCTGAAGGCGTAGACGAACACGCCGATGACGACGACGCCGAATACCGCGATCAACACATCCGCGACTCCGCCACCGATGGCGCGGCTCCCGCGTATCAACCAGAAGGCTGCGAACGCCGTCTGAATCAGCCCGCCAACGAACCTCACCCGCCGCGACCATTCTTCGGTCGGGCTCAGAGCTGCTCCTCCCGGCGCGGCCGATCCGCGAGCTGCGATGCTCGTCGCTTGTGGCTCCGCAGCCACGCGCTCGGTCGTCTGCTCGTTCATGAGAACTCCTCTTGCTTTGGGTCGGAGCCGGCGACGAGAACCGCCCCGATCCGGTGAGCAGCCGACTCGTGAGCTAGCGACGCGGGGAAGGCGGGTAAACCCGGTGGCGCAATGACATTCGCGCGACGCCTCGCGGGGGAAACACAACGGGTAACGGTGGAGGCGCCGATGATCTGTTCAGCTCTACCCCGACAGTACTCCTATGCCGAGCGCAGAGGCCAGCCCTGAGCACAAAACTGGGTACCAAAGTTGTGGGTTGTCGAGCTGAGCTCCGCCCCGGACAGCGCTTGGCCGAGCAGCTCGCCGCCCCACGCCGCGTACAGCACCGGCGTCAGCCACGGCAGAGAGCGAGGCTGAACGGAGAGTGGCTCGGGTGAAAGCAGCGCGCCGCCTAGGCGGCGTCCTCATGCCCTTGCCGACGTCGCGACACGAGCTGCTCGTCGAACGCGCAGCCGGTCTCGAGCGCGCGTCGCACCGGGCAGGTGTCGGCAACACGCCGCAGGCGCTTGACCTGCTCGGCCGACAGGCCCTCTGGCAGCAAAAGACGCACATCGAAGTGGCGCGGCACGGCGTCCGGGTCGTAGTCGACGTCAACGGCGACATCTCCCAGCTCCCAGCCGCGCCTGGCCGCATACATCGCGATCATCGTCGCCGTGCAGGCGGCGAGCGCCGCCGGCAGCAGCTCGTGCGGTGCCGGTCCCTCGTCGCTCCCGCCGAGCGAAGTCGGCTCATCCGTGACGATCAGGTGGCGGCCGTTCACATCCACCTCGTGCTTGAGGCTGTTGCCAACTCGCCGTGCTGTCGCGGTCATGCTCATCAGGTTCGATCGTGCCCTGTGCGGCCGACGGTGCAATCCGGTGGAACTACCGCAATCCATCCGTAGCTGGTGCCCATACAAGTACGGTAGCAAACAACGATGTAGTTGTGATAGCCTCTCGGAATGAGCGCTACGACGAACGTTCCCCACCCGCTTCCCGACTCCCTCGCGGAGCTGATCGCCCAGCGATTCCGAGTCCTGGCTGAGCCGATGCGCATCCGCCTCCTCGACGCGTTGCGCGAGGGTCCGGCCACCGTGCAGGAGCTACAGCAGGCGACTGGTGCCTCGCAGCAGAACGTCTCGAAGCATCTCTCTCTGCTGCTGCGCAGCGGGTTGGTGAGTCGCGAGAAGGAGGGCAACTTCTCTGTCTACGCGATCGCCGACGAGGGAGTGTTCGAGCTTTGCGAGCACGTCTGCGGAGGCCTGCGTCGCCAGCTTGACGAGCTCGACGCGGTGCTCCCCGGAGGAGCCGGCGGATGAGCACCGCGACGGCGCCGACGGCCGCGGAGCTCGTCAGGCCGTCGGTCGAGAGCAGGACGCGCGTCGGGCCGATCGGCCGCCTCGGCCGCTACACCGCGACTCACTTCCGCACGGTGCTCGTGGTTTGGCTCTCGCTCGCCGTGGCGCTCGGCTTCTTCGCGCCACGCGTGGAGACGGCGCTGTCCGGCGCCGGCTGGGACGCGAGCGGGTCACAGTCGGTGCAGGCCCGCAAGCTCATCGAACGGGACTTCAACGGCCTCGGCAGCTACGGGCTAATGGCCGTCGTCTACTCCCCGACGCAGACGGTGAGCGCGCGGGCCTTCTCCTCGACGATAACCCGAGTCGAGCAGACGCTTCGGGCCAACGGTGGCGTCCGGACCGTGGTCGCGCCTGCTGCTGGGCTGTCGGTCTCCCGCGACGGTCACACCGCGATCGTGCAGGCCGGTGCCGCGCGGAATCCCAATCAGATGGTCGCCGCTGCAGACAGCCTCAAGGCCGCGCTGCACGGACTCTCCAAGGGTGGAGTGGTGGTCAACCTCAGCGGCGCGGCCGGCATGTGGTCGGACTTCAACGCCGCCAACCACGCTGCGATGCTGAGATCGGAGGTCATCTCCTGGCCGGTGACGCTCGGCATCATGCTGCTCGCATTCGGCTCGCTCGTGGCCGCTGGGCTCCCGCTGATGCTCACGATGGTCGGGCTAGTTGCCGCTGCAGGCTCGCTCTACCTCGGCACGCTCGTCATGCCGATCTCGATCTGGGCGATGAACTTCGCGTTGATGTTCGCATTGGCGCTCGGCATCGACTACGCGCTGTTCATCGTCATGCGCTTCCGCGGCGCGTACTTCGGTTCGAAGCTCGACCCGCTGGAGGCCGCTGCCGTCACGATGGATACGGCGGGCAAGGCAGTGCTGTTCAGCGGCGCGACGGTGCTGATCTCCCTCACTGCTGTAATGCTCGTCCCCAGCCCCGCCTTTCGCAGCATGAGCCTCGGCATCATGCTCGCCGTCATCTTCGTGCTTGCCGCCACGCTCACGCTGCTGCCCGCGGTGCTGGCCAAGCTCGGTCCCAAGGTCGACAACCTGTCCCTCCCCTGGGCTCGCTCAGGCGAGCACCGATCGCCGTTGTTCGCCGCCTGGGGCGAGCGGCTGTGGCGCCACCCGCTGCGCTATGGAATCCCCGCGATCGTCGTGCTGCTCACGCTTGCCTACCCGGTGACTCAGCTGAAGACCGCGATGCCCTCGATTAAGGTCGTGCCCGTCGACGACCCCTCGCGCGTCGGCTATGACCAGGCGCAGGCCGCCATGGGCGCTGGGTCAGTCGGCCCACTTCAGCTCGTCGCCCCCGCCGGCCAGGCCGCCACTGTCGCGCGTATCGCGCGGGCCGACCCGGGAATCGCCGAGGTCCAGCCGACTGAGCCCGGCGGAGGCGGTCTCGCCGTCGTCACGGCGATCCCGCGTCAGGACCCCTCGAGCCCGGCTGTCGGTGCCACGATCGTACGGCTACGCGCCCACGAGCCCGCCGGCACGCTGCTCGGTGGAGCGGTCGCGGAAAACCACGACCTGCAGCAGCTGCTGTCGGCCAAGACCGCGCTCGTGATCGGCGTGGTGCTCGTCCTCGGGTTCCTGCTGCTGCTGTTCGCTCTGCAGGCGCCGCTGCTCGCGGCCGCCGGCGTGCTCACCAACCTGCTGGCCACCGGAGCCGCCTTCGGCGTGGCCAAGTGGATCTTCCAAGACGGCGCGCTTCACTCGCTGCTCGGCTTCGAGCCCCAGGGCTTCCTCGACGCATGGGGCCCGGTGTTCTTCTTCGCGATGATCTTCGCGATCTCGATGGACTACACGATGTTCCTGCTCTCCTCGGCCAAGGAGCACTGGGACCACACCCATAGCGCCAAGGACGCGATGGTCGGTGCCGTGGCACACTCCGGGCGGGTGATCTTTGCTGCTGCGGCGGTGATGGTTGCCGTGTTCTTCACCTTCGCGCTGTCCGGTCCGCTGCCGCCCAAGGAGATGGGAATCATCCTCGGGGTCGCCGTCCTGCTCGACGCGGCGCTCATCCGACTCCTGCTCCTACCCGTGCTGCTGCGCCTGATGGGGCGCCGAGCCTGGTACCTGCCTGAATGGGTGCGGCGCGTCCTGCCCGATGTCCGCTTCGGGCACAGCGAGGAGCCACCGAGGAGCACCGTGAGCGCAGATCTACCTGCGAGCCCCGCAGGTTGGCGCTAGGCGCCACAGAGCGCCCGAGGCGAGGTTGTACACTTGCGCGCCGACGACAGGGAGGGAGGCAGGCGCAGCATGAAGACGGTCCGCCACGCCGCGTTCGACCTGTTCCGCGAACGCGGGATGACGACGATCTTGGCCGACGGCTTCGCGCAGGCCGCCGCGCTCGCGCAGGATGGGCGGCGAGTCGTGCAGCTCGACGTTGCACCCGGAATGGCGCTCGCGTGACTCCCGTGGCGGCCCTCGTTTGAACGTGCGCTCACCCGTGGCGCGCCCTCCCCGCAAGCTGCTCGCGCCCGACACGCGCCGGATCGGGCGGCCGCCGGGCCGGCCGCACGCGGACCGGGCGCCCGACAGCCTCGCGGCCGGCACCCCCGAGCCGCTGCGCGGCGAGCTGATCGCGCTGCTCGGCGCTGAGCGAGTGCACCCGCGGGCGATCGACCTGGTCGCCTACGCCTCCGACGCCAGTCCCTACAGGCGGCTGCCGGCGGTCGTCGTGATGGCCCACGGTGCCGACGACGTCGGCAAGGTGCTCGCATACGCGCGCAGGACGGGTATGCCCGTCAACTTCCGCGGCGGTGGCACCAGCCTCAGCGGGCAGGGGGGAACCGACGGCATCATGATCGACGTCCGCCGCTGGTTCTCAGGTGTGCGGATCGAGGACGGCGGCGAGCGCGCGCGGATCAAGGCGGGGACGCTGCTCGGCCTCGCCAACCGCCTGCTGGCACGTCACGGCTTCAAGCTCGGCCCCGACCCTGCGAGCAAAGACATCGCGACGCTCGGCGGCGTGATCGCCAACAACTCCGGCGGCATGCGCTGCGGCGTGACGTGGGACCCGTACTCGACGGTCGAGTCGCTGACGCTCGTGCTCGCCTCCGGGACGCTCGTCGACACCGCCGCGCCCGACGCCGAGGAGCGCTTCGCCGCTGCTGAGCCAGAGCTCGCACGCGGTCTGCTCGAGCTGCGCGAGCAGCTGCTCGCCGATGAGCAACTCGCGCGGCGCGTGAGGCGCAAGTACGAGATCAAGAACGTGACCGGCTATCGCCTGTGCGCGCTGCTCGACGCCGACACCCCGCTCGAGATCTTCAGGCGCTTGGTGGTCGGCTCCGAGGGCACGCTCGCGTTCATCGCCGAGGCGGTCGTGCGCACGCGACCGGAGCCGGCGCACACGACGCTCGCGTGGGTGCACTTCGCCAACATCGATGACGCTGCCGCGGCTGTGCCCGAGCTGGTCGCTGGCGGCGCACGCGCTACCGAGCTGATGGTCGCACCGGCGCTGATCGCCGCTGGGTGGAACATGCCCGGCACGCCCGAGTACTGGCGCGAGCTGCCGTTCGAGTCCGCCGCGCTGATCGTCGAGCTCGGTGGCGCCGACGCCGACGACCTCGACGCGGGCGAGGCCGCCGTGGCTGCGATCCTCGCCGCGCACGAGCCGCTTCAGCCGTATCGCTTCACGCGCGATCACGACGAGATCGAGCGCGCGTGGACGGTCCGCGAGGGACTGTTCGGGCTCGTCGGGCGTCTGCGCCCGCCCGGCAGCGCCCTGATCATTGAGGACGTGTGCGTGCGCCCGGAGCGGATCGCCGAGTGTGCGCGAGACGTGCAGGCGCTGCTCGGCAAGCACGAGTTCCTCGTCGGCGTCGCCGGACACGCCTCAGCCGGCAACCTGCACTTCCAGCTCACGCCCGACTTCGCAAAGCCCCAGGATCTCGAGCGCTACCAGGCGTTCATGGAGGAGCTCGTCGACCTGATCGTGGACAAGTACGACGGCTCGCTCAAGGCCGAGCACGGCACCGGCGTGAACATGGCGCCCTACGTGCAGCGCGAGTGGGGCGAGCGTGCGACGGCGATGATGTGGCGCATCAAGGAGCTCGCCGACCCGAACGGCGTCCTGAACCCCGGTGCGGTCCTGAATCGCGACCCTGGCATCCATCTGAAGAACCTCAAGAGCCAGCCGGCGATCGAGGAAGTCGCGGCGCAGTGCGTCGAGTGCGGCTTCTGCGAGCCCGTCTGTCCCAGCCGCAACGCGACCACGACGCCGCGTCAACGTATCGTGGTTCGTCGGGAGATGGCGCGTCAGGTGGAGGGTTCGCCCGTGTACGAGGCGCTGCTCGCCGACTACGAGTACGACGCGCTGCAGACTTGCGCCGCCGATGGCAGCTGTCAGGACGTGTGCCCCATCGCGATCGACACGGGCAAGCTGGTCAAGGAACTGCGCGCGCGTGAGCGCGGCGAGCGCGAGGAGGCGCTCGCACTGGCGATCGCCAGGCACTATGCATCCGTCGAGCGCGCTGCTCGCTGGGGCCTCACGGCGGCGCGTGCCGCGGCGGAGCTGATCGGCGAGCGCAGCGTGGGACACGTGCCCGAGCTGATCAGGCGGCGCGTAAGCAGCGAGCTCGTGCCCACGCTCCCGGCGAGCATGCCGCGGCCTGCACCCGCCGGCATGCCGTGCACCCGGCGCGAGGGAGCCGCGGCCGTTTATCTGCCGGCGTGCCTGAACCGCATCTTCGGCAAGCCGCGCGGCAGCGAGCAGGCGCCGTCGCTGCCGCAGGCGCTGGTGGATGTCTCCGAGCGCGCCGGGCTGCCAATCTGGATCCCTGGCGACGTCGCGGGCACCTGCTGCGCGACGCCCTGGAGCTCCAAGGGGTACCGTCGCGGTCACGAGCACATGGCGGCCAGGACCGCCGCGTCGCTGTGGCGCTGGAGCGAAGGCGCGACCCTGCCGGTGGTGATCGACGCGAGCTCATGTGCGCTTGGGCTGCATCAGGACATCGCCCCGGTGCTCAGTGACGCCGAGCGCACGCGCTTCGAGCGGATCGAGATCCTCGATTCGATCGACTGGGTGCATGAACGCCTGCTGACGCGGCTGCACGTGGCGCGCAAGGTCTCGCGCGTCGCAGTGCATCCCACTTGTGCCGTCAGCCACATGGGCCTGGCCGCCAAGCTCGAGGCGATCGCACGCGAGCTCGGCGAGGAGGTGCTCGTCCCCGCTGCCACCAGCTGCTGCGGCATGGCCGGCGACCGAGGGCTGCTGCATCCCGAGCTGCCCGCCTCCGCGCTGCGTGACGTCGCCGCCGAGCTCGCCGAGCACAGCGCCGACGGGAACCACGCCGATGAGCACGTCTGCAGCAATCGCACGTGCGAGATCGCGCTGCAGCAGGTGACCGGGGCGCCGTACGCCTCATTCGTGCTGTTGCTCGAGAGGCTGACGCGGGGGTAGCGGCTGGGCCTCACGAGGAACGGCCCAGCCGACACAAAGTGCCCGTCTTGACCACGTCAAAGCCAGAGCGGCGAGGATGCTGGTCGTGGACGCCAGCCTGATCGTGACCTGGTGCCTGGGCTCGGGCGAGCTCGAGGAGCTCGCGCCCGGGGGGCGATGTGCTCCCGCGTTGATGTGGAGCGAGGCTCAGTCCGTGCTTCACGAGCAGGGTTGGCGTGGCGCGCTCGATCCCGATGACGCCAGGCGGGCCAGAGCGCGACTCACGAGCGCCGAGGTGGAGCGCCTGGCGCCGCCCGAGCTCGCCGACGAGGCATGGCGGATCGCAGACCGGCTCGGGTGGGCGAAGACCTACGATGCCGAGTATCTCGCTCTGGCCTCGTTGCTGGACTGCCGGCTCGTGACGGTGGACGGTCGGCTGCGCCGCAGAGCAGACAGGCTCGGCTTCGTCTTCGGTCCGACCGAGCTCTGAGTCACTCGACGCGGTCGAGCGCGGGCTCGAGGCGCTCGCCGAGAGCTCGGCGGGGGGACGGCCGCTAAGGTCTTTGTGTGGCTGTAAGTTCGCGTCCCCCGACGCCGATAGCAACGCCCGCGCCCGCTATCAATCCGGATCCGCGCGGGGTTCTCGAGCGGTTTCATCCGGCGGTACGGGTGTGGTTTGAACGGCGGTTTCCCGAAGGGCCGACCGAGGCCCAGGCTGGGGGCTGGCCGGCGATTCTGGCCGGCCAGCACACGCTGATCTGCGCCCCGACCGGCTCCGGCAAGACCCTGGCCGGGTTCCTCGCCGCGATCGACGCGCTCTACCACGCCCACGCCGCCGGAGAGTCGATCGAGGGCACAACCCGCGTCGTTTATCTCAGCCCGCTGAAGGCGCTGGCGGTCGACGTCCACGCGAACCTCGTGCAGCCGCTCGCCGAGATCGCCGAGGCGGCCGGGGAGCTCGGCCTCGAGCCGGCGCCGATCACCGTGGGCGTGCGGACCGGCGATTCGACCTCACACGAGCGGCAGTCGATGGTTCGGCGGCCGCCGAACCTCTTCGTGACCACCCCAGAGTCCCTCTACCTCTACCTCACTGCGGAGCGCTCCCGGGCGACCCTCGAGACGGTGGACACCGTCATCGTGGATGAGATCCACGCGCTCGCTCGCGATAAGCGGGGCTCGCATCTGACGCTCTCGCTTGAGCGGCTCCAAGCCGTAACCGAGCGCCCGCCGGTGCGCGTCGGCCTCTCGGCGACCGTCAGGCCGCTCGAGACGGCGGCCCGTCTCCTGGTCGGGACCGCGGAGCCCTTCCCGACCGTCGTCGACAGCGGTCACCGGCGCCGGCTTGAGCTGTCGCTCGAGCTGCCCGACGGCGAGCTCGAGGCCGCGCTCTCGGGCGATCAGTTCGACGAGATTCTCGGCCTCATCGCCGGTCACGTCGCGCGCCACCGCACGACCCTGGTCTTCGTCAATACCAGAAAGCTGTCCGAGCGCGTGGCCCACGAGCTGGCCGAGCGGCTCGGCGAGGACCAGGTGGCCGCGCACCACGGGTCGCTCTCGCGCGAGCGTCGCCAGCGCGTCGAGGAGCGCCTGCGCGGCGGCGAGCTGCGAGCCCTCGTCGCCACAGCTTCGCTCGAGCTGGGGATCGACATCGGGCCGGTCGAGCTCGTCTGCCAGATCGGCTCTCCGCACAGCATCGCCACCTTGCTGCAGCGGGTGGGCCGGGCGAACCACCACCGCACCGGCATCCCGTCGGGGGTCATCTATCCGACGACCCGCGACGAGCTGGTGGAGTGCGCCGCGCTGCTGGCCGCGGTCAAGCGCGGGCGCCTGGACGCCCTGCACCCGCCCGAGCAGCCGCTGGACATCCTCGTCCAGCAGATAGTCGCCGAGACGGCGGCCAGAGGGGAGGAGGGGGTCGGCGAGGACGAGCTGTTCGAGCTCCTCACCCGGGCATGGCCGTACCGCGATCTCACCCGCGGGGAGTTCGAGGAGGTGCTCGAGCTCGCCTCCTCCGGCATCGAGACCGGGCGCGGCCGACGCATGGCCTACCTGCACCGCGATCGGGTCAACCTGCGCCTGCGCGGTCGCCGCGGTGCGCGGCTGGCCGCGCTGACCTCGGGTGGGGCGATCCCAGAGACCGGCGACTACCGCGTCCTGATGGAGCCCGGCGACGTGTTCATCGGGACGGTGAACGAGGACTTCGCGATCGAGTCGATGCAGGGCGATGTCTTCCTGCTCGGCAGCCATCCGTGGCAGATCGCGCAGGTCACCAACGGCGTCATGCGCGTTCGCGACGCGACCGGCCGCCACCCCACGGTCCCGTTCTGGCTGGGCGAGGCCCCCGGGCGCACCGATGAGCTATCCGAGGAGGTCTCCGACCTGCGCCAGGCGGTAGCAGAGCGGCTCGACGCGGACGGCCGCGAGGCAGCCATCGCCCTCGTGCATGAGGGGTCGGGCGTCGACGAGGTGGCCGCGGCGCTCGTCGTCGACTACCTGCAGGCCGGCCGTGCCGCGCTCGGGGGGGTGCTACCCAGCCACGAGGACATCGTGTTCGAGCGCTTCTTTGACGAGAGCGGCGGCATGCAGCTGATCGTCCACGCCCCCCTCGGCGCGAGGGTGAACCGCGCGCTCGGGCTCGGGCTTCGCAAGAAGTTCTGCCTCAATTTCGATTTCGAGCTCCAGGCGGCCGCCAGCAACGACGCCGTGCTGCTGTCGCTCGGCCCCCAGCACTCGTTCCCCCTGGAGGACGTGCCGGCGTTCCTGCGCTCCCACAATGCGCAGGAGGCGGTCTCCCAGGCTGTTCTGCGCAGCCCGATGTTCACGGCCCGCTGGCGCTGGAACCTCAACCGCTCGCTCGCGGTCCTGCGCCGCAAGGGCGGCCGGCTGAACCCCTTCAACATCCAGCGGATGGAGTCAGACGATCTGATGGCCGCCGTATTCCCGTCGCTCGCCGCCTGCCAGGACAATGCTCCCGCGGGTCCCGTCGAGATCCCGGACCACCTGCTCGTGCGCGAGACGATGGGCGACTGCCTGCACGAGGCGATGGACATCGAGGGGCTGAAGGCGCTCGTGGGCCGCTTCGAACAGGGGACCGTCCGCCTGCATTTCGTCGACACCGTCGAGCCGAGCGTACTGGCCCACGAGATCCTCAACGGCGCCCCCTTCACCTACCTCGACGAGGACACCGAGATCGGCGAGCGCCGCTCGCGCGCGGTGCCGCTGCGCCGGGGCCTCCCGGTCGAGCCACGCGAGCTTGGCCGGCTCGACCCGGACGCGATCACTCGCGTACGCACCGAGGCGACCCCCGACGTGCGCGACCAGGACGAGCTGCACGACGTGCTCCTCTCGCTCGTGGCAACTCGACCGCGGCAGGAATGGTCCGACCATTTCGAGGCCCTCGCCGACGCCGGCCGCGCCTTCGAGGTGCACGCCCCCGACCTTGCCGGCGTCCTCTGGGGGGCGACCGAACGCCGGAACGAGATCGAGGGCCTCTTCCGAGGCGCTCGCTTTACTCCGGATCACGCGCTGCCGCTCAGCCTCGCCGCCCGCCCCGACGCGCAGGACGACGATGAGGCGACAGTGGCCCTTGTCCAGGGCCACCTCGACATCTCGGGTCCTGTCGCCGCGGACGACCTCGTCGCATCGACGGGCCTCACCCCCTCATCGGTGACGATCGCGCTCGAGACGCTTCGCTCGCGCGGCTTTGCGATCGCGGGGCGCTTCGAGCCCGAACGCGGCGAGCAGTGGTGCGCCCGCAGGCTGCTCGCCCGCGTGCACGCCTACACCCGCGACCGGCGGCGCGCCGAGATCCGCCCGATCAGCCAGCTCGAGTGGCAGGGCTTCCTGCAGGCGTGGTGGCATGCCTCGCCCGAGAAGCGGCTCCACGGGCGGGCCGGAGTCGCCGAGGTGATCGAGCAGTTCCAGGGCTTCGAGTGGCCGGCCGGCGACTGGGAGCGTCTGTTCGCCGAGCGCGTCGAGTCCTACCGGCCCGAGTGGCTCGACGACCTGTGCCTCTCCGGGGAGGTGGCCTGGGGCCGGCTGTCAGTCGTCGAACCGGCCCGCGATGGTGAGGATCCTGCGGCCGGCGAGCCGCGCCGCTCGGGCAAGACCCCCTCGCGGCGGACTCCGATCACGTTCATGCTGCGGGAGGACCTGCCCTGGCTGATGCAGGCCCATCGCGGCGGCGCTGTCCCGGCCGAGCCGACCGCCGGGTCAGGGCGCGAGGTGCTGGATGCGCTGCGCGAGCGCGGCGCCCAGTTTCACTCGGAGCTTCAGGCGCTCACCCGCCGCCTGCCCACCGACGTCGAGGAGGGTCTCTGGGACGGCGTCGCCCGGGGCCTCATCACCGCGGACGGATTCAACGCTGTCCGCTCGCTCCTTCACGCTCGCACCGGTTACGCCCGCCGCCGGCGTCCGTATTCGCGCCCGGGCTCGCGCGGGCGCCGAGGCAGCTGGCGCCAGGGCGTCGAGGGTCGCTGGACGCTCCTGCCACGCCCCGAGCCGGTCGATGACGCCCAGGAGCTGGCGGAGGCGGTCGCCAGGCAGCTCTTGCTGCGCTGGGGCACCGTGTTCCGCGACCTCTACCTCAAGGAGCGCCTCGCCGTTCCGTGGCGGGAAGTCCTCTGGGCACTCCGCCGCCTAGAGGCCCGCGGCCTCATCCGCGGCGGGTACTTCGTAACCGGGATCACCGGCGAACAGTTCGCCGAGGAGTCGGCCATGCCCATACTGCGAGGTAGCCGAGCAGCCTAGCCTTATTGGAAGAGTCCAGCTCAGGCTGGGTTTTTCGTGGGCTGGTCGAGCCTCGGCGCTCCGCGGTGTTCAGGCTGTCTGGACGATCAACACCGAGCAGGGAGCGTGAAGGGCGATCTTGTCGGGGACTGAGCCGAGGAACCGCTCGGGGCGCACCTGCAGGGCATCGCCAAGGAACGGCAGCCCCGCCGGGCCCGGAAGCTCGCCGACCGTCCTTATCGCGGCGGGAGCCCGTGGGGCCGACCCAGGCTCCGTTGCTCGCTCAACGTTTCCCTGCACCATGGCTACCCCCGATGCTCGATGGACGCTCGGATCGAACGACGGGCAGTCACTTGCTCAGGTGGAAGAGGCGACGCAGTGGCTGCTCGAGATGTTGCAAAGCGCGCGCGAGGGGCGTTTCGAGGTTGCGAAGCATCTCACGGAGACGTTCGAGCGCCGGCTCGATGGGCGGCTTTCGGTGCCAATCGCGTCTGGCGTAGAGCACGAGACCGAACGCCATCGAGGCGGCGGCGGTCGCCAGATCGATCAGGTCGTAGGAGAAGAGCACCCCCAGGCACGTCACGCCCGCCACGATCGGCACCAGCGTGCCGCCCGGGATCCTGAAGCCGGCCTCCGGGAAGCCACGGCGGGCCAGCACAAAGGCTGCCACGTTCATGATCAAGATGGCCGCAAGGGCGGTGATGTTGATCAGCACGATGACGTGGTTGATGCTCGCGAAGAGGACGAGCATCAGTGCGACAACGCCGATCACGCCCACGCTGATCCCCGCGAACCCGTCCTTTGTCGTCTTGCCAAGGAAGGCCGGGATGTCGTCGTGTGCGGCGAGCCGTAGTGCGATCTCGTTAGCTCCCAGCACCATCGCGTTCGCACCCGACAGCGTCGACAGACACGCCGCGACGGCGATCATCTGAGCACCCCAGCGGCCCATCAGAACGTTCGCGGCTTCGCTCACGCCGGCCAGACCGAAGTGGGCGATGCCGCTGTCGAGCATCGCGACGACGACGAGCATGTATACCGCGATCGCGATGAGCATCGCGGCGATAATGGCGCGCGGCGCCGTCTTGGCGGGATCGCGCACCGAGGGAAGGATGTTCGTGACGACGTTGAAGCCGATGTACGCGGTGAACAGAAGCTCGCTCGTCGAGAGGATCGCGTGCGTTCCATGAGGGGCAAACGGGTGGAAGTGGCTGGGGGAGATCGCGGCCAGGCCCCAGCCGATGAAGACGAGCAGCAGAGAGATCTTGATGCCCACGATCCAGCTCTCCGCGCGACCGACCCAGACGGCGGGCGCGAGGTTCAGCCCAACAAGCAGCACGAGGCAGACGACGCCTGCGGCCGTCGCA
>Ga0209040_10001893_pt1 | contig 16524 bp, 14 predicted proteins | sample BogFormECP12_OM3_FD_188240 | JGI IMG/M metagenome (GOLD analysis project Ga0209040, IMG submission 188240) | Bog forest soil microbial communities from Calvert Island, British Columbia, Canada - ECP12_OM3 (SPAdes) (version 2) | ecosystem: Environmental > Aquatic > Freshwater > Wetlands > Bog ...
CACGAGTGGCTCGGCGACAGCTGGGGGATCCTGTTCTCCCACCCCAAGGACTTCACGCCGGTGTGCACGACCGAGCTGGGCGCGTTCTCCAAGGCCAAGCCCGAGTTCGACAAGCGCAACACCAAGCTGATCGGGCTCTCGGTCGACTCGGTCGAGTCCCATAAGGGGTGGGCCGGGGACATCGAGGAGACCCAGGGCTCGGCTCTGGCCTTCCCGCTGATCGGTGACGAGGACCGTCAGGTGGCGGACCTCTACGACATGATCCACCCCAACGCCGACAACACCCTGACTGTGCGCTCGGTCTTCATCATCGGGCCGGACAAGAAGGTAAAGCTGACCCTGACCTACCCGGCATCGACGGGTCGCAATGTCGACGAGATCATCCGGGTGCTCGACTCGTTGCAGCTCACCGACGAGTACAAGGTGGCGACACCGGTGAACTGGATCGAAGGCGAGGACGTGATCATCGTGCCCGCCGTCTCCGACGACGAGGCGAAGACCCGCTTCCCGAAGGGCTTCAAGGCCCTCAAGCCCTACCTGCGGGTGACCCCCCAGCCGAACAAGTGAGGACCGGCCGGGCTCGGCCCCGGCCACCGACGATGCCGGCCTTCGGGCCGGCATCGCTGTGCCCGGACCCGGACGGCTGGGAGCTCAAGGCCTCGGGTCGGTGCCCAGGAGTTCGGTGCGCAAGAATCGCTTCAGGACCTTGCCGGCGGGGTTGTGGGGGAGAGCCCGGTGGCGGAACCAGAACCTGGTGGGGACGTTGTAGGCGGCAAGCTGGTCGCGGACGTGGCGGCCCAGCTCGTCGGCGGCCACCTTGTGGCCGGGGTGCAGGACCAGCACCGCTCCCACCTGCTCGCCCATTACCGGATCGGGAATCCCGATGACGGCACAGTCGGCCACCGCCGGGTGCTCGAAGAGTACGGCTTCGACCTCGACCGAGTACACGTTCTCGCCGCCCCGGATGATGATGTCCTTGGCCCGGTCGACGATGTAGATGAACGCCTCCTCGTCGATTCGGGCGATGTCGCCGGTGTGGAGCCAGCCGTCGGTGAAAACCTGGGCGGTGTCCTCGGGGCGGCGCCAGTAGCCGCGGACCACCTGGGGCCCTTTTACCCAGAGCTCGCCGGTCACTGTCGGGCCGGAGGGGAGCTTCGGGTCGGGTCGGGCGCCCGCGTAGTCCTCGGGCACGACCGCCACGTCGGTCACCGGCACGGCGGGCCCGACGCTGTCGGGCTTGCGGACGTAGTCGCCCCCCGTGTTCATGGAGGTGAGGGCCGAGGTCTCGGTCAGCCCATAGCCGTTGCCCGGCTGGCCCACCGGGAAGTGCTCCCGGATCCGGCGGACCAGATCGGGGGGGGCCGGCGCCCCGCCGTAGGAGACCGAGCGGACCGACGAGGTGTCCCGGCGGGCGAAATCGGGGCTGTCGAGGACCTGCATGACCATTGTGGGGACGCCGCCGAAAGTAGAGATTCGTTCCCGTTCGATCAGCTCGAGAGCCCGTTCGGGATCGAAGTGGTGCATCATCACGAGCTTTCCGCCGGCCGCCGTGTTGGTGACCATGATGGCGTGGCAGCCGGTGGCATGGAACAGGGGGACCGACAGCAAGTACGAGTTCTGCCCCCTGGGCGAGGATTCGTCGCGGGTCGACCCGAATCGGGTCCGCTGCCGTGTGTTGACGAAGAACAGGTTCATGAGGTTGGTGCAGGTGTTGCGGTGCGTGCCAACCGCCCCCTTGGGTCTCCCGGTCGTTCCCGAGGTGTAGAAGATCGTGGCGTCGTCCTCGGGGTCGATCGCCACCTCGGGTGGCGTTGCGTCGGGAGCCACCGTTCCGAGGGCCTCGGCGAACGGAAGCTCCCTCCCGCTTGCGTCGGGCGTCGTCGTCTCGGGAGCGCCCCGGTGCTCGTCAGCCACCACGACGCTCCGCAGGTCGGAGAGCGACGGGAGGTGGGGCCGGATACGCTCGGACCTCTCGCGGTCGACGAAGGCCACGACGGTGCCGGAGTCGGACAGCGCGTACTCGAGCTCCTCCCCGGTCCACCAGGCGTTGAGTGGGACGACGACGGCGCCGACGAGGACGATGGCCCAGAAGGCCATGATCCACTCGGGCAGGTTGCGCATGGCGATGGCAACCCGGTCGCCTTTCTTCACCCCGAAGCGGTCAACGAGGCGATGGGCCAGGGAGGCGGCGATGCGGTAGTGCTCGCCGAAGGTAGTGCGCTCGTCCTCGTAGACCAAGAAAACGGCGCCCGCGTGATCCAGCGAGAGGTCGAACACCGCCCGCAGGGACGCCGGGGCCAACTTCCAGACACGGGTCGGGACACCCCGGATGTCGATCTCCTCCATCTCGAAGAGCTGACCCGGTGCGGTGAGCTCGGCATCCACCTCGGCTACCGACCGGATCGCCGCTACGGGCCCCCGCCGGCCGCCGTCCACCGGCATCGTCACGTGACGGAGGCGGGCTCACCCGGTCCGGGCTCCGGCCCGGGGCCGCTGTCCGGCGCGGGTGGTGGCTGGAAGATCGCCCTGCGGTAGTAGGCCAGCTCGGCGACGCTCTCGCGGATGTCGTCCATCGCCCGGTGGGAGGTCTTCTTGGCGGGGGCGCCGGCCAACACCCCGGGGTACCAACGCCGGGCCAGCTCCTTGATGGTCGACACGTCGACCGAGCGGTAGTGCAGGTAGACCTCGATCTCGGGGAGCTGGGCCGCCAGGAACCGGCGGTCCGTGCCGATGGAGTTCCCGGCCAGGGGGACCGAGCGGGCGGACGGCAGGTATTGGCGGAGGAACTCCATCGTGGTCCGTCCGGCGTCCTCGAGGGTCGTCGTCGACGCCTCGATGGCGGCGAGCAGACCGGACCGGGTGTGCATGTCCCGGACGTAGTCGTCCATGGTGGCCAGCTGTTCGGGGGTGGCGCGGATCACCAGGTCGGGCCCCTCGGCGACGATGGTCAGGTCGTCGTCGGTCACCAGCGTGGCGATCTCGACGATGGCGTGGCGCCCGGGGTCGAGGCCGGTCATCTCGAGGTCCATCCAGGCCAGCACTCAGCCGATGCTACCGGTGCCACCCGGCGACTCGGAGGGGCGGGCCGGCCGGCCGGCCCACTATCGTCTCGCGGTGCTCACCGTGCCGGTCCACCGGCTCGACCCCGACCTCCCGGTCCCGACCTACGCCCGCAGCGGGGACGCCGGCGCCGATCTCCACGCCCGGCACGATGTGACGCTGCCCGCCGGTGGCGGCCGGTCCCTGGTGCCGACCGGCCTGGTCGTGGCCATCCCCCCCGGGCACGCCGGGTTCGTCCAGCCCCGCAGCGGGCTCGCCCTCCGCCACGGCGTCACGTGCCTCAACACGCCGGGACTGATCGACCCCGGCTACCGCGGTGAGCTCTCGGTCCTGCTGGTCAACACCGACCCGAACGACGACTACGAGGTCCACCGCGGCGATCGGATCGCCCAGCTGGTGATCCAACGGGTCGAGGAGGCCGACTTCGAGCCCACCGATCTTCTCGGGGACCTGCCCGAGGCCGAGCGGGGAGCCGGTGGATTCGGGCACACCGGGCGTTGACGATGGAGCCGCTGCCGGGGATCGACGCCGCCTTCTTGGCCCTAGAGAACGGGTCGACCCGGCTCCACGTGGGCGCGGTGCTCGTCCTGGACCCTCCGGAGGGTCGCCGCTTGTTGTTCTCGCCGTCGACCCGGTACGCACAGATCCGGCGAATCATCGAGCAGCGCCTGCACCTCGTGCCCCAGCTCCGGCAGCGGGCGATCCGGGTGCCGCTCGGACTACACCATCCGGTGTGGGTGGACGACCCGGAGTTCGAGCTGGACGACCATCTCCGTCGTGTGAGCCTCCCTGCGCCGGGTGGCAGCCGGGAGCTCGACGAACTGGTGGCCGATGTGATGAGCCGGCCGCTCGAGCTCGACCGCCCGCTCTGGGAGATGGTGGTGGCCGAAGACTTGGCGGGAGGGCGCATGGGGGTCATCGCCAAGTTGCACCATTCGATCCTCGACGGCGTCTCAGGTGCCTCGTTGCTGGCCGCCTTCTTGGACCTCGGGCCGCGGACTCGGCCCCTCGAGATGCCGACCGAGCCGTGGCAGCCCTTGCCCCTGCCGACCCAGGGCGCCCTCCTCAAGTACGCCCTAGCGTCCCTCGTCCATCAGCCCGAGGTGGCGGTTGGCGCCTTCCACCGCGGGGTGGACGCCCTCGTCGACGTGGCCGAGCACAACCGACGGCTCCAAGAGGAGGGGACGGTCCCCCCACCGTCTCCGTTTAGCGCCCCCCGGACGTCGATCAACGGTTACATCTCGTCGCGCCGGCGGTTCGCCACCACGTCGATGCCGCTGGAGGACGTCAAGCTCGTGCGCCGCACATTCGGCACCACGGTGAACGATGTCATCCTGACCGGGGTGGCGGGCGCCCTTCGACATCTGATGGCGAAGCGGGGGGAGGATCCACGCGGACCTCTCGTCGCCCTCGTGCCGGTTTCGACTCGCCAAGACAGCGACAGTGGCGCGCTGGGCAACCAGATCTCCGGGATGCTCGTCTCGCTGGCCACCACTGTCGAGGATCCCGTCGAACGGCTGTTGACGATCTCGGCCGGTGCCAAAGTGGCCAAGGCGCAGCAGAGGTTGACCGGGGGGCGGCTGGTCCAGGATCTCGCCCAAATGGCCTCACCCGCCCTCACCTCCCGAGCGATGCGTTGGGCCTCAGGGTTGCGGATCTTCGACCGTCTCCCACCCCTGTTCAACGTCACCATCTCGAGCGTTCCCGGCCCCGGGTTCGGTCTCTGGTGTGCCGGGAGCCGGGTTGTCGCGCTGCACCCTGTCGGGCCTGTCGCAGAGGGCGTGGGCCTGAACGTGACCGCGATGACCTACCACGGCTGGCTCCACTTCGGCCTGCTGGGCTGCCGACGGCTGGTTCCCGACGTTGCCGACTTGGCGGTCCTCCTGGACGATGCCATGGGCGAACTCGCGGCGGCGGCCCTGGACGCCCGGGGAGCAGCGGGGTAGGGGTCGTCGGACTCCCCGAGCTGGGACTTCCTCCGGGCGACCGGGAAGCGTTGTATTCTGGGTGCGTTGCGCGGACGTGGCTCAGTTGGTAGAGCATCACCTTGCCAAGGTGAGGGTCGCGGGTTCGAATCCCGTCGTCCGCTCCAGAAAGCCCTGGTCGGAGGTGGTGCCCGCCCTCTATGTCTTGTGCGTTTGGCCATGAGTTGGCCATGAGTTGGCCATGACTCATAACCTTCGGCCATGGCTGGATCGATCCGCAGACGAGGGCCGAACAGCTGGCAGCTGCGCATCTACGTGGGAATGGACCCGAAGAGCGGCCGTCAGCGCTGGGCGACCAGAACCGTCCGGGGAAGCGAGCGAACCGCCCGCCGAGAGCTCGATCGGTTCGCAGACGAAGCCTCCTTCGCCCGGATCCACGACGGCACCGTTTCCGACCTGCTCGATCGCTGGCTCGAGACGGCATCGGGCGGTTGGGCGCCGAGCACGAGGCGAGAGACTAAGAGCCTCGTCGAGCACCACCTCAAGCGGCATCTCGGCCACCTGCCGGTCGCCAAGCTCACCACGGCGGACATCGATGGCTTCTACTCCTACCTCCGCCGAGGCGGTGGCCATGAGGGTCGCCCGCTCGCGGCAGGGACCGTCCTGCGGGTCCACGTCGTCTTGCACCGGGCGCTGGCCCAGGCGCTCCGCTGGGAGTGGATCTGGCTGAACCCGGCGAGCCAGGCGAGCCCGCCACGCTCGGTGCCAGCCGAGATCCGACCGCCAAGTGCCGCCGACGTTGCCGTGCTCGTGGCCCACGCGTCGAAGGTGAACCCGTCCCTCGGGCTCTTCTTTCTCCTGGCGGCGACTACCGGCGCCCGCCGGGGGGAGTTACTCGCCCTGCGGTGGAAGGACGTCGATCTCAAAGTGGGGAGCCTGGCTTTCCAGCGGTCCCTCATCGAGGGACCCGACGGTCCGGTCCTCGCGCCCACGAAGACGCGGCGCTCACACCAGGTCGCCCTCGATGGGGCGTCTCGCGAAGCGCTCAACGCTCAGGTGGATCGGACGGCCCTCCCGGGAACGGAGGCCGAACGCGGAGATCGGTTCGTCTTCTCGCACAAGGCGGATGGGATGACGCCGTGGCATCCGAACTGGGTCACCAAGGCGTTCATCCGGTGTCGCTCCGAGGCGGGACTCTCGCATTTCCGGCTCCATGACCTCCGTCACTTCATGGCGACCGAGATGCTCGATGTGGGTGTCCCGATCACAGTCGTGTCTAGCCGTCTCGCCCACGCTCGGACGTCGACGACCCTCAACGTCTATGCGCACGCGATCCCCGGTGGCGACCGAACCCCTGCGCAGCAATTGTCGGAGCGACTGAAGAACGCCGCGTCGAACACGACGGGGAACATTGCATCAGGTGACCTCGGACTAGGCGGCACCGTAGAGTCGCGGCTCACAAACCCGCCCGCGGATGGGTTTGTAGTGCGGATGTGATTCGCTCCTGATCACCTTCCACCTCCGCATGGCAAGGGTGGCTGAGCGGCTGATAACGGTCCCCCTCATCGCTGGGGCTCAGGTTCGCATCCTCCAGGAGCAGATCATCGTGTCCCTTAATGCGCCCGATTCGTTGCCATCCGACTGCTTCCGTGGACCCGTTTCAATGAAGCGTCCATTAGGGCCGGCCTACCCGAGCCCGGCCCGTGTGGGCTCGATGACGTGCGGTGGTTCGCCGGCCCGGAGGCGGCGCCAATCCGGACCCGGTGCCTGAGGCAGGAAGAGCACGCGCGACGGTTCGATTGTCGTAAGCGACTACAAGTCAGTCGAAGGTGACTGCATGCATCGACCCATGGCCACGGGTACCGCTGGGTGGCAGCTCGTTGAACTGATCGCCCGAGTGGACCGGAGAAACGAGCCAGGGGTGCGACGGCCGGGGAGCCCCGGCGGCGGCGAGGCATGCCGTTCCCGTCCCCCGATGTTCGCGAATCGTAAGCTGGGCCAGGCAGGGCGAGCGGGACGCTCGTGTACCTTCGGGTCGTGGAGTCTGATCCGCCGAGGGGCGACCGCGTAGCACCACGACAACGCGTCGCATGGCCCGTGCTGGTCGGGCTGCTCGGCGCACTCGCCTTGGCCGGCGGCGTCACCGCCGTACCGGTCCCGGCTGGTGCCGCCCCGGCGGCCGGCAGCTCCCCGTGGCCCATGGCGCTTCACGACGCCCGGCACAGCGGGACCGCACCGGTGGCCGGCCCCACGACCGGCCACATCGCCTGGACTCGGGACCTGGGTGCCAACATCACCCCCGGCCCGGTCGTGGGTGCAAACGGCACGATCTACGTGGCCACCAAGGCCGGGATCCTCCACGCCATCGACTCGGCCACCGGCGCGGACCGCTGGACCTTCGACGCGGGATCCCCGACCGGGGGGCCGGTCGACCTCTCGGTGAGCCCGCTGGTCCTCCCCGACGGGGACATCTTGTGGCCGGGGAGCGCCGGCACCCTCTACACCCTGTCACCCTCGGGTCAGGTGCTGGGCTCGGACCACCTGGGCGGGCCGCTCACCTCGCCCGTCCTCTCGGGGAACTCGGTCTACGTGGGGACGACCACCGGAAAGCTGCTAGCCCTGAGCGTGAGCGGCCCCTTGCCGGTCACCCGCTGGTCGCTCACCATCGGCTCGGTCTCCTATGGGAGCCCGGTGGTGGCACCCGACGGCGCAGTGGTCACAACCGTCGACGACTGCGTCGTCGTCGTGGCCGACCACGGGATCCACGGCTCGGTCTCCTGGACGCACACGTTCCATGGCGCGGTGGAGACTTCGGCCTCGGTCGGGAGCGACGGCACCATCGTCGTGGGCACTAACGACCCCTACGAGTACGGCTTTACCCCGAGCGGCAAGGTGGCGTGGCGCTTCAGGCGGGGCACCCAGTCCTACTCCTCGCCCTCGGTGTCGGCCGCCCTCGCTTACTTCGGCGGCAACGACGGTGCCCTCCATGTTGTGCACGCCTCCGACGGGTCGTTGCGGCACACCGACCTCGGGCGCGACGGCGTGTGGGGGGCCCAGGCAGTCGACGAGCATGGCGACGTCTACTTCGGGACCCAGGGCCACCACATCTACGGCTACGACGCGGCCGGCCACCAGCTGTTCGACCTCACGGCGTCGGGGGCCATTGACAGCTACCCCGCCCTCATCGCAAATGGGACTCTGATCATCGGCGACGAGGCCGGAACCCTCTATGCAGTCGGGCCCGCCACGAGCTGAGGGCGGGATCGCCACCTACCCACCGGTGACGATGCTCCCGCCTGCAGGCGACGATTGGCTGGCGGTCACCACGGACCCGCTCGCCCCCCCCGAGGCGACGGCCTGGGCCAGCTTGCCTGCCTGCGGGGCCGTGGTCAGCTTCTGCGGCAACGTCCGCGACCATGCCGGCGACCGGACCGGCGTCGTGCGGCTCCGCTACGAGGCCTACGAGGAGTACGTGGTACCGCGCCTGGCCGAGGTGGCCGCCGGAGCACGATACCGCTGGCCCGAGATCGGTCGCCTGGCCCTGTGGCAACGGGTGGGTGAGCTGGAGGTGGGAGAGTCGGCGGTGGCGGTCGTGGCCTCCACGCCGCACCGGGCCGAGGCCTTCGCCGCCGCCTCCTTCTGCATCGACACGCTGAAGGTCACCCTCCCGGTCTGGAAGCAGGAGATTTGGGAGGGTGGCCGGACCTGGGTGGCGGGGTGTCCCCCCGCCCGAGTGACGTGATCCCGTTGGCCGAGGCCCGCCGGCAGGTCCTCGAGGCCGTGGGCCCGCTGGCACCCGTGCGTGTCGCTTTGGTTCAGGCACTCGGGTGCGTCACCGCGGGGGACATCGTGGCGGCAGAGACGGTCCCGTCATTCGCCAATTCCTCCATGGACGGCTTCGCCCTGCGGGCCGCGGACACCATCGGGGCCCCGGTCACCCTGCGGGTGGTGGCCACGACCCTGGCCGGCATGGGTCCGAGCGAGCTGGGGGCCGGTCAGGCCGTCCGGCTCATGACCGGTGCCCCTCTGCCCGCCGGCGCCGACGCGGTGTGCATGCTCGAGCGCACCGCCGGCGGGGCAGGCCCCGACGAGGTGCGCGTACTCGACCGGGTGGACCGGGGGAACTTCGTCCGCCAGCCCGGTGATGACATCAGGCCCGGCGACGTGGTGGTGCCCGGCGGCACGGGGCTGCGTCCGGGGCACCTCGGGGTGCTGGGCAGCCTGGGGGAGAGCACCGTTCGCGTTCACCCTCGGCCCCACGTCGGCGTCCTCTCCACCGGCGATGAGCTCACGGCCCCGGGTGAGCCCCTCGGGCCTGGGCGTATCCGTGACGCCAACGGGCCTTCGCTCATGGCGCTGGTGCGCGCATCGGGCTGCACGGCAGTCGACCTCGGGACGACGGCGGACGACGTCGGTGCCATCGTGGCAGCGGTGGGCCAAGGGGTCGGGTGCTGCGACGCCTTCGTCGTGTCGGGCGGGGTGAGCGTCGGAGACGCCGATGTTGTCAAGGCGGCACTGCAGGAGCTGTGCGGCGACTCGGCCAGGTGGCTGCAGGTGGCCATCAAGCCGGCCAAGCCGCTCGCCTTCGGTGTGCTGGCGAGCAGCGCACCACTGTTCGGCCTGCCGGGTAATCCGGTCTCGGCAATGGTGAGTTTCGAGCTGTTCGCCCGCCCGGCCCTCATGACGATGGCCGGGGAGCGGGAGGTGGATCATCCGGTAGCAGTCGGGGTGGCCGACGAGGACCTCGCGCGGCCGGCCGACGGCAAGATCCACTTCCTGCGGGTGGAGGCTGCGTACGGCGACGACGGCCTCCTCCACGCGCGCCCCTCCGGCGCCCAGCAATCCCACGTGCTCACCGCCATGGCCGCGGCCAACGCGCTGGCCGTCGTGCCCGATGGGGACGGGGTGCGCCGGGGGGAGCGGGTGCACCTGCTCCTGCTCCGCCCCGACGACGTGGCCGGATCACCGGACACCACGGCGGCCCTCCCGTGGTGAGTGTGGCATCCGTGACGCTGCGGCCCACCCGCCGCGGCCCGAGGGACCGGGTAGCGCGGCTGGCGATGCCCGAGACCGGGCCGCTGATGGACACCCACGGCCGGGTGCATCGCGACCTCCGTCTCTCGCTGACCGACCGCTGCAACCTTCGCTGCAGCTACTGCATGCCGGCCGGTGGTATGCGGTTCCAGCCCGTGGGCGAGCACCTCAGCGCGGACGAGCTGGTGCGGGTGGCGGCGGTGGCGCGCGACCTCGGCGTGCGGCGGATCCGGCTCACCGGCGGTGAGCCGCTGCTGCGCCCCGACGTGGTGGACATCGTGGGACGGCTGGCCGGGCTGCGCTTCGATGACCTGGCCCTCACCACCAACGGCACCCGCCTGGGCGCGCTGGCCCCGGCCCTGGCAGCGGCCGGGCTCACCCGCGTGAACGTCAGTTGCGACTCGCTGCGGGCCGACCGCTTCGCCCGCCTGCGCCGGCGGGGCTCGCTCGGCGTCGTCCTCGGGGCAATGGACGCGGCCGAGGGGGCCGGCCTGCGGCCGTTGAAGGTCAACGTGGTGCCGCTGGTCGGGGAGAACGATGACGAGGTGGTGGACTTCGCGGCGTTCGCCCGCCGGACCGGGCGGGTGGTCCGGTTCATCGAGTACATGCCTCTCGACGCCGAGGGGCGTTGGGACCGGGCCCGGGTGCTCGCCGCCGACGAGATCCTCGCTCGGGTCCACCGCCGCTGGCCCCTCGAGCCGGTGTGTGAGGACGATGCCGACCCGGCGCCGGCCAGCCGCTACCGCTTCTCAGACGGTGGCGGTGAGATCGGCGTGGTGGCCACCGTGACCCGGCCCTTCTGCGGAACCTGCGACCGGTTGCGGGTCACCGCGGACGGCGCCGTGCGCAACTGCCTCTTCTCGCACCAGGAGCCTTCGGCGCGTGACCTGTTGCGCGCCGGGGGGACCGATGAGGAGCTGGCGCACCTCATACGGCGTGCCGTGTGGGCCAAGCTCCCCGGCCACGGGATCAACGAGCCGGGTTTCTTGCGCCCTGCCCGCTCGATGTCGATGATCGGAGGGTGATGGCCCGCCTCCGCCTGTTCGGCCCGGCCCGCGAGGCGGCGGGCACCGGGTCGGCCGAGGTGCCGGCGGGAACCGTGGCCGAGGCACTCGCCTGGGCCGAGGCGACCTACGGGCCGACCTTGGGCCGGCTCCTGCCCAGCTGTGCCGTCTGGGTCAACGGAGAGCCGGCCATGCCGGGCGCGCCCGTGGCCGATGCCGACGAGGTGGCGATCCTCCCGCCGGTGGCCGGCGGCTGAGCCGCCCAGTCGCCGGCTCGGGCCGGGGGGCTCAGGAAGGCGACCGGTGGGGGTCCTCCCCGGCCACCAGGGCCAGCGCGTGGGGCAGCACGTCGAGGACCGCGGTGAGCGAGGCGGTGGCCCCACCGGGGGAGCCCGGCACGTTGCAGACGATGGCGCGCCCCACGGTGCCGGCGACACCCCGGGTGAGTCGTCCCCGCGGGTCGGCCGCCCGCATGGCCTCGGCCAGGCCGGGGGCCTCCCGCTCGAGGGCGGCGGCCGTCCCCTCCGGGGTGAGATCCCTCGGCCCGAAGCCGGTGCCCCCGGCGGTGACGATGAGCCCGGCGAACCCGTCGGCCGCGGCGAGGACCGCCTCGCGCACCGAGACCGAACCGTCGGCCACCGCCCGCAGCTCGACGACGTGGTAGCCGGCAGTGGCCAGGCACTCGGCCACCGCCGGCCCCGACAGGTCCTCACGGGCCCCGGCCACCACCGAGTCCGAGACGCTGATCACCTTGGCCTCCAACGCGCCCGGCACCGCCAGAACGGTAGCCACCAGCGCTCGCCTCGGGCGCCGACCGCGCTCGCGGCGCCAGACCCGATGGCAATGTTCTCGAAATGTAATCTTGCAATTGCCGGCTTTCGGGGGATTTTCCTGGCACACACCAGGTAGAGTCCCGGCCGTGGAGCAGTTCCGTCTCGGCCAGGCCGCCGAGCTGCTGGGGGTCAGTCCCGACACCGTCCGCCGCTGGGTAGACGCCGGCGACCTCGAGGCGGTGCGCACGGCCGGTGGCCAACGGGCCATCCCCGGCCCGGCCCTGGCGGCGTTCGCCAGGAGCCTGGCCCTCGCCCCGCCCCCCCCGACCATCGCCTCGGCCTCGGCCCGCAACCGCTTCGTCGGCATCGTCACCGCGGTGACCAGGGACAAGGTGATGGCCCAGGTGGAGATGGTCTCGGGTCCGCACCGGGTGGTGTCCTTGATGAGCCGCGAGGCCGCCGACCAGCTCTGCCTCGAGCCCGGGGTGCGCGCCGTGGCCTCGGTGAAGGCCACCAACGTGGTCGTCGAGATCCCCGCATCATGAGTCGCCGCCGGTGAGCAGACCCCAGCGTGCCATTCCCGCAGACCGGCCCCGGCCCCGGCCGCGCGCGGCGGGGGCCTGGCGACTCCTCCTGCTCGCCACCGGGCTGGTGGGCCTCGCTGCCTGCGCCTCCCCGGGGGATGCCGCCGCGTCGCCCACCACGACCGCCCCGGGGGGTCACGGCCAGGTCGACGTCCTCTACGCGGGATCCCTGGCCGGCCTGATGGAGCACTCCTTGGGGCCGGCCTTCACCAAGGCCACCGGCTACCAGTTCACCGGCTTCGCTGCGGGGTCCGACGAGCTGGCCAGCGAGATCAAGGGCGGCATCCGGACGGGGGACGTGTTCATCAGCGCCAGCCCGGCGGTGGACGAGTCGCTCATGGGCGCGGCCAACGGTGACCATGTCCGCTGGCACCTGACTTTCGGGCACTCGGCGCTGGTGCTCGGCTACGACCCGCAGAGCAGCTTCGCCGGGGCGCTGGCCCACCGGCCCTGGTGGGAGGTGGTCACCGCACCCGGGTTCCGCCTCGGGCGCACCGACCCCGACCTCGACCCCAAGGGCGCCCTGGCGGTCAGTGCGGTGCAGGAAACGGCCCGGGTCGAGCACGACCCCGTCTTGCTCCACGCCCTCGCGGGCACCCAGGGGGTATTCCCCGAGGAGACCCTCGTGGGCCGGCTCCAGACCGGCCAACTCGACGCCGGCTTCTTCTACCGCGTGGAGGCCCACGCCGCGGGCATCCCCACCGTGTCGCTGGCTCCCGCCCACCTCGAGGCCACCTACACCGTCACCGTCCTCGACGGGGCGCCCGACCGGGCCGGTGCGCTGTCCTTCGTGCGCTACCTCCTCGGGCCCGAGGGGCGGCACGAGCTCGTGGCAGCGGGGCTGCAGCCCGAGACGCCGCCGATGCTGACCGGCCGGGACCTGCCGGCCGGCCTGCCGAGCGCGCCACCGTCGGGGTGAGCGGTCGGGCCGGGCGGTCACCGCTGCCCTGGCTGGGGGCGCTCCTCGTCCTCTACCTGCTCGTCCCCTTCGTGGGCCTGGTCGTCCACCTGGTCAGCACCGGGCAGCGCGGCTTCGGGGTGCCGGGCCTGTGGTCCGCCCTTGGCACCTCGGTCCTCACCGCCTCGATCTCGACGGGGATCATCGCCGCCCTCGGCATTCCGCTGGCCTTCAGCCTGTCCCGGGCCACCGGCCGGCTGGCCGACGTGGTCGGGGTGCTGGTCCTCCTCCCGCTGGCTCTCCCGCCGCTGGTCAGTGGGATCCTGCTGATCTCGGTGCTCGGGCCGCACGCCTGGATCGGCCGCCTGACCGGGGGTCGGCTGACCGACAGCCTGGCGGGGGTGGTGGCGGCCCAGACTTTCGTGGCGGCACCCTTCCTGATCGTCGCCGCCCGGAGCGCCTTCGCCAGTGTGGAGCCCCCGCTCGCCGAGGTGGCTGCCACCCTGGGGCTCGGCCCGATGGCCAGCTTCTGGCGGGTCTCCCTGGTCGTCGCCTGGCCGGGGGTGGCAGCGGGCCTCCTCCTGGCCTGGCTGCGCGCCTTCGGCGAGTTCGGCGCCACCATCATTCTCGCCTACCACCCCTACACCATCCCGGTCTTCTCCTACGTCCAGTTCAGCGCCAGCGGCCTGACCGACACCCTGGCCCCCGCCGTGCTGGCGGTGATCGCCGCGGGGGCCCTGGGCGTCGCGGCCCTGGCCGTGGTGGGTCGGCGGCCCCGGGTGCCGCGCCGGCAGCCCGCGCTCCCGCCCCCGGCCCGGCCGGCGGGGGCCGCGCCGGGGCCGGTCGGTTTCCGGGTGGACCGGCGCCTCGGCACCTTCCACCTCGAGGTCGCCTACGAGGGGCGTGCCGGCCACCTGGCCGTGCTCGGCCCGTCGGGCGCGGGCAAGTCGACGCTGCTGCGGGCGCTGGCCGGTCTGCTCGGCACGGGGTCCGACGAGGTCCACCTCGAGGGCACCGAGCTCGGTGCACTGCCCCCCGAGCGCCGCCACGTCGGCTACGTCCCCCAGGACCCCAGCCTGCTGCCCAACCGCAGCCTCTGGCACCAGCTGGTCCTGTCGCCGCGCGCCGCGGCACCGGTGGCCGCCTTCTGGCTCGACCGGCTCGGCCTCGACGGCCTCGAGCACCGGCTCCCCGCCGAGCTCTCCGGTGGCCAGCGACAGCGCGTGGCCCTGGCCCGCGCCCTGTGTGCGGATTCACAGGTCCTCCTCCTCGACGAACCCCTCTCGGCCCTCGACACCCCGGTGCGCCGTGAGCTGCGCAACGAGCTGCGCCACCTGCTGGCCGAGGCCCCGGTCTCGAGCGTGTTGGTGACCCACGACCCCGAGGAGGCGGCGCTGTTGGCCGACGAGATCCTCGTGGTGTGCGATGGCCGCCTGCTCCAAGCGGGACCGCGGGCCGAACTCTTCGCCCGGCCGTGCTCGCTCGAGGTGGCGCGGCTGCTCGGGGTCCGCAACGTCGCGCTGGGGAGGCTGGGCGACGACGGGCGCCTGCAGGCCGGGGCGCTGACGATCGGGTTGCCCGAGGTTCTCGGGCCCCGCCCTCCGGCAGGCACCGAGGTCCTCTGGCGCGTCGCTCCCGAGGAGGTCCGCCTGGCCACCCACGGCCTGGCGGCCTCGGTGCTCGACGTGGCGGACCTCGGTCTCACCACCGAGGTGGTGGTGGAGCTTGCCCCGGGGATCGAGTTGGCGGCGCGGGCGCCCTCGGGGCTGTCGGCCCCGGTGCCCACAGTGGGGGAGCGGTGCTCGGTCGAGCTGGGGCGCGGGGCCATCTGGGCCTGGGGGAAAGGCGAAGAAGTTGTGCTTTCGTAAGGTTCTCCCACCCCCGCGGCCCGGGAGGCCGCAGTACCGTCCAGGGCATGGCGGTTGAGCCCCCCGCCGCGCCGGCCGCCCAGCCAGACGAGACCGCGCCTGACGACCCCGGACAGGCTGGGCGCCTGCGGAACGCTGGCGCCGCGGCGCGCTCAGCAGCGGCACGGGCGTCGGCCCGGGGCCAGGAGACCACCGGGTGGGTGACGGACCGCTTCGAGAGCCCGCTGCACGACGAGTGGGTGGCCTCAGTCCTCGGGGTGGCCCTCGGGGTCGCCTTCGGGGTCTGCTTCCTGACCGGGCTGGTGGACTACTTGGCCCAGCACCCGCCGCACTGGTTCCACCTGCCGACCCACCCGGTCGACCTCTACCGGGTCAACGAGGGAATCCACGTCATCACCGGTATCGCCGCCATCCCGCTGCTGCTGGCCAAGCTCTGGGCGGTCTGGCCCAAGCTGTTCGCCTGGCCGGCCGTGCGCAGCGTGGCCCACGCCCTCGAGCGTCTGAGTCTGGTGGCGCTGGTGGGCGGCGGCCTCTTCCAGCTCTTCACCGGCGTCCTCAACATCGACTACTGGTACAGCCCGATGCCGTTCTTCTTCCCGACGGCCCACTTCTGGGGGGCGTGGCTGGTCATCGGCGCGCTCGTCGTGCACATCGGGGCCAAGGGGGCGACCGCCGTCGCCGCCATCGCAGCCGGGCCAGCCGACCCGCACCCGGTGATAGCCCCGGGCCCGGCGGTGGCCCAGCCGGGCACTCCCGTTGACCCGGGGGCGGGGGGCACACCGGATGGCCCGGCGGCGGCGCCTCGGCCCGGGCTCACCCGGCGGGGCTTCGTGGGGGTGGTGTTCGGCGCCGCGGGTGTGCTGGTGCTGACCGTGGCGGGTGAGACCGTGGCCCCATTGCGCAAGTTGGCCCTGCTCGCACCGCGCAACCCCACCGTCGGGCCCCAAGGGATCCCGGTCAACCAGAGCGCCGCCCAGGCCGGTGTCAGCACGTCGGCGATCGACCCCTCCTTCACCCTGGCCGTCACCGGGAACTGCGCCCGGCCGCGGTCCTTCACCCTGGCCGAGCTGCAGGCGCTCCCCCAGCGCCAGGCCGGTCTGCCCATCACCTGCGTGGAGGGATGGAGCGCCTCGGCCCAGTGGCGCGGCATCTCGCTCCCGGCCCTCCTCGGCATGGTCGGCGCGCCGGGCAACGCCACGGTACGTGTCGAATCCCTTGAGTCCGCCGACCGCCTCTACTCGTCGTCGGTGGTCGACGCCGAGCACGCGGCCGACCCCGACACGCTGCTGGCTCTCGAGCTGAACGGCGAGCCCCTCGATATCGACCACGGGTACCCGGTGCGCCTCATCGCCCCGGACCGCCCGGGCATCCTCCAGAC
>Ga0209040_10001895_pt1 | contig 16513 bp, 13 predicted proteins | sample BogFormECP12_OM3_FD_188240 | JGI IMG/M metagenome (GOLD analysis project Ga0209040, IMG submission 188240) | Bog forest soil microbial communities from Calvert Island, British Columbia, Canada - ECP12_OM3 (SPAdes) (version 2) | ecosystem: Environmental > Aquatic > Freshwater > Wetlands > Bog ...
ACGCGCCGGTGTGAGTGCACATACTCGTCGGAGTGGGTTTCTTCTCCGTAGTGAAAGTGCGGCGTGATGGTGTGCTCGACGAAATGAACGAGCAGATAGCCGGCCAGCACCAGCAGCGCCCCTTTGCGTCCGCCAAGTTGCAGGCTCTCCGGCACCATCTCGACCAGCGCGGTGGCCAGCATGAATCCCGCGCCCAGTGCTACAAAGTAGCGCAGATAGCTCCGCTCCCAGCTCTTCTGCACGATGATCGCGCCGCCGAAAACATTGGCCGCGGCAGCAGTCAAGCCAAGCAGGATGCTGGTGAGGATGGGAGACATGCGCGGAAGAAGAATAACAGAGCAGGGGCTGGGGGCTAGTTGCGCTGGAGTTTGCCACCGAGTAGGCATTCCTCATTCGGTCGCAGGAGCCTTTAAGCGATCAAGCTCTGTCTTCTGTAACAGACGAATGATTTGTTTTCGGGCAAGCGTGTGGTGTTTCTGGCGGATAAGCGCTTGTGCTACCACACGAATGTAGCGCCAGTTGGTTTGAACAAATTTCAGAGTTTCGCCTTCGCAGTATTGAAGCCAGAGGTTCATGTAGACCTCTCCCTGGACATCCATCACCTCCTTGAAGGTCTGTTTGTCCAAATCCAAGTATTTGTGGCCATCGGTCCTGGGATCAAATAACTTCTCTGCCAACCAGCCAGCGGTAGCAAAGATAGCGCCGGATTGGTTGGTGCCACGACCTTCTGTGACTACGTGTCCTGGGAAAATCACGTGCAGCCCAAGGCGTCGCGAGCCTTTGTCATGCGTCCGGATTTTCACCTTTTCGTTCAGAACACCTAACCCGAGGAGCATGGCCGCGACTGCGTGGCCAGCTTCGTGATAGCAGACATCCCAGACGCGTTGCCTCGAATAGACACAGCGCAGCATTCGCTTCTCTAGCTTCGTCATCAAAGAGCTCCAAGCATCTTGTCCCCGCCAGCTCGAAATCCACTACCCACTGTGCCTTATATGCATCACGTCCCCATCCTTCACGATGTATTCCTTGCCTTCCAGGCGCAACGTCCCGCGGGCACGCGCCTCGGCTTCGGAGCCGGCTTCCAGCAACTGGTCCCAGTGGATGGTCTCCGCGCGAATGAAGTGATGTTCGAGATCAGTGTGGATAGCGCCCGCCGCGTGCACCGCCTTCGAGCCACGCTCAACTGTCCAGGCGCGGCACTCGTCTTCGCCCACGGTGAAGAATGAGATGAGGCCCAGCAGCTCGTAAGACTTGCGGATGAGCCGTACCAGCCCGCTCTCTTTCAGTTCGTAGCTGGCGAGAAATTCGGCCGCGTCCTCGTCGCTCATCTCGGCAAGCTCGGCCTCGACCTTGGCGCACACGGCGAGCGCGCCTGTGTTTGGCCGCGAGGCGACCTCGGTTATTCCGTACTTGGTAATGGCTTCTTCGAGGTCAGTGCCCAGGGCCGGGCTTTCGCCAATGTTGAGGACGTAAAGCATCGGCTTTTCGCTCAAGAACATGAAGCCACGGACTCGCTTCTTGTCCTCGGGCGTCATCTCCATCTCGCGCAAGGGGCGCTCGGTTTCCAGGTGCGCCTTGGCGCGCTTCAGCAAATCGTGCTCACGCGCGGTTTCGTCCGACTTCATCTTCTTCATGTCCTTCTCGACGCGCTCGATCCGCTTCTCCACCTGTCCGAGATCGTTGACGATGAGGTCGAAGTCAATGTTCTTGATGTCACGCAGCGGATCGACCGGTCCGACGTGCGGAATGGAATCGTCCTCGAACGCGCGCACCACGTGCGCCAGCGCGTCCACGTTGCGCAGGTTGGCGGCAAATGCGGTTTCGTTCAGGGCCTCCTGGCTAAGTGCGGCAACATCGGCGTATTCCACGCTGGCATGCACCAGTTTCTTGGGGTTGTAGAGCGCAGCCAGGCGGTCAAGTCGGTCGTCGGGGACCTTAGTGACGCCAAGATGGGCCTCGCGCGGATTGCCATGCGCGCGCTGCGCTACCTGTTGCTTGGTCAGCATCACGAACAAAGATGTTTTGCCCACCTGCGGCAGGCCGATGATTCCGGTTTTCATGATTGCGCCTTTCGCTATTCGCTTTTCGTTGCAGGCCAATGACTTTGCGCACTGGCTCCCGGTTCAGTTTTAGTGTGAGCGGGTAGAGCAGGCCTTCAGGCCCGCGTCCAGGCTGCCCCTCTAAGGCGGAGTCGGCTTCAGCCGACGGCAGACTCCGTGCCGCCGGGCTGAAGCCCGGCTCCCAATTCGGTTTGCATGCCCGACACGGCGCTTAAAGCGCCGCTCTACCCGTGCGCAGGGGCTCTTGCTCGAACCTTGAAACTCGAAACTTCTTTACGATATTCGCCTCGCGGTCAGATACAGCAGCGCTAGCCCAAGTACCAGCACCGAGCTTTCGATTCGCGTGGACCAGACATGCAGCCGGTTGAACTCCACGCGCCGGGCGTCATCGAGTGGAACCGCATCGATCGGGTTCATCTGTTCGCGCAGAACCAACATGCGCGACGCAATACCGAACATGCCCACGAGAGTCAGGATGAGCATCACGTAGATGACCAGGTTGCGTAGAGCAAATGGCGCAACCACACCATCCACGACGCGGGAGTCAATCATCGAGGTGATTGCGAACACCACGCCGCAGGAGATGGCCATCCAGTGCAGGATTCCAAGACTGCGGCTCACCACGCTGCCCGCCAACTGCCTCGTGGGCAGGACCGCAAAAACGGTCGGCGCCAGCACCAATGAAAAAAAGATGAGCCCACCAACCCAAATCACGAGTGACAGCAGCATTAGGTATCTTACGAACGACATTCTGGCCTCGAGGAGAACAGCCAATTGTAAACTGGAGATCGTCGACTAGAATCGATTCCAAGGCATCTGCACTTGTCCAGTGCGCCATTTGGGGACATGAATGATTTCCCAGGACGACCGTCAGCGGCTTGCTCGTCGTTACAACTTGCGAAAAAATTGGCTGTATCGCCTGCTACAGCCGCCCCTGCCGCTCGTGCACAACCGACGCGAATCTGCGTTACCGGCGGCTGACGGGGTTGGTCTCTGGATCGGAGGCGCGGGACAGCGTGTCCCGGCCGAATTTGTCAATCTCGACCTCATGGATTTGCCCGGCGTGGACATCGTTGCCTCCGTTGAGGCACTCCCATTTGCGAGTGAGTCCATCAGCCGCATCGAATGTGACGCTGTGCTGGAGCATGTGCGCAATCCCGACATCGGCGTGAAAGAAATGTTGCGGGTGCTCAAACCCGGAGGCCACTTGCACGTGGTTGTCCCCTTCTGTCATCCACTTCATCTCTATCCGGCTGACTACCGCCGCTGGACGTTCGACGGCCTGCAAGATTTGCTGGCGGAGTTTGAAGTTGTAGAAGTGGGAATTCGCACCGGCCCGACCGCGACGCTACTCACTACGCTCCTGGAGTACGTAAAGGTCGTCGCGCCACGGCCCCTTAGGAAACCTGCCTACGCGGCAGCGGGTTGGCTGCTCTGGCCATTGCGATATCTCGATCTTTACCTCAATCGCAAACCGGAAGCGGAGGTGCTGGCCAACAGCATCTATGCGCTCGCCCGAAAACCATCGGTTAGCAATCGACATAGGCCCGCCTCATCCGCACAGCACCGAGCCGCCGTTGACGTTTAAGACTTCGCCGGTAATATGGCGCGCCCAATCGGAGCCGAGGAACACAATAGCATTGGCCACGTCATCCGCCAGCGCGATACGCTGCAACGGAATTGCCTGTTCCACTTCGTGCTTATATCCGTTGTTACCGGGTCCGAAGACGGGATCGTTCAACTCAGTGTCCACCCAACCGGGCGCGACACAATTCACCCGGATGCTGGGCGCCAGTTCAATTGCCAGCGACTTGGCGAAGCTGATCTGCCCGCCCTTCGATGCCGCATAGTTGGAATAGCCAGCCTCGCCGCGCTGGCCAGCGGTCGAGCTGACGATTACAATCGAGCCGCTCTCCTGACGCTTTAATGCCGGAACCGCCGAGTGGCAGATAGTCCAGGTCCCGCGCAGGTTGTGGTTGATCACCTTGTCCCAAACTTCGTCGCTCATCTCCTCGACCGGCGCGCCTTCCCAGATTCCGGCGTTGGCCACGATGAGGTCCACCCTGCCGAAACGGCTGAGTGCGCTCTCCACCAGCGCCGCCGAGTCACTACTCTTGCTGACATCGCCCTGCAACGCGAACGCCTCTACTCCCAGCGCTCGCGCCTGTTCCACCGCCTCTTCCGCCTCCTGCGACTGGTAGATGTAGTTCACCACTACGTGCGCGCCGGCCTCGGCCAGACGCAGCACCGTAGCGCGTCCGATGCCGCGGGAGCCGCCGGTGACGATCGCAATGCGGTCGCGCAACAGGTTGCGTGGGAAACTGCACGTTTTCGGTTCGGTTAGGACTGCCATGTTGTTTCTCCTGGTCTTTCTTTTCTCAATCTTGATTTATCTCGACACCACGTGCGGCTTGTTGTGCTTGACAATCGTCAGCCGGCGCGCGTGAAAGCGGCCTGAAACGACAGCGGCGATGGCGTCCATTTCGGCTAGAAATCCGTCGTGCCCATGCGACGATTCGAACTCGGCGAAATCGCAGGGCGCTCCGGCGGCGGCAATGCGTCCGGCCAGAGCGCGAACATCTTCCGGAGGAAACAGCCAGTCGGACGTGATGCCTATCAGCGAAATGTGCGCCTGGATACGCTTGAGCGCCTCCGCTTCCGAGGCGTAGCCGTGCGCCAGATCGAAAGTGTCCATCACCTTCGATATCACCAGGTAAGCGTTCGCGTCGAAACGCTGCACAAACTTCGCGCCCTGATAATCGAGATACCCGGCCACGTCATAGCGGTGGTCCAAGGAGCGCAGCGGGTTTTCGCCGTTGCGGTTGGGCTTGCGGGCATAGCGCTCCTCAAACAGCTCCGCCGATTTGTACGAGCACATTGCGATCGCGCGCGCCAGTCCGAGGCCACCTGCGGGCTGCTGGTTAGGGGGATACTTTCCCCCGTGGAATCTTGGATCGAGACGAATGGCTTGGCGCTGAAGATGATTCAGCGCCAGCCCCATCGCTGAAAGCGGAGCTGTCCCAATAGCGATGCAATGCTCGACGCGCTCAGGATAGTCCACGGCCCACTGCAGCGCCTGCATACCGCCGATCGATGCGCCGATCACAATGCGGAGACGCTCGACGCCGAGTTCGTCCAGAACTTGCGACTGCGCGCGCACGATGTCACGTACGGTCACAATCGGAAAGTCAGGGCCGTAAGGCTCGCCGGTCGCCGGCTTGACGGAAGTCGGGCCGGTCGAGCCGTAACATGAGCCGAGAATGTTGGTGCAGATGACGCAATCGCGTGACAAGTCGAAAACTCTACCGAACATCTCCGGCCACCAGTCGGCGACCCGTGCCGACCCCGACAGTGCGTGGCAGACGAGCACAGCGTTGTCGCGCCGTTCGTTCAACTCGCCATAGATGGCGTAGCGAATGGAGACCGGCTGCAGCGAGCCACCGGCCTCCAGGCGGAACGGCGCATCCTGCGCCAGTATCACGTCCCCTTCCTGAGTTGGTTGCAGGGAAGTGCTCATAGCCACCTCCCCGCCTCCTGCGATGCCGGTTGCCCCGCGCCTTTCTCCCATCCCGGCAGTTTGCCGGTGGCCGCGCGCAGCCCGCGATCGAGGTCAGCCGTAATGTCACGGATGTCCTCGATGCCCACCGAAAGACGCACCAGCTCCGGGGTCACGCCAGTGTCGCGCTGTTCTGACTCGCTCAGTTGCTGGTGCGTGGTTGACGCAGGATGAATCACCAGGGACTTGGCATCGCCGATATTCGCCAGCAGGCTGAACAACTGGAGTGAATTGATGAAGCGCTTGCCGGCCTCGAAGCCTCCGCGAATACCGAACGTAACCAGTGCGCTCGCGCCGGTTGGCAGGTACTTCTTCGCTCGCTGGTAGTACTGGCTCGTCGGCAGCCCGGGATAGTTCACCCACTCCACCTCGGGATGGCTGGCGAGGAACTCAGCCACCGTGAGCGCGTTTTCCGAATGGCGTTCCAACCGCAGATGCAACGTCTCCGCTCCTTGCAGCAGCAGGAAAGCGTTAAACGGCGACAGGCAGGCTCCGGTGTCGCGCAGTCCCTGCACTCGCGCTTTGATGATGAACGCGAGATTGCCGAATGCTTTGGTATAGGAGACGCCGTGGTACGAGGGATCGGGCTCGACAAAACCAGGAAACCGTCCTGAGGCTTCCCAGTCGAACTTGCCGCTGTCCACGATCACGCCTCCGATGGAGTTGCCGTGACCGCCGATGAACTTGGTTGCTGAGTTGATGACGATGTCAGCACCCCACTCGATGGGACGACAAAGCGCGGGGGTCGCCGTGGTGTTGTCGATGACCAGCGGCACTCCCTTTTCGTGCGCGATCTTGGCCAACTGCTCGATGTCAACGATGTCGAGCTTGGGATTACCAATCGTTTCGGCGTACACCGCCTTGGTCTTCTCGTTGATGGCGGTGCGCAGCCCGGCGAAATCGTCGGCATCCACAAACTTCACTTTGATTCCCAGCTTGGGCAGCGTGTAGTGGAACAAATTGTAGGTCCCGCCGTAGAGCGAAGTGGTGGAGACAATCTCATCTCCCGCCGACGCCAAGGTGAAGATGATGAGCGTTTCGGCGGCTTGTCCCGAGGCCAGCGCCAACCCGGCGACGCCGCCCTCGAGCGCGGCAATGCGCTTCTCGAAGACGTCGGTGGTGGGGTTCATGATTCGCGTATAGATGTTGCCGAACTCTTGCAGGGCAAAGAGCCGCGCGGCGTGGTCGGCATCGTCGAACACGTAAGACGTGGTCTGGTAAATCGGAACGGCGCGAGACTTGGTTGTGGCGTCGACATCCTGCCCGCCGTGGATGGCGAGTGTGTTGAAGTTGAAGGTTGGCTTTCCGTTGTTGGCACTCATGGCTGTTCCTCTCCTCGCATTTGATGTTTCCTGGCACCTGGGGATAAAAACAAAACGACCCACGATGGTCGAGACCGTGGGTCGTTTGAGAATCCTTGCGGCTATTTATTCTTTAAGGCTTGCCGCTCATTCGCCAACCCACAGACCGACACCGGTACCCATGCGCATACACATGGCCATGGTCGTGTTGTGGGCTACGTAAGACATGTAATTGGGCTAGTATAACCCGCGAGGAGCAAATGTCAAGCTGTTCGGGTCGAATTTACATGACATTAAAGCGGGATGGAGCTAATGGGTTTTCAGAGTTGTTGGAGACCGGATTGGTAGAGCGGCGCTTCAGCGCCGCGTCTGCCTGGCATTCCAGAAGATAGTTCCGCCGCAGCGGTCATTGCAAAATGACCGCTGCGGCGGAGGACCTGGCGAAAGCGCCTTAACGCCGGCCTGAAGGCCGGCTCTACCCGGTCCAGACGAAAGCTGAAAATGCCCTAGCCATCTCGTCCGGCTCCGGCCGCAGCCCCGTCCCCGGCCCTTGCAACTCGGAAGCCCTGAGGACGATAATCGGCGGGCAGAAACTCCGCTGGGATGGCCGTCTTGTTGCCGTCGCGCAGGGCCGAGTACACAGGCGACATGATCTCGACGCCCGCGGCATAGAAGCAATCCTGAATGTTGGCGTGCAGGTTGGAATAGGTGATGAACATGCCATGAGGATTCCGCGTGTAGGCGTTGATTTCATATTGCACGTAGGAATTCTCCAGTTGCCTTTGCAATACAAACGGCGCTGGGTCCGCCAGGATGTCTTGCGTCTTGCCGGCGGCTTCGAGCAATAACCCGTGCACCGTACGCCAGGGCGTATCGTAGCCGATGGTCACGGAAGTATGCAGGATCACGCCCTCGGTCTGCCCCAGGAGGCTGAAATTGATGACATGGCTTCCCAGCACAACCGAGTTGGGAATGACAACTTCTTCCTTCTGAAACGTGAGCAAGTGCGTGGCCAGCAGGTTTTGCGAAATCACTTCTCCTACGTTGTCGCCGATCTTCACCCAATCTCCCAGGCGGAATCCCCGGGTGTAGGTGAGCATGATGCCGGCCACAATATTGGCGACTGCCGAGGTGGAACCCAAAGAAATCAGCACGCCGACGAGCAGGCCTATGCCCTTGAAGGCCGGCGAATTCGAGCCCGGCAAAAAGGGATAGATGAGGACCGCCGTGAAGGCGATCAACAAAAAGCGGATGATGTTGTAGGTGGGCTGGATCCACTCCGGGTAAAAGCCTCGTATGCGAATGTTGCCCCGCTGGAACTCCCGCGCCAGAATCCGCACCAACTTCAACACCAAGTACATCACCGCAACAATCACAAGGATGTAAAACAAGTTGGGGAGGTAATCGATGACGGCGGTACCTACAAAGCGGATGGGGGTAACGACGTACTCCAGCAACTGCCTGCCGTGGACACGGGTCCACGGGAAAAAGCTGAACTCGATCGCCAGGAAAAACCAACTCAGAATGAAGAGCAACGCGGCGCGCAGCACGCGCACGATCCATGCGAGGACGCTGGCCAGATGCTCACCTGCCAGGATCTCCGACTGCTGGATCTTGATGCTCTTGAACAGCGGGGCGTCAGCGCGCCGCAGTCGTTGCAGCAGCCGTCGCGACCCTTTCACCACCAGCCACACCAGCGCTAGGTAGAGGAGCAGGGTGGCCGCGGCGTGGATCGCCGCTTTGATCAGGAACCTTCCACCGTGCTCCTGCCGGGCCTGGAGGATGACGTTGCGCATCTGGCCCGCGTAATACTTGGCCACCAATTCGCGGGAAAGGTGCAAGTGGTTGGCGTCGTCATCGGTGACGATCGTCAGCAGGGTTTCGCCCAACCGGATTTCGGTTCCATAGTCAGAGTCAGAGGTCGTGATGGCCGAGAGGTCGGCGCCGGGAGCGTAGACCAGCTTCTCCAGCCGCTCTGAGGTCTTCTGCGCCCGATCATGAGCCGAAAACGGGCCAACCGGCTCATAGATTCTGAGAACTTCGTGGCCCTCAATGGTGACCGGGTAACCTTGTTCTGCCTGATTGGAGGGCGTCGTGGGGCTTTGCGCCTTCAGCAGGAGAGAGCTGGCAACCACCACGCCGACCAACAGCAGGACCGCAACCAACGGGCTGCGATGCGATGATTGCGACCTAAGGAACATCGCCCTCCCTCCGGCATTGGCCGAAGCTGGAAAGTGTGAATTTCGCATGAAAGCGCGCAGCCCATGTTAGGCCATACCGCCGCTGGACTCAAGGATTCTGTCGGGTGTTACTCACTGAGTGGCTTCGCTACCTCGGACGGTTTGGTGTAATGCAGGCTAACCAGCCGCCGCCGGCTGCCCCACTCATTCCTGATTTTGGAATGAGTGGGAGTTATGCGAATGAGTGGGATAAGCCAGGGTCACACCTCCTTTCCCTGATTACCTTCGTAACTCTCCACTGTGACCTACGTCACCAACTTTTTCCCTGCTTTGTGTTTAGCTTGAACCGTGGTAGGTGCGGCTAGTTGCTAGCAGGCCGTCCGGTGAATGTCCGAGGGCCCGCTTTGTATCACGGCCATGCCCTGATACAAAGCGAAAGGGCACGCCTTCAGGCGTGCCGGAAGCGCTCTTTTTTTGATTTTGTCATCACGAAGGAGCGCGAGGGAGGTCGCCGCGCCGACCGACTGAGCGCGACTGAGGGATCTGCTTTTCTGAACTCGGTCGAACAGCAGATTCCTCGCCGGCTAAAAGCCCGCTCGTAATGACAAAAGTAAGAAGGCACTAAACGGCACGTCTGAAGCCGTGCCCTCTCAAGGCCCTGGGATGTCAACAAAGCCAGACAGGTTCTAGTCGCTAGTTGCTCAAACCAACGACCCTCAGAAAAGAGGGTATATGTCTGTACGAATCTGCCAGCACGTCAAGGTGGACGGCACGCTGTGTCAAGTTCTACCCCTGGACGGGCGGCATTACTGCCACTTCCATCTCGAGACGCTGGGCCGGCGCATGCGCATGGCACGCGCCCGGGCGCGCCGCGAGCCCTATCACCTCATCCTGCCCATCCTGGAGGACCTCAACGCCGTGCAGGTGGCCCGCATGCAAATCATGGACGCGCTCACCGCCGGCCAGCTCGACAGGAAACTCGGCGGGACGCTGCTCTTCGGCTTGCAGGGAATCTCCACAGATCTGCGCAGCGCCAAGGCCCCGCGCCTGGGCGTCTACGACCCGGCCATCGACACCGCGCCCCGCGCCACCGAACATCCCAACTTCGAAGAGGCATTCGACCTGCCGGAAGATATCGACTTGAGCAAGCCGCCGGAGGTGGTGTTTCCCGCGGCCGCTGCGACCGCAGCAACCGTTGACCGGGCCGAACGCTCTGCCTATCGCAGCAACCCCTGGCAGGAGGTGAATCCGGAAGACGTTGAACTGGAGGAGATCCGGGTTGCGCAGGGCGAAGAAGCTCTGCAAAAACGCGCCGAGGAATTGGAAAAAAGGGAGTGGAAGCGAATCGAGCAGGAGAAGCGCAAGGTGGCCCAGGCCCGCCAGATTGTGGAGGCGGCCCGCCGCAATGGCCGGCAGTGGTCCAGCCGCAAGCTGAAAGAGCATTACGACAAGGTGTGGGCCGACGCCGCTGCCCAAGAAAAAGCCGACCGAGAGGAGATTGCCGCCTTGCGCGCCACGGCCGCGGCCCAGGCCGCCGACCGGAAGTCGCCCGAGAGCGAATCGGCGGAAGAGGTGAAGAGAGGAGAGCCGCAGACGGGAAGCTGAGACCGCAGGGTGTCGCGGCCTTGTACATTTCGCGTCTATAGTTAGTTCGTCGCGCCACTACGCTGGGCGTGTGCGCTCGCACGCTCGAAATCCAGAGAGGAACGTTGGACCGGACCTGGTAGGGAACTAAATCATGCAATGCACGCTGACAACTGACTCCTGGCAACCGACAACTGCTGCTAAGACGCTTCAAAGCCCGATTTCTCGGCCGCGATTGGCCAAGAGATCGAGCCTTGCAGCGTCGCAGGCCGCCAGTTCGTTACCGACGACTGGCTACCGGCAACTGGCGACTGCTGCTAACTCCTTACGGCTCAGATATGAAGATATAAATCCTTGTGGCTCTGATGTTTGCCACGATTTTTTCGCTAAGTGCTTGATTCTTAAGTGTTGGCTCGGGGAGGGGCGGAGGAAGAAAACGACCTGCCGCTTGCATAATGCAAACTCCTGGAACATCTAAACACGGAGATGATAGTTTTATCCACAGCAGTTCTAATTGCGGTTTCGCAGAGGAGAAATTATGAATAAGCCTGTTTATATTGCGGCCTACAATCAGTCGAAGTTCGGCAAGCTGATGGACATGACTGTACCTCAGATCGTGTCCAACGCCGTGACCGGAGTGTGCGACCAGATTAAGGTTCCGCTGTCGAGCATTGACGTGGGCGCGATCGGCTCGGCCTGCAATTTCACCTTGAACAAGCAAGGGCTGCTCGCGGGCCTGGTGGCCAGCGTTCCGGGAATGGCAGCCAAACCAATCGAGTCGGTGGAGAACGCCTGCGCCTCCGGCGGGCAAGCGGTACTGTCCTGCATTTACAAGCTACAGTCCGGTGTAGGCGATGTTGGTGTCGCCGTCGGCTACGAGAAGATGCGCGACAACGAAGGCAAGATGGACGGCAAACTGATCGGAGAGGTCCTGGGATACTTCTCGCATCCCGACGAGCGCACCGGTAAAGTCTTCGTCTTCCCGCACCTATTTGCCGAGATCATGCAGTGCTACATGCAGGTGTACGGCGTGACCGAGAGTGACCTGGCGCAGATCGCGGTGAACGAGTACCAGAACGCCAAGTACAACCCTTGGGCGCAGATGAACAAGGTCCAGATCACGCTGGACCAGGCGATGAAGATCGAGGGCATCAATCGCTACGTCGTCGATGGCCTTCCGCTGAAGACCTACGATTGCTCGCAGATTACCGATGGCTATGCGGCGCTGATTGTTGCAACCGAGGAAGGCCTGAAGAAGCTGGGCGTCGCCAAGGCCGACTGTGTTGAGATTGCCGGTTACGCTCAGGCCACCGATGCGCTGCAGAAGGAAGGACGCAACACTTTGCAACCGACAGGCGCCTACACGGCGATGAAGAAGGCGTATGCCATGGCTGGTGCGACACCGGCCGATGTGAACGTTGCTGAGATCCACGACTGCTTCACGGTTGCCGCCGCGGTTGGAACGGAAATCATCGGCAAAGCTGCTCCCGGCAAAGGTGCCCGTTACTGGGTTGACGGCAAAGCCGGTGTGGATGGCGAGTGCGGCATCAACTTGTCCGGCGGGCTGATCGCGAAGGGACATCCCGTAGGCGCAACCGGTGTCGCCATGCTGGGCAATTGCTTCTGGCAACTCAAGGGAAAAGCTCCCAAGGAGACCCAGCGGAAAGATGCCAAGGTGGCTGCGACCTTCAACATCGGCGGTGCGCTGTGCGCGTCGGTCTGCACCGTGCTGCGTAACTAGAGCAGTTCCGCAAATGGTGTATCCGGCACGCTCGGGTAGAGCGGGCCTTCAGGCCCGCGTTTCTGGGTGCCCCTTTGTTTCGCTTTCGCCGCTGAGGTCACGGACCTCAGCGGCGAAAGCGGCTTTCTATTCTGGCTGACGGACGCGGCGCTAAAGGGCCGCTCTACCCGGAGCCTTGCGGATACGGCAAGTCAGAAACTGCTGTAGGTCGCAAATGCGGTCATGCGGCCAGGCTCAAGTGCGCGGGCGGCTACTCGGAGCCCGCCGAGGCTGGCGCAAATGGCGTATTTGACTGAGCGACGCTCGATGGGGAAGAAGGCAGTTTCGCAACGCCGGGATGGGTTTGATGGAAATCCAGCAAGAGGATTCTGCCGTCTGAATAGTAGTCTCCGCCAGAGGAAGTCGGAGACTGGAATATGGCACTTACGCCGTGGAGGTATTCCTCGTGGTGAATGAGCGTGGTGTCCGTCAGATTGGTCCCGATGAAATCGCGCTCGACGTCCACGTTGGGATCGATGGTGTGATTGATCAGGTGCCCACGCTTGCCGTATTCAATGGCGACGTCATGGGTCGCGGCGCTTGCCCAGATCGGAATGCCATCCACTGTGGAATCGGTCTTCCAGATGCGAAGGTGATGACGGCGGGACACGATGGCGCCGGGCTCGGGCAAGGCGTACGAGTAGTCCTGAACTCTGCCGTACATGTAAAACCTGGCCATGGGCAGCGTGGCGTCGTGGGTTCGCTTGGTCAACAGGTGCCAGGCCATCACCAGTTTCCAGGCGTCGGTCTTGACCCAGCCAGCGCGCTTAAAGGCGGCTTGCAGATCGTCGTCCTGGGCGATGAACACGAGGTTCACCATATCGCGCTCTCGCCCTTCTCCATCGAGGACACGCGGTGCCAGATTCCCCATCATTTCGTTGAGCCCGGATGCGGTATCTCCGGTTCTTGGCAGCTCTGCCGACAGTACAGACGTAGTACCGTCAATCCGCGCCGTGACTTGGGTGTTCTTCAGAACAGTGCTGGCGCCGCCACGCGAGAACAGGAAGGCCGGAGCAGCCGGAAGGTAAAACAGGCCCGCGACCGCCATCTCCGCTATCATGCGCCAGGTATGCGAAATTCCCTTGACCTCCCGGCGCGCGCGCAGGCAGACCGTTTCACCGTTGGCCAGTTCGACGGAGTCGAGATCGAAGACCACATTGCCGCCGATTCCGAGAAAGCGCCTGTGCTTGACCCGGGTGACCGAACCCTGTGCGACGCTGCCCGCGCGGATGATTGTGAAGTCTCCAACCTTCACGTCCTTTTCGACAGCGAAGAGCAAGGGATCGCCTGCGCGAGCCTCTGCCGAGGAAACCGTTTGCGTCAACCGAAGGTGGATGGAAGTTCCGTCGGGAATGACCAGGCGGGAGGTGCCGGCCATCGAATCCTGACTGAGCAGACCCTGAGGCAGGAGAAACAACAACAGGAGTGTGTATGCAGGTATCGTTCGGTGATGTAAGTGGTGCATTCGACTGCCGCCCCTTCAGAGTTGGACTCTCATCCGCGACGGCTGCACTCTGCTTACACCTTACCGAGCGGTACGTCGCTAATTATTCAGTGTCCGGCGATAACTGTCAACGAATATTTGCAGATATGACAATTGTGTTGCACTCAGTACCCGCGCTCACCTGCTCCGACGCAGGATCTGATTGTCTGCCGTCGGGCGACCTGCTGTCTGGTCAAAGTTGCACACTCCCTTCGACGCGGCTGGTCTTCCCGGGCAATCGCGCTATACTTCCTTGCAGCAGGCGCCCAATGACACCTCCATCTGTTGGCCCGGAACATCCCGTCGTTCTTTGTATCGACGACGACGAACTCGCACTGCGCGTCCGAAAGCTATTGCTCAGCAGTGCGGGATACGATGTCCTCACCGCCTCATCGGGCGAGGCGGGCCTCGAGATGCTTAAGCAAAATCCTGTCAATTTGGTCATCGCCGACCACTTTCTAAGCGCCAAGACCGGCACCGAAATTGCCAAAGAGATGAAAGAGCTCAAAACAGAGGTGCCAATTCTGATTGTGTCGGGAAGTGATGAAGCGCCAGGTGGACTTGAATTCGTTGACGGCTTTCTTCCCAAGGCAGAGGCTCCCAATGTGCTGCTCGATACCGTGGCTCGTTTGTTGAAGGCGGGGAAAGAGCCACTCTGACAGGGGACACAATCCGTCTCCACGCTGGGTAAGGCTGCGATAAACTGGGAGCGTCCAGCTTTTACCCGCGGCCCTGTAGCTCAGATGGATAGAGCAGCAGTTTCCTAAACTGTTGGTCGGCGGTTCGACTCCGCCCAGGGCCTCCATCCTAACTCTCAGGAATCGCTAGGTTTTCCGACAGAGGATGTCGGGCGACCCTGAGGTTTCGTTGAAACTGAGTTGACAGTTAAGGAGTCGAGCAGTGCCCGCTCCGTCATGCCGACCTTTTGTAGGCAACGATTTGTAGGCAACGATCCTGCAGAGAGTGAAAAGTCAGGGCGTGATCTCGAAGACGGTGCCGCAGCCATTGAAACCCGAACAGCCATCGATCCCGCCGAGGGATGTTGTGCCGTAGATATTTCCATTTGCATCCAGGACCACGCCACCGACAGGCAGGACACCGTCGGAGCCGCCAGTGAAATTGTATAGATTGGTTTCCAGCCAACCGTTGGAGCGCGTGAGCTTGGAGATGGTACTGGGGAAATACACCGCCCCATAGACATTGCCGGCTGGGTCGAGCGTGGGCCCGTCGTAGAACCCGTCGTAGGCGCCGAAGTAGTGGAGTGTGGAAAATGCCCAATTGCCGTTGGAGGGGGTCAGTTGGTAAACCCTGCCTCCGTCATTAAAGGTTGTGCCGTAGAGATTGCCTGCCAGATCGAAGGCCACGCCTCCCAGAGGGTCGTAGCCATCGCCCTTGTCTTGAAATGCATAGATAGTGGTTTCGGTCCATCCGGAGCCCGAAGGAGTCAACTCATAAACTGATCCATAGCCATTGCCCCCGAACGCTGTTGTTCCATAGAGGTTACCAGCCCCGTCAAAGATCACGCTGCTGGCGACGAATGCGGTTCCAAAGTTGTAGATCAGGCTTTCCGTCCAGCTACTACCGGAATGGGTCAGCTTGAACACGATGGCCGCGTTTCCGTTCCCCTCATCTCCTTGAGTCGTGCCATAGAGGTCACCCGCCTGGTCGAAAACTACCTTGCCATAGCCCGGGTAAGCGCCAGCGTCACCGCCAGTGAATCGATAGAGCACGGTCTCCGACCAAGGGCAGAGGAAGTTTGGGCAGGCTCTCGCCGGTGGTCGCAGCCTGAAGACTGTGCCGCAGCCCGGTCCCGGGCCCCCGATTTGATTGCATGGGCCTCCGCCTCCGACAGTGGTGGTGCCGTAAAGGCTGCCATCGGGGCCAATCGTGACTCCGCCCGAGGGATAGGACCCGTCGTTTCCGCCCTGGAAACTATAAAGTGGATAAAAAATCCAGCCGGCGTTCTTATGGACCAACCTAAAAACCGTCCCGCAGCCGTATCCCTGGCATCCGGTGCCCCCGCCATACGTCGTGCCGTAGAGATTTCCGGCGGAGTCCACGGCCAACCTTCCGTACGGATAGGCTCCGTCGGGCCCCGTGAAGGTGTGGATTACAGCGAATGTCTGGGCTTGCCCCGCAGGGATAACGATGATCATTGTCACGGCGATGAATACCAGAGTCAGTGCGATGACGGAAATTGAAACGCTCTGCCGCTGTTGGTTCGCCATGGCGACCTCCAGTAATGCGACACATTCTCGCACTCTGGCGCGGAAATGTCACGTTACTTTCCTATTCCGCCGTCTCCAACAGCCGGGTACCCTCCGGGTTTTGCCATCGCATCAGCGCCCTGGTGATTCCGTTAGCCTAGCCGTTTATCACCCTACCGCAGCACTATGCGACTCAGGTCGCCAATACTTAGTTCAGATTTTCGTTAAGTAGCTTCGCTAACCGCGCACCGGCGAGTGCGACCCGGTCCTGTGCGTCTTGCATTGCCTTGTTGTAATACGCGACGGTGATCAAGTAAGCGGAACTGCCTGAGGCGCTCTTAGCCGGTTGCGGTGATTTGCCA
>Ga0209040_10001897_pt1 | contig 16499 bp, 10 predicted proteins | sample BogFormECP12_OM3_FD_188240 | JGI IMG/M metagenome (GOLD analysis project Ga0209040, IMG submission 188240) | Bog forest soil microbial communities from Calvert Island, British Columbia, Canada - ECP12_OM3 (SPAdes) (version 2) | ecosystem: Environmental > Aquatic > Freshwater > Wetlands > Bog ...
GAGCAGGTCGGCGGAGTAGCGAACAACGAAAGCCACGGTCCCGCCGCTGAATTCGGCGAGGTACACGCCGCCGAGAAACCCTATGGGCACGCCGATCAGCGAGGCCAACATAAGGAGCTTGGCGCTGCCGACGATGGCGTTGGCCATGCCGCCGCCCGACTCGCCCACTGGCGTGGGGAGCTTGGTGAAGAAGGCCCAATTAATGGAGGTGCCGCCATGAAAAACGAGATAACCGAGAATGAGAAAGAGCACCCCGACGGTGATGAAGGCCGCCAAGCCGGTCATTCCCAGCATGAAATTGTTTACAAATTTGCGGTAGCGGAGGCGGGCGCTCATGTACGCCCCATTTCGCTGCCGCGCTGCGCGGTAACGATGATGAGGATGCGGGCCAGGCCGTTGAGAATAAAGGTGAGGATGAAGAGCACCAAGCCCAATTCGATGAGGGATTGCAAATAGAGATCGCCGGTGGCTTCGCTGAACTCATTGGCAATGACCGCGGCGATGGAATAGCCCGGGGAAAAGAGCGAGGCGCTGATCGTTGGAGTGTTGCCGATCACCATGGTGACGGCCATGGTTTCGCCGAGAGCGCGCGCTAGCGCGAGAAAAATTGAGCCCATGATACCCGTGCGCGCGAAAGGAACCACTACGTTCCAGGTGGACTCCCAATGCGTGGAACCCAGGGCCAAGGCGGCTTCCCGTTGATCGCGCGGGACCGAAAGCAACACTTCGCGGGAGACGGAGACGATGTAAGGAATGACCATGATTACCAAGACGAGGCCGGCGGTGAGAAAGCCTATGCCATAACTCGGACCTTGAAAAATTGGCAGGAAGCCGAGAGTAGCCTTCAAGAAGGGCTCGATGTATTCGCGCATCAGCGGCACGATGATGAAAACGCCGAACAGCCCGTAGATCACACTGGGGACGGCGGCAAGCAGGTCGATGAAGAATTGCAGGGTGTCGGATATATTTTGCGGCGCGAGTTCGGCCAGGAATATGGCGGCGCCGATGCCGAGAGGAACAGCAATGGCCAGGGAAATAAAAGCGGTCACTAGCGTCCCGTAGATGAAGGGCAGCGCGCCGAACTCACCTTCATTCGGGCTCCATACGGAAGTGGCGAAAAAGTGCAGGCCGAATTTGTGGCGTGGCAGCGCGGAACCGTGCCAGAGCTCGAACACCAGCAGCAGCGTCACCAGAACCACGCTGGCGGCGAAAACGAAAGTGATGATGCGCGCTATCTCATCGCCTTCGCGAAGCTTGCTGATAAAAGTACGCGAACCCGATACCGGGCCCGGTACGGTTGTGACTGTGACTGCCAATGGGGTCGATCCGCCTTGCTGCGATATCGAACGAGTGCCCGAGGCCTCCTCGAACCGCAATGTTTCTGGTGCCGTTACTGAATCTTGTCGATGGCCTTCAGCTCCTTGGCAACCACTTCCTTGGGGAGCTTGGCGTAGGACAAATCTTCCGCGTAGGCCTGGCCGTCGGTAATCGCCCACTTGATGAAGCCCTTCAAGGCGTCGCGCTTGGCGGTGTCAGTAAATTTCGAGGGGATCAGCAGCCAGGTGAAGCTGGAGATGGGATAGGCGGTCTTGCCCGGAGCATCCGTGATGGACACGCGGAAATCGTCGGGCATGCTTTTCGCAGCGCCGGCAGCGGCGGCGGTCACGCTGGCGAGGTCAGCCTTGATGAATGCGCCGGAAGAATTTTTCACCGTGCCATATGGCACTTTATTCTGCACCGCGTAGATGAGTTCAACATATCCCACGGAGTTAGGAGTGTTTTTGATCTGCCCGGTCACGCCTTCGTTCCCCTTGCCACCCAGGCCGACGGGCCAGTTCACGGAGGTATTCGTGCCGACCTTGCTCTTCCAATCCGGGCTGACCTTCGAGAGGTAGTCAGTCCAGATGTAGGTCGTGCCGCTGCCGTCCGCGCGGTGCACCACGACGATGTCGGCGGCGGGGAGACTTACTCCTTTGTTAGCAGAGGCGATTGCTGGATCGTTCCACTTCGTGATGCGGCCGAGAAAAATTCCCGCCAGCGCTTCGGGCGTGAAATTCAGCTCCGCCGTGAGACCAGGAATGTTGTAAGTGGGAACAGCAGCGCCAAGGACAGTGGGGAAATGGAGAATGCCCGAACCGTGCTTATCGCTGTAGGCTTTCAGTTGGTCATCGTTCATTGGTCCGTCGGAAGCGCCGAAATCCACAGTGCCTTCGGTAATTTGCCGGATGCCCGCGCCCGAGCCTACCGATTGGTAATTGATCTCAAGATTGGAAAACTTCTTGTGATATTCGCCGAACCACTTAGAGTAAATGGGGTACGGAAAACTGGCGCCCGCGCCGTTGATCAGCAGAGCTCCCTGGGCCCAAACTGCGCCTGCACCTACTAGCACCACGAGCAATAGACCAGCCAGTTTCTTCATCGAGTCATCTCCGTAAAATCTGACGTTCCTTTGTCTTAGTAGTCTCTCGTATCGGTGTTACAGGATTGTTACAATGGCAAGGAAAAATCGACGGGCGGCAAAGATTTCACTCGGTTATTGGCGCGTAAGTCGAATGGAACTAGCACGTTGGCAGCATGACGTAGAGACCCCGAACAAAAAAAGACGGCCCGAAAACGAGCCGCCTTCTTCAGTCACGCGTTGTCAACCGCCAGCTGCCCGCGGTCTACGGGAGATAGTAGCGGAAGGACGTGAACAGCATGTTGTCGACGGCCTTGGGTGAGATTTGCGTCACGCCGGAAGGAAGCGTTCCGCCGTTGCCGGACCAGGCGTCCTTGGTGAGATAAGAATATTGCACGCCGAACTGGAAGCGGCCCTTCGGTCCCTGGTAGAACCTATACCAGAAGCCGAGAGTGCCTTCCTGAATAACGCGGATATCGCCAGCGCAATTGGAGCCACCGGACGAAGGGTTGAACTGATTTGTAGGTACGCCCTCGGTGGAGCAACCGGTGTTTACGGCGCTTACGTTGCCATAACCGCCAATCTGGTTGAGCTTGAAAGTGGTGGTGGTAGTGGCCGGGATCGAAGTGGTCGTTGTAACGCCACCCGTGGTGGTGTTGTAGTTGATCGCTGGAGTCTTGAGAATGCTGACGGCGTTATAGCCCTTGTAGCCAGCGCGCCAAGCGTACTCTCCGCCGTAGTAGGCGTAGATGTCGAGCTTGGGAGTGGCGTGCCATTCGAGCCGGCCTAGACCATGGAAGGTGCGAATCAAGGCCAACGAGCCGTCCGGACGAGCGGTGATGTCCGCGAGCTGCGCCGAGCCATAGCGCCCGATGCCGTCGCCGCCGACAACCTTAAGGCCGACGTCTATTTTCTTGTTGAGCAGCGGCCAGAGACCGCTGATGCCAGCACCGCCCCCGGTGCGGCTATCGTTGAAGGCTCCGAAGCTGCTAACCGCAGTGGGAGTGGCGGAGGGGCAGACGAGACTGCCGTTTTGCGTAAGTGTCGTCGTTCCGGGAATGGTATCGCCGGCATTGGAGCCTACGACGCCGCAAGGATAAATTCGGTTGCGGAACGTGCTGACTATGCCAAACACCTCATAGTGGCCAAAACCAGGGTCCGCGGCTGCCTTAAACAGAAAATCCGGTGCCTTGTTCACGGAGTAGCCGTTCGCGTCAAAGGCGTTGAGGAGACCGCCGCCCTGTCCAGGAGCGTTGAGGAAGAAGTTGCCGGTGACGGTTGAGGTAGCGCCCGTAGTCAGGATTACGGATGGGGCGGCGGTGTCGTTGATGGTGGTGACGGACCCGAAGCCGCGGCCGCCGAGAGTGGCTTGCGGGCCTTCCAGCGAGACGCCAAGCGCAAATTTGCCGCCGAAGTCTTTCACCACGCGCAAGGCCCACTGGCGAGCCCAAGTAAAGCCCACGACGTACTGTGGGTCAATCTGCATCGGGAAATCTTCCTGGCGGTTGAAGATGCCCTTCTTGTTTTCCGTGGCCATCGTCCACATTTGCCCGCCGGTGATGATCCAGCCATCGTCGAAGGCCGCTTGCGCGAACGCCTGCCGAACGCGGAAAACGTAGCTGTTGCTTTGACGGTTATTGGACGTTGTACCTGCGCCAAGGAAGTCACCCTCGAAGTAGCCACTAGCCGCCGCCGAACCGATCTTCGTCTGAGCCAGCATGGAAAGACGGCTCTGACGCGCCTCGAAGGCCGTCTCGTTCAGGTGCGAAAGTGCGTTGGAGGTGTACGGGATGCCCGAGAATTGCGTGTTGATGCCATCGCTCGTGGCGCGATTGCGAAAGGCCGTTTCTACCGCGACGAAGCCGCCCGGGGTGATATCGATGCCCTTGTAGCGAATGGCCTTCGGACCATCTTCGGAGGGGTCGGACAGGTTTGAAGGCCCAGCGTTTCCCGCAGCGACGGTGGTAAACAGCGCGGGGTTGCTGGTCTTGAGCGCGGTGACTGAAGAAGTGAGGGCCACGGTGCTCGTCTTGGCGTCGGCGGAGGCGGCGACCGCTTCCGTGGCCTTGGAGCTGGCTTCGACGGCGCGCGAGTTGGCGGCGGCCGCTTCTTCGCGGGCCGCGTCAATCTGGCGGTCGCGCTTGGCCAGCTCTTCCTTCAGCAATTGCAATTGTTCCTGCTGGGATTGCAGCGCCTGGCGGAGTTCTTCAATTTCTGCGGCGATGGCCGAGTCCGACTTTTCCGCGGGCTTGGCCGCCGTGGTTGTTTTGGGTTTAGCAGGTTGCGGATCCGAATCCTTCGGCGTGTCCGCCAAAGCCGTTCCGCAAACCAGGAACAGCGACAGTGTCAGTGCAGCAAATTTATTCATTGCCTCTCTCTTGTGTTGAAGATTTCAATTACAGACAAATTTGTTGCGTACCACCCCGCATGGAAGGTAAAGGGCCCTTCTTACGGTTACATGAATGAAATGTGAATATCCTGTAACAGAACCAGAATATCCACGATTAACCACAATGCTCTTAGGGGTTTACAAACTCAGCCCAAGGCCCAGGGTGCGCCGGATTGTGCGACAAACCAATCCGCAGTGAGCAGGGCATTTCGCCTACTCCCAGGAACTAGCACCCCGCCCTCGACTGCTGAAAAGTTACTGCGATGGCGGGTATGGTATAGACACGAACGACTTACGTCAACCGGAATCGCCTTGCGAGACATAGCTCAAAACCGGTAGTTCAACTCGCCCAGCGCGATGGGCTGCGGTTCTGATTGACGCCTGTCCTGGCACGCAACGGTCTTAATGTGGCGCAGCGATGGTATAGGACAGGACGATCTGCGCGAGCCGGTACTGGTAGCGGGCGTCGGTGTCGGAGATATCCGCCTCCGTCTTTTGCAATTCCGCCTGACTGAACTCCACGATGGAACTTAACCCGAGGTTGTAGCGCGATTGCGCCAGGTCCAGAGCCAGATTGGCTTGCTCGCGAAGCTGCTGAGTCAGGGACAGCCGTTCGAACGCGCGATTGGAATCCTGCCAGGCGTTGCGCACATCGCGGGCGACGTTGTCCTGCAAATCGGTGAGCTTTTGGCGGTTGATGGAAGTCCGCAGGTCAGCGGTTTTGGCGCGGGCGTCGAACAGAAAGCCGTTGAAGACGGGAATATTGATGTTCACGCCGACGGCGCCGTACCAGCTGGGGATGTGATTGTCGCGCACCGGGGCGAGGCCCACGGTACCCAGCGCGCTGACATTGGGCAGCCACAGATCGTGCTCGGCGCGGCCGAATTTTTCTGCGGCCTTCACTTGATTCCGCAATGCGAGCACCTCGGGCCGCTGCGCCAGCGCTTCCGAAATCAACGGCAGGGGGTCCAGCGGAGGCGCATTGATCGCCGTAGTCTCTTCGACCAGCTGAAAATCCTGTTCATCACTAAAGCCGAGCAACGCAGAGAGCGTGGCCAGCGACGCCTGATAGTTGTTCCGCGCTTCGAGCAACAGCAAACGCGCGCGCGCCGAATCTACTTTGGCAAAGCTGAGGTCCAGGTCCGAACGCAGTTTGGCGTTCGTGAGCGCCTGAATTTTGTCCACGAATGTTTGCCGCGCATCGACGGTCTGCTGCGCCACTGATACCAGCGCTTTGGTTTCCAGCGTATTGAAAAAAGACTGATCCACCGCGAGGATAATGTCGGCAGTGGTGGCGATAGCCGTTTGTTCCTGAGCTTTGGCCTGATACTCGGAACTGGCAACGAGATTGTTGGTGCGACCGAAATCCGTCAGCAACTGGCTGACCGTCGCTCCGCTTGCCGCACGCGGATAAATCACGGGATTGTTCAGAGCGCCTGCGGCAACACGGCTCCCGGGGCGAGAATCCACTGCGGTGGCGCTGAGGTAGGCTGTGGGGAGCAAGGCGGAACGTTGCTCGCGCACAAATTGGCGAGAGACGAGAGCGTTTAGATTGGCGACGGAGATATTCGGGTTATTTTTGAGCGCCAGACTTTCGGCTTCGGTGATCGTCAAGGTCCTGGCCGTTCGCGCAGGCAGTGTGTTTGTGCCCGTCGGCGCTTGCGCTGTCGTGGAACCCGCTGCCGGAACAGGCGGAACGCTTTGCGCAAAAGCGCCCTCCGACACAAGTAGCAGCGACGTAGTGAGGAAGAAAAATGCGGGGCGCATCAAGCAGTCATCTCCGGAGAAGATGCTTCGCTCCTGCGATGGATCAGCAGGTAAGCGGCAGGCACCAAATACACGGTAACCACCACGGAAACCAGCAATCCTCCAATAATCGCGCGGGCCAGCGGAGCGTACTGCTCGCTGCCCGCTTCCAGGCCCAGCGCCATGGGAATCAAGCCCAAAACGGTTGCCAGCGAAGTCATCAGAATCGGCCGCAGGCGCAAACGGGAAGCCGTGGAGACGGCCTCCTGCAAGGGTTCCCCCTCGTGATGAAGATGCCGCGCGAATTCCACAATCAGAATGCCGTTCGATACCACAATGCCCACCATCATCACCAACCCCATCAGCGACATCACGTTCAGCGTAGTTCCCGTAACCAGCAGCGCGATCAGCACGCCCGCCAGTCCTGGCGGAATCGCCAAAAGAATAATGAACGGGTCTTGCCAGGAAGCGAACTGCGCCACCAGTATCAGATATACAAGCACGATGGAAAGAATCAGCCCGATGCCGAAACTCTTGAAGGAAGCGCGCATGCCCTGCACCGAACCGCGCAGATTGACGCGCACTCCTTCGGGCAGCTTCGAATCCTTAATAATGTGCTCAATCTGGCTTGTGATCTTACCCAAGTCCTGATTTTTTGACGAAATGTAAATGTCGATCACCCGCTGCAACTGGTAGTGATCCACTTCCGTGGGTGACGGGATATTCTTGATGTGCACAACGGAATCGAGCGAGGTAGGCTCGCTGCTGTGCACCCCGCGCAGCGGAATTTGTTTCAGGTCGGTGATGGACTTGACCGAATTTTCCGGATACTGCACCGTCAGCATGTACGGATTGCCGCTCTTCGGATCTATCCAATAATTCGGCGCAATCATGCCGTTGGAGGTCAGCGCCGTGATCACGTTGTCGACAACTTCTTTTTGCGACAGCCCCAGCAGCCCGGCCTTCTCGCGGTCGATATCCAAGAGCAGCGCCGGATAATCGATGTCTTGCGGGATAAGGATGTCGCTCACGCCAGACAATTCGCGAATCGGTGCAGCGATTTTCGCGGCCGCGGCGTACGCCTCGCTCAAGTTATTCCCGCTCACTTGCACATCGATGGGCGCCGGCAGTCCCAGGTTGATAACCGCGTCAACCAATCCACCAGACTGAAAATAGGTATTCAACTGCGGAAGTTTCTGGCTAAGTTGCTGCCGAACTTGTCGCATATATTCGTAGCTGCCTGTTTTGTGCCCTTCCTTCAGGCTTACCTGCACAAACGCCGTGTGCGGCCCCGCGTTCGAAGTGTAAATCGCGGAAAAATCCGTCGTCAGTCCGATGTTTGAAACGATGATCTGCAACTCTTTCGGCGGCACTACGTTGCGAATGATATCTTCTACCTGCCTGACATAATCCTGCGTGAGTTCCACCCGTGTCCCAGAAGGCGCTTTAATATTGATAACGAACTGTCCCGGGTCGGTCCGCGGAAAAAACGACACGCCGAGAAATGGATACAGCGCCAGGCACAATAGCGAAGCGCCCGCAAGTCCCAGCACCACCGCGAGCGGCCGTAAAAGCGAGAGGGTTAGCGACCGGTCGTACTTGAGGACCATTTTGTTGAAATAAACATTGAACACCGTCCCGAGCTCTCCGAACCGCGAAAGGATGGAGCCGCTGCCCACCTCTTCATCTGCTTGATGACCGGTGATCAGTTTGGCGCAGAACAGCGGTACCACCGTCATGGCCACAAAGTACGAAGCGAACAGCGAGAGAATCACCGCCGTCGCCAGGGCCACAAATAAGAAACGGCTCACGCCGTAAAGGAACAACACCGGGAAAAACACGATGGCGGTAGTCAACGTTGCTGCCAGCACGGCCAGCGCTACTTCCTGCCCGCCCTTGATCGCCGCTTGCTCCGGCTCTTCGCCCATCTCTAAATGCCGAAAAATATTTTCCAGCACGATCACGGAGTTGTCGATCAATCGCGAAAACACCAGCGCCAGTCCGCCCAGCACCATGGTGTTCACCGTCCCGCCGCCGGCGCTTATCGCCAAGAAAGCCGCCAGCGCGGAGAGCGGAATGGAAAGAAAAACCGCCGCCGTAGCCCGCAAGCTCCCCAGAAAAAGCAAAATCATCACACCCGTCAAAATCAATCCAATCGCGCCTTCGTGGATCAAATTGTCGATGGCCGTTTTTACAAACAACGATTGGTCAAACACCACGCGCGTCTTGAGCGGCTTGGGAATGTCCACCAAAGTTTGCAGCGCCTTGCGAATTCCATCCACCACCGCGATGGTGTTGGTGTCGCCGCCCTGCTTCAGAATCGGCAGATACACCGAGGCTTGCCCGTCCACGCGCACAATATTTGTTTGAATCGCTTGCGCGTCAACCGCTTTGCCGATATCCCCAACCAGCACGCTCGATTGCCCCACCGATTTCAGCGGCATGCTATTAATCGCCGCCGCCGAAGGCGCCTGACTGTTCGAATATAAGTTGTAATCAAACGGCCCAATCTTTACGTCGCCCGCCGGCAAGATTAGATTGCTCTCATTAATCTGCCGCACCACATCCATGGGACTCAGTTCGTGCGCCTGCAGCTTCAGCGGATCCACATACACCATAATCTGCCGGTACAATCCGCCAAACGGCTGCGGCACGGAAGCTCCCGGCACATTCGCGATCTGATTCCTGATGGTGTACTGCCCAATATCGTGCAGCTCCGTTTCGTTCAGTCCCTCGCCCTTCAGGGTAATCAAGCACACCGGCAGGCTGCTAGCGTCAAATTTCAGCACCACTGGCGGCAACGTTCCGGGCGGCAACCGCCGCAAGTCCGCCATCGCCAGATTCGAAACGGCGCTCACGTCGGAGTCCGCATTGGTCCCCGGCTGAAAATAAATCTTGATCAAGCTCACACCCGGCAGCGACCTCGATTCAATATGGTCCACGCCGCTAGCCAGCGTAAAAAAACGCTCGAACGGGTTGGTAATATTCGTTTCGATTTGCTGCGGCGGCATCCCCGAATAAAAAGTCGCCACCACCACCACCGGAATGTTAATCGGCGGAAAAAGGTCCACGGGCATGCGTACCAGCGTCACCGTTCCGACAATCGCGATCGCCAGGCACGCCACAATAATCAGAAATGGATACTTAACGGAGAATCCGGACATTACTGCTCCTTTCCCGGAATCGCCGCTGCCGGAGCGACTTCGTGCGGCTGCACTTTTTGTCCTGCGCGAAACAAGCTCCGATTCCCAAGGATCACGCGGTCGCCTTCGGCCACGCCCGAAGCCACCTCCACGTAGGCGCTGTCCTCGCTTCCCAGCCGCACATGCCGCTCTTCAATAATATTTTGCGAAGTGAGCGCCAGCACTGTAGCGTCGTCCCCGTTGCGCACCACGGCCTGCAGCGGAATGGTCAGTACATTCTTTTTTTTCCGCAGCGCCAGACGCGCCTCCGCATACATTCCGGGAATAAGCTGCCCGTTCCGGTTGTCCACATCGATTTCCGTTTCCATCGTGCGCGTTTGCATATCCAGTGAATCCGCAAACCGCGCTACCTTTCCCTGAATGTCGCGGTCCAGCGCTTGCACGTGTAGATCGACCACTTCGCCCAATTGAATTTGCGCCGCGATCGATTCCGGGATAAACAGCACCAGCCGCAGCACGGAGATTTGCGCCAGCCGCACCACCGGCACGGACTGGCTGCCACCCGTGGTTCCCGCGGACACCAGCGCGCCAGTGTCCGCCGAACGGCTGGTAATTACGCCGGCAAATGGCGCCAAAATGCGCGTGTAATCGCTCATGGCCGAGACTTGCCTTTGCGTCGCTTGCGCCACTTCTAGCTGCCGCCTGGCCGCAGAGAGCGCCGCTTCCGCGCTGGCCACCTGGCCTTCCGCCTCCAGGTCCTTGGCTTGCGAGTCATCCACTTCCTGCTGCGCCACCAGGCCGGCGCGCGAATCCGCGGCTTGCTTCAATCGCGCGTATGCGGAGTGCGCGGCAGCGTGCATGGACTGCGCCCGCTGCACGTCGCTTTGCGCACGCCGCACCTGATCCTCGGCGGCATGCACTGCGGCTCCCGCCCCCGCCAGCTGCGCCGCAAGTTCCGGAACCTCCAGAACCGCAAGCACTTGCCCTTCTTTGACTCGGTCCCCCACGTCCACGTAAATATGCCGGATGTAGCCGGCCACCTTCGCGTGCACATCCACATCCTGAAACGGCTTGAAGGCACCCGCGAGATTCAGTGTGTCGCCCATGTCGCTGCGCTGCGCGCGCGCAACAGCCACGTTGAGACCTGCCGGGGAACCCTCGTGACCGTTCGAATCTTCCTCAGCGGCATCCGGCGGCTCGCGGTCCATCCAATGCCATGCCGCCAGGGCGCCTGCGGCGAGTACCGCCAGTACAACAATGATTTTTGTCCGTGACATTTTTTATCTCATGCGTGAGTGCCGCTCGTTGGCGGCAACTTCAGTTTTTGCACAGCCTAGGGAATACCATTCCGCAAATCCCGATGGAGGGTGCGAAGAGCGGAGAACGCTGCTGCAGCTTCGAGCTAGTATTTTGTTAGACGGCGGGAGGCGGACGAAACCACAAACTTGCGGACTGCATTACGATCGGGGACGACACTGTTTCGCGGGCCCAGCGCCGCGATTGGTACGCGGGCGGCGCGAGTCTGCCGAGATGTCCCAAAATTGCAACGGTGGCGGTTGCCAGGAAGCTGCGGCCGTCGGCAGGCGTGAAGTGTTGCAGTTCCGAGGCGCCCACAGTGGCCCGATTACTTGGGGCGTGACGAAAGCACGTATCGCCGGACAACTCCGGCGCCACTAGATAGGGGTTGTAAACCACCAGGGCGATCAGCAGCAGACACAGCGCGATCTGCCATTTCGGCAAGTCCGCCAAGCCGCAAGTTGGGCTCATTCTGAACATCTTAGCCGCATCTAAATCGTTAGATGCGTACTTTTTACAATAGGCGGCGCTGCGACATTGGTCAAGGGGCTCATCCAAGGCCGGGCTTCAAAATAGTACCGAAGGGGGAGATGGGGACCGGAGCCAGGGGTGCGCCGGTCCCCAAGGTAGGACAATAACTGAAGATCAAGCAGGCTCAGTCTCGCAAGCTGCGGTCACTTGCGAATGAAGGGCATGTGAATTGTTGGTAACGCCTTCCGGGCGGCTGGCCGGATCCTCAACCATATTGGTAAGGGCGTCCTTGGACAGCTCGGGGCGCGTCAACAGTCCCCGCCCGTGGCGCACGTCCAGCCCGCGAACCCAGAAGATGATGTCTTCGGCGATGTTGGTGGCGTGGTCGGCGATGCGCTCCAAATGCCGCGTGGCCAGGATGAACTGCATGCCCGGGCTGACCACCTGCGTGTCGTGGGTCATGCGTTCCATGAGCTGCTCGAAGATGCGGTCGCGGTAGCGGTCCACCAGGTCGTCGCTTTCCAGGACGTGCGTGGCCATCTCCACATTGCGGAAAATCAGCGCACCCAGGCTCTTACTAACCATGGCGCGCACCGCTGAGGCCATGGGCGCTAATTCCTCGGGCACTTGCGCCCCGGGCATCTCGCGCAAAGAAACGACGCGCTGCGCTAGGTTCACCGCGATGTCTCCAATGCGTTCCAAATCGTTGGTAATTTTCAATGCCGCCACAATCAAGCGCAGTTCGTCGTCGGAAAACGAACCGGTACGCAGCAGCCGGATGGCGTGCTCGTCAATGACAATTTCCATTTCGTTGATGCGCGGCTCAAGCAGAAACACTTCGCTTGGGAGCGCCATGGTGCGGGGATTTTCCAGGCTGACAATGGCGTCCAGCGCCCGGTTCATAGCCCCTTCGACGGTGCGCGCCATGGACACCAGGTAATTCACCAGCGTGTCGTACATGACTGCGTCCGTGACAACGGAAGTTGGATTAGGTGCGGCAGCCGAAGCAGTTGCGATTGGTGCCGTGGCCGTGGAGGGCGCAGTGGTCATAGATCCCCTTGGTGTTTCCAATGCAACCGAAGAGGAGCGGACGTGAAGCACACACTTCCGCCCGGAATGAGTATGAATCGTCGATGTTACAAATAATTTAAAGCGTGATGAACATCCTGTAGCGCTCGGGCTGCATTCCTGGCGTTTTTTACCCTCAGCTTGGCGCCAACTCAATGCGCCAGCGGCCGCGGCCCATTCCCGCGCCCAGACACCGGCACGCCGAGCGGCGACCGGGAAAGAGTGCTTCCTTCTTCATATTCGGGGACGGAAAAATGAAACTGCGAACCCTGCCCGATTTCACTATCCACCCACAAGCGTCCGCCATGCACTTCCACCAAGTGTTTCGCAATGGCTAGGCCCAATCCCGTCCCGCCTACTTCCCGGGAGCGCGCCGCATCCACGCGATAAAACCGCTCGAAAATTCTCGGCTGGTCGGCTTTGGGAATCCCAATGCCCGTGTCGGAGACGGTAAACACCACTTCGCGGCCATCGCGCTCGGCGGTCAGCGTGATCTGTCCCCCAGGCAGGGTGTATTGAATGGCGTTGTCCAGCAAGTTTTGCAGCACTTCCGCGAGGCGCCGCCGGTCCGCGGCAATATCCGGAAGGTCTTCGGGAACATCCACGATGAGCGCCAGCTCTTTTTCGGCGGCACGGCGTTGCGCGGTTTCAAGGCAAGTGGCCACGAACTGCGTCACGCTGGTATCACTGATTTCCAGCTCCAGCCGGTCGGCATCCATCTTGGAGAGCTTTAACAAATCGTCGGTGAGGCGCGCCAGCCGACGGGAGTGCTCCACAATAATCTCCAGAAAGCGCACGCGGTTTTGCGCGTCATCGATAGCCCCCGCCAGCAGGGTTTCCGCAAATCCCTGAATGGCGGTAAGCGGTGTCTTGAATTCGTGCGATACATTGGCCACAAAGTCGCGCCGCACGCGCTCCAATTTCCGTAGGTCGGTAATGTCGTGCAGCACGATCACCGCGCCGGAGGTATTTCCCTCCGTCACGCTGGCTACCGTGGCGGCAAAAAAGTGCTGCCGCAGCGTCCCGGTCACCACTTCCGCTTCCACCCGCGGTTCGCCGCGCAGCACTTGGCGCACCGCTTCGATCAGCTCCGACTGGCGCACAATTTCCACCAGCGCGCTGCCAGACTTTGGCGGAACATCGATGCCCAGAATCCCCGCAAATCCCGGGTTGGCGAACACCAGGCGTTCCGCGCCATTCACCACCGCCACGCCCTCCACCATGCTTCCCAGAATCGCGGAGGAAAGATTGCGCTCCTCGGTTAACGTTCGGATGGTTCCGTCCAGCCGCGCAGCCGTTTGGTTCAGCGCGGTGCCCAGGGCTTCCAAGGCATCGCCCGAACCGTCGCCGGGTAACGGTCGAAAATCTCCATTGGCCACGCGGCGGGAAAATTCCTTCAGCCGCTCCACGCGGTCGCTGAAGGCGCGGGAAACCAGCAATGTGGCCGCTCCGGCAATCACCAGGATCAGCAGCGACCACAGCCACAAGCTGCGCCGGAACGAAGTCAGGGCAGCGTCGCTGGTCTGCAGCGGAAGCGCGAAACGCAAGATCACCGGCGCGCCCGACGGCGCGGTTTGCCGGATCGCGTGATACAGCATGTCGCGCTGCAGCGAGACGCTTCGCCGCAGCGATTGTCCATCTCCATTCGCGAGCGCGGCCTGGATTTCCGGCCGGTCGGAATGATTCTCCATCGTATGCGGATCTACTTCGGAGTCCGCCAGCACCTGCCCGTTGGCGGCGATGACTGTGACGCGCACGCCCGCAGCGGACATCTGCTCCACCCATGCGCGCAGGGCAGGATCGTCCGGGCCGGAAGCCGCAAGGGCAGCAGCCGAGGGCGGATGCAATTGTGAGAAGTGTGCGACGGAGGCCAGTTGCGCGAAGCCGGTGCGTTCGTAGTCGCGCCGCAGCGCGCGTTCGGCGAAAAAATCCACGGCGATGAGTACGCTGAGCAGCAGCGCCAGGAAGGTGAGCGCGAGTTTTGCGAAAAGATTACGCCGCACGAGTTTCGAACAAATAGCCCGCGCCGCGCACAGTCTTGAGATGCAGGGGATTTTCCGGATCGCTTTCGATTTTCTCGCGCAAGCGCCGGACGTAAACGTCCACGCTGCGCGGGGTGACGAAGCGGTCCGTGCCCCACACGGCATCCAGCAACTGGTCGCGGGTGAACACGCGGTTCGGTCGCGAGGCTAAATAATACAACAGGCGGAACTCCAGGGTGCTGAGGGGAACGGGCTTTCCGGAATGGCTCACACGATAGGAAGCCGGATCGATGGAAAGTTTGCCAACTTCAATAGTGCGCGGCGCATCGGCCGGGGGCTCCGCGCGGCGCAGCAAAGCCTTCACGCGCGCCAGCAATTCGCGCGGACTGAAGGGTTTGGTCACGTAGTCGTCGGCGCCCATTTCCAGGCCCACCACGCGGTCGGCTTCATCGCCTCGCGCGGTGAGCATGAGAATTGGCAGGCGATTCAGAGAATCGTCGCGGCGCACTTCGCGGCAGATATCCAGGCCGGAAAGCTTTGGAAGCATTAAGTCCAGCAGCAGCAAATCCGGGGGAGTCTTGCGCAGCGTGCTGAGCCCGGTTCCGCCGTCAAAGGCCGCGGAAACCTGAAAGCCTTCGTTGGCGAGGTTGTAGCGCACCAGTTCGACGATATCGCGATCGTCTTCAATGATTAGGACACGTTTCATGCTGAGTGAGCGCGGCACACGTCGACCCTGCGGAAGTGTACCGTAGGGCGGAGCAATGCGGTAGGCGCGGTTAGAATTTTGATCACTTGGAATAGGTTGAGACACGCTCGAGTGTCGCGATTGGGCGTGACGCGCGGATAACGTGCGTGTGAATGGAATGTGAATGCCCCTGCCGGCGGCTTGCTATTCTGTGGCGGTAGTGGTGAACGCCAGGGAGAGCAGGGTTTTTTGCTCCAGCTCGTGGGCTTTGGCGGAGCCGGTGGCTGGACTGGCGCTGGCGCTGCGTTTCACGGAGCGCAGGCGTAAGCCGCGGGCTTCGACGAGCTGTTCGATGCGCGGTACCACATAGAAGAATGGGCCCATGTTGCGCGGTTCTTCCTGCACCCAGATCACTTCGCGGGCGTTGGGGTGAGCTTCGAGCGCGGCGGTAATTTCCTTGCGCGGCAGCGGGTAGAGCTGGTCGAGAAAGAAAATTGCGGTGCTGTCGTCTTTGCGGCGACGGCGCTCGGCGCGCAGTTCGTGGCCTACTTTGCCGCTGGCGATGAGGATGCGGCGGGCGTCTTGAATTTCGCTATCGGGAACGAGCGGCTGAAATTTTGGCGCGCTGAACGCTTCAATCGCTGAACTGGCTTCGGGATTGCGCAGCATGCTTTTTGGAGTGAAAACGATCAGCGGCTTGCGATACGGGCGGAGGGCCTGCCGGCGCAGCATGTGGAAATACTGCGCGGCATTGCTGGGCTGACAGATTTGGATATTTTCTTCGCCCGCGAGTTGTAGAAAGCGTTCGATGCGCGCGCTGGAGTGTTCCGGGCCTTGGCCTTCGTAGCCGTGCGGAAGCAACAGCACCAAGCCGGAGGGCAGATCCCATTTATCTTCGGCGGCGCTGATAAATTGATCGATGATGACCTGCGCGCCGTTCACGAAATCGCCGAACTGCGCTTCCCAAAGGACCAGGGCTTCGGGATAGTCGCGGCTGAAACCGTATTCAAAGCCCAAGCAAGCCGCTTCGGAGAGCGAGGAGTTGTAAATTTCGCAGAAGGCTCCATCATTCGCATTGACGTGGGCGAGATGAGCGAGCGGGACGTAGTCCGCTTCCGTTTCGGTATCGACCAGTACCGCGTGGCGCTGATTGAACGTGCCACGCTGTGTGTCTTGGCCAGAGAGGCGCACCGGCGTGCCATTTCGCAGCAGCGAGCCAAGGGCGAGCGCTTCGGCGTAGCCATAATCGACGAGGCGTTTACCAGCGCCCATCTCCGCGCGCTGCTCGAGCAGCTTCACGATTTTCGGATGGACGTGAAAA
>Ga0209040_10001898_pt1 | contig 16499 bp, 16 predicted proteins | sample BogFormECP12_OM3_FD_188240 | JGI IMG/M metagenome (GOLD analysis project Ga0209040, IMG submission 188240) | Bog forest soil microbial communities from Calvert Island, British Columbia, Canada - ECP12_OM3 (SPAdes) (version 2) | ecosystem: Environmental > Aquatic > Freshwater > Wetlands > Bog ...
CCTTCAATCTCCTCGGCCTCAAGATCGCCGCGTAGGCAGAACTCGACGCCACAGGCGAGTCACATCAATGACTTGCGCTCACGATTTCCGGAAGTTCGGGCTAACCACGGGGCTAACAGGCATGGTTCAAACGACCAGCCCGGAACCGCCTGGGCTCAGCTCGCCGCCAGCGCATTCGCCAGGGCCGCCTCATAGGCCGCCTTGGCGCGGGCGGTCGGGCGCAACGCCAAGCGCTCGGCGAGCAGGGCGCGCGCCAGACGCCATTGGCCGGAGCGCTCGGCGGCGACGATGAGAGTCTGGCTGACGATGTCGCGCTGGGCGTGGCTGCCGCCGATTCGCGCGGCCGCGGCGCGCGCCGGCAGGATCTCTCCGATCGTCCGCTCGTAGTCGCCGGCGGCAAACGCAAGCATGCCCTCGATAAGCCGCCGCCCGACTTCGGCCATGACTTGCCGGTTGTGGCCCGCGCCCTCGCGCTCATAAGCGTCGAGCCAGCGGCAAAAGCGCTCCGCGTCGCCCGCGTCGGGAGAGCGCGCGGCGGCGAGCGCGCAGTGGAGGTCGTTGAAGGCCAACACGTGGTCGTCCGCATGCGCGATCCAGGCGCGCGCGACCGGCGCCCAGCGATCGCCGACGTCGACGCCGGCAAGCTCGAGCCGCCACAGGAGCGAGGCGGCGTCGACCCGGTCGAGGGTCATGTCGTCGGCAAGCTTCGGGGCGGCGAAGGCGTCGTAGCCGGCGAGAACCTCGGCGAAGCGGCCCTGCTCGATGAGAAAGAGGGCGAGGTGCCAGCCGTTATGGCCCGCCATGAAATGCGCCTCTCTCCAGTCGGCGTGCGTGTTCTTGAGGAAGGCGATCCCTTCGTCCTGGCGGCAGGCGGTCTCGAACACGTGCGCCAGCGCGTGGGTCGCCCAAGCGTCGCGCGGATTGGCTTCCAGCGCCGCGCGCGCAGCGTCCTCCGCGCGCCCGAGCTCGCCCGACTCTTCGAGGCCGAAGGCGTAAGCGCCGAGGATGAAGCTGCGCAGGGGATTGTCGCGCTCCCATGAGGGGAGGACGCGCGCGACGGAGTCGCGCAGCGCATTCGCCTGGCCGAGGAAGAAGTAGGCGTCCTGGCCGAAGCGCAGCGCCAGCGCGTCCTTCGGCCAATCGGCGAGGATGCGCTCCCAGGCGAGCACCGCATCCAACGACCGGCCTTCGGACCAGGCATGAACCGCCGATAGATGCAGCCGCTCGCGTTCGGTCGCGCCGTCGGCCGCCGCCTTCGCGAAGCGCAGCGCGTTGACGACCTCCGGGTGGTCGGCGCGGAAGCCGCCAATCATGAAGAGCCCGGCGACGCCGACGCCGCCAAGGATGAAATGGGGGTCCTCCGCCAGGGCTTGCTTGAGAATTCCGACCGGGTCGCCCGTGAGGCCGTAATAGTCGGCGACCGCGCCGTCGAACGCTGCGGCCGATTGCGGGGCGCCTGCCAGCTTGAGGCCCTGTTGGTCTGCGGCCATTGACGAGCGGTCCTTTGCTTACGACGTGGGGCCGAGGGTAGCCGAAAACGGCGGCGAAAGCACAATGATGAAAGGCAAGACAGTCGTCGCGACTGGCGCGACCTCGGGCGGCGGGGAAGCTGCTGCGCTCGCGGGCGTCGGAGCGCGGATCGTGTTCGTCGCCCGCGACCAGCGGCGGGCGGCGGCGACGGCGGCCAAGCTCGAAGCGGCCGCGCCGGGACTCGGGCTAGGAGAAGACTCGTCGAAATCGGCACAAATGACAAAAGGAGAAACGTCGTTTCCACGGGCGGAAGGGCGCCGAGGTGCTATTTCTTATTCGCGGCGGCCTCGTTCTTGAGCTGCTCGATCGCAGGTCCCAGCTCTTTCAGCGCGGCGGCGTCTTCTGCGCTGAGCGGTTCCGGCGGCTGGCAACGCAGATCGGTGTGCTGCACGGCGTGGAACATTGCGCGCGTGAGCGGCAGCGGGTCGCAGCCATGATCCTGCTCGCAGACGAGGTCGAATTCCGCCCGCGCCGCTTTGTGGCACTCAAAGCAATTGAGCCCCAGGAAGTTATTCACTTCCTGGGCTCCGCGGCTCACGATTTTGGAGCCATTCTTGTCGGATTCGAGGGCAAAGAACTCCCAATCATTCGTCCCCGGGCTGAACCCTTTCTGCTGCTTGATCATGGCCTCGTTGGGGATCAGCTGCAGCAAGGTTCCCTCGGGATATTCTCCTTTTCCCGCCTGGGCGACTGCGACAGTGCCCGTCAGATTGCCGGCCAGATTGTCGACGAAGAAGTGCTTCACCGCGGTCATTTTCAGAATGCATTTGAACGTGGAATCGTCGACCTTGAATTTACGTTCCCCCATCTCATCAGCCTGCGCATAGCCCATGAAAAGGAGGATCACAGCCAAGCTCGAAATCTTGACGACCGAAGGCAATGGCGCGAACGCGTTGTTCATCGTGATCCTCCAACTTCCGAGAGCCCGGGAAAGAGGTTAGTTCTGGATGTAGCAGATGTGCGTGGTCGTATATTCTAGGAGGCCGTGCTTGCCGTCCGCGCCGCCAATCCCGGACTTGCGATTGCCGGCGTGGAAGCCCTGCATCGCCTCGAAATTCTCGCGGTTGACATAGGTTTCTCCGAACGTGAGCTCTTTGCACGCCCTCATGGCGGTCCGTAAGTCGTTCGTGTAGATCGAGGACGTCAACCCATATTCGGAATCATTCGCGCGTTCGATCGCCTGGTCGAGGTTGTCGACGACGTTCACTGGCAGCACCGGTCCGAAGATTTCCTTCCGCATGATGTCCATGTCCTGCCGGCAGTTCACCAGCACGGTCGGCTCGTAGTGGTTCCCCGAGCCGAGGTCCGCCGCCTTGCCGCCGGTCACGACCTCCGCTCCCTGCTTCTTCGCCGACTCGACGAGATCCGAGATCTTCTCAAGACCGGCCTTGTTGATGAGCGGCCCCATGTCGATTTCCTTGTCGCCGAGCGGGTCGCCGTAACGCGTCGCCTTCATCGCGTCCGCGAGCGTGGACACAAACTTGTCCGCGATCGGGCGCTCAACATAAACGCGTTCTGCGGCGTTGCAGACTTGCCCTGTGTTGAGCGTCCGGGACGCGGAGACAAGCTTCGCAGCTTGCGAGATGTCGGCGTCCCTGCACACGATCGCAGGCGCCTTGCCGCCGAGCTCAAGATTGACCTTGGTGATGTTCTTCGAGGCGGCCTTCATGATCGCTGAGCCGGTTGCGACACTGCCGGTGAAGCTGATGAGGCCGACGTCGGGGTGATTGCACAGCGCGTCTCCCGTCGTGCGCCCTGAGCCGTAAACGAAGTTGATAACCCCGTCCGGAATGTCGAGGCCTTTCAAGTGGTCGACAAACAGGGCCGCATTGTTGGGCGTCTCCTCGCTCGGCTTGATCACGATCGAATTTCCGCAAACGAGCGCCGGTCCCAGCTTGCGGGCGATGAGGAAGAACGGGAAGTTCCACGGCAGTATGCCGGCGACGACGCCGATCGGCTGGCGGAAAACAGGATCGTCTCGCCGGGTCGGTCGCTTTCGAGAATCTCGCCCTCGATCCGACGGGCCCATTCGGCCATGTAGTCGAGATAGTCGGCGGTGAAGGCCGCTTCGACCTTGGCGAGCGGCAAGACCTTGCCCTGCTCCTCGGAGATCACGTGCGCGATTTTGTCTGCGTTTTCCCGGATCTTCGCGGAAATGCGCCTCAACGCGTTCGCACGCTGGATGGCGGGCAGCTTGGCCCAACCCTTCTGCGCCTTCTTTGCCGCCTGGACGGCGCGATCAACGATCTCTGCGGGGGTATCGGGAATCTCGGCCAGCATGGTGTCGCGGGCGGGATTGTAGACTTTGATGCGATCGCCGGTCTCGACGGCGAGGCTTTCACCTCCGATGAAGTTTCGATGCAGAACGGTCATGGGTTCGTTTCTCCCTGAAAGTTGATAGTCCACTCAACCAAGCGCTGATTGGCAGCTCCATCGCGGGACGTGCAAGCTACTTCGGCTGGCCGCCCAGGAGGAGCGAAATGCGATAGACGCCGACCGTCCTGCCGAGCAGGAAGACGCCGGCGGGCTGATCGCCGTCCGGTCCGGCCGGTTCGTCGAATACTACGCGCAAGCGTTCGGTCACAGGCAGGTTCGGCTTCAGGTCCAGCTGCGTCTGCGCATCTTGGAGTCCATTGGGCGGAAAGGGTTCGACCTGGACTGACTTGATAGGTCGGCCAAAATTGTACCGGATTTGGTAAAGAGTCATGCGTCGGCGAACAGGCCGCGCGCCTTCCCACTCAACCAGACGATCCATCGCGTCGAGATCATGCGCGTTGAGCGCGCGGGTGACATAGGCGATGAGCTCGTCTGGTCGGCCCGGCAATGATGACGTCCCGACCTGCGCGTTGGGCGCGGCTGCAGGCAACGAGGCTGGTGGTTGATCCGCCAGCGCGGGGCCTGCGATCGCAATCGCTGCGACCGCGGCCGCGATCGTCGACAGCCTGCTCATTTCGCGGCCAACTGATCGGACACTTTGAACACCCAGACGACGCCGCCTTGCGGGGCGACCTTCACCTGCCGGTCCTCCGGCAGCAGCTTATTGATGCCGCCAAGCATCCGGTCCGCATCGACGCCCCAGCCCGCCTGAACGGCGATATATTGCACGCCGTCGACCGCGTAGCTGACTGGAACCCCGATGACGCCGGTGTTCAGCTTGGTCTGCCAGAGCACGTCGCCGGTCTTGGCGTCGAACGCCCTAAACATCCGATCGCTGGTGCCGCCGGCGAAGACGAGGCCGCCGGCGGTGGTCAGCACCGGTCCCCACAGCGCCGAATCCTGGAAGTCGTGCGCCCACACCTTCTTGCCGGCGTTGAGATCCCACGCCTGGAGCTGTCCGATATTGACAGGCTTGCTGGCGTCCACTCCGGGCCGGAACTCGAGGCTGTTCAGAATCCCCTCGATCGGCACGCCGATATAGAGCTCGCCCGGCTTCCGCTCGCCGACTGGGACATCGGTGATCGTGGCGCACAGATTCTCGTTGGCCGGGACGTAGAGGAGCTTGGTGTCGGGGTTGTACGCCTCCGGCGGCCAGTCCTTGCCGCCCCACAGGCCGGGGCAGAAGGACGATTTCTCATTGAGATGAGGAACCTTCGTCTCGTCGTAGGTAGGCCGGCCCGTCTTCGGGTCTAACGACTTGAACACATTCTGGTAGACGAAGGGCTTGCCATCGACGAAATCAAGCGCTCCGTCAGGTTTGCGCTCCAGAATCCAGAGATAGCCGTCCCGCCCCGCGTGCACGGCTGCCGGGAAGGTCCGCCCGTCGCGCGTTACGTCGATCAGGATCGGGGTACACCTCGTCCCAATCCCAGGCGTCGTTGTAGTGATACTGGTGCCAGCCTTTGATCTTGCCGGTGTCGAGATCCAGCGCAATCGCCGAGGCTGTGTAGAGATTGTCGCCCGGCCGGACGTCCGGCGACCACGGTCCGCCATTGCCGGTGCCGAAATAGGCGAGATTGGTCTTGGGGTCGTAGCTGCCCTGAATCCAGACAGGACCACCGCCGGTTTTCCAGCTATCGCCCTTCCAGGTCGAGACATTGCCGTTCGGGTCGTCAGGCCCGGCCACCGTATAGGTCTTCCAGAGCTCCTTGCCGGTCTGGACGTCGAGCGCCGCGATGAAGCCGCGGATGCCGAATTCGCCGCCCGACACGCCGACGACCACCTTGCCCTTCTGCACCATTGGCGAAAGGGTGATGTAGTAGCCCTCCTTCCAGGGCGCGACGCAATGGTCCCATTCGACCTTGCCAGTGACGGCGTTCAGCGCCGTGACGCAGGCGTCGGTCGAAGTCATGATGACCTTGTCGTTGTAGAGCCCGACGCCTCGGTTCGTCGGATGGAGTTGGAACAGTTCCCCCGGCAGCTCTCGCTGGTGCCTCCAGAGAACGTTGCCGGTCTTTGCATCAATCGCCAGCAATTGCGCCTGCGGCGTCGTGACGAACATGACGCCGTTATTGACGATCGGCGGCGCCTGATGGCCGTCGGTCACTCCCGTCGACACGGTCCACGCGGGAACGAGTCGCTTGACGTTCTCCGGCGTGATCTGCTTCAGCGGACTATATCCCCAGCCCTGATTGTTGCCTCGATACTGGAGCCAATTCTCCGGCTCTGGATTGGCAAGCCGATCGTCGGTGACCGGCTTGTAGTCGAACGCGTTGGCTGAGACGGCTCCCCACACCGCCAACAACGCTAAGGCGCTCGTCGCAAGCAGATAGCTCGCCTTCTTAGCTGTTGCTAATGTCATCTCGTCACTCCTTTTCGGGTTCTCTTGCGGGTGCAATCGGCTTCAGGCCGGAGCGGGGCCAGGCTTGCCGGTGAATTCGCCGGCGACGATCAGCGCGCCGCCTTCTCCCTTCGTGATGGGAAGCATCGGAAGGCGTTTGCGCGCGGGGCCGTGCGCGACAGCGCCTCCCTCTGCCGGGGAGAACTCCGAATGGTGACAGAAACACTCGAGGCGCCTGGAGCTGGGGTTGAATGCATTGATCGTGCAGCCCGCATGGGTGCAGACGGCCGAAAACGCGACCACCCTGTCCACTGCCTTCGACTTGAACTCGTCCTGAATTTCCTCCGGTTTGAGCCGGATAAGCAGGACCTTGCTAAATCGGGAGCCGGTTTTCTTGGCTCCGCCGGTGTCTGTGGGAACGGCCAGCACGACGCCGCTCTTGTCCGTGACACTGTCTAGGGTCACCGGCTTACCGTCATCCGGGCCGGCGTCGAGGACCAGTTTGTCGCCTTTTTGTGGCAGCTCGGATTCGTTGGCGACAGCAATGCCGGGCGCAAGGCAACACGCCATTGCGCCGATCACAACATCGCGGCGGTCTAAGGGAATGCCAGCGGCGCTCATTGCTCCCCCCTCATCCTTCGTTTGGGTTTTTTGCTGTCGCTACGGCGTTCCGCCGGAGCTCGGCGATCACGATAACAGATATCTGCCCCGAATGCCAGAATTTGAATTCAAGGTTTACATTCGAGAACAATATGCAGATAGCGAATGCGCTGTTTATTTGTATTCGAAGTTCGCATGCGGTATGGTGAGGGTCAACAGCCCGGCGGGCAAATGATGTACAAGCGGTATCGAAGCCGGCGGTTGGAGGCGGGTGAGCAAAGCCGCAGGCGCGGGAGGTTGGGCGACCACAAGGTCCGCGTGTTGAACTGAGGCAGCAAGTGTCGATGTTGTTCGATCTCAAGGGCAAGCACGTTCTGGTTACGGGGGCCTCAAGCGGTCTCGGCCGGCATTTTGCCGGGGTCCTCGCTGCGGCGGGAGCTGTCGTGTCGCTCGGCGCGCGGCGCGCCGAGGCTCTGGCGGAGACAGTGGCGAAAGTCGGATCCGACCGGGCGCACGGCCTCGTCATGGACGTCAGCAATGCGCGCAGCATCGAGCAAGGGCTCGACGGCGCGGAAGCGCGCTTCGGACCCATCAACGTGATCGTCAACAACGCTGGCGTAACCGCGACGCGAGCGGCGCTCGACGTTGATGAAACGACCTGGGATCAGGTGATCGACACGAACCTGAAGGGCGTCTGGCTTACCGCCCAGTCCGGGGCGCGAAGGATGGTCAAGAATGGGGCGGGCGGCAGCATCGTCAACATCGCGTCGATCCTCGGATTACGCGTGGCGGGCGGCGTGGCGCCGTATGCGATCTCCAAAGCCGGCGTCGTGCAGCTTACAAAAAGCCTGGCTCTCGAATGGGCTCGCCATAAGATCAGGGTCAATGCGCTGGCGCCGGGCTATATCGAGACCGAACTCAACGATGCGTTCTTCTCCACCGAGGCGGGCAAGGCTCTCATCAAGCGGATCCCGCAGCGCCGGCTCGGCGCGGCCAGCGAACTCGACGGTCCGCTGCTGCTACTCGCTTCGGACGCAAGTTCGTACATGACGGGGAGTGTCGTCGCTGTCGATGGCGGACATCTCGTATCGGGCCTTTGAGGCTCAAAAAACGCGATTGCAACCATAACTGGCCAAGCAGCGCTCGCCTGCGTGATGGATGACGGCAGCGCATGCCCCGACGCCAAACTCGTCCGACTCGTCAAATCCATTCGGTTGGGAGAGTTTGACGCCGACGTCGCGCTCTACAATGCGCTCGCCGAAACAGTCGAGATCGCGGCTAGCATCTGGAAGCCGGCCAGGTCCGCCCCGGTCGGCTGACGCGGGCAGCGGGAAGCGTCTACCGTTTCTCGAGCCAGTCCACGATCTTGCCGCACAGCTTGCCGCCGTCGCGGCTGACGAAGACGCCGATATGTCCGCCGGACACGACGTCCTGCGTATAGTCCTTGCTGCCGACCTTCTCGCCGAGAACGACGCTCGCCGGCGGCGGAATGATGTGGTCGGTCTCGGTATAGAGGTTGAGGACCGGCATGGTGATGTTCTTGAGGTCGACGCGACGCCCGCCGACCTCGAGCTCGCCGTTGATCATCTTGTTGCCCTGGTAGAGGTCCTTCAACCACTGCCGGGCTGACGCCGCCGTGTGATCGGGCCGGTCCGCAAGCCATTTCTCCATGCGCAGGAAATTGAGCAGCTTCTCCTTGTCCTGACCGACGTCGACAAGGGTCAGGCAATATTTCGAGAGACTGCGGAAGGGGGTCATCATCGAGAAGAACGCCCCGCCGACCTCGCCCGAGATATTGCCGAAAGAGTCGATCATCAGGTCCACTTCCTCGGGGCTGATATTGCGGATCCAGACGTTCATGAAGCCGTGATCGACGCGGTCGTGTTCCTTGTCGGCATGGAAGTCGACCGGCGTCACGCAGGTGGTCAGGTTGCGGATCTTTTCGGGATAGAGCGATGCGTAAATGAGCGACAGGACCCCGCCCTGGCAGACGCCGAGAAGGTTGACGGACGGAATTTCATGGCGGTCGCAGATAACGTCGACGAAGCCGTCCATGTAGATGTCGACCAGGTCGGAGAAGTCGTCGAACTGATCGGCGGCGGTCGGATGGCCCCAGTCGAGCACGTACACTTCGCAGCCGGCTTCCACGAGGTTTCGCAGGAACGACCGGTCAGGCTGCAGGTCGAGGATCGTCCAATGGCCCACCATTGCGTAGACGACCAGCACCGGCGTCTTGACGCGCTTCGGCGCGTCAACCGCGATGCGATAGAGCGTGCGCCCGCCAATGCGCGCCACGACCTCGCGCGGGGTCGTCGCGACCTCGACGTCCTCGTCGCGGATTTTGCTGAGCATCGTCGCGGCCTTGGCGGCCCTCGTCGAGTAGGATGCAAGTTGGGTCAGACCGGAGGTCAATGGTGTCGACATGGATGGTCCTTCCGTGGTCACGCTTTGCGTTTTGACGAGGCCGCGGCCTTGGGCTCCCGCCGCAGGGCGCGGATCTCCCGGCGAAGCGCATGGACCTCCCGGTTCAGCTCATGCAGCCGACGATAGACGTCGGTCATTTCCGTTCGCGTCGGCATATCCACTGCTTTCGCGAGCCTCTCGACGGCGCCGCCGATCTCGCGGCGTTGCGCCGCGGCGGCGTGCAGGAGCGCCTGTTGCGCTCGGGCGAATTCGTTGGACCGGTTGAACTCCATCATCGTGAGATCGAGGACGTTGTTCCAGATATCCAGAAGCTCGCCAGAGTCCGGGGGCTTTCCGCCGGCCTCCTGTTGCTTTTTTGCCTCGGCGAGGAACCGCTCGGAGGCTTTGATCCAGATCGGCGCGCTGATCGCCGCATATTCCTGCGCGACCTGGATCAGACCGAACAGAGGTGCAGGCGACGGCAGCTTGAAAAGGTCCCGTCCCGGCATGTCGGAGAAGGTCGGCAGCTTAAGCGCCGATCGGATCTCATCGAGCACCGGAACGAGCGCCGTCGGCCAGGCTGCAGGAGCAGTGGTTGGAGCGGCGAATGTCTTCATTATCGCTTCTCCGACCGGAGCGGCGCGGTTCGTCAGCATAGCGCCCCACGCTTCCGCCCAGGCCGACATGGCGTCGGAGGAAGCGGAACCTAGCTGTCTCATGATCTCGAAGGGATCGGATTGGCGGTCGCGATCCTGCGGAGGAGCGACTTGCGAGCTTCGGTCTTGGCTCAAATGGTCCTCCATCGGGTTGCGAAGAGGCTTCTTCCATTGCTCGTGCGGCGCGGAGGGACGCAGGCGCCCGCGTGCGCCCTGGCGATTACAACAAGCCGCGTCGCTTGCGCTCGAGATCATCCCAGGCGGTGAGCGGCTGGAACTCCGGGACGAAGCCCAGCCCCTTGGTCGCGTCCGATGAGACGACCGTCTGCGATGTCACGACATCGACCAGAGCGGGCGCATTGGCGAGTGCCCGTTCGATGGCGCCGGGAAGGCCCTCGGGCTTTTCCACGCGCTCGCCATGAGCGCCCAGAGCCCGGGCCATGCCGGCATAGTCGGAATGCGCCAGCAGCGTGCCGACGACGCGGCCGCCATAGTTCGTCTCCTGGTCGTGGCGCTCGATGTTCCAGGCGGCATTGTTGGAGACGATGACCACGATCTTCGCCCCATGGCGGACCGCTGTGTCGATCTCCATCGCATTGAGTCCGAAAGCGCCGTCGCCCGTGACGCACACGACCTGGCGACCGGGATAAGCGAGCGAAGCCGCGACGGCGTATGGCGTCCCCACGCCGAGGCAGCCGAACGCTCCGGCGTCCATGTAGATGGCCGCTTCGAGGCCGACGCGCGCGAAGCTTAAGAAGTCGCCGCCGTCAGCGATGGCGATGCAATCGGGCTTCGTCTTCTCCCGCAGAGCCTGGAAGACCGCGCGCGGATCGACGCCGCCGTCGGAGCCGGTCGTGTACTTCGGACCGGCCTTGGCGCTGCGCTCCCGATGCCGCTTCTGCAGCCCCTCGACCCACGCCCTATCGACCGCGGGCTGGCGGTTTCCCGCCGCGGCCACGATGGCGTCGAGAGCCAGCGCGGGGGTTGCGAAGATTTCCGGATCTCCGCGCCGGTTGTCGACGAGTTCGCCGGGCGTATCAGCGAGCCGTATGAATTTGGCGTTCGGAAACACGGCCGGGGAGCCGTAGCCGAGCTGATAGTCGAGCTTACGCCCGATCACCAAGACGGTGTCAGCCTCCGTCATCGCCGCGGCGCGCATGGCGCCGACCGCTGCGGGATGGTTAGCGGGGATGAGGCCGCGGCTTTCTTGCGTATCGAGATAGACGGCGCCGAGCCCGTCGAGCAGGCGCACTATCTCCGGGCCGGCCCGCCGCGCGCCGCGACCGGTGATGACAAGGGGACGCTTTGCCGACCAGAGCGCATCAACCGCCTGCGCTACGATCGTGGCGTCGGGCGGAATGACGCGCGGCTTCTTCGGCCGCATCCAATCCTCGAGCACAAGATGAGCAGGCACGTGGGCGCGCAATACGTCCGTCGGGATCTCGAGGTAGACGGGGCCCGGTTCGCCAAGATCACCGAACGCACGGGCGACGCCCTCGTCTAATTCGCGGATCACCTGGTCGGCGACGCGAAGCGTGCGCGCCTGCCGCGTTACGGGGCGCAGAATATCGACGTGAGGAATATCCTGCAGCGGGCCGAGATTGGCCTGCGCGCGCGACGTACAGCCGCCGATCACCAGAACCGGCGCCCGGGCGAGCAAGGCGTTGGCGACCGCCGTGGTCGTGTTCGTCACGCCGGGACCGGCCGTCACCATGGCGACGCCGAGCTCGCCTGTAAGCTCGGCATGGGCGTGCGCCATGTGGACCGCCGCAACCTCGTGGCGAACGTCGATGATGCGAATGCCAAGCTGCGCGGCATGGTCCCAGATCGGCTGGATGTGGCCGCCCTGCAACCCGAAGATGCGGTCGACGCCGCGCGCCTTGAGGAAACGAGCGATCCAGGCCGCACAGGAGTTGTGATCGGCATTGAGATCATTGGCGCTCGTCGCCATCTCGTCCTCCCATGAAGTCGTTGGCCTCCCTTGTCGCCGGAAGCCTTCAGCCCGAGATCATCGCCTTCAGCTTGCGATGCAGGTTCTTCCCCGTCGCCGTGCGCGGCATGTCCTCGTCCTTCATGAACGAAAAGCTGCGCGGACGTTTGTAGCCGGCCATGTGTGTACTGCACCATTCGTGCAGGCTGTTCTCATCCTGCGAAGCCCCTTCCCGCAGGACTATGACCGCGTGGACTCGCTCGCCCCATTTGTCGTCAGGCAGTCCGACAACGGCGACGTCATGAACGGACGGGTGACCGCTGATCACCGCCTCGACGTCGGATGGATAGACGTTCTCGCCGCCTGTGATGATCATGTTGCTCTTGCGGTCGACAAGATAGATGTAGCCGTCCTCGCCCCGTCGGGCCATGTCGCCGACAGTGCAATATTCGCCGTGAAACGCCTCGCGCGTCTTTTCCGGCAACTTCCAATAACCGTCGAAAATGTAAGGATTGCTGCAGAAGAGCTCGCCAACATCGCCGTCCGGGACTTCCACGCGATTCGCGTCGAGCAGCTTGATCGGCCCGGAGCCGACGCATTCTCGGCCGACGGAGCCGAGCTTGTCGAACTGCTCGTGCGGATGGAGCATCGTCGCCCAGCCCGTCTCGGTTGAGCCGTAGAGCTCGAACAGGCCCGCATTGGGGAACATTTCCATGATGGCGCGTTTTGTGTCGGGCCGCGCCGGCGCCGAGGAGATCATCAGCTTGCCGATCCGGTCGAGATTGAGCTGCGACCGGGTCGCCTGCGGCAGCGCCAGCATCATGGCGTAGTGGGTTGGCACCATCGAGGTGAAAGTGGCGACTCCTTCGCCGAGAACGCGGGCGCAATGTTCCGGGTCGAAGCTCTTGCGGTTATAGACGGTCGTGATCGCGCCGCAATAAGCGAACGCGCCGAAGAAGTAGAGCGAATTGGCGTGGCACATCGGCATGACGAGCAGCGCCCCCTCGTCGCGATGGATGCCAAGCTCGATCTCGGTGATCATCGACAGCATTGCGCCGCCGCGGTGATTGCGAATCGCCCCCTTCGGATTGCCGGTTGTGCCGGACGTGTACATGAACATCCATGGATCTCCGGGCGTGATATCGGCGTCCGGCTCTTCGTCGCTCGCGGCCGCGATCAGATCTTCGTAGGACACATAGCCCGCCGGGCGCTTGCTCGCGCCGAACCAGATTCGCCGCTTTTCGGGCACCGAAAGATCCGAGCCCACATTCTCGATAGCGCCGATGAGCTGATCCTGGAGGATGAAGGCGGCGGCTTCTGAATCGTCGACGATGTAGCGGATCTCCTGCCCGACGAGCCGGAAGTTCAGCGGAACCGCGACGAGGCCGGCCTTCGCGGCGGCGATGTAGATTTCGACCCATTCAACTGTGTTGTAAGCGAGGACCGCAACGCGGTCCCCCTTCCTCAGGCCAAGCCCGAGCAGCCCATTGGCGAGCCTGCACGCGCGTTGGTTCCACTGATGAAACGTCATGCTGCGTTCGAGGTCGCGCGCGCCGATCCGGTTCGGATAAAGCCGCCCATGAACCGAGAGCATCTGGCCGAGGGTGAGAACATTCTTCATGGCTGGACGTCCCCAAGCGAATCCGAGGTCAAGCGCAAGATCCCCAGCCTCGGAGGTCGGAAGGGTCCAATGCTTGTCTCACGCCGTCTCTTGGCCAAATGGACGGCTCACGCCTCGCCTCGACCATAGTTCCTCCCAAATGGTTGTTGACGTTGATCCAAATTCGAATTATGAATTCAAATCGCAAGGTTGCACATCGCCTGTTTTCAGGCAACAGGTTTGCGTAGCATCCGCCACATTTTTCCGGGCGAAAGGCTGCGTTTGGCATCCTTGAGGACATCACTAGCGACAATGCGTGCCAGTACAGACGCGCCACAGGCAGTTAGCCGCCACAAGCTTGTCCAACTTGTTTACCGCGCCATCCTGGCGGAAGTGACGGAGGGACGACTGCCCGCGGAGGCTCGCCTTATCCAGGACGAACTCGCCCGAGCCTACGGCGTGTCCCGACAGCCGATTCAGCAGGCGCTCCTATTGCTGCGGGACCACGGCGTCGTTCTCGAGGCCCCCCGGCGTGGCTTCGTGGTCGCGCCGCTCATTCCGGAGCGCGTCCGCCATTCGTACCAGGTCCGCGCGGCGCTCGACGGGGTCGCAAGTCGATTGGCTGCCGAGCATGGGCGCGCACAGGCCGCGGAAGAAGGACCCTCAGTGATCGAGGCCGGGCGGCTCGCCCTTGAGAGCGGCTCGATTCGACGCATGATCGACACCGATACGTTATTTCATACATTCGTGACCGAAATTTCGGGAAACCCAATAATCGTGGAGATGATGGTTCCGCATTACTCGAATATGGAGCGGATCATGGCCGAGGTCCTCCGTGAGGACGCCGCCATGCCCGAAATGATCTGGAAGCAGCACGTAGCGATCCTTGACGTTATCATAGCTGGCGAGGCGGAGCGCGCCGAGCGTCTGGCGCGCGAGCATGTTGAGGACGCGGCGGCAAGAATCCTCAAGAGTCTGGAGATCAAGCGAATAGAAGCCGCGGAAAAGGAATTGCAGCGCCGGGTCCGTCCACACTGATCAAGCGGCGCCTTGGCCGCGCCGTTCAGGAAGCAACTCCGAGGCGGCCATATCCATCCGGATGACCTTCATTCATTCCTTTCGTCCGGCCCGCTACTTGTTTGCGACCGACGCAGGGATCACGAGCACCAGCCCTGCGCCCACGAGCACGAGGCTGCCGAACAGGTAAAGGCTCGCGACATTGCTATGCGTCAGGTCCGCTAACCAGCCGACCACATAGGTGCTGGCGAAGCCGGCGATGTTGCCCACCGAGTTGACCAGCGCGATGCCGGCCGCCGCGGCGGCCCCGCCGAGGAAGGTCGCGGGCAGCGTCCAGAAGGAGGCCTGAGAGGTCGATGCGCCCGCGGCGGCGAGGGTGAGACCGATCAACGCGATGAGCGTGTTGCCGGTCGCGGTCGCTGTTAGCGCCAGCCCAATCGCGCAGACGACAGCCGGCGCCGCCGTATGCCACCGGCGCTCCTTCGTCCGGTCGCCGTGGCCGCAGACCGTGACCATGGCCACGACCGCCGCTGTATAGGGAATGGCCGTAAGAAATCCAATCGTTAGCGGATCTTTCACGCCGGTCTGCTTGATGATGGTCGGCAGCCAGAAGCTCACGATATAGATGCCGCTGGCAATGCAGAAATACGCCGCGGCCAGCAACCATACGCGAGGGGTGATGAAGGCGTGTTTCAATTCCGACAGTCCCTCCTTTTCCTCCTCCTCGCTGGAGATGATCCTCGCGACCGTGTGCTTCTCGTCGGGATCAAGCCATTTGGCGTCGTCGACGCGATTGTCGAGATAGAACAGGATCGCGACGCCGAACACGAGCGAGGGAATAGCCTCGACGAAAAACAGCCATTGCCACCCGCTGTAGCCATAGGCCCCCGACACCGCGCTGAGGATCCAGCCGGACAATGGCCCTCCGAAAACGCTGGCCATCGGTATAGCGGTGAGAAACAGGGCCATGATGCGGCCGCGCCGGGCGGCCGGAAACCAGTAGGTGAGATAAAGCAGAACGCCGGGAATGAAGCCGGCCTCGGCGGCGCCCAGTAGGAAGCGCATGACATAGAAGGCCGTGGGCGAGTGCACGAAGGCCATGCCGGCGGAAATGAAGGCCCAGGTCACCATCACCCGGGCGAGCCACAATCGCGCGCCGACCTTGTGCAGGATGATATTGCTCGGCACCTCGAACAGCACATATCCGAGAAAGAAGATGCCGGCCCCGAAGCCGTAGACGGTTTCGCTGAAAGCAAGCTCGTTCTGCATCTGCAGCTTGGCGAAGCCGACATTGACGCGATCGAGATATGCGCCGAGGTAGCAAAGGAAGAGAAACGGAACTAAGCGCCAAGCAATCTTGCGGAAGATCTCGTCTTCGGCGCTAACGTCAGAGGTCAATCCGATGGGAGGCGTCGTGATGTGACTCATGCCGGCTTCCCCCCGTTTGCTCTGCAGATTGATCCTGCGCCGAACAAAATCAGCTGCGCTTCAAGGATGACGCTTCCGCCGCGTGTGACTTTGCGTCCCGGCGACTGAATTCATACTTTGGATGTGGATACGGGTCAACACTGCGGTCCTGCTTCGGAGGAAGCGAAAGTCTGGCTTCAAATGGCTGTCGCAGCCAGCGCGCGATCGGAAGGTCGAGCCTCGCCTTCATGAGGCGCTCGCTGATGGCGGGAAACGAGCCGCTGCGCCCTGATGATAGGTCTTGGCGACGGCGACGACACAACCCGGTCACCGTTTTCGTCGGATCCTCGACGACGACGGCCTGAATGAACCCGGAAGCCTTCTTCGCCCTCGGAATCCACGGTGTGGCCTTCGCGCCGCAGCGCACAGGCGGCGTGACGACGCGCCGGGCAGGGTGCTTGCCGACGGCGTCAATCGGCGCGTCGCCGGACCACCGCTGCGCAAGGCCGCCAGTCGGCTCGTGATCCGCGTGGCGATGGGGCCGTCGCGTCGCGAGCCTGTCGATAGCGAATTAAGTTGTCCGGTTTTGGTAGCACCTCATATGTCCGCTTCTTCTGGTTCTGTTCTGCCTCGTGGGAC
>Ga0209040_10001899_pt1 | contig 16497 bp, 17 predicted proteins | sample BogFormECP12_OM3_FD_188240 | JGI IMG/M metagenome (GOLD analysis project Ga0209040, IMG submission 188240) | Bog forest soil microbial communities from Calvert Island, British Columbia, Canada - ECP12_OM3 (SPAdes) (version 2) | ecosystem: Environmental > Aquatic > Freshwater > Wetlands > Bog ...
ACTGCTCGCCGTGGATGATGCTTTAAAGGCGCTTGCTGCAGTAGATGAGAGGAAAAGCAAAGTCGTGGAGCTGAAATTCTTTGGTGGGCTGAGCATAGCAGAAACCGCCGAGGTATTAAAAGTTTCAACGGAAACCGTAGTGCGGGACTGGAGACTGGCAAAGGCTTGGCTTCTGCGGGAGTTGGGCGAAAGGAATTGAGGTGGAGCCTGAACGCTGGCTTCAAGTCGAAGATCTGTTCAACCGCGCCTTGGAGCTGGAGGAGGGTCGCCGTGCCGAATTCCTGAAACGCGCCTGTGCTGGCGACGATTTGCTTCGACGCGAAGTGGAGTCTCTGCTCGCTCATGAGAAAAAAAGCGAGCATTTCATCGAGTCGTCCGCGGTTGAAGTTATGGGCAAAATTGTTGCTCGCGAGGCAAGCGTAACGGGCCGTGCACCGAAACGAATCGGCACTCAAGTTTCACACTATCGCATTCTTGCCCAACTCGGTAGCGGTGGTATGGGTGTCGTTTACGAGGCTGAAGACACCCACTTGCATCGCAAGGTAGCCTTGAAATTCCTATCCGATCTTCAGGCAAAAGACCCACAGGCGCTAGCGCGTTTTCAAAAAGAGGCGCAAGCAGCCTCTGCGCTGAATCACCCGAACATCTGCACCATTCACGACATTACAGAGCAGGACGGTGAGACATTCATCGCCATGGAGTTTCTTGACGGTGCAACGCTAGCAGAGATGTTGCGGCGCGGTCCCCTGGAACTCACGCAACTGCTGGGCATTGCGGAGCAGGTCCTCGATGGCTTGGAGGCGGCCCACAACGAAGGCATCATTCATCGCGATATCAAGCTGTCCAACATCTTTCTCACAAAAAGCGGGCGGGTCAAAATTCTCGATTTTGGGCTAGCCAAGAGATCAGTCTCAAAGCCTGCGGCCGTGGATATCCCGACACTCGAAGGACGCCTCACTCACGAAGAAGATCTTTCGAGCGGCTCTGTAATGCTGGGCACTGCAGCATACATGTCACCGGAACAGGCGTTGGGCAAACCACTAGACGTGCGCACGGATATTTTTTCGTTTGGGATTGTGTTGTACGAAATGGCCACGGGGTGCGCGCCCTTTCAAGGTGAGAGCACGGGGATGTTGCTGCTCTCCATTGTGAAGGAAGCACCAGAGCCGCTGAGAGAAATCAAGCCTGATCTTCCCGAGGCACTACAGCAAATCGTAGACAAATGCCTGCAGAAAGACCGGAACGAGCGATATCAATCGCCTTCTGAAATTCGCAATGACCTCCGGCAGTTGCAGCGGTCTATCACTTCCGAAAAAATTGCACACACAGAAGTTCAGGAGCAGATTCCTGAAGCCAGCAGTGTCGCACGAGCGGAACCTGGACCAGTATCGAAGGACTCATCGGCATCTGTGGATGCGATAGATACAGATTCGGCCCGGAAACCAGCTGGACGAATGTGGAAGATACGCATTGCTGTGGCCACGTTGGCAATCGGCTTGGTTCTTTTCGCTGGCCTGTATGCTCATTTTCACGAGACATACTCGCTCAAGTCTCAAGACACTCTCGTTCTCGCCGAATTTACAAACACTACAGGGAATCCCGTTTTCGATGGCGCCCTCCGCGAGGCGCTAACTCTTGATCTGTCACAGTCGCCGTTTCTTAATGTGCTGTCCCAACAGAGAGTAACAACAACTCTCAAGCAGATGGAGAAGCCTGCCGACGAACGCCTCACGGTCAGAATTGCCCGCGAAATTTGCCTCCGAACGAATAGCAAAGCGCTCATTGCGGGCTCGATTGCTCTCGTTGGTGAACGCTACACCTTTAATCTGAGAGTGCTCGATTGCCAAAACGAAGAGATTCTAACCAGTGTTGTGTCAGAAGCGGAAAACAGAAACTTGGTGCTTCCCGCCCTGCACAGGGCCGATGAACAACTGCGACGGAATTTGGGTGAATCGCTTGGTTCCATAAAAGCCTTCAACGTGCCCCTCGCTGAGGCAACCACTTCTTCGCTCGAAGCCCTCCAGTTGTATTCCCAAGGGCAAGCGGAGCGACAAGTAAAGGGAAGTTTGGCCGGTATTCCTTACTTGAAACGCGCGATCGAGATCGATCCTAATTTCGGCCAGGCCTACGCCAGTCTGGGATCCATGTACCTCAACACTTCGCAGTGGGCCTTGGCCAAGAGTAGCTACCGAAGCGCATACGCACTTGGTAATCGCGTGAGTGAACGCGAAAGGTTTTACATCGAATTTTATTACTTCCAGTACATCACGGATGAATCCGATACTTCCATTCGGGTCTGTAATGAGTGGATCCGATCCTATCCTAACGATTCCATCCCTCATTCCCGCTTAGGTGCAGTTTTCTTGGCGCTGGGCAGGTTCGAAAAGGCAACTCAGGAATACCGGGAAGCCCTGCGTCTGGGGACAGACACGCCGTATTCCGGTGCAATGCTCGCTTACCTGCGGTTGGGCAGACTCGATGAGGCGAAGGCCATGTTCGATGCCGCACGCTCGCACAATCTCGACAGCGATTTCTTGCGACAGTATCGGGTTACTCTCGCCTTCCTGGAAGGCGACGACCTTACTATTCGACAGCAACTCGACTGGGCAAAAGGGAAGCCAGGGTACGAAGAGACTCTGTTGAACGCCCAGTCGGAGATTGAGGCCTACCATGGTCACGTCGTGAAGGCCCGCGATTTGGAACAGCGGGCAAAGTCGGCGACGGCTGCGGCCAGCGATAGGGAAAGAGCGGCGGAATTCGACGCAGATTCCGCGTGGCGTGAAGCCGAAATTGGAAACAGTATATTGAGTCGCAAATATGCGATGCAAGCCTTGGCCGTCAGCGACTCCCCTGCGGTCTACGCCAGAGTCGCAATGGCTTCGGCGCGCGCTGGCGACAATAGCACCTCGGAGATGATCGCTGCCCGACTAAACGCCGACTACCCCCACAGCGTCATGGTACAGAACTATGTACTTCCCACAATTCGGGCTCTGATTGCGATCAACAACAAGCGGCCTGGACAAGCAATTGCTGTTCTGCAGCCCGCTTTGCCTTTTGAACAAGGAGAACTAGGATTTGGCAATCTGCAACCAGCCTACGTCCGTGGGTTGGCTTATCTACAGTTGAAAAAAGGGCAGGAAGCCGCGATTGAATTTCAGAAGTTAGTTGCTCATCCAGGTGTCGTTGGGCTGTCGGTGACGGGTGCTTTGGCCAAACTTCAATTAGCGCGTGCGGAAGAGATGAGCGCGAATCGCGACATGGCTCGCAAGCATTACCAGGATTTCTTCGCCACGTGGAAGGACGCCGATATCGACATCCCCGTCCTAATGCAAGCGAAAGACGAATACGCAAAACTGGGATACCGCAGAGAAAATGTACGGCCTTTGATTGGATTGTTCGGACCGTCCGTGCTAGCGCCGGACATAGGGTGATGTAGACTCTCTGAGTCTAACAGGGTGCAAAACCGCGGCTTGGTCAATTTCTGTGCTCGGGTTCAAGGCGGTGGCCACGGTGCTTTTCCGGCAGCAAGCGAGGTTCGTTCGCCGAGCGATTATGAACTCTGATCCAGAATATGCGGAGGAACGAAACGAGGAGCCCGGTAGTTTACTTGCGCTCGCCCTCCTGGCACCAATCGTGGGTGTGTTGTCGGGGTTTTTGGGAGCGATTTTCCGGTTAGCGCTTGCCCACACGGATCATTTACGCAATGCACTCATTTTCTGGGCACATGGCCAGAGAGTGGTCGGTTTTCTGATCGTTGTCACTACATGTGCCAGTGGAGCCGCGGTTGCGGCGTGGTTGGTTCGTCGTCTCTCTCCTGTAGCGTCAGGGAGTGGCATTCCCCATGTTGAAGCGCTCCTCGAGGGACAGCTCCATCAAGCGCCATTCCGCCTGATTCCTGTGAAGTTCTTCGGCGGGTTGCTCTCCATTGGCTCAGGGCTTGCATTAGGTCGAGAAGGCCCGAGCGTCCAGATGGGGGCTAGCATCGCGCACTTTGTTGGAAAAGCATTCAATCGGAATTGGCCCGATTGCAGAGTGCTGGTGGCAGCAGGCGCCGGCGCTGGACTTGCCACAGCTTTCAATGCACCAATCGCCGGGGCACTTTTCGTGCTAGAAGAATTGGTACGAAAGTTCGAAACGCGCATTGCCATCGTGGCGCTAGGAGCCTCTTCAAGCGCAATTGTGGTAGCGCGGTTCTTTCTGGGCGACATGCCGGACTTCCACGTTCAGGCTCTTGCGTATCCAAGCAATGCGATGAAGCCTCTCTTTTTTGTACTTGGTGTTTTAGCAGCGATTGTTTCCATCGCTTACAACCATGAGATTCTCGGGGCGATGGCGGTAGCAGATAGGCTGCACCGGTGGCCTGTTGAACTACGAGCTGCACTCATCGGCGCCGCAGTCGGTATTCTGGCGTGGATTGCGCCGGATTTGGTTGGTGGAGGGGATTTCATCACACAACGCATGCTGTTCGGCGCGGGGACAATTGCGATGATTCCCCTACTGTTTCTGCTGCGCTTTGGACTTGGGGCAGTCTCTTACGCCTCAGAGACCCCAGGAGGTCTCTTCGCTCCAATGCTGGTTCTGGGAGCGCAATTGGGTTTGTTCTTTGGACTTCTCTGCCGGTCCGTATTTCCCGATTTCAGCATTCAACCCGAAGCATTCGCGGTAGTCGGAATGGCCGCATTTTTCTGTGGTGTTGTGCGCGCTCCACTTACCGGGATTGTTTTGGTCACCGAGATGACCGGAAACGTCACTATGCTCCTTCCGATGCTCGGGGCTTGTTTTGCAGCCATGCTGGTGCCCACACTGCTGGGCAACGCGCCGATTTATGATTCGTTACGCACGCGTGCAGTGCAAGTCAGTCAAAGAAGTCGGGCTGCCAACGACGGGCTAACTCCCGATGAGCCCTAACCGCGTCATGACGCGTCACTGGTGCCAGCAGCTTGGTCAAAGCCTGAATCTGCGTTGCTGTTCTCTTTGATGATGGAAGTTGGCGATTCCTCCACCGCAGCCGCAGTCTGAGCACCAACCCATTCGCCCACGGCTGCGCTTGTGATCTCAATCACAGGATTCCCTCACCACTCGCTGTACGATTCGGCGACAGTCCGAGCCCAGACTTCCACTCCGAGATTCATGCGTTCACAGCGGTCACCATCTATGGCCTCTTCCTCCCCAGAAAAATCCTCGCGCCCTCTTCGACTCTGCGTTTCTTTCTTCGCTCTTTTCGCCGCGTTGGCCACTAGCGCTTTTGCCCAGATCCGCGGTATCTACTCTCCCGGCTCAAATCTCACCGGTGGCGGCTCGCTCCCCGACTCCGGTTTTTCCTATGAGAACCAGATCTGGCTCGGGACCGCCAACCAACTCAAAGGCCCCAGCGGGAACCCCCTGCCTACGCCCGCGTATCCCACCTTTGTCTTCGACAACAACACCCTGACCTACGTCCCCAAGTTCAAATTCCTGAAAGCCAACTTGGATTTCTCCATCGATATCGCATTCGCCAATGATCGTCTTTCCCTCCGTAATCCCGCAATTCATGGTTCCTCCGCCATTGGCCTGACCAACACCACCTTCGTCCCTTTCGGCCTTGGCTGGCAGTTCAAGCACCTCGATCTTCAGAGCAACTACTGTGTCTCCGCTCCCACCGGCCGTTACACCCCGGGCGCGAACAACAATCTCAGCAGCGGTTTCTGGACCAACTTCTGGCAAACCGGCGCAACCATCTACTTCAACAAAAGGAAATCCGCCCAACTCAGTCTCTTCAACGCCTACGCCTGGAACACCACGCAGCAAGGAACCAACATCAAGCCCGGCCAGAACGATTCGCTCGACTATTCCCTTTCTCAAACCTTCTTATTTCCGAAAGACCATAAATGGGCATTTCTTGCCGGCTTTGCCGGATACGGCCAATGGCAAACCACCAACAATTCAGGCCAGACTGTCCTCCGCGACTCGCTGAAATACCGCGTCAACGCCGCCGGCATGACCTTCGAAATCGATTCCCCCTTCAAAGGCCTTTACATCGCTACGGGCATCTTGTGGGAATATGCGGCGCGCAACACCGTTCAGGGACGCACCATGACCATCAGCATTGGCCTGCAGCTGTAAACATTTCGATGAATCACGGAGTTTGAGGATCAAACATGTATACTGCGGCACTGTTCTTCTGCTGGATTTTTCCGGAACTGCAACGCCTTGAGGCCTTTGCGGTCGGCTGCGGCCTCGCCGTTTTGATCACCCTCTGTCACGTGACCATTCTCAGTCAAATCATGAGTTGGTACCGTAGGAAATCTCAGCAGCTCCTGGCCTCCGGCAAACTCTCCGGCGTGGCTCCCGTGTTTTATTTCAGCGTCACCATTCTTCTGATGCTCTTACTGCACGTTTTCGACTCCGGGTTCTGGGGCTGTGTTCTGTGGACCATGCGCTTGATTCCCAACATCCACGACGCCCTCTATTTCAGCGCCAATACCTATACGTCCCTCGGCTACGGCAACATGGTTCTGAGCTCCGATTGGCGCGAACTCAGCCCTTTGATCGCCATCTCCGGCCTCTTTACCTTCGCCTGCACCACCGGCCAACTCTTCAACGTCATGGGCTATCACCGGGACAACGTCGATGACCTCAAAGCCAAGCGTGAACAGAAGTCTTCTTCAGCCTGACGCGGCTCACTTTCCTCGCTTTCTCCTACGCCCTCTTGCACTCTCCCATTACATAGTGCACAGTGTGGCAAAGAGTTTCTTAGAATACCAATGTGGGGCTGTCAGCGCCGTTAAGTATCACTAAGAGTTCCAGCAAACTGCCACTCTCTCACGACAGAGGCCGGGAGAAGAGAGGCCTTCCGAAACGAGGGGCGCATGGAAGTCGGAGCGATTGTTGGTGACGAACGTGTACTCTTCCTCGCGGATGACTCGCATAAGCTGCCAATCTCCGCCGAATGGGCGACGGTGACAACAGATGTGTGAAGGCATTCATCGATCAAGAGCTTCACGTTGACCTTGCCATATTTCGTCGATCGCGAGTGGTGCGAACTGCCTTTCGTTTTGCCCAGGGACGCGAAGCTGGCCGGCCACGGCGGGGAAAGGCCTGCACGTAGAGAGAAGCAAGTTCAATTTTCTCTCTGTCTAGTGCAGGATAGCCCTCTAAGATTTCGTCAATGCTTGCGCCCTGATTCAGCATATCGGCGATAAGTTCGACGGGGATTCGAGTGCCACGATAGACCGGTGTGCCGCGCATCGTCTCTGGGTCTTTGACAATGACGCTCTTGGCACGCTCAAGTTTTTTCAGCCTTTCATCGAGTTCTTTGCGGACAGTCTTCACCTGAATCGATAGCGCCCGTCCCTCTGACATCGAGACCACGTCGATCCCTGCGTCCGTTTCAATCTGCTTTGCAATCTTGCGCCGGGCCGCAATGGGCAGGAGGTATAGCCCCTCCGCCTCAAGTCGCAGATATACCAATTGCTCCCACGAGAGAAGTCGCTGGACCGAACGCCCGGTCTGAAGCCGTCTCGGACGAATGAGACGGCGATCTATTAATCTGCGTACCGTGCGAACCGGAAGATTCGTCAAGGCTGAGGCCACTGCTGGAGTGTATTTCATGGTTGGCATAGCTTAATTGTACCCCAGACGGAGTATAATTAGAAGCACAGCACCCGCAGGTCGCTCAGAATTACCTCTGGCGCGCCTTCTTAGCGCTACGTCATTCTGGAAAGCCAACATGTTGCGATTGAAGTGGGGCAATTCAGAAGCCCTCAGAAAATCTAAGTGATTGTGGCACCGCGCCTTATCATAGATTTTTTCTCATTCGCAACGAAGCGGCCATGGGCCCAAATCCCCCCTCGTCCACTGGCATCATGCTGCGAAGGGGAGACAGAAAGAAACCGAGCGAACGGTGCAATCCGGGCCCCCGGCACCACCCGTTCGCGCCGTTACTTCGTCCCCAAAGAAATCTACTTTGCCGTGAGCGAGATACACGGGTTCTCCTTCATGTGCAGATAGCGCTCGATGTCCGTGGCCAGCTCTAATGGGGTGCCGTAGCCCCGCGCGCGGTTCCTCTCGAGAGACTTGAGCACGATCCACTCCAGATCGCCAGGCAGAAACCTTGCCAACAGGTTTCGACGAATTTCGAATGGTACCTAGGGGAGCGAATGAATTGCGGACGGGCTGGTGCGAAGATAGAAGAGGCCTTGAAATTCAACCGCTTGGCCCTGAATGGAGACGGGCTGGCCGACGCTCTGGAGAAAGTTCGGCTTGGCCAGCGGTTTGCCGTTTTCGTCTAACAGCAGAAATAGTCGTGATCCACCTCCAAAATCGCTGGTGACCAGTGCGGGTGGAATTCCGCCGCTCAAACAGCGCGCCGCGCAATCGCGGTGGACTTTCCCTTCACCGGGATTCATCACGCCCAAGAAGCACTTGGTATCCACGATCTCGCCGCTCAACGTGACCAATCCCAAATCCTCCACTTTGCCGGACAGCACGGAAGAAGCTTGCACATTGGTCACCGATTCCGGCTCGATTTCGATCATGTGTCCTTCCGCTCGTTGAATCCGTGTTCCACGCAGTCGAACGAACTTGCCATTCATTCCGGCCAATATGGAATCAGCGCCGAATTTTCCTGGGGCCACCAGAAGATAGGGTGGTCGGGTCTTTGCCGATTCTGCACCCGGGTCTTCCACGATGAGGGTTGGAAAAGGTTGTAAATCCAGCGTTCCGGCAAACTCCGTGGGTTTGCCATATTCGAAAAACGAGTTAGCGAACTGTCGTTGAGAAGCCGCGAACAGCGCCGCTCCGGCAACGGCCAGAAGCACGGCGAGCAGTACGGCAAGACGCACGCGCTTACGGATGGCCGGCGGCGAACTCGGAAGGTAGCCGACGTAGAAATCGTTCATGGCAAAACCTCAGTCCGGCCCGATCCGGCTCGGCTCAACGTGAGTTCCCGGCGCAAGCGGCCTCGGGTCCAGCCATACCACGCCATCCACGAGTTTTGTCCGGAACGTGGAAACCTTTTCCGTGAAGGGCGGCGGCGAGGCCCCGGACTCGGGCACATATTGGTAGCCGTGCCAGGGACAAGTGACGCAGCCATCGACGATTCGCCCTTCGCCCAAGGGACCGTTCTGGTGGCGGCAAACGTTGGACAGCGCGGAGATTTTGCCGTCGTATTTGAAAATCGCAACACGCTCGCCGCGAACCGAAACCACTTTGGCGCACTTTTCGGGAATGTCATTCACCTTACACACAGTAACGAAGTTTTGCTCCTGTTTGTCCAGTGAAGTTTTATCGAGCTTTCCTTCCTTCCATGCCGCAGCCAGATGCAGCGACACCACCAGCGTAATACTGATCGCCATGGCCACAACCAGCCAAGGGCTGCGCTCCGATTGCAGCAGACCCAGCGTGACGTGCGCCACGAGCAGGGCATACGCCAGATAGACCAGCATGTGCAGAGCTTTCCAGATAGGGGGAGTAAGGTTGCGCAGCCAGAAATCGTGGCTCGTTGCGGCCATGAGAAAGAGAATGATCAGCGGCACAAAACCCAGCGGTTGAAATGGAAAGTCCGCGAGGCGGGTGAAATTGCGGTTTGCGGTGAACAAGCTCACCAACGGGTCCGCGTCCCCCAGCGCATGAAACTGAAACAAGGAAAAGGCGCCATGGCACAAGCCGAGCAAAAAGGTGCTCACACCGAGGTGCCGGCGGTTGTAAAGCAAAGGGAGGAATCTGGGGTCGAGTCTGCAGAGCGGGCCGATGCACAACACAACGTTGAGCAGCAGAAATGCGCAGGAGCCAAAAGCGCGAATGAGTAGCGTCTCCGCCGTGGCGGTGGGATGAAGCCACGCGCTGAGCGCAAGAAATGTCCCAAGATACAATGCGATCCCGGTCGCAAGGACAAGATCGTACGCGCGTTTTTGCGCGTTCCAGCTTATGGCCACGTACTGGTGGCTCACCGGACTGCTCCTGTGAGGAGATTTTGCGATAACTGCGGGTACTGCGCGGAGCGGCTTGGAAAGCGACCATCCTTGGGTGGCATACTGGATCGCAACACGCGATGGCGAGCCAGAATTCCGGCAACAAAGAAAAGGGGAAGCACAAACGCCAGCAAAAAGAAAAATCGCCGATGAATCTTACGGAGTGGCTGAATCATCGGTGCGGATTCCCTTCCATAGGAGGCTCGCCGTTGGCGTGAAGCCAGCGGCGCAGGAAGAGTGGCCAGAAAGCGGCAACTCCGGGGAAGATCAGGAAACGAAACCCAAGCCTCGATCCTTGGGACTGCAGATCCACTCTTTGAACCCCCCGCGCCACAAAGCAAAGTGAAAAAACCCCACCAATCAGGGCGTAGGTATACATCCCCCAAACCAACCAGCTGACGACGCGCTCAGCCATGCCGACCCTCATTCGGAATTGCAAGCCCGGTGAGATGCCGAGCATCGTCGTCGGCCAGCGAAAGAATCAGTTCCGCAACATCTTGCGTCTTCAGCCATTTCGAATAATCGGCGCCGGGCATGGATTTGCGATTCGCGGGTGTATCCATGGTTCCCGGAAGAATCACGTTTGCGGTAAGCCCAGCATCCGCATTCTCCAGAGCGATGGTCTGCACCAGCATCGCAAGCGCGGACTTAAAAACCACATAGGCGCCCAAGTTGGCATGAGGTTGCGCCGCAGTCAGACTTCCAATGGCGATTAGCCTGCCTGCTTTCGACTTGCGAAGATGCGGAATGCATTCGCGGAAAACGTGGAATGCAGAATTTAGGTTGATATTTTGCATCTGTAGCCACATCTCATCGGATGTTTCTGCCACAACGGTACCGCCGGCGAAACCCCCGAGAACGTGCACCAAAATATCCAGTTGCCCGTAGCGCTCGATAATTTTGGCGACGCCCCGTCGAATTTCATCGAGGTGATTGAAGTCCATCGCCAGCGGCTCGAAATTGGGCTCAGGAAAATCCGTCGCCGTAATGCGCAGGGAACTGCCAATCACACGTGCCCCACGCTGCAGAAAAGCCCGCGTGACGGAAGTGCCGAGGCCGCCATTCGCGCCAGTGATGAACACAACCTTGTCTTTCATGAAAAGTCCTTCTCGGAACTCTTGCCTAGTGAGAGTTCCGGCATGAGAAAAGGTTTCACGCAAAATGAAAGCATTCGCGTTATTGGATGATGGTCGGGGCAGGAAGGCTCCATACTTCCTGGAGTACGGGTGCCTGACAGGGGTTTCCAGCCAGATAGCGCATTTGGAGTTCCCCACGCTTCCATTCCATTTCCGTGTAACTGACTGTCGCGGCATCTTCACGATGAACACAAACCGAAAAAGGCCCTGGCCCGGGAACATGGCTGGCGTGCAATTCCCTGAGCCAGACGGACGGACTAACTGGTTCGCCGCGCCATGCCTGCGCACAGGCGGCTCCGCGATCTGCGGCAGCGTGCTCGTCGGAGCGGCTCGACGAAAACCAGTGTTGCCGCAACCAGGCATGGGAATGCGTGATGAGTTGCCGCGTGTCCCAGCGCCATTCCCGGATTTCCTGTTCCGCGGGGAAGAAAGCGAAGAGGCGAAACGGATGGATCCCTTCTAGATCAAGCTGCCGAAGAACCCTCTCCGTGCCCCGGAAATCCGATTCCTGCAGCGCAATCGGAATGATTTCTCCTCGCGAGCGGCTCTTCTCGCCCAGCTTTTCCGTCTCCATCGAGTACCAGTTGAGAAGCGCCAGAAGCGTGCCGCGTGAGTTGCTGCCGATCCATGTGCCCCCGGCGGACTCACGGGGATAGACAAGCGAGAGTTCCCCCGCCGTATAAATCGCCGGAGGCAGTGCGGGCGGACGCATACGAAGCTCGTCCCGGTTCATCGCCGCGGCGTAACCATCCTTTGCCGGAAGAAAACTGAGCGTGCACATTGGCTAATCCGCAATGGGGTATTCGCAGGCGCGCGCGGAAAACTCTCGCCAATCGCGCCAAAGGGCGAGAACCGGTCGAGGCGTGGCGCCGCGTTTCCGGTTTTCCGCGCCGATAGCGTAAATCAGCCTCCACTGCCGGTAAAGCGTGCGATAAGCCCTCCACAAGGAATTTTTCGCATCGTAAAGGTTGGTGGCCTCGGATGCGGCCCCATTAAGCTCAATTACTTGAAAGCCTTTCCCGGCGCGCAGCGACTCGTCGTCAGAGTAGCGGAGATCGAAGCGGCCCACGTAGAAGCCGGGCACTTGCCGGCTGATGTCGTCGAGCGCGTGACGCAGCTCTTCCGAATAGAGGTCCCACCCATCTTCGAAGATACAGCCCTGGCAATGATTTCCAGCTTCGACCAGGCGTACGCTTTCGCCTTGCGCAGGGACTCTCCTAGCGTCCGGGCCGAGGCGCCTCACATAAACGTCTTTTAGAAACCGGGCGCGTTCGTCCCGAGCGATCAACTCTTCCAGCGAATGCACTCCGTCACCGGTAAGAGCAGGAAAGCGTTTGCGAGTAATGCCAAAAATGTGGCCCTGAGATTCATGGGGAAAGCGGTAATAGAAAACACCCGCTTCGCAAGGGCCTTCCACATAACGCTGAAGCATCAGCGGCTGGGTAACCTGAAGCAGGTGCATCTTTGCGTCTTCCAGGGATCGGACTTTGCGGAATCCTGCGCCGCGTTGGGCCGTGTCCGGCTTCAACACGAATGGAAACGCAATGCGATGCACTTTCAGAATGTGCTCGATCCGGGTCAGGCGCTCTTCCACGCTTTCTTCGGGAATCAAAAATGCTCGCGCCGTCGCGTCCGGCGACGTGTGCATCAACTCGCGGAGAATTTCAATTTTTGACTCGCCGATGATGCCTCCATTTTTCTGATTGAGATTGGCAATCGTTGGCAGGGAAATCCCGCGGTATCGAACGCTCAGCCAGACGCACATCACAGGTACAGGCGCATAGAAAATCCAGGCGGGCCAAAACTCCCAGCGACTGACTCGTTGCCAGACGTGCCGGAGTTTTGATCGAACGCGCAAGCCTTGCCAACGCCACAAGGCCAAAACCGCGAAGACGGATAAACCCGCAACGGTTAGCTTAGTGATTCGGTCCATCGTCGTTTGTGCTTGCGCAGGGAAGGCCAAAATCAGAGTGAAGACGACCGCCGACCACACAGCGGCTGTGGCTGCCGTGATTCCGGCGAACCGGAAAAACGACATGCGGGTCAATCCAGCGGAAATGTACGCAGGAAGCCGAGTCCCCGGAAAAAATCGGCTGAGCGCCAACGTCCAGCCGTTCTGGATGCTCGCGGGTTGATCGCAAAGTGAATTCGAGACTTTCGAAAACCAGTTCATTCTCATCGTTTGCTCTTTCCCCAGGCGAGCCATTGCATAAACACCAAGGTCGCCCACCCACAGGCCGGCAAAAGCGCTGAAGAAAGCGAGCCGAACATCGAGCATGCTGCTGGCTGCAAGGCTAGCGGCGGTGATGGTGGCAGCATCCTCGGAGAACAGGGCAGCAAGGATGATCGCGGCAGACGCCGCAATCGTCGAGCCGAAATGTGCCGCGAGGAAGGTCATAAAAGCCTCGTCAATCGGCGCTCAGGCTGGATTGATGTTTGCGCGTGGACGGCGCGTAACCGAACTCTCTGGGCACTTCCACGCTAAACTCGCTACAGATGAGGCGAATGATCGCGAAGTGATGAATCGCGTGGGCAACGCAGTAAGCGAGTTCTCGCCCGGCATTGGAATCGAGCAAAGCAGCGGCATCGGTATGGTAAGCCACGCTGCTGACCGTTTTGCAGTGGCACTCGAGGGTTGCGTCGGACCACTCGCTGATTACGCGCACGACGTCACGAGTAGCGATGGACGCAAAGCTGACTTCGTTTTCGATGCGGGGATTCCGTCGCCGCGCGTCGTAATTCACAATGCCGCTGGGCAAGCCTTCGATCAAGCAGTGAAAATGCTCAAGAACGTGCCGGAAATGTCCACCAATCGAGGCGTTGAATGGCTCGCGTGCGACCTGTGAGTAGTTCTGATCCCGCAGTTGAAACAGCAAATCCAGGCCCTGAAAAAGGACATCCTGGGCGGCGCCAACCAATTCCGGGGTGCTCTCCGATCTTCCTCCCAACTCCTGTTCAGCGTTTTGTGTAGCGGTCACGACAGCAGTGCTCATGCCAACCTCCGGCCGATGAAGGGAAAATCTACGCGGTGCAGAAACAAATTGATTGCGACGGCAACAAACACGGTGACGGCCAAGCCAAAAAGCAGCCCCTTGTCGCCTTGCACTTCAATCCCGAGCACGGTCAGGTGGCTGGCGACGGCGCCGGTCATCATCCCAAGCGCCAGAACAGAACCCAGCCACGTAAAGCGCGGCCAGAGCAACAGAATGGCGGCAATCAGCTCGACGATTCCAGAGCCGATGCGGCCCCACGGTTCCGCGCCCACTTTCGTGAAGATGTAGACCGATTCGGGCGCCACGGTGAATTTGAAGAACAGCGTCTGCAATAGAATCCCCGCTGCAATAAGTCGTAGGATCCAGCTCAGGATATTCAGTGTCATGTCTTTCTCTTTCGTGCGAATGGCGATCGCGCTCATGTTGGCTCCGGCCGCGAAATTAATGGCCCTTCTTCTCCACAAGCCCAGGCCAGTTCTGGTCGGCCTTCTGCAGGTTGCCGGCCTGGTCCTTGTTGAACTTATCTTTAACATCGAGGTCGTACTGCAGCAGCAGCCTGCCGTTGACGATTTGGAAGGCTTCAACCTTTATGGGAACGAGCCTGTCAATGGAAACGCCGTAGCCGCAGAATCCGCCGAATTGCGGTTCATACTTCGCCGGAGCAGCATCAAACGCGGCCTTGTCGTCCGCGGATGCGAAATAATAGGTCGCGCCCTTGTAGCTGCTCTGGAACTGGACGCTTCCCTTCACCGGCTTGTTTTGCGTAAAAAACGCAACCGGATCGTAGCCTTGAATGGCCACTCCGCTTTTATCGAGATTCAGCAGGGTCTTGGTGGTCTGCGGGAGCGCCGGAAATCCCCAAAGCAAAAGCACCAGCACGATTATTTTCTTCATGGGACTCTCTTTCGATCGGAATCCGTAAACTTCAGCGTCAGCCATACGATTGGTGGCCTGCGAAAAAGTTTCAGGAATTCTTCCGCAAGGTTGTGTACGGAAGATTCCCATGAATCTGGCTAAATAGTTGCTCGAGTCGGTTAGGCGGAGCGTCGGATTCGGAATTTGTCACTCTCGGTTGCAAAACTCCTGTAACCTTTCGTCGGGGCGGTACTCCTACCAGGGAAGCCTAAAGGCGCCGTACAGAGGCGCATGCCGAAACGTCGATTTTTGTCCACTTTTTCATTTCGAAGTCCGGCACTGGCTCGAGTTCCCCTAACCAGCCGCCCAAGCAGATACGCCCATGCCGATGCGGATGGCAATCGAATCGAGAAGCGTGCTACTGGTGCGGCGTTAATCCTTGCAAATAGCTGCCCATAAATAGGAGGGGCAAATAAGAGAGAAATAAGAGAGAAGCTTGACTCTATTTGAGTGCCGGGTGTAATGTTTCCCCCGTTTCATCTTCTTCCAGGCTAACAACAAATTCTGAACGCGTTCGCGATGAAAAATGAGGAGAATCACAATGCGTGCAATGGTACTCGCAGTATTTCTCGTCATGTGTCTAACTCCAGGCGCGGAATCGGCTGCGCAAACGAAGACGTCGACTTCCGCAAAGACTCCCGCGACGGCCCAGACGCCTGAAGAACTCAACACAAGGGAATACATCGCGCTTCTACGAAAGGACGTGAGTGCGGAAAAAGCAAAGTTGCTAGGAATGATGATGCAGTTCGATGCCCAAGATGCGGCCAAGTTTTGGCCTATTTATCGCGACTACGACGCCGAGCTAAACAAGCTCAATGATTTGCGCGTCGCGAATATTAAAGAATACGCCCGCACGTATACGGAGATGACCAACGAGAAGGCTGACGAGCTGATAAAGAACGCCATGGCTTATCAGAAGCAGCGAGATGAACTTCTGGCCAAGTACTATGAACGGGTCAAGCAGGAGCTGGGCGCGATAACGGCCGCTAGGTTTGTGCAGGTTGAACATCAATTGCTGACGATCATCGACCTCAAGATTGACTCAGCTCTGCCGGTGGTGGGCTCATGAAGATCATGAAGAAGAAATTGGGTATGCGAGACGTAAGAACTGTGGTTGCGGCCCTCATATTAACAGCGGTTTCCATATTAGGGCTGGCATCGTCCTCGTCCGCTCAAGGCTCCAAGAGAGTCACAGTTCCCGCAGGAACCCGAATACTGGTGCGGATGGTAGATTCTGTGGATTCTAGCAAACAGAAAGCGGGGTATCGCTTTACTGCGTCGCTGGAAGCGAATCTGCAAGCCTACGATGTGACCGTGGCACCGAAGGGTACCAAGCTTTATGGAGTTCTCTCGCAGGCATCGTCATCTGGAAAATTTAAGGGCAGTTCCCAACTGATTCTGGAGCTCACTGACATTGTTATCAATGGAACTGCCTATCCGTTGATGACCACTGACTATGAGGTCAAGGGTCAAGGCGAGGGCGGCAAGACCCTTGACCTCATA
>Ga0209040_10001900_pt1 | contig 16497 bp, 14 predicted proteins | sample BogFormECP12_OM3_FD_188240 | JGI IMG/M metagenome (GOLD analysis project Ga0209040, IMG submission 188240) | Bog forest soil microbial communities from Calvert Island, British Columbia, Canada - ECP12_OM3 (SPAdes) (version 2) | ecosystem: Environmental > Aquatic > Freshwater > Wetlands > Bog ...
GATCTACAGCTCCGCGATCCCCGACAGTAAGAAGGAAGGGACGCTGCGCGTTCGTTGTCGACACCGACCCGTGCAGTACTTGAATAACATTCTCGAGCAGGATCATCGAGCCATCAAACGTCGAGTGAACGCCAAACAGGGCTTCCGAGAATTCCAGGCGGCCCAGCGAACCATTCAAGGCTACGAAGCAGTCCACATGATCCGGAAGGGGCAGATTCGATGGGTGGCAGGAGATGACCTGCTTCGGCAGATTCAGTTCATCGACAACCTTTTCGATTTGCCAGCCTGAATATATGTTCGCGCATCAATAATCTGTCTGCGTTTGAAGGTTGCAACACTGCCAGATGTTCGAACAGCATTCCAGGGACGGTAATGGCTGGCTTATGTGGATCCCTATATTCGAGAAACCATGCAGACTAAAGAGTAGCCCGGCTCCTGGACCTTTGCTCAGAGCCACAGGCGAAGTAAGTGCGGAGGCTGTGAGCGTTGGATCTCCTTCACCGCAGAGTTGGCGTAATCCGCGATGAAGACATCCCCGTCCATCCACCGCCCTCGGGGATAAGCGTCCCCGAAGGCAGTCGCATGGAATTCCAGTGGGACCTGGGCGCGCTATGAATGCATCGGTAGTGTAGGCAGAGGCTTCGTGGGATCCAAAATCTGAACCTCTTGCATCATGCCCCTGTCCTCATGGTCGAGGATGTGGCAGTGGAGGACGAACGTCCCCGGAAAATCGACGAACCGGCTTCGAATCCTCACGTAGCCGGGTGTTAATTTTTCTCCAACAGTCTTTGACGCCGGAATTGCGATCGTATCGAACCAATTATAAGGAGCTTGCAACGTGACCTGCGTGGAGGCGTTAGGATCAAAAATCTCCAGCACCTGAAACGGATTTACGTGGATATGGAACGGGTGTATCGAGCTATCCCAGTAATTCTCCAGTCGCCATTCCTCTGCTGTATTCAGCCTAATGTACTGAGTGGTATCGGGCATACCGTCATAGGCTAGATCGTTGATAGCGGGCCTTAGGCTTGGATCCAGAGTGTTATTGAATTTCAGGCACCGGTTTTTCAGAATCCTGTTTATGGGGGCATTCTCATCCCACTGCAGCCACGCCGGCATGGCCGGGTAGTTTGCCGCCGTCGGAAAATTCATCGGGCTTACGGGTGAACCTGAAACATTCAGATGCAAGAGGAAATCGGCCTGAGTCAACTGGGCGCAGCCAGCCGGGGGCTTTCCGTGGAGAGCTCTAAACGCCAGCCGAGATTTTCCGGCCGTTGCCGGCGCCTGAACCAGCAGGTCGATGCGGTTAGCGGGCGCTATGGCAAATTCCTGCGAGAGCCCAAAGTTGGGGTCGTTGTATCTCTCTGGCGCTAGCTGAATCCCGTCGTAGGCGATCTGCCGGATTACCGGGGCATAGCCGGGATCGGACGGGAAGGGCCCGCCCTTTGACGCGTTGTACGCATCTTCTCCTAAGAAGCGATAGGTGAGATACGAAACTTGCTGCATGGTGGCATTGATGAATCGCCAGCGCTGGATCTCGCCTGGTCTCATCTCAATGGTCGGTTGCAATTGGCCATTCACCAGAGGACAAGGATCGCCGCCCGCACAGGTGTTCATCGGTGTACCGGGCTGAATCAGAATGGTATCGCCCAGTTGTTGAATAACCAGAACCTTTTCAGTCTCGTCCAAACCGGGGATCAGGGCCTTCAACTGGTCATCGAACTCACCTTCGATAATGAACGCTCCCGCCATTCCGTTTAATAGCTGCAGAGCGACCGAACCGTGTTTGTGCGCGTGATACCAGTGCGTTCCCGGCGCCTGCCCCATGATGAAAGGCTGCTTGGTATCCGGGTTGGTTGCCGGCGGGGGTAGGGGCAGTGTGAAAAGGGTACGGCGCGTATTTTTCGGCGGTTTCCCCGGCGGCACATCAACCATCACGTTGTCACCTTCTCCATCCGGCGTCACGTGCGTGCCGTGGTAATGGAGATTGGTTACATTGTCTTTGTGAAAGCAGGATGGCATATTGTCGTTAACGGGATAGATCTCTTTAAAATTTTGATTGGTCCTTAAATCGCATCCATTTGGGGCGGAATTCGTTTTGCCGAAGAAGTTCGGATCAATCGAATTCACAAGATTAATGTCGACCGTATCTCCCACTCTCATGCGTAGAGTAGGTCCTGGCCCGGGAAGAGCGGGGTTTTCGGGCCACTTCGCTCCTCCTTTCACCCTCTCTTGAGCTTCGTAGTAGCGCAGCCTCATGGGGCAGCACTGATAACCCTGGCCGGAGATCGTGGCGACGCTCTTCGTCGTCCCTTTAACGGTCATGTCGACCGCCAACTTTTTGTCCTTACTGCGAAATTCCCGGACAGGCACGAACAGGTCTCCGGGATTAGAGCAATTCGGTTGTCCGGGTTTATTAGTGCACGCCTGCGCCCATAACCCGCATGGCTGAACCATATCCGCGATAGAAACGCCCAGAGCCGTGGTCAATGCTGAGGCAATAAATCGACGGCGTGAAGGAGCGATGCCGACAGTGTCTTCTTTGATAGCGTCCGACCCTGAATTCATGAATTTATTCCTCGCGTCGCACTACTAAAATCTTGAGATCTGTGCCGTAATTGTCGCCTTCGCCGTCCCCGGAGGAAGCATGCCATATTCGTAGGTAAAGGGTTCCTTCCCCATATCAGTAGACCAGTCAAATTCCATTGGCGCCGAGCTGGCATTTTCGGCGAGCACGCGCCAGATTTTCTTAGGATCGGGTTGCCCGTTCGTACACACCGCCAGCGTATACGACACCGCATCTTTGTTGGTCCAGACAACCAAATCACCCCACGCGATTGTCACAGCCGCGGGATTGATCTTGCCGTCGATGATCTCGATGTAGTTTGTTATTGGCTGGGGAGGAGGATATCCGCCCTTCTTAGGTTTGCCCATCGGTGCGGCCCTCCGATCGATTAAGGTGTCTGATGTTAAGGGACGATAGGAAGTCTGATACCAAGGGACAATAGGAAGTCTGATATTAAGGGACAATAGGAAGTCAGATATTAAGGGACAATAGTAAGGTGCCTGATATTAAGCGACATCAGTAAGGTGTCTGATACTAAGGGACAATAGAATCGCCCGTCAACAATTTTTTGATTTTCGCCTATATTTTTTCTGTTAAAAACGAGCTTTCCAATCGGCTACTTCGGAATAGAACCACTGTTCATCGGGATATTCCGGCGCGTCCGCGATCACGGCAATCCGGCATCGGTAGGTCCGTTCAAGGAACAGCAGCAGCCGGGCCGAATAAATCGCCCCATAATCCTTGTGATGGTAGAACCCGCTCGAGTGAAAACCGGGGTTGTAAACCGTATGGATTCCGCCTACATTCACTTCGATCGCAGTGAATGAACCATCTTGCAGCAGAGCCACATCCCACCCCAGATTGGAACCCGAGGTGATCCCGGCGGGAACGGAATCGAGTATCCGCCGGACGTAGCCGTTGGGACCCTCTCTTTCACCCGGACGAACCGAACCCTGATGCCGGTGTACTGTGAGGTCTTCGATCACGCTGTCTTCAATCGTATGGACCCGATACTCGCGCCGGATATTCTTCAATTCCTGCACGATGAACTCTTCATCCGTCAAACGTCCCGCGCCGGGCATGTGCCTTCCACCGCTCTCGATCCATGACAGCACCGCTTCGGTTCTGTCGTGGATCTGGTTCCCCGAAGTGTCGCCAAGAGCTGTCTTGATAACGAAACCTCCTGGAAATCTTTCGAGCAGCAGTTTGCGTAGATCGCTGGGATTCGCCCCTTGAGCCAGCCGGTCGAGACCGCAGGTCAACGGCAAGCTGTCAGGGCAGTAATGCCGGAACACGTGCGCTTGTGCCAACTTATGTTCCAAGCGCCAGAAAGGCAATCGCCTCTCGTCAAATCCGAAAGTTAGGAGAACCTGTCTCAGCATCAGCGCCCGGGTAGAAGCTGCCATCTGCGGCAAGAGTTGGATCGCATCCGATAACCGAAGTTCTTGAGCGTCGTCAACCGGCCCCCGCTGCCGCAGGCCACAGAACTGGTCGATCTGCCGGATCAGTGGGTCGGCAAGTTCGTCCTCGGTGCGGAAGTCAACACACATTTCAGGGAGCGGAACGGCCAGACCGCGATGTCGAAGTTGCCAGGCTGCGGCCTCCATATAGAACCGGTTTTCGATGGGGTAATCGGGCGCATCGGGTTCGGCCTTCACCTCGACGCAGTCTGTACGGGCCACGTGGTTCAGCAACCGAGCGGTATCACAGGCGCCCCAATGACGATCGTGGAAATAGCCGCTGCAATGGAAACCGCGTTTAAACGCCCGGTGAAAGCCACTGAAATTGACTTCGATAATCACGAATGAACCGGAGGGCTGCAACGCGATATCCCAGGCCAGCAAAGATCCGCCCACCAGAGCGTCGGGAAGCCGCCGAAGCAGGGAGTCCACGAATGCATTCGGCGCTTCGCGCTCTCCTGGTATGCTGCCGTCGTTATAGCGGCGGAAGGTAAGATCCTCAATGACGTCTTCCTCGAGGGTGTGTACGCGGTATTCGGTCGTGATCGGGACACGTTCCTGAACAACGTGTTTTTCGTCTAATAATGAGCACGGTTGCAGCGGCCCGGCCGACTCCAGCCCGATCGACGCCAACTCGGCGCCGTTGCCATTCGGTATCTCTCCAGAAGAATCTCCCAGCGCCGCCTTGATCACGTAGCCGCTTGAAAAATGACTGGCGAGAAATTGCCGTAGCCCTCGGAAATCGTGGCGTCCGGCGAGAGCATTGAGTCCACAAGTAACGGGAATCGATTCAGGAACGAATGACCGAAGAACCAGAGCCTGTATAAGCTTGTGCTCCATCCGCCATTGCAGAGGGCGGTGCTCGTCGAAACCCAGCGCGCGCAGAAGTTGCCGGACGAGCAACGCTCGCGTGCTTCCGGCCAGGCCTTCGCGGAGATACAGGCCTTCCGACAACCGGAGATCAAGCCGGGATGGCAGCGGACTGCGGCGGCGCGGCAGCCGGCAACTTCCGATTTCCGCCGCTAGCGTGTCAATCTGACGAATTTCTTCATGCATCCATTGCAGCAAGAAATAATCCTATATGCGTTCGGCCCGCCACGGTTCAAGCCGTCGCAGTGGCCGCAGCGTAGAATCTTCGATCTTCAATTCGCCTCGCTTGATTGCGTCGAAATCGCGCGTCCACACCGAACTCAGCCGGCGGCGCAAAGGATTGTCGAAAATTGTTTCGGGTGTATTAGTAAGCGACGCGGCGTGACGCCGCCGGATGTAGAGGAACTCATCCACGTTGCGAATCCTGCTGTTGAAATGCGCGCGGAGAAGGAACTGCGTGTCGTTGGCGATGATTAGATCGGTTGAGAGGCCGCCCAAATCAAAGAACACGCTGCGGTAGGTCATAAGCGTGCCGTGCAGAAGCGCGTGGTTCGCGCAGAGCGCCAGCGCCGCGCTGCCGTCCAGTGGAAAGCGAACGGGTTGCACCACTGCCCGAATCTCGTCCAGACACAACTCGTGTGAGCCGACGATGTCGCAACCCGTTTCCGCCAGCGCATCGCTTAGTATTGCAAAGCGGTCGTAACAGGAAAGATCGTCGGAATCTTGCAGAGTCAGGAGCGGCTCCGCGGAATTTTCCGCCAATTCCTGACGAATTACGTACGGCCCCACGGGCGTTGGGCTGAACTTGACAAATTCCACGCCTGGATATTCCGCGGGAAATGCAGCATACTCCTCACACTCTTCGACATCCAGGCCGACGCGAATCATTAGCGAATTCCCTGCCGATTTCCCTGCCAATGCCAGCGCAGCCCGCAAATGTGCCGCCTCTCCGCGATGAGGTATCAGGAGAGCTTTTGCGGCTGCCTCGCGGCCATAAACGTGGCGTCGTAACAACGGGACCTGTCGCACCAGTAAACAATCGACTTCAATATCCCGTCTCGCGATCGCTCGAAGCACTGCGAAGCAAAGAGTCTGGGCCCAGCAATCGATTCCCAATGCGGCGAAACGCGCGAATACTTCTGAACTACAGAAGAACGAGGTAACGGGATCGCTATAACTCGGATCAATTATTGGTGCTACTCCTCGCGGTACGAGCGCAACGAATGCGGTCTTATGGTCTGGAATTTCCTCCCATAAAGCGGCGAGCGATTGGTCGATCTTGTCTGCCAAGTTCTCTTCGAAGATCAAAACGGCATCGGAGCAACGGGCAAGATCCTTCAACGGATGGGCAGGGCGCGGAGCTTGCTGAATGGCCGCCCCAAGAGAAGAAGTTCCCCCTCGAATGAGGCCGCCAGCCAGCATCTTGATCTCGCCTGACTGAGGTAACTCGGTAATTAGCATCGGAAGTTTTACATGTTAGACTACAACGATCCATGAGGGTGCTCTACTACGTTTCCGATACGAACGTCCCCAGTTGGGGGGTCGGAATGATATACACGCATGTCCGTCTATTGTGCGCTAACGGAATCGAGGCCGCCGTACTGCACACTCAGCCTGGGTTCCGGCCGGAGTGGATGAGCTTCGATGCACCTCGCTTGTATCTACGCGATGGATCGCTCCGCATTGCCCCTGACGATCTACTTGTGGTTCCCGAAGTTCATGCCGCTGAAGCGGATGTTCTTAGCCTGGCTCGGCGGCGCATCGTATTCGTCCAGGCAAGCTCGTATATTGCATCAGGTCTGGGCGGCGCGAAAGACTACCGCCAGTTAGGGTACTGGGGGGCGATCGCCATAATGCCGCATGTGCGGGAAATTGTGGAACGGCATTACGGCGTGGAAGCGCCGGTGATTCCGCCGTGCATCGCACCTTGGTTTTTCGAGAGCCAACCCGCAGCAGCCAAAGTCCGGAAACGACAGGTTGCGCTTTGCCCCAAAATTTGGTGCCGCGACTTTCCGATTATCCGCCACACACTGCGCGCCAAGGCTCGCGCGCTGGGCTGGACGGTGGTGGAACTTGAAAACAAGCCGCACCGGCACGTCGCCCGCGTCTTCCGCCAAGCCGCGATCCACGTCAGTGTAAACTGCCAGGAGTCCTTTAACGCAACTGTTCCAGAGTCTATGGCGGCCGGTTGCATCCCCGTTTGTTACGAGGCTTTCGGCGGGCAGGATTATCTCCGTGATAGCGAGAACGCGTACGTTTTTCCCACCCACCATGCATACCCACTTATAGAGCGCACACTGGAATTGATGGCTTCGTGGGACGCGAAAAAAAGGGAACTGGCCCGCATTCGACGCGGCGGTCAGGCGACCGCGCGGCGTTACACGGAGGCTTTGACGGAAAAGGCACTCCTCGCTTATTTTCGCGCTTTATCGCGCTGATTCTTAAAGAACCGCCGCAGTGCGCGTTCGGAGTACCGCGGATCGCTCTTCACGCTGTGGATCAGCGCGTGCCTGCGCCGCAGCATTTCGCGCGGGCTGTAGGCAAGGCCGCGCCAATTGCTGCCGAATGGTTCTCCGGGCAACGAGAAATCAGTGCTTTCGAGCCCTACCGTTCTCGTGAACATGCCCATCATGACGTCTTCGGGAACGGCCAAAGGCAGCCAGTCTTCGGGATGGTCGAAACATCCCAAACGGGACATCCGTTCCAGCGTTCGGAACGGCAACACATAGATGCCACCTTGACAATATTCCTTTCCCGCATATCCGCTCCTATAGGCGGAGCTAAGCTGTGCCTCGATGCGCGCAAAACCAGGTGAATCACGCGGCAGCGTCGCGAGCGCGTCGACAACATCCGACACCGATGTTTTTTCACATCCATAATGCGGCGAGTCGCGGCGGCAGGTGAAGCCGAGTGTTCCCAGCATTCCAGTTTGCGGATGCCGCGCAAGGAACTGGCTCACGGTGTCGCGAAACTTGCCGGCAATGAGCGCGTCAGTATCCGCGCGAAGCACGAAATCGAACGGACCCGCTCGGTGAATCAGGGCGAATCCCACCAGCAGGCTCGCTGAAAGGCGTCCCATCAGAGGTTCTCCCTGCCCGTGAAAAGGATCGCGCAATGTGACTAAACTGCGCATGCGTTTATTGCGCGGCATCACATTTCGCACATGCGGCGAGCTGTCGATGGCAACGTACAAGCGCGCTGCTCGCTCATAACTCCAGAGGCTCTCGAGAAGGTCGTGGAAACGCCGCAGTTCGGCGGCGTCTGGCCCAATCGGTACAATGACCGCGAAGCTCTTCATCAGGATAATGCCCGTGCGACAGCGTTCACGACATCAGACCATACTCCCGGTCGCGTCTGACGGAACAGTCGCATCGCGGGATACCAGGGCGTGTCGTCTCGGTTCACCATCCACCGGAAACACGCGTTGTACGGCAACATCAGGAATGTGCGTTTGCCCAGCGCACCTGCTAAATGAGCTATTGAAGTATCGATCGTCACGACTAGGTCGAGCGCTTCTATCGCGGCAGCGGTGTTCGGAAAATCGGGCGCCAGGTCGATCGCGGGGAACGGAGGGTTCGCATTCCATAGTTCGGCTCGCCCTGCGCCACACTGCAAGCTGTACAGCGTGACTCGAGGAATGCTGGCGAGGATACGAAGTTCTTCGAGCGCCATCGACCGTTTGGCAAAGCGGTCCCGAATGAGGTACGGCGACCCCCGCCAGACGATTCCGACATTAATTCCCGATGTACTCGGAATTCGCTTTCCCCACTCCGCGCGCAGGTCGCCGGAAGCCTGAAGGTAAGGAGCTTTGCCGATCATTTCCGCGATGGGAATATCCAGCGCAAACATCAACCAGAACGCAATCGCGTGGAAATCGGCTTCGGGTGCCGGGTCATGCGGCGCTACAACGGAGTCCACACCCTCCACAGTTCGCGCAAGAGATCGAAGCCGTTTAGGGGCTTGAAGCGTGACACGGGCGCCCGCTTGCTTCGCTACCCGCGCAAAGCGCGCAAATTGCAGGGCGTCACCGAAATAGATATCTCCCGCGTTGAGGCGCAAGGTCTTCCCGCGGATATCCTGCCCTTGCCAGCGGCGGCTTGCCGGCCCCAGAATATTATCGAAGTTCTCGCCCTGCATGTGCGAACGAAAGGACCGCTTCGCGCGCTCGAAATCCCCTAGTCTCGACCAGTAGATCAAATGGCCGATCACCAGCATAGGGTCCTTGCCGACGGCAATACCCTTCTCATACCAGAACTGCGCGGCAGGCCAATCTCGTAAGCCCGCATACAACTCAGCGAGCCGCCTGATCGACGTGGGATCGTCTGGCCGCCGGCCCAGAATGTTGTGCAGCATCGCGATCGCCTCTTCGTAAAAGCCCTCGTCGGCGAGGGCCATGGCCACTCCACGTTCCACGTTCAACGGGTCCAGGGCGGAAGGGATTGCAGCCCTCACGCGCGCGGCCGCTGCCGGGTCCGCCTTGCCGCTCCACAGGCAGCGGGCGGCGCATTGATAGTTCTTAAGATCGTCCGGCGCAAGTTCAATCGCTTTGATATAGCTACGCAAGGCTTCATCCGGCTGCATGAAGGTGTCGAGGTACAACCCGCCGCGTATTTGCCATGCCTCCACATAGTTTGGGTCGATCGCCAACGCCTTATCGACATACCACTTGGAGTCGTCAGCAAGCTCCAGCGAGAGTGCGGCGCCGGCGCAGCTGCAGAGATACTTCACGTTTTGGGGGCGGCAAAACGCCGCTGCGCGATAAAATACAAAACTGCGTCTATATTCGCCACGGTCCGCAAGTGCGGCGCCTAGAGCGTGCAAAGACGCGTCGTCGTCTCGGTTGTGCTGGATCCGTTTGCGCAGATCCGTTAGATCTTGGGGGATGTCCTTCAAGGGTGAGTGGAGTTTAACATTGCAAGTGCTGCAATGTTGAAAGCAAAGCCGTGAAAAGGCTCATTCACCAATCATCAGCCAGCGATGCACAATGCGTCGTGCACTCTTAGCCGATATTTAAGGTCAGGGCGGCTTTTCGCTGATTACCTGCACGTCACGAATAGGTACACGTAAATCTTAGCCAATACCGTTTTGAAGCCGTGTTATGGCTCCCAGCCAAGTTACTGCCGTATCTTGGGGCAATAAAATTGCTTGACACAGGTTGCCCGCCGATGGCGAGGGTGCGGCCCTCCAACGTCTTGAGTACCAGGAAGCCATGAAATGTTCCCTGGGTGCGGCGGACGGGAACTGGGTCGGCGGCAAGCCGCTGTGCTGCCAGAAGGGTTACAGCAAAGGAACGGCTCGGTAGTGGTGCAGTTTGCTTGACATTTTTTGTGTCTTCGTGGGATGCTTTGACCATTTCTCGCACGAACATCCTTACACCGCCGAATCCAAAGATAGCTATCCGAAATGTTTAGAGGCTGTATTTACAGACCATCGGGGCTATAGCTCATTTGTTGATTTCTCCTCGCCTGAGAACATCTCTGGCGACCAGGTCGACACAGTCTTTCCCATGTCTCGCGTCTCGGTCCGGAAATAGATGTCGGTACAATTCTATGAACACCATTGTGCGGCCATGCCATCTTGTTGCATTGGCAATCATTGCATCTCTGCTGACGAGCGCGGCTTTTGCCCAGACTCCTGGGACGGGCGCGATCTCCGGCGTGGTCTACGATCCGGCGAATCACGTGGTGACAAATGCCGCGGTGGCAGCGGAAAACAATGCGACGCATATCTCGCGGTCGGTGACATCGACGGCGGATGGCGTATTTCGCGTGCCGCTGCTACCGCCAGGCGGTTACACCGTCACCGTGACCGCGCCGGGATTTGCGCCAAACGTTCTGAACTCGGTCCAGGTCACGGTGAGCCAGACGACCTCACTGAACGTGACCCTGGCGGTTGGAGCGGTTGGGGAAGCTGTGCATGTACATGCAGACTCTGAAATCGCCGACCTTGATAGCTCTACGCTGGGTGGGGTGGTGAACGAAACGGCGGTCCAGGCTTTGCCGCTGTCGAACCGCAACTACACCCAGATCCTTGGGCTTTCGCCGGGAGTGGTGGTCGACCTGCCAAATGCAGGCGAGCTGGGAAACGGGACGCAGAATGTGGCCTCCAATGGCGCGACTCCTACCGCGAACAACATTCAATTCAACGGAATTGACGCCAACAATCTGGCCGAAAACTCGGCCGCCACTGCCGGAACATCCGACGTCGGCACGGCCATTCCAGCGCCCGACTCGATCCAGGAGTTTCGGGTGCAGACGGCAAACTTCGATGCAGCTTACGGACGCGGCACGGGCGCAAATGTCGATCTGGTTACCAAGAGCGGTACGAACCAATACCACGGGAGCGCATGGGAATTTGTTCGCAACAACATCTTCAACGCGAACGATTTCTTTTCGAAGCTCGATGGTCAGCCGCGGCCCGATCTGAAACAGAACCAGTTTGGCGCCTCGATCGGCGGCCCGATCAGGCGTGACAAGATGTTCTTCTTTGGGGCCTATCAAGGAACGACCGATGTGAACGGCTTGGGTGGCGAACAGAATCCTATTTTGCCGCTGCTAACTTCTGACCGTTCGGCGGCGACGCTGGGAGCGCAGTTCTGCCCGGCGGGACACCTGAACAACATGGGACAACCGGCGACAGGATATCTCACCGAGGCCGGCGGAGCCCAGGTTGCCTGCGATGGATCGAACATCAACCCGGTAGCGGTCGCGATCCTCAATGCAAAATTGCCGAATGGGCAATTTGCCGTGCCGAGTCCGCAGGTCCCGCTGCCAATTACCGGACCAGACCCCTCAGACCAATTTCCGGTTGGACAATCGACGTTTGCGCCACCGGCCCATTACCGCGAGGACCAGTTCACGATCGATCTGGATGACACGCTGAGCGATCGGAATACGCTGTCGGGACGGTTCTTCTACTCGCGTGCGCCAACGACGCAACCCTTCTCGCCGAACGCCGCGAACGTTCCCGGCTGGGGAACCGATGAGCTGAACCGGAACACCATGTTTGTGCTGGCGTACACTCATGTCTTCAATTCGAACTTGGTGAACATCGCGCGGTTTGGATACATGCGGTACGATGGATTCTCAACCATCCAAAATCCGCTTACCGCGCAGGAGCTCGGAATGGGCACACCCACCGGCTCGGCAAGTCCAACAGCGAACGCTCCCGGACTGACCGTCGGGGGGTTCACGATCGGCGATGCCGGAACGCCATCGCAGTGGCAGGTGACAAACTCCTTCATCTGGCAGGATACCGTTTCGCTGACACGGGGCCGGCAGAATATGCGCTTTGGAGCCGAGGTCAAACGGCACGAGGTAGATCAGAACGATCCTATCGAGACGGATGGGCTACTGCAGATCGGCACCTTCAATGACTTTCTTCTGGGGCAAAGTGCAGCCCAGAATGGCAGCCCGCAAGGACTGAGTAACGTGAGCAACAGCCAGGCAGGTGGAGGGATCTTCCGCAGAGACTCGCGCTACAACGACTTCGCTTTCTTCGGCCAGGACGATATCAAGGTGACGCCGCGGCTTACAGTCAACGCAGGTCTGCGGTACGAGATCTTTGGTGCGCCGATTGAGATCGACGGACGGCTTGCGAATTTCAATCCACTCACCGCAATGCAGGGTCCAGTTCCGGTCACGGGAACGTACAACGGATTTTCTCTTCCTTCCAATTTCCCCGGCGCACTGCCGACCGGCTATACGCGGACACCTTTCCCCAGCTTATGGAAGACGCCCTATGGAGACGTTGGGCCGCGGCTGGGATTTGCGTTGCAGCTGACGGACAAGCCAGTTGTGTTACTCCGAGGAGGATTCGGAGTCTACTTCGACCGGCATTCAGGCAACCTCGCCGAGCAGACCCAGGACCAGGCACCGTTCGCAACCTTACAGTTCGTTGCGGGCGATCCCAACGGACCGGCGACCTTACAGAGCCCCTTTGTTCCTCTCGTCCTGCCAACCTCAAGTTACCCGATCTTCATACCCCGCACTCCTACGTCAGTCCCGTTCATCGAGAGCACTGATCCGAACATACAAGACGGCACGACCTACGAATACAACCTGAACGTGCAGTACGCGCCGGGCCGCGACTATGTGCTCGAAGTGGGATATGTAGGAACGGTGTCCGCGCATCGGTCGGGACAGTACGAGTTCGATCAGGCTTTGCTGGCGAGCCCCGAGAACCCAGTAAATGGAGAGACGGCGAACTCGGTCAACAACGTCACCGCCAGACTCCCAATACAGGGCGTAAGCCAGGGGTCGCTGTTGACGTCATCCCACTTCCTCGCCAACTACAACGCCCTGCAGGTTAGTTTCACAAAGCGGATGCGAAATGGCTTCCAAATTCTGGGTAGCTATACCTGGGCAAAGAACCTGGACGAGGTTAACGGCGAGGTTGGGACCGATGTCTACGAGCTGCAGCTGCCAACCAACAACCAGAACAATCTGCGGCAGTCGTCATACGGCCCAGCGGGCGACGACCGTGACCAGCGGGCCGTTGTAAGTTTTATCTGGAGTGCGCCAAAGTTCACTTCGTTGCCGACCCTGTCACGGCGGATTTTGACCGACTGGCAGTTCTCAGGGATCGGCGTGGTTCAGTCGGGAATCCCGCTCAGCATCTTTGACTACAATGCGGGCTCCGTGTACGGGCTGCTCGGCGGAGAGGTAAGAGCGCAACGGACAGGGAGTAATCCTTCGACGAAAGGCTCGCTGTACTCGCGGGTGCTGAATGGCTATCTCGACCCAAGCGCCTTTACGCGTGCGCCCGAAGCGCCGTATGGTACGAGTCTGGCGGACCAGGACTTCGGCAATAGCGGCGTCGGCATTGTGCGCGGGCCGGGTCAGCACAATCTTGACTTAGCCGTGGAGCGCATATTCCCGGTGACGGAGTCGAAAAGCTTCATCTTCCGGACGGAGTTCTTCAACCTCACGAACACGCCGCAGTTCGGCAACCCGAACCCCTATCTGGGCTACACCGACCCTACGCTTCTGAATCCGACCGCGAGTCCGAGTTTCGGCAAAATCACCAATACGGTGACCAATCCGCGCATCATCCAGTTCGCGATGAAGTTCGTGTTTTGAGCGCTGCAGCGGAGCGGCATGAAGGGACACCGCTTCGCTCACTTGCAACTCCGGAGAAGGATACGGATGACAATTGCAGAAATCGAGGCTGCGTGTGACTCCGATCAGTGGGTGCTTTCCCCCAAGGACGTGGCGCGGCATTTCATGCGGCAGGTTCCGTTTGGACCGTCAAGGTCGCGCGCCGTCCGGTTCGCGGCCATCGAGAACCTGCTGACTGCGGAGATTTTTGAACTCCGATACACCGACCTGGATTGGGCCATCGACCGCCTGCGGGCGCTGGTGCGGGAGGGGCGGTAATGGATGTGCTGCTCCAACAGCCCGCCCCGGATACAAGAGGGACCGGCTCTTTCTGGAACAACCCCCTTGCATGGTTGCGGGAGAAAAACCTGGGCCGCGCTTTCTGGGTGTTTTTCACCGCTGCGTTCTTCTTCGACGCCGGATTTGCGGTCTACTTCTTCTTGTTCAACCTCTATCTGCTGGACATTGGCTTCAAAGAACGTGCCATAGGACTGGTAGGCGGCGCATTTACGCTCGGATCCGTCTTAGGGATGCTCCCCGCAGGCGTATTGGCGCGGAAGCTCGGGCTGCGGCGGATGCTGGTCTTCTGCTTTCTGGGCGCTCCCCTTGTGAACGCTCTGCGAACCGTCTGGATGGGTGAAGCCGCGCAGATCGGATTTGCATTCCTGGCGGGATTGGCAATGTGTACCTGGGGGGTCTGCTTTCTTCCGGCAGTGGCCCGTCTAACTACAGAAAAAAACCGCGCATCGGCCTTCAGTCTGATCTTCTCGGTGAGCATTGGCACCAGCGCCCTGGGCGGCGTGGTGTGCGGCTATCTTCCGCACTGGCTGAGGATGGCCGGATTTGCAATGCAAGGCGCGGAAGTAAAGCGCCTGATTCTGCAGGTCTCGTGCGGCATCGCGTTGGTGGGGCTGATTGCGGTGCTGCGTCTGCGAATGCCGCCCCAAACGGCGCCGGAGGCGCTGGCGGAGATCCAGCCGATGGGCCGAAGCTGGTTCGGTGGATGGAAACTCCATCCGTTCCTGCTACGATTTTTGCCGTTGATGGCGCTTTGGTCGGCAATACTGGCGGCCTTCACTCCGTTTGCCAATGTTTACCTGGCGCGCGATCTACATATTCCATTCGCGCGGATAGGCCTGATCTTCTCTTCCGCTCAGTTGGTCCAGTTATGCCTTGGGCTGCTGACGCCAGTGGTCTTTCGCCTGCTCGGACTAATCAACGGCATCGTCGCGACCCAGATCGCCGCGGCTGTTGCCCTTGCTTCGATGGCTGGAGTCAGAGACGAACGGCTGGCGGTGGCCTTTTATCTGACCTTTTCCGCGGCGCAGTGGATGAGCTCTCCGGGTTTGTACAACCTGCTGATGAGCGAAACACCGGACAAGGAGCGCAGCACGGCCGCTGCGATGACGCTGTTCTGCAATGCGCTGGCGGGATCGGCGGCCACCGCTGGGGCAGGAATTCTGTTTGCGCGCTTCGGGTACCCGCTGACGCTGCTAGGGATCGCGCTGCTGGCCCTGGCAGCGGCAATTCTGTTCCGGACTCTGATCGCTCCGCAGTCTCGGAACGTGGCGATGCAGCCGTGATGCCCGTCGCACAACACGTTCTTGGTCTTGAGAAACCGGAAAGCACTTATGTACCGGTTTCTCGCCATCCCGCTTGTTCTGCTCGCCCCAACTCTCGCGCAGGCCGGCGCGCTGCAACCTTACCGGGTCGATCTGCTCTGCCATCGCACCGGCTACAGGCTTCGGATTCTCTGCGCCGGCAAAGGGAGCAGAGAATCCTGACTTACTCGAGACGAACCTCTATATCAACTCGCGCGCGCAATCTGCGGAGCTGATGCTCGACAACCCGGAGTAGGTTGCGGAGTTGGTTCACGCGCTGAAGGCCAAGCGAATCGAGTTTGCCGTGCTCGACGTTTTCAATGTGCTACACGCTGCCGACGGTCGTGGGCAGGCAACGGCTGGAGGATCTCGCCCGAGTACTATATGCTGAGGGCGAAGATCCGGCGGCCGTGACCCGAACGGAGAAACCGTACACTTTCGGGAAGCAGAACGGCCTTTATGAGATTCGCGTGCTTCTCCCTTCGCCACCAAGGGCGAGATCGAACTGTTTAAGAAAGGAGATGAAATCGTCGTGCAGATTGGTACTCTCCGCCGTCACATTGGGCATCCGCGATCGATGGCCGCCCTGTCGCCGTCTCGAGCGAAGCTGGAAAACAAGGTCCTCACGGTTGAAATGAAGGAGACACTATGAACATGTCAGAGAAGAGCACGCCAATTTCTAGCGAGCAAGTTACTTATGAGCGTTGCCCGTGCCTCGAAATTGTAGGGGCCATACGGCAGTGCCTGGGGATTTCCCCCGCCGCTCGCCAGCACCTGGCGAACTCGCGAGTTGAGTTTCTCAAGGCGATCCGAGAGGTCCTCAACGAACGTATTGAGCGCTTGTCGAGCCAACCTCCGCAAGGTACGAAGGTCGCGGTTGAGTAAGCCATCTCAGCAGATGT
>Ga0209040_10001901_pt1 | contig 16497 bp, 14 predicted proteins | sample BogFormECP12_OM3_FD_188240 | JGI IMG/M metagenome (GOLD analysis project Ga0209040, IMG submission 188240) | Bog forest soil microbial communities from Calvert Island, British Columbia, Canada - ECP12_OM3 (SPAdes) (version 2) | ecosystem: Environmental > Aquatic > Freshwater > Wetlands > Bog ...
GCTGAAGCGCGACGACATCGACATCATCGACGTGGTGACCAGGGACAACGAGCACCTCCCGCTCAACTCGGCGGCCCTGGAGGCAGGCAAGCACGTGCTGAGCGAGAAGCCGGTGGCGCACGATCACCGCGAGGTCGCCCGCCTCGCCGAGCTCGCCCGCTCCTCGGGACTTAAGACCAAGGTCGGCCTCACGTTCCGGTACAGCCCGGCTGTCCGGTACATGAAGGACCTGATTCGCAGTGGCAGCCTTGGCACGCCCTACATTTACAACGCCTACGAGCAGAACTCGCAGTGGCTCGACCCGCGGACTCCACTGCGCAGCCGTGAGCAGGCCGTTGATGGCCCGATCCAGGTCGCCTCGCTCGAGGGATATGGCGCGCCGGTGATCGACATAGGCCACTGGCTAATGGAATCGGACCTGACCGCGGTCGTCGGCATGCTCAAGAATTTCGTCCCCGAGCGCTTCCTCGCCGCCACCGGAACGACCCCCCATCAGTGGTTGCAGAGCCAGCGGGTCCATCTCGCTCAGCGGCTGCTCGAAACAAGTGACCTGCCGGTCGAAGCGGTTGCGGAGAGCAGCGGCTTCCGGACGGCTGGCAACCTTCGCAAGCATTTCGGCCGTATCCTGCACACCAGCCCTCTGGCGTACCGACGGGCCTTCCGGGGGTCACCAGAGAACCGACGCGCGAACCCCGAAGGTTTTATCCCCGCCATTCGTTCGTAGCGGCCCGTTGCCGCGGCGGCTTCTCGGGCCCGACGACCCCCTAGAAGTCGATGAAGGAGTCGAACGGTCGAGCGTCAGCCCTCTTGCTTGTGCGCAGGACCGCCCACTGGTGGAGATCGTCTTCAGGGGAAACCGATTCGAGGGCCCAGTCGGTGTTGTTCAGAAAGAACGCAGCTGCCCGCTGGATACCCGGGAGTTGATAATCGTCCAGGAAGACGACTCCACCCGGATGCAGGAGGCGATCCAGATAGGCCAAGTCGAGGAACACCCCATCGAACCGGTGGTTGCCGTCGACGAAGGCCAGGTCGAAGTGCCTTCCCTCGCTCAGGAACCTCGGGAGCGCGATCTGAGATTCTTCGGCGTGGTGCTCGATGAGGTCGTCGACCCCGCCTCCGCGAGGAACTGAAGGCCGCAGTTTGCGAACCCCGTGGCCTGATGTGGATCGATGACGACATGACGAGGGCGGTCACCGCCGTTCATGAGGAGCCCCTCACTGATGTGCAGCGCAGAGATCCCGTATCCGAGCCCGACTTCGATCGTCGTCGTCACGCCTTCATTCCTCACCCAATCCCGCAACTCCTCCCCTTCGGCGGCGGTCGCTGCAACCGGGAACAGGTTGTGGACTGTGCCGTCGCGTGCGACGGCGGAGCCGTCTCGGACGAGCCTTTCGAGGACATCACGGATCCGTCGAAGATCATCTTGCACCCCTCGATACTCTCCAATCTGCTTGCCAATCTGCTTGCCAATCTGGTGGCCGGTGCCGGGCGTGCCTGACCTTATGGGTCGCCGCCGCTCGTCGGCCCAGACAGGGGCAACCACGACGGCAAGGCCGCGCCCAAAATGACAGAACGCGTTCCACCTTCTCCGGTGGCGTGGCGCACGGACCGCGGTCCTTCAGGAACGACGATAGGTGCCCCACCTCGCATTGATGGGGCTAGATGGCGCTGCGATCAGCCTGGACCGGGATTCGCGCCGATGTGTTGATCCACCGCAAGACGGCCCGATGGATCACCTCGACTCGATCGCCCGAGGCAGACGCCTCGCAATATGCGTCATAGATCGCCTCGCACAACGAACCCGTAGGACGGCAGCAGTAGCAGTCAGAGGTTGGTGTGTTGGGACTCAGGACAAGATGAACGGCTTGGCAGACAGGCTCGTGGCTGCAGCCCGTGCCGAGATTGGAAGCGATGGTTTGTCGCAGATCCACCGCCCGGAAGCTTACCCTCGGGGTGATCTGAGCGACCTCAATCGCTATCCGACGGATGTGGCTCCTGGCCGGACATAGTTCTTCGAGGCGATCCCAAGGTGTGCTGGCCGGACATAGTTCCTCGAGGCGATCCCAGGGGGTGCGCAGCAGCGGATGACGGGCACCAAGATTCGCCTCTCTATCGGCGCTGGAGCCACCATTCGAACGTCGACTGGATCCCGGGGCTGCATTACGTTGTGAACGATGGACGGACGCCTCCAGCTACTTCTCGACCGTCTCGAGATCGACGATCTCCTCGTCCGTTACGCCACCGCAATCGATGCCCGTGATTGGGTCCAGCTCGAATCGGTCTTCGCCCAGGACGCCCGTCTGGACTATCGCTCAGCCGGTGGGATCCAGGGCACCTTCGCGGAGGTCCGCCAGTGGCTGTCCGAGGTACTGCAGGTGTTCACCTGGACCCAGCACCTGGTCGTGAATCGCGCCGTAGAGATCGATCCCGGCGGTGAGAGCGCTCGCGCTCGTTCGATCTTTCACAACCCGAACCAACTCCTGGTCGAAGGCGAGCCGTGGCTGTTCGTCGTCGGCGGCTGCTACCACGACCGGCTGGTGCGGTTGGAGGCCGGCTGGCGCATCGCCTCGCGAGTCGAAGAGACGCTGTGGTGGGACCATCCGATCCCCGGACTACCACCCACTCCGTACCCGCTCCCCGACGACGCATTCTCCTGATCTCCGTACTTCGACCGGGCACGGCGGGATCCTGCCGGACACTTCGAAGACCGAGCACCCCGCCCCAGTCGCCTGGTCCGGCCTCATCCCTCGACATCCGCCGTCCTGGCCGTCTGTCCGGTTTCGGCGGGTGGCCCGAGGTCGTCACCCGGCGAACTTGGGCCTTTTGACCCTGGGCCCGAACCGTCGCCGGGCGCACTGTGATCGGTATGGAGCGCGTGGCGGGTCGCGGCCTTGGGTCGGGTGACTTGGTCAGAGGGCCACGCGGTGCCGACTGGTTGACGTGGAAGCGCACCACGGTCGATGGTCGGGTGGCCCTCTACGGGGAGGCCGGTTCGGGCCCCCCGGTGCTGTTCCTGCACGGCTGGGGGCTCGATCACAAGGCCTACAAGCGAGCGCTGTCGCGCCTCGTGGCGGCCGGGGTCCACGTCCTGGCCCCGGCGCTCCCCGGCTTCGGGGGCACCGCGGCGCTGCCACGTGAGGCCATGAGCCTGAGCGGCTACGGCGAATGGGCCGCAGCCTTCCTGCAGGCGGTCGGGGTCGACCAACCGGCGCTCGTGATGGGACATTCCTTCGGCGGCGGGGTAGCCATCATGCTGGCCCACGACCATCCAGAACGGGTCCGGGCCTTGGTGCTGATCAACTCCATCGGCGGGTCCGCCTGGACCCGGCGGGGATCGACCCTGCGATCGATGGCCGAGCGGCCCCTGTGGGACTGGGGCATCCACTTCCCGGCCGACCTCCTTCCGGTGCGCCAGGTTCGCCGGGTCCTGCCCGTCATCCTCGCCGAGGCCCTTCCGAACCTGGTGCGGGATCCGAGGGCCTTCTGGGGTGCCGCCGGCCTCGTGCGCCGAGCGAACCTCACCGCCGAGCTCGACGAGCTGCGGCAGCGGGCCCTGCCAGTGGTCGTGCTCTGGGGCCAGCGCGACCACTTGATCACCCGGGACTCCTTCGAGGACATGTGCCAGGCGCTGGGTGGACCGCAGAGCATCACCCTTCCGGGGAACCACGCCTGGTTGATCGCCGACCCCGACGCCTTCGGGGAGGTCATGACCAACGTGGTCGATGTCCTGGGCATGGCGGGCGGCGGCGACACGTTGGACGAGGCGGTCTGACCCAGCGCCCGCCGCCAGCGTTCAGGCGAAGCGGCCCGGGCTGAACGGCGCGAGGGACGGGTCGGGTGGTTCGCCGATGGCCAACCGAGCGACGACCAGTCCGCTGTAGGGGCCGAGCAGGAGACCTTCGGTCCCGTGGCCCGTGGCCAGGTGCACGTTGACCAGACCGGGGAGGGTCCCGAGCAGAGGGTCGCCGTCGGCCGAGACCGGCCGAAGCCCGACCCGGACCTCGCGCAGGGTCGCCCCGGCCAGGCCGGGCGCGTTGATGAGGCACTCCCGGAGCAGTTCGGCCACCCCGGCCGCCGTCGGCCGGAGGTCGAAGCCGGCCCCGGCTTCGAAGGTGCCACCGCAGGCGACCCGGCCACCGGGCCACGCCACCAGGTAGTAGCTGAGGACCGGTTGCAGGATCGGCCACCGCGCGCTGTCGGCGCCGGGGAGGTGGAGGTGGACGATCTGGCCCTTCACCGGGTCCACCGGCACCGGCACCCCCAGGTCCGCCGCCAGGCGCGCCGTCCAGGCACCACCGGCGAGCACCACCGCCCCGCAGCCCACCGTCCCGGCGGCGGTCTCGACGGCCAGCGCCCGGCCGCCCGAGGTGACCAGCCGCTCCGCCCGGGTGTCCAGGCGCCGGACGCCGCGGGCCACCGCCCCGTGGAGCAGGGCGGCGTTCATGGCCCGACCGTCGACCCGGGCGGCGACCGGGCTGAGCAGGGCCCGGTGCACCGGGGCCACCGGCGGGAAGCGTTCGGCCGCCTCGGACGCCGCGATCTCGGTCACCACGCCGGGGAACCGTGCCGTCGCCACCGCGGCGTCCGCCGCGAACAGCTCGTCCTCGCCCTCGCGGACGGCGACCCGCAGCATCCCGCACGGCGCGTAGCCGGTGTCCGTCGCCCCTTCCTCGGTCAGTCGGGGGACCAGCGACCGGTAGTGCTCGGCCGCGGCCAGGGCGAACCCAAGGCGGTCACCGTCGAGGGCAGTGTTCGTCTCGGGCGAGAGGATCCCGGCTCCCGCATCGGTGGCCCGGCCCGGGTCGTGCTCGTCGATGAGGACTGTGTCGGCACCGAGGCGGGCGAGCTCGTAGGCGGTCGCCGTGCCGACCAGGCCGCCGCCGACCACCGCCACGTCGCAGCGTTCGGAGTTCACCACCGGGTTCGGGGCCTCGTCAGAGGGTGGCCCGGTTGACGCCGTCGTGGGTGACCAGGGTGACGGTGCGGCCGACCAGGTCCTCGCGCTCGGCGTCGGCGAGAGCGTCGGGGTCCTCCATCCGCGCGTAGCAGCGGGTGCCGTCGGGCAGGTCACAGACGAGCGCGCCCCACTCGGGCGACCCGTCCCGGCCGTGCAGCACCGAGAAGGTGGCGACGGTGGCCCGCCCCTCGGCCGTGTCGATGATGGCCACGAGCTCCTGGTCCGCCCGGACCTCTTCGGCCAGTACGGCGAGGTCGGGCGGGGTGAACGGGCCGGGCTCGGTCGACCACAGCCCGTAGGCGTGCTTGGTCATGTGCATGCCGACCCCGCTGACCAGTCCGTAGGTTCCCGGGTCCGCCCGCAGCCGTTCGGCCATGGCGGCGAGCGAGTGGGTCATGTAGCTGCTCCCCGGACCCCCGTGGTAGGGGAGGCCTCCGGTGACGGTGACGGCGCGCTCGCCGGTGAGGAACGGGTCGTGGTCGACGCGGAGCGCGTCGAGGGCGAAGGAGAGCGAGCTGGCGAAGCACGAGTAGAGGTCGAAGTGGGTGACGTCGTCGGGTCCGATGCCCGCTCCGCCGAGGGCGGCCCGGCTGGCGGCGACCATGGCCGCCGAGCGCCACAGGTCACGGCGCTCGGCCACGTGGTCGGGGTCGCGGGCGTAGCCCCAGCCCCGCAGGTACACCCGCCGGTCGGCCGGCACGCCGAGTTCGTCCGCCTTGGCGTCGCTGGCCACGAGCACGGCCGCCGCCATGTCGACGTCCATGATCGAGGTCATCAGCTTGGTGTACGGGTACGCCACCAGGCGGTTGTCAGCGGTCGGCTCGACGATCTCCGCCGGCCGGCGGGCGATCGGGAACCAGGCGTTGGCCGGGTCGGCGGCCGCGATCTCGGTCATCCGGGCCAGCAACGGGCCGATGCGGGCCCGGTGCTGGTCGATCGTCCGACCGAGGTGGCCCCGCCGGGCGGTGTCGAAGAGGGCGAAGGTCAAGAAGGCCTCGAAGACCGAGTGGGCCACCTCGGCCGGGTGAAACGGGACGTCGAAGGGGAAGGGGCGCCGCTCGGCCGGCCGGTGAGACCAGGCGGGCCTGGACCCGGCCTTCTTCAGGCGCCGAACCGTGGCCAGGGCCTCCCCGCCGACCACCAGGCCCAGGTCCAGGTTCCCCGCCGCCACGGCTTCGGCCGCCTCGGCCACCAGGACCTGGGGCACCGAGCCGCCGATGCCCGAGTAGCGGGACCGGGGCGGAGCGGCCCCCAACTGCTCGGCCAGCCGCCCCGGCGGGTCGTCGTACTGCCAGGCCTGGCAATAGACGACGTCGAGCGACCCGAGGCCCCCCAGGGCGCCCGGGGCGCCGGCGTCGGCCGCCGCCTCCCGGGCGACCTGCTCCCACATGCGCAGCGGTTCGGGGGCGCCCTCGGGACCGACGTCGCCGGGATGCCAGGTCCGGCGGCCCACCCCGATGATGCACGGCGCCCGGGGACCGCGCGCAACGCTTGCCACGGCAGGCGCTAGGACTTGCGGGACTGACCGGGGAGCTTGATGGCCCGGTCGGCGATGATGTTCTTCTGGACCTCGGTCGAGCCGCCGCCGATCGAGCTGTAGCGCTGGAACGAGTACAGGCGCGACCACTTCCCCCGGTCCACCGCGTCGGGGCCTCCCCGCAGCAGCACACCGGCCGGTCCCAGCAGATCGACCGAGAGGGCGGCCAGGTCCTGGGCGAGGTAGGCCCAGGTGATCTTCGCGAACTGCACCTCGGGCCAGGGCTTCTCGCCCTTGATGATCCGGCTGAGCGCCCGCAGCGAGAGCAGCTTGGCCAGCTCGATGTCGGTCCACGCCCTGGCCAGCCGGTCCTGGAGGGACGGGTCGGCCAGCGCCTCGGGGTTGAGCGTCCGGGCGGCCTCGGTCATCGCCCGCAGGTCGGCCCCGAGGATGGAGAGCTGGCCCGCGATGCCGACCCGCTCGAAGCCGAGTGTCCCCATGGCCACCATCCAGCCCTGGCCCTCGTCGCCGAGGCGGCAGTCGACCGGGATGCGGGCGTCGGTGAAGAAGATCTCGTTGAACATCTCCTCACCGGCCATGTCCCTGATCGGACGGCACTCGATGCCCGGGGTTTCCATGTCCACGATGAAGGCGGTGATGCCCTCGTGCTTGGCCCCGCGCTCGATGGCCGTCGGGTCCGTCCGGAGCAGGAAGAGGCCCCACTTGGCCAGGTGCGCCGTCGAGATCCAGATCTTCTGGCCGTTCACGACGTAGTGGTCGCCGTCCAGGATGGCGGTGGTCCGGAGGTTGGCCAGGTCGTTGCCGGCCTGGGGCTCGGAGAATCCCTGGCACCAGTGGTCGTGCGCCTCCAGGATGCTCGGGAGCCACCGCGCCTTCTGTTTGTCGGTGCCCCAGGTGATGATCATCGGGCCGATCTGCCAGATGCCGTTCGTGTTGAACATCCCCGGGGTCCGGTACTCCGCCATCACCTCCGAGGCGATGACCCGCTGCATGGCCGTGGCGGCCCGCCCCCCGTACTCCTCGGGCCAGTGGATGGCCGCCCACCGACCCTTGTTGAGCTCGCGCTGCCACGCGGCCCGTCGTTGCTGCGACGCGTCCCCCGACAGCTTGGCGTCGTCGTCAAGGGCTTCCTTCTCCAAGAACGCAGGGAGGTGTTCGTCCAGCCACGCCCGTAACTCGTCGCGGAACGCCTCGTCCTCAGGGGCAAGTGCGAAGTCCACGGCCGAGAGCGTAGCGGAATTGTCGTGTACCCTGACGCTGGCGTCAGGGTCGGCGCGGCGTTCCGGGACCGGTCCCGGCGACCGGCACCCGACGTACCAGAAGTGAACCGGGACACAGAACCGGAAGAGAGAACCGGGAGACGAAGGAAGGCCGTGGACTTCACCTTCAACGCCGAGCAGATCGCCCTGCGCGACGTCTCGCGCCAGGCGCTCGAGCGGATGGTCGACCCCCAGGTGGTGCGCGCCCTAGCCGACGACGAGACCGGCGTCACCGACGAGCTGTGGGGTTCCCTGGTCGAGCTCGGGTGGACGGGGCTGTTGATCCCCAAGGCCCAGGGCGGGTCGGGTGCACCCCTGCTCGAGACGTGCATCGTGCTCGAGCAGATGGGCCGTATCCCGCTCCCCGGGCCGTTCTTCTCCTCGGCCGTGCTGGCCACGCTGGCCGCCCGTGCCCTCGGCGCCCACGACCTGCTCGCCACCCTCGCTACCGGTGAGCAGCGCGGCACGGTTGCCCTGGGCGAGATGGGCCACGGTGACCCACTCGGCACGGTGCGCACCCGTGCCCGGCGCAAGGGTGCCGACTGGGTGGTGACCGGCCACAAGCCGCTGGTGCTCGACGGTCACACCGCCGATTGGGCCATCGTCGTCGCCCGCAGCGAGGAGGGGGTGCGGTCCTTCCTGCTGGAGCATCCCGACGCCGAGACGGTGCCGACCCTCGACCCGACCCGCAAGGCGGCCCGGCTGGTCCTCGACGAGACCCACGTCCAGCCCCTCGGTCCCGACGGGGCCCAGGCCGCCCTGTGGCGCCGGGTGCTCGACGACGTCGCCGTCGGCCTGTCCTCCGAGCTGGTCGGGGTCTGCGACCGGGCGCTGGAGGAGGCCATCGAGTACGCCAAGGTTCGGGTGGTCTTCGACCGGCCGGTGGCCGAGTTCCAGGTCATCAAGCACCGGATGGTCGACATGTTCCACCAGCTCGAGATGGCCCGGGTCGGCGCGCAGTTCGCCGCCTGGGCCTCGGACACCGACGACCCCCAGCGCGAGCGGGCCACGGCGATGGCGGCCAGCTACGCGGCGGAGGCGGCGAACCACCTCTCGGCCGACAACATCCAGACCCACGGTGGCGTCGGGTTCACGTGGGCCAACGACGCGCACTTCCTCTTCAAGCGCGCCAAGCAGAACGAGGTGCTGATGGGCGGCATCAGTCACGAGCGCCACCGGCTGGCCACCATGCTGGTCGCATCGGCCTGACGGCCCGGGCCGTGGCCAACTGGGAGCTCCGACCGGTACCGGCCGAACTGGGCCGCTACTACCGCGAGGTGGGCGCCTGGGACGACCGGTCCCTCGGTCGCTTCCTGACCGACTGCTTGCTGGTGGACCCGGGGCGGCGGATCCGGATCTGGTCGCCCACCCACCCCCACACCGGCACGGTGGGCGAGGTCTACGAGGACGCCCGCCGGGTCGCCGGTGGACTCCGGGACCTCGGCCTCGGCCCGGGTGACGTCGTCGCCTTCCAGCTGCCCAACTGGGTGGAGGCCGCCGCCACCTTCTACGCCTGCGCCATGCTCGGCGTGGTCCTGGTCCCGATCGTCCACTTCTACGGGCCCAAGGAGGTGGGCTTCATCCTCCGCCAGTCCGGGGCCCGGGCCCTCATCCAGGTCGGCCGGATCGGCCAGCGCGACTACCTGGGCGACGTGGCGGCCCTGCGCGACGGCCTGGACGATCTCCGCCACGTGGTGGTGGTCGGGGCCGAGGCACCGCCCGGCGACACGTCGTTCGACTCGCTGCGCCGGGCCCGCCCGATCGACGGGCCGGCCGATGTCGACCCCGACTCGCCGGCCGTGGTCGGCTACACCTCGGGGACCACGGCCGACCCCAAGGGGGTGGTCCACACCCACCGGACCCTCGGATTCGAGGTCCGCCAGCTCGGCGACCACCAGGACGAGCGGGCCGTGCCCAACCTCACCGGGGCCCCGGTCGGCCACGCCATCGGGATGCTGGCCGGACTGCTGGTCCCGCTCTACCGGGGCCAGCCCCTATACCTCATCGACGGGTGGGACCCGGCCACCGTCCTCGACGCCATGGTGGAGGAGGGGATCGGGGCCGGCAACGGCTCCACCTACTTCTTCACCAGCCTGCTCGATTCGCCCGGTTTCGGGCCCGAGCACCTCGAGAAGATGCCGATGGTCTCCTTGGGCGGGTCCCCCATCCCCGATGCGGTGGCCGAGAGGGCCGACCGCCTCGGTATCTCGCTCACCCGAGCCTACGGGTGCACCGAGCACCCGTCGGTGACCGGGAGCCGGCACACCGACCCGAGGGAGAAGCGCATCCACACCGACGGCCGCCCGCTGGCCTTCGTCGAGATCCGGACCCTCGACGCGGAGGGTCTCGACACCCCCCGTGGGATCGCCGGTGAGATCCTCACCCGTGGGCCGGACCGTTTCGCCGGTTACACCGACCCGGCGCTCACCGCGGCGTCGGTCGACGCCGACGGGTGGTTCCGCACCGGGGACGTGGGCATCGTCGACGACGACGGCTACCTGACGGTGACCGACCGGGTGAAGGACATCATCATCCGGGGCGGCGAGAACGTGAGCGCCGCCGAGGTCGAGCAACTGCTGGCCAAGATGGACGGTGTGGCCGAGGTGGCCGTGGTCGCCGCCCCCGACGAGCGCATGGGCGAGCACGGGTGCGCCTTCTTCCGGATGCAGGCCGGCGCGGTGGCCCCGTCGATGGACGACCTGCGGGCCCACCTTGGTGCCTCCGGCCTGGCCCGTCAGAAGTGGCCCGAGGAGATCCGGACAGTCGACGACCTCCCCCGGACCCCCTCGGGCAAGGTGCAGAAGTTCGTCCTGCGCGACCGGCTGCGGGCCGGAGACTGAGCCTCGCACCGGCACGGGCACCGGGCGCCGGGCCGAGTCCTCGCCCTCAGCCGGCTCCCGACCCCGCTTCCTCGGCCGTGAGCTCGGCCAGGGGGTCGGCCTCCAGGCGCTCGTCGGGGATGACGGCCCCGCTGCGGACAGATCGTCCGTAGGTGCCGGCGGCCAGACGCTCCTCGGCCCGGGTCAGCGCGGCGAGCCGTCGACCCAGGAGGTCGGCCACCGCTTCGTCCGTCTCCTCGTCGGTCTGGGCCGTCCCGGCGTCGGACCATCGGGGGGCCTCGCTCTCGTGGAGATCGCTCAGCTCGGTGCCGACGTCGGCCGCGTCGGCCTGGAGGACCTCGCGTTCCTGGTCGAGCAGCTGTCGCGCCCGTGCATCGTCCATGGCGTGGTCACCTCGCGTCGGTCGGCGGTCGTCGGGGCAATGGGGCAATGGGGCAATGGGGCAATGGTAACGGGGTGGCCCGGGCCATCGGTCCGGGCCGGTGCCCCGCAACCGATCAGAGCAGCGAGATGGTCGGGAAGGGTCGACCCCGAGGACTTGATCGAACATGGTCGCGTAGAGCGACCGGAAGTCGGTGTTGAACACGAGGTTGCCCTCCGACAGCGCGGTCAGGCTCGGGGGCTCGCCATAGAAGCCGCCCTTGACCAGCTTGCCGGCGACGAAGGCCACGTTGGCCCACCCGTGGTCCGTCCCGGCGCTGGCGTTGGCGGTGACCCGGCGGCCGAACTCGGTGAACACCATCACCACGGTCTCGGAACCCCGTGGGTGACCGGCCAGTGCCGACACGAAGGCCGGGAGTGCCGCGTCGAGCTGGGTCAGCAGGGTCTGCTGGGTCTGGAGCTGGGCGGCGTGGGTGTGGGTCCCGCCGAGCTCGACGCGTCCCCGGGGGCGTCGGCCAGGATCAGGTTGGCCACGATGCTCAGCTGGGTGGCCAGCACGTTCTGGCTGGACGGTCCGCCGCCGCCGTTGGCGATGGCCAGCGCGCTCTCGTGGCCACCGGCCAGCCCGGTCGGCGCGGCGCTCGGGAGGCGGAGGGGGTTGCTGGCCGCCGTTTGTCGGAGCACCGGGCCGAGGACCCGGTCGACCGTCAAGAGGTCGGTGCCCGACCGGGCCGCCTCCTGGGCCAGCGGTGCCTCGGCCCTGGAGGTCGCGGCCATCCCCTGGTAGGCGCGCTGCTCACCCCCGTTGCCCGGCAGGATCATGGGGCCGGGCGGGATCGCGGCACCCTGGACCATGTGGCCGGCCAGGGCCGGGGCCAGGGTCGGGCCGATCCCGACGGCCTGCAAGGGACTGGCGTGGGTGGCGTCGAGCCACCGCCCGATCCAGCCCGACGTCTTCGACGCGTCGGTCGATCCGGCCTGCCAGATGTCCATCGACTCGAAGTGGCTGTAGTTGGGGTCGGCGAACCCGACACCGTGGACGATGGCGAGCTGTCCGGACTGCCACAGCTTCTGGGTCTGGCCGAGGCTCGGATGGAGCCCGAAGCCGTCACCCAGGGGGAGCACGGTCGAAGGGTCGATGGCCAGGATCCCCCGGGGGGCGGCGTAGGCGGGGTCCTGGTAGGGGACCACGGTGTTGAGCCCGTCGTTCCCGCCGTAGAGGGCCACGATGACCAGGGTCCGGCTGCTGGACCGGCCCGGGGCGGTGGCGGCGCCGGCCGGCACCGCGCCGAGCACGGCCTCGAGGAGGGACGGTCCGAGCAGGGCTCCCACCCCCGCCGTCGCGCCGACCCCCCCGGCCAGGGCCAGGAAGCGGCGCCGGCTGAGCTCCCCCACCGGCCCAGGCTCGTCCGTGTGCTCATCCATGGCGCACCTCAGTTGCTCACGTACTCGGGCGAGACCAGGGCGAGGGTCATCATCGTGGGCGGGTCGCCCGACGCCTGCCGCAGCGCCCAGGCCGTCGTCGTCGACCACCGGGCGACGCCGAGCAGCCGGGAGAGCGCATCCAGGCGGTCGGATCTGGGCGCGTCGGCCACCGGAGACAGGTCGCCCACCGCGACCAACCGGTGGGCGAACTGCCAGCGGGCCAGGGCCGCCGCCGTCGACAGCCAGTACTCGTTCTGCGGCCACCCGCCGACGCTGGGCGGGTCGAACAGGACCTGGGCCCATCTCGGCCAGGGCCGCCTGGACCGGATAGGCGGTCCCGGGAAGCGAGTCGACGCCGACCTTCAACGCGCGGAGGGCCCCGACCACGTACTCCACCGGCTGCTTGACCAGCCCGGTGGACGACGCCGGGCCGAGGAACTCGGGGTGCTCGAGGATCGACTGCACGAGGTTGGTGACGCTGCGGTCCTTGGCGTAGTCCGTCGCCAGATCACGCACCACCGGGTCGCTCGTGCTCACCGGGTAGGCGAGGCGGCTCCAGAAGGCGGCGGGGACGAACCGGGCCGAGGCGTCCGAGGTCGTGGCCAGCTCCACGACCTGCTGGCCGGAGTTGACGCCGGGGACGCCGAGGAAGGTCTGCGGTGTGGGGTCGTGGTCTCGGGCGGCGACCGAGTGCTGAGGCGCCAGCCGGTGAAGCAGACCGCGGCAGCCCTGACGTCGGCTTCCGAGTAGGTCCCGATGCCCATGGTGAAACGCTCCATGAGCTCGCGGGCGAAGTTCTCGTTCGGGCTGGCGGCCTTGTCGGTGGCCGCGTCCAGCCACAACAGCATGGCCGGGTCGGTGGCCACCGCCTGGGTGAGGGCGGTGAAGTCGTCACCCCCTGGGTCCGGAACAACTCGTTCTGCTGGTACATGAACGACGGGAAGCGGACCTTGGAGATGCCGGCGGGGAAGTGCCCGCGCAGCGCGAAGGTCAGCTTCTCGTGCAACGGGTTGGTGGTGGCCACCATCCGGGCCAGCCACCAGTCGACGAGTTGGTAGTACTCGAGGCGCAGTTGGCGCAGGAGCGCCTGGCGGGCGGCCGGGTCGGCGAGGACCTGGGCCACGTCGGGGGGCAGCGGGGTGAGGGACGGCGCGGCAACGGCGTCGGCCCCCTCGTCGGGGCCTTCCAGGCCGGTTGACGATCGTGCGGACCGTGGCCGTGTAGCCGGCCGCCACCCCGGCGGACTGTTCGGCCGAGGTGGCGCCGAACCCGGCCCGCCGGTACAGCTGGGCGATCGCCGCGCTGGCTTCGACCACCGGCACCTCCCTTCGGGCCGTGACCTGTCCCGGTCACGTGTCGCGTCACGTGGTGGAATCGATGCTCGCAAGACGGTGTGAGGGACCGACCGGGGAGATGTGAGGGATCGATGAAGGACATCGGCCCCCCACCCTCAGTTGGCGCAGACGGTCCCGGGGGCAGGTGGGGTCAGGCCGACGAAGTAGCTCTGGACGACGTCGCGCACGCAAGGGCTGTAGAAGTAGGCCACGTGGTCGATGCCGTCGCGGGTCACGAGCACGCCGTGCTGGAGCTCGTGGGCCAGGGACACCGCCCACGGGTACGGCGTGGCCGGGTCACCGGTCGTGCCCACGACAACGATCGGCGGCGACCCCGGGGCGAGGATCGGACCGGGTGTCCGGGTCGGCTGGACCGGCCACACCGCGCAACCGGCCTGACCCCACGCCAGGAGGGGACCGAACACGGGGGCCACTGCACCGTCGGCGGCGGCGAGCGCCGGGTAGGTGGCGAGGTCACGCGAGACCGGGTGGTCGAGGCAGCTGATGGCCGTTCCGGCGTCGGCGCCGTTGGAGGAACCGTTGGTCGTGTAGCCCAACGACATGGCGAGCACCGCCGCCCCGTCGCCCGCCGCCGCCTGGGCGAGGGCGTCGGCCAGCCTGGGCCAGTCGGACCGTGAGTACAGGCCGTCGAGCAGGGCGTCGTAGAGCTCGCCCGGCCCGACCGTATTGCCGTCGCCCGCCGGCAGCGGCTGTTGGCGGGACTGGTTGATGAGGGCCAGGACGGCGCCCGTCGGGTCGCCTGCGGGGTGCCACGGGCACGAGGCGGAGGCGCACCAGCTGAAGAAGTCGTTGAGCGAGTTCTCGAAGCCGGTGGCCTGGGCGAGCACCATCTGGTTGGAGGTGAGCGTCGGGTCGATGGCGCTGTCGAGAACCATGGCCCGGACGTGGGTCGGGAACATGCCGGCATAGGTCGCGCCGAGCAGCGTCCCGTACGACTGGCCCATGTAGGTCACGGTGGCATCGCCGAGCGCCACCCGGATTCGGTCCAGGTCCTGGGCCGCATCGACCGTGCCGACGTAGGGCAGGATCGACCCGCTGACCTGCTGACAGCCGTCCGCATAGGAGCGGAAGCTGGCGATGAGCGCCTGCTGGGCGGCGACGGTCTGGGGCACCGGGTCGGTGCCCGGGCCCGACGGTGCCGTCGTCGGAGGGGTCGGCGCCGTGGTGGTCGTCGGGGCGGCGGCCGGGGGCGTGCAGGTCACCGGATCACTGCGCTGGACCCCGCGGGGGTCGAACATCACGATGTCGAAGTCGTCGAGCAGACCCGGGGTCAGCGACGACATCTCGTTGCCCATGTCGTCGACCCCCGAGACCCCGGGCCCACCCGGGTCGATGACCAGCGAGCCGATCCGCTGCGAGGGGACCTCGGCCGGGTGCCGGATCAGCGCGATCTGGATGGTCGCCCCGCCTGGATGGGCGTAGTCGAGCGGCACCGGGACCGAGCCGCACTGGTAGGCACCGCACGGTGCCCACTGGACCGGTCCGGGTGGCGGCAGGGTGCTCGTCGTCGTCGTCGGAGGTGGCGGTGGGGACGGCGGGAGTGTGGTCGTGGGGTGCCCGGACGCGACGGTGGCCCGGGTGACCGACGTCCCGCCGGGGAGCGGGGCACACCCGGCCACGAACAGGACCAGCACCACGCGGGGTAGTAGGCGCCCCCGCTTCGCCGGGCGTTTCCCCCGGTCGCGCCCCTGCCCAGCGATGGCGGCCACCGGGTCACTGTGGCACGGCCGGGCGGCGGCGTTTGGTCGGGTGCCCTTCGGGAGGCAAGACTCCAGTCGTGCCCATCCCACCGGCGTCGGAGACCGCCTCGCGCGAGATCGCCGCGCCGCCCGAACGGGTGTGGCCCCTCGTGACCGACCTGCCCCGTATGGGCGAGTGGTCGCCGGAGAACACTGGCGGCACCTGGGAGCGGGGGGCGAGCGGCCCGGGGTTGGGGGCACGGTTCAAGGGCACAAACGCGAACGGGAAGAAACGTTGGAGCACCGACGTCAAGGTGGTGACCTTCGACCCTCCGCGCTCGTTCGAGTTCGACGTGACGGCGCTCGGCGTCCGGGTGGCGCGCTGGAGCTACGCCATCGAGCCGATCGGTGGCGGCTGCCGGGTCACCGAGACCTGGACCGACCAACGGGGCTGGTTGGCCCGGACGCTCGGCGGCCCGGTCAGCGGAGTCCGCGAGCGGGCCTCGCACAACCGGGAGGGCATGGCCAAGACACTGGCCGGCCTGGCGGCGGCGGCCGAGTCCTGAGGCGGTGCCGACGGGCCGGATTGACCGCCCCCCGACCGGCTCTTAGGTTCTGTCGCCATGGGGTTGCCGCACGTTGCCGTGGCGAAACCCGCCGAGGGCGGCGGCGGCGGTGACGAGACCTGCTCCTCTCCCCCAGGCGACGGCCCGGGAGGGACGGCCGGGTGAGGAACACCGCGGCGGCGTGCCCGGGCTGAAGGTCGACGTCCTCCTCGGGACCGATCCTCTGGGAGCACGGGACCGGGCCGTCGAGCTCGCCCGGGCCGGGGTGAACGGGCTCTTCAGCTTCGAGAACGCCCACGACGTCTTCTTCCCCCTCGTCCTGGCGGCCGGGGCCGCCGACGTCGATCTCATGACCAACGTGGCCATCGCCTTCCCTCGCAGTCCCTTCCACCTGGCCCAGCAGGCCTACGACCTCCAGCTGCTGTCGTCGGGTCGCTTTCGCCTCGGCCTGGGCACCCAGATCAAGGTGCACATCGAGCGGCGGTACGGGTCGACGTGGACCAGGCCGGTCGCCCGCATGCGCGAGACGGTCCTTGC
>Ga0209040_10001903_pt1 | contig 16485 bp, 11 predicted proteins | sample BogFormECP12_OM3_FD_188240 | JGI IMG/M metagenome (GOLD analysis project Ga0209040, IMG submission 188240) | Bog forest soil microbial communities from Calvert Island, British Columbia, Canada - ECP12_OM3 (SPAdes) (version 2) | ecosystem: Environmental > Aquatic > Freshwater > Wetlands > Bog ...
AACACGATCGCCCGTGCCGAGATTGGGATAAACCGGCCCGCGCCGCCATCGTTTTCATTCATAATGGCGCGCCGTCGGCGCTGGTTGGCTGCTTAGACAACCCAGACGACCCTAGAAGTCAGTTTCGGCGAGTTTACCAAAGCTGAATTCTGACCCTGGGAGCAGTGTCGTCGTCTGGGCCAACAAAGATCGCGTTGCCTTTTTGAACCTCTTCAATCAAAGCCTCATAGACCCTCAATGCGTCGCGAACGACGTCGGCGGCCGAAACGGCGTCGCTAACTGTCCGAAGCTTCTCAAGCCTCTCAAAGCCACGCTCTGATAGTTTGAGTTGGAGGCGTCGCAGTTTTGGCCCGCTGCTCGTGCCCAGCTTCGGCCGACCACGAGGTGCCTCCTCTTTTCGCACATTGGGAACAATGACCCGCCCGGTGCTTCGGTCGCCCGCCGGTACCGATTTTTCATAGGCCGCGAGGCCGGTCGCGTTCGTCACCCGTGTCACGGTGTTCATGCTCTTTCCTCTCCGTAAGCAGCGCTCGATAAGCGCTGGAAGCCCGGAATCGGCAACAAGCAACCCCGCAATACCTCTCGGTGTGAGCCAACAAATATCGCCAAGTGGCCGTACTTATTTTTCCTATGAAGCAGTCTCTTATACTCCCATTTGGTTGTCAAGTGAAATTTTCACATCTCGTCTAGCGAAAGGTCAGTCAGATACCTAACCAAGACCGTCTTTCCGGAAACATAGTAAGCGACACGCAACACTAACGTACGTCAGGTGCATCAACCATAGAACACCTCGCACACTTCTGCGTCAACTTCGCGGTACCAAAACGTTTTACGCTCATTTTCGTCAGCCTTGGCGCGCATTTATTGTCTCCTTGCGCATGGTTGCCATCATAACATGACTACATAACCATTATGCTAATTCTATCTTCACCTCAAGAGTAGTTTCTCATACACGAGATTATGCACGTCGTTGAGAAAGTGTCAAGCAGCGCAGTTATAAATACTAACATTTTTCTTGCCGCTCTGCATCAAGTCTTATGGCCCGCGCGCCATCGCCACGGGTCGGTGGCGTGGGATGGTGGGTAGCCCCCAATACCCGCCCCCCTCAGTAGGGGCGGGCTGCGGATCGCCCAGGCCCAAGCGAAGTCCGTTCGACCGCTCGGCCATCGTTGATCGTGCATTCGCCTACTACGACTTCACGGAAGACAACGACCCCCCGGCGCCTGGTCGGCCGCTGGCAAGGCGGCGCGCGCGGGTCCAATCGACGAAATCGCCATCGCGAGTTTAGCACCGGCCGCTGGCCGACCCTGTTGAATGAAACGGATCGATCTAGGGTCGCGCCGCGCTTCTGGATCGCTTCGCTGCCGCTCGCTATGACGGATTTGCTGACCGGCCCAGCTCGGCGGCGCTGACGTCGCGAGGGAGAAGGCTCATGTCGCTGTTGGAACGCATCAACGCCAACCCGCTGCCGTTCGCGGAGCTGCTGGGGATCGAGTTCCTCAGCGCGGAGCGCGACGCGGTCGAAGCGCGGATGGTCGTGCGGCCGGATCTTTGCACGCTCGGCCAATTCGCCCACGGCGGGGCGATCATGAGCTTCGCCGACACGCTCGGCGGCGCGGCGGCCTTCGTCAATCTGCCCGCCGACGCCAAAGGCACGACGACGCTCGAGAGCAAGACCAACTTCATCGCCGGCGCGCCGGCCGGCTCGATGCTGATCGGCCGCTGCGCTCTCGTCCATCGCGGCCGCCGGACCCAGGTCTGGCAGACGCGGGTCGAGACCGAGGAAGGAAAGTTGATCGCGCTAACGTCGCAGACCCAGATGACGCTCTAGGCTCCAAACCCAATCGGCGTGCTTATGCCGGTGACTGCTTCGGGAAGGCCGCCATGCCAAGACAGCCGAGTGGATGACGGCAATGGGCACAATTGGGTATCCCCTTCGATTGCTCGCAAAACGCCGACGTCGCCCAAGGGACTATCCCGGCGGGTGATGATGACCGTGCCGCGGGCTAAGGCCCTGAGACCGTTTTGCCGGATAGATTTGCAGCCGCCCGATGTCGAAGGGCGGGTCCTGCCAGCCGTGGACCGCCTGTTCATAAGCGCGCTCCGGCGCCTCCAGAAAACGGCGCCGGAACCAGAATTTCAAAGTCAGATCGTCAATCGACTCGAAACAATCCGAGATGGCGAAACACAGTTCGTCAATGTCGCTTTGCGACATGGCGACAGTCCTGAGTTCTGGTTGTCCGGTTGTGCTCTTCCTTGCCGAGGGTTTGAAATATCCTTCAACCCCGCTGGTCGGGTCAGCAAGGAAGAAACTGTGAATCAGGTCATTGCGGGCGTCACGAATGGCGTCGAAAAGGATCCCCGTTTGTGCGCCCTGATCCCAAATCCGGCGATCGTCTCTCGCCTTGAGATCCTGCTTCAATAGATTGATGAAGAGCGTAACCAGCGACACATTGCCCATGCTGGCGATCACCATTTCGCCGACGTCCTGCGTCCACCCCGCGGTCACCCAGACTAGGGAGGCGAATTTTCGCTCGAGCGCATTCCAGGCGAAGTTGACGAAGCCGATGCTGGCCAGGTGCTCGTCGTCGAGGCCGGTCCATTGGCGTCTCGCCAGAGGCGTGTTTTCGAACACCCTTACCCCACCTCCAAAGACCGGTCCGGCTCGGTCATCAAGTGGCGCGATGCGGTTGCCGCCGGGACAACAAGCTGATCCCTGAAGCTTAGCATGAAGCAGGGCGACGCGGGACCCGCCTTGCCGAATCGGGTTTCACAACAACCGGCGACAATTGTTTGCCGAAAGCCGGGTTGCGGAATACAGTAAGGCTGATGAGCGCTCCCGATCGAGACACTGAGGTCTTTCGGATAGGCGGGCGCGCGCGAGTGTTCAACATATCTAGATCGACTAATCGCCTCGGACTCCGGCGCCAAAAATTGCGTTGCCCTATATCGCCGTAACTCATTGAAAAGTCAGGGTTATGACGAAAGAATGCCAGGAAATGCAAGGAAATCCAAGCGCAAGGGTTTCCAAATTCCCAGTGCGGCTGGCTCGGCGTGCTCTCACGGGGTGCGATGGAAAAGTCGCCGCAAGCCTTTGGAATCTCACAAAACCGCGATGAGAACAGCGCGCCCCGCTCCACCCGTCCCGCTCAACCGGGTTGGCGGTTCGCCTCCCAGGGGCGCGCGGCGGCCTGCGCCAGCGCGGCGAAGCCGGCAACCGGGACCTCCTCCGCCCGCATGGTCGGATCGAGCTCAGCGTCGGCGATGAGGCCCATGAGGTCGAGGCCGCGCGAGGCGGCGAAGCCCTTCAGCGACTGGCGCAACATCTTGCGCCTTTGGCCGAAGGCGGCCTGGGTCAGGGCGGACAGGACCCGCGCGTCGCAGGGGTCGGGCCCCTGACGCGGGATGAGTTCGACCAGGGTCGAGGTGACTTTCGGCGGCGGAGTGAAGGCGGCGGGCGGCACGTCGAACAGGATCCGCGCCTGCGTGCGCCATCCCGCGAGCACGCCGAGCCGGCCGTAGTCGGCGCGCTCGTCCGGCGTCGCGACGATCCGCTCGGCGACCTCGCGCTGGAACATGAGGACGAGACGGTCGAAGAACGGCGGCCAGGGTTCGGCCTCGAGCCAGCCGGTCAGGAGCGGGGTCGCGATGTTATACGGCAGGTTGGCGCAGATCCTGAGCCTCGCGCCGTCGGCCTTCGCGATCAGCATCTCGGGCCTCACGGCAAGCGCGTCCGCGGCGATGACTTCGAGCCTGCCCGGCCAATGCGCGCCGATCTCGGTGAGCGCGGGAAGGGCGCGCTCGTCGCGTTCGATCGCGATCACCCTCCTGGCTCCCGCCGACAAGAGCGCGCGCGTGAGGCCGCCGGGGCCGGGTCCGACCTCGACGACGGCGACGCCTTCGAGCGGGCCCGCGGCGCGGGCGATCTTGCCCGTGAGGTTGAGATCGAACAGGAAGTTCTGGCCGAGCGCCTTGCGGGCGTCGAGGCCGTGGCGCGCGACGACCTCGCGCAGCGGCGGCAGTCCGTCGGCGGAGAGCGTCAATGCGTGAGGCGGTCGGCGAGCCTCAGCGCGGCGATCAGGCTCGCGGGATTGGCGACGCCTTTGCCGGCGATGTCGAAGGCCGTGCCGTGATCGGGCGAGGTGCGGACGAAGGGGAGGCCGAGGGTGACGTTCACGCCGTCGTCGAAGGCGAGCGTCTTGACGGGGATCAGCCCCTGATCGTGATACATCGTCAGCGCAACGTCGTAGCGCGCCCGGGCCTTCGCGTGGAACATCGTGTCCGCCGGCAGCGGTCCGACGGCGTCGACGCCTTCGGCGCGCAGTTGTTCGATCGCCGGGCCGATGATCGTGATCTCCTCGCGCCCAATCGCGCCGCCTTCGCCCGCGTGCGGGTTGAGGCCGGCGAGGGCAAGCCGCGGCCGCGTGAGACCGAAGCGGGCGCGCAGATCGCGATCGACGACCCGCGCCGTTTTGACGATGAGGTCGACGCTCAGCGCCTTCGGCGCCTCGGAGAGCGGGATATGGATCGTGACTGGAACGACGGCGAGCGTCTCCGACCAGATCATCATGACCGGGAAGGCGGGCTCCTCCCAAGCCTTCGCCAGGTCCCCCAGGTACTCGGTATGTCCCGGGAAGCGGAAGCCGGCCGCGTACAGCATCGCCTTGGCGATCGGGTTGGTGACAACCGCGCGCGCCTCGCCCGCGCGCGCCGCTGAGACCGCGCGGGCGATCGATTCGATGATCGCCTCAGCGTTGCAGGCGTCGGGACGGCCGGGCTCCGCTTCGACCGGGTTCTCGAGCGGGACGACCGGGAGGCCCCGCTCGATCGCTCTGGCCGCCCAGCTGGGCTCGGTTTCGATGATGGGCGCATCGATGCCCGTTCGCCTGGCAATGGCGGAAAGATGCGCCGGCGCCGCGAGGAGATAGAAGGGCGCATCGCCGCGCCGCCGTTTGCGCCAGGCCAGGAGCGATAGCTCGGGTCCGATTCCGGCCGGGTCGCCCATCGTCATCGCCAGGGGCGGCTTGTGGTGCGGCATGGATTGCGCTTTCCGAACGCGGTCAGGCCATCACAGGCCGACGTTCGCCCTGACGTCGCCCAGCGTGCGCAGGACCAGCTCGAACATCAAGGTCTGATTGCGGGTGGCCGGGAGGGTGGCCACCGGTCCGCCCGGAAATGCCGGAAACGCCGCCGGAGCGCTGAGGCTGGACGAGTAGCGAACCGTGAGGGTGGTGCATGCGTCCTTGTAGCCCACCCCGAACGAATAGCCGACCGGGTAGAAAATCGGGGTCTCCTGCCCGGCGGTGTCGTAATAGTGCCGCGACATGTCGAGGACGAGAGATCCGTCGACCGACCAGCGATCGAGGAACTTGTAGGACGCGCTGCCCGTCAGGCCCTCGCGCGGATATTCCCAGCCGAGGGCCGGCTGCGCGGCGTAGAGCGCATAGTCGACGCTTGCGGTCACGCCGGCGATTGTCGCCTTGCCGATGCCGTCGAAGCGATCGAGCTGGAAGGTCGAACTGTCGAACTGCTGCTTGCTGATGAACCAGATCGGGGCCGAGGTCGGCTGAAGCGTCTCGCCGGCGACGTAATTGGAGAACGTCTTGTTGAGGCCCGAATCCTGACCGACGTCGGCGACGTCGTAGAGAGTATAGGAGTTTTGTCCGGCGACCTGGATCGACTGCCCGGCGACTGCGTTGGCGTGCCCGCCGTTGGCGAAATTCGCCGTGTACTGGAACCCGTAGTTGAACCGGGTTCCGCCCTCGATCCGGTCATATCCGGAGAACTTGTTCCATGCGAACAGGTTCGTCTCGTCGAAGACGAGGTTCTGGGCGTCCTCATTCGGCTGGATGCTTGGAATGACCTCGCTCGGCCGAGCGATGAGCTGCCCGATCGGGGTGATCGTCTGCGTGCCCCACGACGAGGAGGAGGTGAAAGGAAACTGATATTCGAGCCCGACGCCCGCCATGCCGCGCGCGAAGGCCCCCTGGTTCGAGCTTGAAAAGAAGGCGGCCTGGCTCGAGTTCGCGACAGTGCTCGTTCCGATCGAGCTCGCGTAGGTGATCGATCCGGTGTCGTTCAGTTCGGTCGCTTCGCCGTCGAGACGGGCAAACGCGAACGGCTTCCAGACCTCGCCGATCGTGTCGATATAGCTGCGCTGCCACGACAGCTGCCCGGACGCGCGCGTGTAGTCGCCCGCGATGCCGCGCAGCATGCAGGCGCCGGGATAATAGGTGTTGACGTATTTTAGGCCGACCGCGGTCTCACACACGTTGTAGAGGTGGTAGGCGTTGTCGAAGGTCTGGAGACCGGTCGACTGGAAGGCCGCGTTGGTGCGGTCGATGTTGGCGACATTGACGTCGATCGTCGCCTGCCCGCCGATCCCGTCGGTGCGGTCGGCCGGAACGTCGAAGACGCGATTGTAGTCGAGGACCGGCGCAGCGATCGGCAGCGTGCGGTTCTCGTCATTCGCTGTGGTGCCCTCGAAATGGTAGGCGCTGAGGTCGAAGAAGCTATGGTCGGCCTGGCCGCGCAGGTAGACCGACGAGACGACATCCTGGAAATAGTAATTGCTGAAATCGATGCCCTGAAGCTTGTAGTCATTGGCGAAGAATTTGTCCGACAGCCAGGTGGCGTTCCAGCCGAACTGCCAGTCCTGATTGAGAAAGAAGTTGCCTTTGGTCTCGATCGAACCACGCAGGCGCTGGTCGCCCGCGCCGTATGGGTAAGACGGGAAAAGGTTGGGCTGCTGCTCGTCGATCCCGATCATCTTGATGCTGTAGATTCCGTTCGTGAGGCGCTGCCGCCAGTCGACTTCGCCCAGCAATCCCTGCTTCGAAAGGTAGGATGGGATAAGGGTCAAGTCATAGTTGGGCGCGAGGTTGATGAAGTAGGGGATGCTTATGCCGTACCCCAGGTTCGAGCCGGAGATGAATTGCGGGGCCAGAACGCCGGTTTGTTTGTTGACCGTCGAGTCGGGCGACGAGAAATAGGGCATGTAGAAAACCGGGACGCCCCAGACGAGCATCTGCGCGTCCTCGTAATAGACCGTGTGCGTCTCCTGGTTCTCGATGATGCGCGCCGCACGGACCTGCCAGAACGGCGGCCACCCGGGATGATCCTTGCAGGGCTCGCAGGCAGTGTATGCGCCGTTTTGCAAGACCGTCACATCGCCGTTGGACCGCTCGACCCGGGGCGAGGTGAACCGGGTCTTGTCGGAGGTGAGCACCTGGACGCTGTCGATGAAGCCGTCGCGAAAATTGTCGCTGAGCTCGAACCGGCTGCCGTAGACGATGTCGCCGTGTTCGTCCGTCATTTTCGCATGGCCTTCGGCGTAGACCCGCTTCGTCGCCCGGTTGTAGACGACGCGATCCGCCTGAAGGATGCGGCCCTGATAGAAGAGCTGGACCGAGCCGACCGCGGAGACGGTATTCTTGTCCCTGTCGTAAATGAGCTGATCGGCGTCGATAACCAGCTTGTCGGGCGGTTTGGCGGCCTGAGAGGGCTCATTTTGTGAGGATTGCGCCGCAAACGCCGGCGCGACCTGGCCAAGCGATGCAAGGCACCATAGAAGCGCAAGCGCCGCCAGGACCAAGCGCACGATTGACCGCCATCGCGCCAGGCGCGGCTGGGGCTCAAGGGAAGAGCTGACGGTGGATCCCATCAACCATCTTCCTGCTGCAGCAAGACGTAAACGCCAAACAGACACCCGACAAGCCCAGGAGACCATCCAGCAACGGTTGCGCTGATGAAGCCAGCCTCGCCGAGATCGTTGATCACTTTCGTCGCCACATAAAGCATGAAGCCGGCGGCGACGCCACCCGAAACCATATACTCGACCCCGCCCATTCGGAAGAGTCTTAATGAAAAGCATGCAGCAATAAACACCATGGCCGCCAGCGTTAAGGGTCGGGCGAGAAGCTCCTGATATTTTAGGCGATACGCAGTCGGATCCAGGCCCGCTCTCGCCGTCTGCTCGACCAAATTTGGCAAGCTCCAAAACGACACGGTTTCCGGCGCCACGAACGCCTGCGCGACCTCGCGACGATCAAGGGCTGTCGCGAGCAGGTAGGTCGACGCTGGCAGCGGTTCGAGGCCGGGCGCTACAATCTTTGCGTCGTGAAATTCCCAAAAGCCGTCATGCAATTCGCCGGACTGGGCATCGACCCGTTCTACGAAGTTGCCCTTGTCGTCGAAATTGAAGATTTCGACGCGGTTTACCCGCGTGCCCTCGGCATCCTTGCCGCCTGCATGAATGATCGCCTGACCGTCAACGCTCTTCTGCCGAATCCACAGGTCGCCCCATGGATTGGACCGTCCTCCGAATATGTCATTTTCGACTCCGTCGGCGCGCTGTTTCATCCATGCTGACGCCGGATTATAGGCGACGACCGACAGAACGCCCAGCGCCGCGATGACGAACAGGGGCGGCGTCAGAATTTGCCAAACGGATACGCCCGCCGCGCGCGCGACCACCAGCTCGAGCTTACGCGACAAGTTGAGAAACGCGATCATCGAGCCGAACAAGACTGCGAACGGAAGAGCTTGCTCGGCGACGGTTGGGGTTCGCAGGAAGGAAAGCGCGGCCATAAGGAGTCCGGTCGCCTTCGGCGCGTCGCCGGAACGACGCAGCATTTCGACAAGGTCGACAACATAGATGAGGGCAAAAACACCGGCAAACACCGCGATCACGGTGCGCGCAAAGCGGCCGGCCAGATAAAGCGAAAGCGTTCGCCCCATCACGCCGGCCTTGCCTGAAGGCGCGGGACCAGCATCGAAAAAAGCTCTCGCCGGAAGATCACCGCCAGCGCGCCGAGGCCAGCGGCGACCGGGACGCCCCAAACGAAATATGCAGCCGCGGGAACGCCGACCGTCAATGTGGTCGCGGCGATGCCAAGCATGCGGACCCCGATGAAAGCAAGAATCGCTCCGGCAATCGCTAGTCCACGTCCCTGTCGCGTCGTACGCGCCTCGCCGAGGGCCGCGAAGGCGATTAGCCCGGCGACGAGAGCGTAAAGGGGACTGGCCAACCGATCGAGCAACTCGCTGCGGATATGTCCGGCGAGGACCGGGTCGGCTCGATCCTTGTCGTCCGGCGCCCACAGCTGACCCGTTGTCCGCTCCCGAGGCCGCTTGATCGAACTCACGGCCTGCATGAACTGGGACAGGTCGATGGTGTAATCGTCGAACGTCACCATCGCCGAACCGCCGGCGGATTGCGGTCGCAGCAACACGCCCTTGGAGAGCTGAAGATAGCTTTCACCGTCATTTTCGACCGTTTTCCCGTCCTCGGCTATATAGGTCGAAACGTGCGCCGGATCGCGGCGGTCCTGCATGAACACGCCGCGCAGCGCTCCGTCGGGCGTGCGCTCCCGGTAGTGGAAGACGAAGCCCAGCTCGAGGTTGGAGAAGGCGCCGGGTCGGGCGAAATTCGAGATAAAATCGGCGCGAATGAAAGTGGTCAGGTTCTCGATGGCCCCGAAAGTCCAAGGCAAAACCTGAATATAGATCGTCGCCACGATCGCGAATACCACTGCCGAAAGCAGCGCCAGCGGACGCAAGAGCCGCCCCGGCGATACGCCTGCAGCAGACATGACGACAAGTTCGCTGTCGCCGTTGAGCTTGTTCAGCGTGTAAAGGACGCCCGCAAACAGCGCAACGGGCGCAATGATCCCGACGAGCGACGGCAAGGCGAGACCCGTCATCATGAAAAAGATTAGGATCGTCTGCCCCTTGCTGGTCAGGAGATCGATCTGACGGAGGGCTTGCGTGATCCAGATGACTGCGGTCAACACGACGAGGCCAGTCAGAAAGGCCATCGTCGCCGTCCGCAACACGTAACGTTCAATTCGAGTCATCGGCGCCGCCGCGCACGGCGCGGACTTCGTTCGCCGCAAGAACGCGCGTCGGCCAGCGCCTTTTCAGGACATTTCCCGTTCGCAAGGCAAGTGCTCTCCCGGCCGAATGACGCCTCTCTATCAGAGATTTGTGCCGCGCAAACGCGGCGACTTATTGACGGGCGCTGCAAACCCCCCGATATGACGACCTTTGTCGCTCCACCGGAAGGCGTCGGGCGATTGGGGCGTCTATCCAGACTTGGGGAACCATCCGGACATGAGCGGAGCCGTCAAGATCGCTTTTGGTTCTCTGTCCGCGCCCAAGGGGAGCGCGCTTGTCGTATTCGTCGGGGCCGACATGAAACCTGCCCCGGCGGTGACGACGCAATTCGGGGATCTTGAGCCGCTGATTCGCGCCGCCGCCAAGGCGTCCAACTTTCGCGGCGCGCAACGAACCGCGCTGGACATTCTTGCGCCGGCGGGTCTTGACGCCTCCAGGCTTGTCGTTGTCGGGGTCGCACCTGGCAAGGACAACGCGGCGCTCGATCTCGTCATGCTCGGAGGATTCGTTTTCGGCAAAGTGACCGGCGCGCACAAGGTCGAGGTCGCGTTCGAGGCGCCCGCCGGGACTTGGGACGGCGCGGCGGCGGCGGATTTCGCGCTGGGTCTGCGGCTTCGCGCCTATCGGTTCGACAAGTACAAGACCCGCAAGAAAGAGCCCGAGGACGAGAACGGCCAGGCGCCCGAGTTCGTCATCGGCTCGGGTCATGCGGCCGCGGCGCGCGCGGCCTCGCACGAACGGTTTGCGGTCGCGGAGGGCGTCGAACTTGCGCGCAATCTCGTCAATGAGCCGCCGAACGTCCTCTTTCCTGCTGAGTTCGCCGATCGCGCCAAAGCGTTGGACAAGCTCGGAGTCGAGGTGAACGTTCTCGATCAGAAGGCGATGGGAAAGCTCGGCATGAACGCCCTGCTCGGAGTTGGCCGGGGCTCCTCACGCGACAGCCGCCTAGTCACCATGCTCTGGAATGGAGCCCGCTCGAAGCGGGCGAAGCCGATCGTCATCGTCGGCAAGGGCGTCTGTTTCGATTCAGGTGGCATCTCCATCAAACCATCCTCGGGCATGGAGGACATGAAAGGCGATATGGGTGGGGCGGCATGCGCGGTGGGTCTTCTTCACGCGCTCGCCACGCGAAAAGCGAAGGCGCATGTCGTTGGCGTGATCGGCCTCGTCGAGAATATGCCCGACGGCGACGCTATCCGGCCGGGCGATATTTTGACGTCTATGTCCGGACAGACGATCGAAATCGTGAATACCGACGCAGAGGGGCGTCTCGTGCTCGCCGACGCGCTGTGGTACGCGCAGGAGACGTTTTCCCCCCGCGCCGTCATCGATCTCGCAACCCTTACCGGCGCCATCATCGTGGCGCTCGGCCAGGAACTCGCCGGCCTTTTCTCCAACAACGACGAACTGGCGCAGCGGCTGATCGCCGCAGGCGATGCGACGGGGGAGAAAGTCTGGCGCATGCCGCTGGGAAAATCCTACGACAAGCTGATCGATTCGAAGTTCGCCGACATGAAGAACACGGGCGGGCGCCACGGCGGTTCGATCACCGCCGCACAGTTCCTGCAACGCTTTATTAGGGATACGCCCTGGGCGCACCTAGACGTTGCAGGAACGGCCATGGGATCGCCATCGTCGGACATCAATCCATCCTGGGGCTCGGGATGGGGCGTGCGGCTGCTGAACCGTCTCATTGCCGACTCCTACGAAGACTAAGATCGATCGAGCGACGGGGCTGGGAGAGCAGGATGCGGCTAGGATCCACGGTCTTGGCGCTTGCGCTAGCAGGAGCAAGCGGGGAGCCGGCGTGGGCGATTGCCAGCTGCGACGCCTTTTCGGCCGCTCTTCGAGCCGACGCCAGCGACATGGGGGTCGAGTTCTCGCATGCGATCGTGGTCTCGCGCACCCGCTCAGACGCCAATGTGTTCGATGTCACGACCAGGGTCGACGTCGATGCGACGCTCAGTTGCCGCGGCGACGAACTGCTGCGGTTCGAGGCGCGGATCAGCGAGCCGGCCGATGCGCGGACAACGACGAATTTCGAGCGCTTCGAAGCGGCCGCCCTGCGTGCGGCCTTGGGCTGGGATCCGGCCAAGAGCCGCGGCGTGCTTCATGACATGAGCGCCGACGCGCGCGAATTTCTCAACGCGTCGCGCCAGCGCGGCGACGTCTATCTTGCCGGCAAGACCGAACAGCACTTTCCTGGAGGGGTAAGCCTGGGAGTGATGGCGACCGAATCAGACCGCACTTTCGTCATCGTCGGTCCGGCCGCCGAATAAGACGATCCGCGGCGGCATCGCTTCAAACGAAGGCGCTCCGCGCCTTTCAGGGTTGAAAAACGTCATGTCACTGTCCCAATGAAGGAGAGGGCGGCTCGACCTCTTGCCCCAGAAAGTTGCGTATGACCGAATTTCGTTTCCATCATCTCGAACGCTTTCGGATCGACCAGGCGCTGCCCCACTTGCTGGAGCGCGCTTACGAGACCGGGCGACGTATCATCGTGCGCGCGCCCTCCGACGAAATGGTCGCCGCGCTCAACGATCGCCTGTGGACCTACGACGACGCGAGCTTTCTCCCCCACGGCGCAGCGGGCGACGGCGAATCGGCGTCGCAACCGATCTTCCTGACGGCGCGGGCGGAAAATCCAAACAAGGCGAATATGCTGGTGCTGCTCACCGGCGCAGAGGCGAGCCACGAGGACGACGCGTTCGAAGTGATTGTCTTTCTGTTTGACGGGCGCGACGCGGAAGCGGTCGCCGAGGCGCGCCGCCGGTGGAAGGCGCTCAAAGACGAAGGGCGGACGCTTAACTATTGGCGCGAAGGCGAGGACGGCTGGGAGGGGGCGCGCTGAGGGACATCGTCGTCGTTGGCGGCCTTTGTTGTCACTGCCACACTTTCGCGTCATTTTGGGGTGGGATGGTTGCGAAGTCCCGGCCGTGGCTTCGAGTCGAGGCGAAGTGAAAATCGTTCCTCCGTGCGCAGTGTTCTGACTATCGTCGCGGTCGCGCTGGTCGCGATCCTCTCAACGGCGCTCGTTGCGCCCCTCTTCATCGACTGGTCCGCCCATCGCGCGGAGATCGAGTCGCGGCTCAGCGCCATGACAGGCGCTGACATTGTCCTGACTGGGCCGATCACGGTCCGGCTGTTGCCGACCTCTTATCTGGAGGCCGGAGGGGGGTCGATTTCGGGACGAGGCGAAGGCGCGCCCCGGTTGTCCTTCGACTCGGCGCGGTTGGAGCTCGCGCTGGTCAAGCTTGCGAGCGGGAAGATCCGCTTCTCGGACATTGAGCTCGACAAGCCGATTATGACGATGTCGCGCGGCAAAGACGGCGCGCTACGCCTTCCAACCCTCCCCTCGGCGCAGGCCGAGACCGCCGGCTTCGACCGCCTTCTCGTGAAAGACGGACGGATCAGGATCGTTGCCAGCGCCGCCGGCGTCGCGCGGGAGATCGACGACGTTCAGCTCAGTGCGTATGCATCGTCGCTCGCCGGCCCCTTTCACGTTTCCGGCCGGTTCTCGGGCCCCGCAGGGGCGCCGGTTGTCGTTCGCCTCGCATCGGAAAAGGCCGGCCCGGCAGGAACGCCAGTCCGGGCATCGGTTGACGCCGGCCCGAGTTGGCCCGCGCTCGAGTTTGACGGCGCGCTGGCCGATCCAGGACCCGGGGCAAAGGGTCCAAGCCTTTCTGGCTCCGGGACGTTGGTTGGCGCCGTCCCCGGCGCCGACGGGCCGATGACCTGGCGGGCAGCCGGGCAGATGACGGTCGATCTCGATCGCGCGGCGATCGAGAAGGCCCAGTTCCGTTTTGGACCCGAGGAGCGGGCGGTGAGCGCCGACGGCGCCGCGACGCTGACCTACGCTTCGCCCGCTCGACTCGCGATCGAGGCGAAAGCGAAACAGGCCAATCTCGATGCGCTTCTGCGCCGTAAGGGGGAGGACGGCGTCGCGCCGGCGCGCGTTTTGGCGACGCTCTCCGACGCGCTCGCGCCAGTTCTTGCCCGGACAGGTCTCGTGACGGTCGAGGCCAAGCTCCTCGCGGACACCGTCATTCTGGGCGCCGACACGGTGTCGGATGTGAGGGCGAGCGTGCGGTCCACGCCTGGGGCGCCGCTGCACGCCCGCTTCGATCTCGGCCTCCCGGGCCAGAGCAGGCTGAGCGGAGAAGGCGATCTCGAGACTGGCGCGGCAGCAAAGTTCGACGGGACGATCGACTTCAGCAGCAAGGACTTCGCCCTTCTTCGTCAGTGGGCGAGGCCCGAAGTCTCCGGATTCGCAGCCAATCTCGCGGCGCTCGGGGACGCGTTGGCTGACCGCAGCGCGTTGCTCTCGGGCCATGTCGAGGCGTCGGCGGTCGGCTTTTCGGGACGAAACGTCAAGATCACGCTCGACCGATCAACGCTCGAGGGTTCGCTCGCTTTCACGAGCCCGATCGGCGCGGATTCGGGCCGCCTCACTATGGATCTCTCGAGCGACCTGCTTAATGTAGACGCGCTTCCGAATGTCGACGCCGCTAGGGCGTTGATCGGCGGTCTCGATCTATCTCTTTCCCTGCGGGCCAGGACGTTGCACGTGGCCCGCCTCAACGACACGGAGATCGACAGCGGCTCGCTCTCGCTCAAAGTCACCAAGAGCGGACCGAATATCACGCTCGACCGCCTGAGCGTCGCGGACCTCGGCGGCGCAAACCTCGATGTTCAGGGCGCGATCGGGCAGGACGGGATCGCGGCGACGGGACACTTGCGCGCCGACCGGCTGCGCGACTTCGCTCTCCTCGTGGCGCGGCTCGCCCCCGGAGAATGGAGTCGGGCGCTGACTGAGCGCGCCGCTCTTTTGTCGCCAACCGCACTCGCCTTCGAGGCGCATGGGGTTTCCGGCGCCGTCGGCGCCGCCGCCATCAGTTCGCTCAAGGCAAGCGGCTCAATCGGCCAGACCCAGGCGACGTTCAGCCTCGACCCGGGCACGAGGGACGATCGCCAGATTCTAACGGTCAGTCTCGACTCGCCCGATTCGGTCGCCCTACTGCGCCAGCTCGGGCTCAGCGGCGCAAGCGTCGCGAGCGGGCGGGGACACGTTGCGCTCCAGGCCTCCGGCGCGTGGGACGCCGGGTACGACCTGGACGGGACGGCCACGCTCGCGGGCGCTAATCTTGCGGGGCGCGGTCGCTTTTTGCCGACTGTCGAGGGCGATGAAGCGCGGCTGTTCGGCTCGATCAAACTGAACGCGGCGAATGTCGCGCCGCTCGTGGCCGCGCTCGGCCTCGCGCCGGCTGGAGGCATGATCGGCCCGGTCGACGCGGGCTCGGACTTGACCTTGCGCGGCGATCGATGGACCGCCTCTCGGCTCGCTGCGACGGTCGCAGGGGTTAAGGCGAGCGGAAATCTCGTCTATCAGCCGGTCGCCGGCCCCGAAGCTCCCAGGGCCGCCAATCCAGCGGTCGCCCAGGGCGAGGAGGCGCTCGACGGCGCGGCCGCGATGGCGCCGGCGCCCTCGCCGGCCGAGGTTACGGGCGAACTCACGCTCGATCGTCTGCCGTTCGCGCACCTTTTCGCCCTGGTTCTTGGGCCGCCTCAAGCGGCGAAAGCCGGAGCGCGCTGGTCAGACGCAAAGTTCGCTACAGCGCCAGTGAATCTTCCCCCGCTCGCCGTACGCCTTCACGTGGGAACGCTCGACCTTGCGGACGGGCTGCCGTCGCAGGGCCTCTCGACAATGTTGCGGCTCGACAAGGACAGGCTCGATCTCGACGACATTGCAATGAAGGTCGCCCAAGGCGCAGCGTCCGGCCGCCTGACGCTCCGGCGCGACAAGGAGACTGCGACGCTGATAGGGGCGCTCAGCGCCGATCGGCTCGCGATCGTCCGGCCGGGATTTTCGGGCAGGCTCGGCGGGACGCTCGAGTTCGCGTCGACCGGACGAAGCGCCGAAGCTCTCATCGACGGCCTTGCGGGAAGCGGGACGGCGCAACTTGCGGGGGCAGCTCTTGCGAGAAGCGACCCCGCAGCGCTCGAGCGGGTCGTCGCCAAGGCGCAGGCGCCTGACGCGCCGCTGGACGAGACGAACATCGCCTATGCTTTCGGAGTCGAGCTCAACAAGGCGCCATTGCAGATTCCGGACGGAACGGCGCCAGTCGCGCTGATCTCGGGGACATTGAAGTTCGGTCCTCTCATCGTCGCGCGACCGCGCGGGGGGGCGGTCCTCGACGCCAGCCTCGACCTGCGCCGACTGTCGCTCGAGACCCGGCTTGCGCTCGCCTCGACATCGGCCGATCTCAAATTCTGGTCCGGACCGCCGCCCAGCGCGACCGTCACGGCCGACGACGCGCTGGACACGCAAAAGCGGCGGCTCGACGTCAGCGCGCTTTCCGCCGGGCTCGCTACACAGGCGATCGCGCGCGAAAGCGAACGCATCGCCGCCCTCGAGGCCGACATCCGCGAACGCGCCTTCTTCAACCGGCGCCTGAAGGGTGAGCGGTTCATGGATCGACGCGCAGCGGAAATCGAGGAGTGGCGTGTCGAGCAGGCGCGGCTGAAAGGGCTCGCTGAGCATTTGGCGGACGAGAGGGAGGCGGAGAAGGCAGCGGCGGAGAAGGCGGC
>Ga0209040_10001904_pt1 | contig 16485 bp, 14 predicted proteins | sample BogFormECP12_OM3_FD_188240 | JGI IMG/M metagenome (GOLD analysis project Ga0209040, IMG submission 188240) | Bog forest soil microbial communities from Calvert Island, British Columbia, Canada - ECP12_OM3 (SPAdes) (version 2) | ecosystem: Environmental > Aquatic > Freshwater > Wetlands > Bog ...
TCTCTACGGTCGCCCATGTCCCGCTCCTTTATTTCAAGTTCTGCCCCCTATGCTGCCTCGCCATCGTCGCTTCGTCGCCGTCCTGAGCTTCCTTCTGCTCGCCACGCCGCTGGTTTGGGGGATGGTGCGGCCTGACAGCCCCGAGCTGATTTACAAAGAGGGCCGCAGACTGGCGCCGATGCCGATCGTGCCTGAGACTGTTGCTGGTTTACTTTCGCTGCCGGGCGAGACCGACGCTTACCTGAAGGACCATTTCGGCCTGCGACACAGCATGTTCAAGCTGCATAGGGATCTGACCCATCCGATATTTCTCAAGGTTAACACGGCGGCTCTTATTGGACGGGACGGCCGCCTGTTCTATCAAGGCAACGAAATGGTGCGCCAAAGCGCTGGCCTTGTATTGCGGGACCAACGGGTTGGCGAGGCGGTCGACATGCTTGCGTCGATGCGCGATGCGTTGGCGCAACGCGGCATCGGCTTTCTCGTAACAGTGCCGCCGAACTCTTCAACGATCTATCAGGATGACTTGCCGCAGTGGGCGCAGAACCATGGCAAGATGACCGAGTATGATCTTTTCTCGGGGAACTCGCGGCGCGCGGGGTCAAGACGGTGGACCTGCGGCCGACATTGAATGCGGTTAAGGCGCAGGGACGGGTCTATTTGATGAATGACGCGCATTGGACCGCGCGCGGGGCCGTGGCGGGTTTCAACGCGGTTGTGGAAGCTGACGCGCACCCGGAATGGCGCATCGATCCGGCGTCCGCGATTGGGGCTCTCGAGGAGCGTAAGGGCGGTGACATCGCGCGTGTCCTTGGCATTCAGGACGTCGTGACCGAAATGACCGAGAGTTTCGTTCTGCCTGCGCAGGGCGATGACGCCACGCTGCCCGAAGGCGTGATGCGCGATCATGTCATCACGTCCGGCAAGCCCGGTCCGACGATCATGGTGATCGGCGACTCGTTCACCGCAAGTTATTTTCCAACGATGCTCTCGCTGCATATTGGCCACGCGATCTGGGTGCATCATCATCAATGCGGTTTCGATTGGAAGCTGATCGCCAAGTTCCATCCGGACGAAGTCTGGTGGGCGCCGACCGAGCGTTTTCTGGTCTGCGATCCCGGCGTCCACCCGGTCGATTTCGCGGGGTGAGCCGGGCCGGACGGTCCGACCTGCACGCCTGTCGACGCGCCCACTTCATTACGCCCGACGTTCGGCGATGGGAGCGCGATTTGGCCCTCTCGGCACGCCGTCCGCGAATGGCCGCTGTTTGCGCGGGCCAGACGGCCGGAGTCGACGTAGACCGGTCATTCCCGATCGCGAGGGTGGACGTCGCAGTCGGGGGAAGGCGACATTCGCGAATCGCAGTCGGCGCAGCGAGGATCGGCTTCAACTTGCCCACGCAAGCGTCGATTTACCCCTCCGGCAGCCCCGCCTTGCGCAGGCCTTCATAGAGGCGGTCGTAATGGCTGCGCAAATTGGGGGTATCGGCTTGCGGCGCATTTCGCTGGAACCGGTCGCGCGAGGGAGCCGAGATAGGTCAGCACGACCCGGACGCCCGGCTAGGTCGAGTCGGCGCAGTTTACGTAAGAACCGCCGCCGTAATTCTTCGGACTTAGGGGATCGCGAGTGACCCAAGGAGTTTCCGCATAGCTCGGGCCGTCGCCGTAGCCATCCTGAGTGTAATAGTTGTTGGTTCCCGGCTGCGGATTGGGATTCTCGATTTCGCTGACCGAATTGGGACTCCCGGCGGCCGGTGCGTCAGGATTGGCGGGATTGACGCCGTAGTTGGGCGGGGTCGCGGGGTTGCCTTCGCCGTCGCTGAACCAAATCGGAGCGCCCGCGCCCATCATGATGTGATTGGCGCCCGTGCCGCCCATCAGCGGCTGATGATAATTGTCGCTCATCGTGTAGGCGTCGGCCAGATGTTTCAGATACGGCGCGTCGCCATCATGGACGTTGTAGAAGCCCATCGAGGTTGAGCCCTCGCCGGTGGTTTCGTCGGTGAAGTTCGCCGGTTGCGCCTTGCCGTTGGAGCCCGCGCCGACCGAGGTCTCAACCCATGGGAAGAGATCGGCGGCACAACCGGAAGCGTTTTGAGCGGTGGCCGCGGCGGCGTTGCAGTCGAGTTCCTGATACATTTGAAAAAAACGGTGCACGGGGCTCGCGTCATAAGCGTCGTAGGGATGTTTCGACGACGTGATCTGAAAGGGGCCAGGCCGAAGATGGCTGGCGTCCCTCCCATCGTACGAGATGCGCCGATCAGGTGTCTTTGCGGTCTGACCCGTGCCGCCGGTCAGAAGATACTTGAGATACTCGTCGGGCAGTCCGTTCTCGAGTTTGGCGGCCGCCGCTTCGTTTGCCGGCGTGTCGCATGACATCCCGGTCGCGATTCCAAGGTCTTCGCAAGCATAAGGCGTAGTCGGACCGCCGACCAGAGCGGGCGGCAGCGTCGCATACGGCGCCTTAAGCGGCGCCAGCTGGTAAGTCGTCGTGTCGGAGCCTTGGTGTTGTAAGGCTTTGCCATAGTTGGGACCCGGCGAACCGTCCGGCTTGACGATCCCTTCCGACAACAGATTCAGGACGGTCTCGCCATTGTTGACCGGCTCATAGGTGGCAAAGACCTGGTCGAACGTCCGGTTTTCGCCGATGATGACGATCACGTGCTTTATCGGCGTCGTCGTCGCGGTGTCGTTGACGTCCGCAGACGACGGCGGGATCGAGGCGCCGACGAGGGCGACGGCGGCGGCCAGCGCTGGCAAATTTCGACGAAATGCCGAGGTTCTCAAATCGAGTGCCTTCATAGCGTCCTCCGTACTTGGCGCGCTAAGGGCGCCAGACAAATTTCTTGCGACAATTGCCCAGACGCACGGCCCTCGCCCTCTTGGGCCGGCGCACGTTCGCCACGATTTTTTCCGCGAGCTTACACGATGAACGCCTCCTTGACAGGGCAGGGGGCAGGAATTGAAGCTCTGCTCGGGCTCGAAGGCGAAGTCCGCAAAAGCCGCTGCCGTTTGCCCCAGCGCCAGGCCAAATGCTATTGACCGAGTTGCGTGCCGCCGGCGAAGCTCGGGCATAGTCAGAGTTCGGAACGCCGAGGATCAGGAACATCGCGCTGGCCACCGAAATCGCGCCAAGCGTCAGCGCGACGGTTGTCGGATTGGTCCCCGAGCCGGGCGCCATTGCGGAAATTGGACGCGGCCCCGGGGTCTGCAACTTGCCCATATGCTCTACTTCCGATACGCTTCTGACGTTGCACCGCACTCCGATCGCGGAATCCCAAATGCAATCTGCCAGGATTTGCATCGCCTTAGCCGCGATTCTCGTGTCTTGTAGTTTTTCAGGACAGGCGACTGCCCAGCCTAAGCAATCAGAAATCGATTCTGCCGATCGGCTCTTCCAGGACGGGAAGTTCGCTGAAGCTGGTGAACTCTACTCACGAATAGCCGCCCAAAATCCCAAGGACCTTTCGGCTTCCCTCCAGTTGGGGCGCATTGCGCTGCTTTCCAACCGGCTTGACGATGCGCAGAAATGGCTGGAAGAGGTCATCGACCTGGAGCCAGACGACTCGGATGCCAAGGTCATGCTGGCCGAGGCTTTCTATCGCCGCGACGACTTCCAACGAGCAGCGGCTTCGCTGAAAAGCGTTGACGTGAGCAGCAACAGGCTGATTGTTTCGCAATATCCGACACTGAACGTTGCGAAGTTGGAGAGCTTCAAGGGCCAGACGCCCTACGAAGTGCAGGGCGACGGGCAAACTACGCGTCTGAAGTTCTCAAGGACCGATCCGCTGCCACTGGTCAACGTGCGCGTGAACGGCGGCGGCGAGGTCACCTTCTTCATCGATACCGGGGGTTCGGAGGTCGCGCTCGACACCGAGTTCGCCAAGGAGCTTGGCCTTCCGCATTTCGGGGAAGTGCAGGGCACTTTTTCTGGCGGCGAGCACGCTCAGGTTCAGCAGTCGCGCATTGGATCACTTACCGTCGGCGACTGGACCATCAACAACCTGCCTATTGCAACGCTTGCCTTGCGCCAACTCTCCGAAGGACTTGGGGTGAAGCGCATCGACGGATGCATTGGGACCAATCTGCTGTACCATGTTCCTTGCGACGCTCGATTTCCCACACGGGGAGCTTGTACTGCGACGGAAAACCGCGAAGAGCCTGGGCCAGTTTGTGGCGGCGTCATCTGACAAGAGGGTCGCGGTTCCTTTCTGGATTGCGAGCGACCACTTCATGGTTGGCTGGGGCCGCGTGGAGACGATCCCGCCTGCGCTCCTCTTCGTTGACACAGGACTAGCCGGCGCGGGAGTTAAGCTGGCCGAGCCGGTGATCAAGCAGGCAGGGATTAAATTGGAGGAAGACAAAGCTTACGAAGGAGCTGGGGGAGGTGGGAAATTGAAAATCGTGCCGTACACCCTGCGTCGACTTTCCTTCGGAGACCTACATGAAGAGAACGTCGCGGGTCTCTATGATGGGCCATTCCCGTGGGAAAACACATTTGGCTTCCGCCTCGCCGGCATGGTCGGTCACGATTTCTTCAAACCCTACACGGTGACCTTTGACTTTGAGACCATGCAGATCTTTCTTCAGTAGAAGAACTGATCCAAGAACGGCGCGTCCTCCTCATGAATCCCCTCATTTTTCAACGGCCCGAATTTGGGGCGGTTTTCTCCCTTCGGTCAGGGAACAATCGAGCGAAAAGGACGAATTGGCGTCCCGCGGCCTTGCTGACGACGATGGCATTTCAGCATTCGCATGCCGCGGGACTCGCATAGCGTGCATCAATCAGCAGAAACGCCAACCTTCGGTTGCAATTTACGGGCGACTCAAAATGAGGGGATGCCTGAGCGCGTCCTCTTGTTTTGGAAGTAAACGCAGCCCATAGGCTACAGTCCAGGAGGTCACTTTCTTCAGAAACATTCGGAGCGAGATTTGCAGCCTTGGCTACCGCAACTGACTCTACGTGACGCCTTTACTTAGCCGGTGTAACTTCATGCCTTTCTGCGCTCGCGCTTTCTTTCTTCTTGTTCCTCTCCTCACCGCACTGGACCCGGCGGCCGCCCATGCTGCGGAAAGCAGCGATTTCGCCGGCCTCGTCGACATCGGTGGCGATCGCAAGATCTATCTTGAGTGCCGCGGAGCGGGCTCACCGACAGTCGTGCTGATCTCCGGCAAGGGGAACGGCGCCGCCGACTGGAGCGAGGTCCTCGATCCCGCCGATCCGGCCCGCCAAGTCCCCTTCGACTCAGTGGGGGCGGGCGGAGGTCGCCTTTTCGAAAGCGAATCTGCGGTTTTTCCGGCAGTTTCCCGTTTTACCCGGGTTTGCGCATACGACAGGCCTGGGACGAGGATTGAGGGCGCCAACACTTCAACGCCAGTGGCGCAGCCGCATCGAGTCGACCAAGATGTCGACGACCTGCGGAAGCTGCTCGCAGTCGCCCGCGAGCCTGGACCGTACGTTCTCGTTCCCCATTCCTATGGCGGCCTTATCGCCTTGCTCTATGCGAGGCTCTACCCTGACGAAGTCGCTGGTCTCGTCATGGTCGACGCCGCCAGCGAGGGCATCAAGCGAGTAGCCAACGCCGAAAATCTAGCTGGATTTGACGCGAGCAATAAGATCTCCACTCCCACAGCTCCTGAAGCGGTCGAACTCCTCGACGCCATCGAGAAGATCAACGCTGCGCCTGCAATGCCGGATCGTCCGGCCGTTGTGCTAAGCGCCGACAAGCCCTCGCAACCGGCTGCCCTTGACGCCAAAGGCGAGACGGCGGGCGGCCCAACGATTACATTTGCGGATTGGCTCGCGGCTCAGGATTTGCTGGCCGCATCCCTCAACGCCAAGCACGTCACCAAGACGCGCAGCGGGCACAATATCTATCTGTATGATCCGGAGCTGGTCGTCGACGCTATTCGCAAAGTGGTCAACGAAGTCCGCCGGGTGCAGGATTCCGCGCCGACGGCGGGCGACGCTTCGACATTGTCGATCGACCAAGATTCGCGTGCAGCTCTCGAGAAATCTCTCGACAAATCCTTTGCCGAGTCAGGTTTGCCAGGAGTGACAATAGGCCTCTGGATTCCCGGCAAGGGCAGCTGGATCGCATCCCGCGGTGTCGCTGACCTCAAGACCAGCCGTCCAATGACAGCCGACCTCCAGGCGCCCATAGGCAGCATCACAAAGACCTTCACCGCGACCATCGCGCTGCAGCTGGTCGGCGACGACAAGCTACGCCTGGACGACACAATCGACCGGTGGCGCCCGCAGGTCCCCGATGCTTCCGCCATTACCGTCAAGATGCTGCTGAACCATTCGAGCGGCCTCGCGGACATCAGCCAGTTGCAATTGGACTTGCACTGCGCCGACCCAAACAAATCTGTCAGCCCCGATGAGCTTATAGCGAAGGACGCAGCATTGCCGCGGGCGGCGTTCCCACCTGGAAAGGGGTATCTCTATTCGAGCTTGAACACGATCGTTCTCGGCCGGATCTTGGAGCAGATTACAGGGGAGAAGTTCGAGACGCTCATGATGGAACGCCTGCTCGAGCCGCTGGCGCTCCGCCGGACGAAGCTCGACACGGACGGAAAGCTCGACCCGCCCTTCAGCCATGGCTATACCGATTTCTGCCCGAACCTGCCGGCGCGCACTGATACCTCGGAGTGGCCGCAATTCTCCTTCGCGGCCGGCGCGCTCGCATCGACCCTCTCTGATTTGCATATGTGGGGCGTTGCGCTTGGTGAAGGGTTCGGCCTCACGGCGGCGCTTCGCCGGACGCGTATCGACGACGAACTCGGCATTGCCGTCCAGCGTGACTTGCCCAGCCATCGAGTGATTTCGCTCGGGCACGCGGGCTCTGAACCGGGTTACTCGGCCAACGTCCAATACTATCCTTGCACGGGCACAGTCTGGGCGCTCATGGCTAACGGCGATGGCGGCACCGGAGAGGCGTTTATCGGCGTGCTCAAGGCGCTTCAACCCATTGTCGAATCTCTGGCGACTCCTGCACAGAAGTGCACGGCAGAGAAATAAGATACCGCTGCTCACTGAGAGAATCTGACTCGAACCCAAGCGTGTTGCAACATACATGGTCGCAAGAGACGAAGTCTGTCATCTATGCTTGAAGGCCGCGCCTCACTGCAAGAGCCGTCGGCTCCCGATACGGACAGCCCCAACGACTTCGCGGATTGAGTCGATCACGAGTTGGGGCTGCTCCTTTTGTATCTCATGGCCGCTCTTTGGGTTGGTGACGTGTTTCGCGTTTGGGACGAGCTCGGCCAACCGGTCTTGCGCTTCTTTTTGCGCCGCATCGGTGACGTAGCCGAAGTCCGGCGGCACGCCAGCCGGGAGCACGCCCGCCGCGATCATTGACGGCACCTGTGGTCCCCAGGCCCGGTCGGCAGACAGGACGAGACAAGGGGCAGCGGACGCAGCGGCTGGGCGGCGCGGACCTGCTCGAAACTACGGTCCGGGTCGATCCTTTCAAGAGCCGGGTACAGGGCCAAGCTTTCACGGATTTCGCCCTCCATGAGCTTGCGTTGTATCGTCCACTGCTCAGGCGTCTCGGCATCGCGGAGCCCTTCGGAGAGGGCGTCGACGAGCACAAGACCGGACACGTCATCTGGGTAGGTGCTCGCATAAAGCCTGACGACCAGACCTCCATAGGAATGTCCGGCCAGCACGTAAGGCCCCGCTTCGCCAGCCGCGCTCAACAGGGCATGCAAATCGGCGACCGCATCCCCCGCCGTGGTCGGCTGCGGCACTGGGTCGCTGCGGCTCGGCTTCTCCTCGACCGGGGTTCCGGGGCGGTCGTACGCGCACGCCCGAGTGATCTTGGCCACCTCGCCGAAGACAGCCAGCTCCGATTGTTTGGTGGAGATCTTCCAATCCTCGGCCGAACCCTTCAGGCCAGACACGAACACGACAGTCGGTGAACCTGTGCCCCGGCATTCCAAGTACATCTTTCGGTCGCCGCCGATTTTGACCAGGCCAGCGAAGTCGCTCCCCGCCGCGATGGCGGAATGGACGACCGTCGCTTGAACTGCGACGAGAACAGTCAAGGCAGAATACAAGGCGATCGCCTGGCTTTTAAGCCTAGTCATATCCACTCGGGACCATCGCAATTACCTCAGAATTCAACATTTCCATGCACTGGTCTTTCAGTGCGAAAATCGGGAGATTTAAGACTTGAGCCGGATGTCGACGCGCCCCTCTATTCCGACTTTCACAGGAGCCGGTATAGGATCAGCCGCGGGTACGATGCAATGGTCACACACCCTTGCCGTTGATCATCTCGTGGTGGACCCCTTCGATCGGGAGATGGCGCAGCAATGGCCCGGCAATCGCAATACTGGTTGTGGCTGGCGTTTCTCCTGAAACTTGGCTTCTCCGCGGCAGCTCCGGCGAACGCAGAGGAGGCTTCCCTGATTGCCAGGAATGTCCCTGTCGGAGACCGCGAGCTCTATCTGGTGTGCGCCGGCTCGACCCGTCCAGGTGAGCCCAGCGTCATCTTGATATCCGGCTACCGTGATTCCTCCGATCCCTGGACGGAAAGCGATGCTTTGTCGCTGCTGCCCGAGGCGTCGGGCCCGCCAGTGCTGCAAGGTCTGGCGCGAGACCATCTTGTCTGCGCCTATGATCGCCCCGGGACCTTGCGATATGTAACGGGCCTCCCGCTTACCGCGCGTAGCACCCCGGTAGCGCAACCGCGGACGGTCCGGGAACTGGCGGCGGAGCTTCATGCTCTACTGATGGCGGCCCCAGTTCCGAGACCATACGTCCTTGTGAGCCACTCGCTCGGCGGCTTGATCGGCCTCGCCTTCGCGCTGACTTATCCGGCCGATGTGCGGGGCCTCGTTTTCGTCGATTCCTTCAGTCCGAACGTGCGGGATCGGTTGGGAGGTCTCTGGCCGCTCTACCGCGGCGTCCTCAATCCACCGGCGGACGAGCAGACGATTGTGTCGTTGCGGTCGGCTGCTTCCGAGAGGGTCGACATCGATGCAAGCTTCGATCAGGTGTTGTCCTCGCCGCTGCTCTCGCCGATGCCTGTAGCAGTCCTGACCAAGACTGAACCTTTCCGGATAGCGCCAAGCTCATTGCCGGCGGGCATTACATTATCAGACATCGATCGCGCGTACGAAAGCGCTCAAGATTACTTCGTCGCCCTCTCGCCGACCACGCCCCATGTGATGGCGACCGGCAGCGAGCATTATATTCAGTTGTCGCAACCCGATCTTGTCATCAAGGCGACGGAACTGGTGATCTCGAGAGTGCTGGACGAATCACGCCGATGAAGAATCTCCGCGCGCAGCGCGCTCCAGTAGCCGCTTCCGGCCCGCTTCGAGACGATCCCTTCAAGGCCTATCTCGAAGCCGTCGCAAGCAAACCTGTGCTTACGGCCGTCATCTCGGCTCGAGCTGGTTAGTGACTCCGATCGGCGCCGGGACCCGGTTGTGCCGAATTTCGGAGGACCGGACGCAGCTCGGGTCACGGCGAGACCGGGGGTACGCCGGGGTTTCGGCTGCAGTTAAAATAACGGCGGAAGACATGTGGACGGCCGGAATGCGCAAATAGTGGTCGTTCGCGATGGGCGCGGGCGCCTGAAATCCGGCGTGCTCTCACGCCCGTAAGGGTCGTTTAACGCCTGATCATTGCTTTGCTCTATCATGAAACGGCAATTCGGCGGATAGCCACCGGGATTCGCCGAGCGCATACTATCATCGAACACCGGATTGGACCCGGCAATAGAAAATGTCATGGGGATAGTATTCCCCGCAACTGGCTGTTTTAGCGAATAAGTCACGTAATCCACATGATGGCACGGACCGCCAGTAAGCTGATCGGGATTATCGAAAGGACATACCCCGGGCGGGTTAACGGGGAAATTAAACGCCCAGCCCCCAGCAACCGCCGTGGGAGCAGTTGGCATCCCTGGAGAATATCGGATCCGCCAATCGGAAGGATTAAGGCCGAATGTATTTTACGCTTCTAATCAGGCATCCTCCTTTCTTCTTCGATTCCGTGTATTTTATCTGCGACGGCAGACGAATTGCGTTCGCGGTCGCCCGGACCGCCGACCTGAGTTCCGCGACATGTTCCTTGAAAACCTTCCTCATGACCGAGAGCGGCCAATCCATAGGGCGAGGCAAGCCAAACAGCCAACTTCGCGCCCGCCATCGCGTCGATGACTGCTGGCGCGGCCCATTCCCAGTCGCGCCCGTCACTGGATGTTAATCGGCTAATTCTTAGGCATCCTTCTTTTGTAGAAATGCGATCAACTCGCGCTTGCCCAGATTCTCGCTCCCTACGTTCCGTACCATGCCACGCGCGACGAAGCGCATGTAGCACCTACTCGACCCTCCGGAAGATCGTCTCGCCGTGCTTCTCGCCCACCGATCCCGGACTGCGTCCGCGAGAGAGCACCGCGCGCCCGGTTGGTAAGCGCCTGCATTGCCGCCAGCGTGCCCACGTCCAGCCCGCGCACGGCTGCCACCTAGTAGCGATGTCCGCAAAGTCGTCGGGGCCTCGGCACGCGGCAGCACGTCCAGCGCGGGCCGCGTGAGGCTGCCGGCCGTCAGGGGGCTTTGGGCGCGTGTTGGCGGCTGCTACATAATACCGGACATGAGCAAGCACAAAGCAAGCGGCGGCCTCGAGCGTTGGGTGACCGGTCGGGAAATCCTCGCCCAGCCCGGCATCTGGCGCGACTGGGCTCCGGCGCTTGCCGGGATTTCCGCGCGGGAGCGGCACTGGCTCGCTGGGCGCGCGCACGAGGAGGTGTGGTTCTGCGGTGCCGGCACCTCTTCTTTCCTCGGCGAGACGCTGGCCGCCTTCCTCAACCGCGCGCCGGGCCTGGCGCGGTTCCGTGCGGTCGCCAGCACCGACCTCGTCGCCTGCCCAGGCGACTATCTGCGGCCGGGCGTGCGGCTGCTCGTCGTCTCCTTCGGGCGCAGCGGCAACAGTTCGGAGACGCTTGGCACGCTCGATCTGCTCGACGCGCACGCACCCGAGGCAGACCGGCTGCACATCACCTGCAACCAAGCCGGCGTGCTCGCCACGCGCGCCGCACCCGGGCCTGGCGAGACGCGGCGCGTCGTGCTTCCGCCGCCGACCAACGACCAGGGCTTCGCCATGACGTCCAGCTATTCGACCATGCTGCTCACCGCGCTCGCGCTGTTCGATCCGGCGCTGCCCGAGCCGGCGACGGAGATCTTGCCGCGCCTGGCCGCGGCGGCGGAGGGCGTCATCGCCGCCACCCTCGCGCACTTGGCCACGGACGGGGTGCCGGAGCGCGCGGTGTTCCTCGGCGCCGGCTCACTCAAGGGGGCCGCGCACGAGTGCGCGCTGAAGGTGCTGGAACTGACGGCCGGCCGGGTCGCGACGGCCTGGGACTCGCCACTCGGGTTCCGCCACGGACCGAAGGCGATCGTGAACGCGTTCACGGACGTGTATGTGCTGCTCGCGGCGGATCCGCAGGCGCGCCGCTACGACATGGACGCGGCGGTCGAGATCGCCGCGCAGTTCGGCTCGGCACGGCTGGTGCGGCTCGGCGCGGCGGAGACGGGGCCGGGGATCGTCGTGCCCACTGTCGGCAACGATGCCTGGAGCGCGGTGCTGCATGTGCTGGCGGCGCAGTTGCTCGCGGTCGCGTGGTCGGATCGGCTCGGGCTGCGCGTCGACAATCCGTTCGAGGGTGCGACGACGCTGACGCGCGTGGTCGCGGGCGTGCGTCTGTATCCGTTCGAGCGGCCGGCGCGGTTCGGGGCCATCGACCTCGGCGGCTCAAAGATCGAAGCCTGCCTGTTCGACGGACGGCTTGAACCGCTCGAGCGGCGGCGGGTGGCGACGCCGACCGGTTCCTACGAGGACCTCGTCGCAGCCGTTGTCGACGCGGCAACGTGGCTGCGCACGCGGGCCGGAGGCAATTTGCCGATCGGGATCGGCCTGCCCGGCCTCGTCGATCCGCAGAGCGGGGTCTCGGTGACGGCGAACGTCTCGGCCACCGGCCGGCCGCTCGGGGCGGACCTCGCCGCGCGCCTTGGCCGCGCGATCCAGATCGGCAACGACTGTAAGTGCTTCGCGCTGTCGGAGGCCAATGGCGGCGCTGGCGCGGGGTTCGCGACCGTGTTCGGGCTCACTCTCGGCACTGGCGTCGGTGGCGGCGTGTGCCGGCACGGACGGCTCGTGACAGGCCTGAACGGGCTGCCGGGCGAGGTCGGCCATATTGGCCTGCCGGCGCATCTCGTTGCCGCACGGAATCTGCCGGTGCTCGCCTGCGGCTGCGGGCGTGTCGGCTGCTACGAGACGCTGGTGTCGGGGCCGGGCATGAGCCGGCTGGCCCGGCATCTGGCCGGGGTCGAGGCGACGCCGGAGCGGATCGCCGGGGGGGCGGCGGCGGGTGAGGCGGACATGGCGGCCGCCTTCGCGCTCTGGCTCGATCTGCTCGCCGAACTCCTGGACACGGTGCAACTGACCGTCGATCCGGACTGCGTCGTGCTCGGCGGCGGCCTCTCGCGCATCGAGGGCCTGGCCGGGCGCGTCGCGGAGGCGTTCGCGCGCCACCGCATGCCGCACGTGCGGGCACCGGTGATCGCGGTCGCGAAATACGGCGACAGCAGCGGCGCGCGCGGGGCGGCGATGCTGGCGCGGCAGAACTGACGCCGCCGCCCTGGCCGCCTCAGCGCATCGGCAACGGCGTGTCGTCAATGACGCGTTGCAGCACGTTCCAGGTGATCCTGGAGACGTTATTTTGGTACGCGTTATGCGACGATGATCCGCACCATGCGATCAAGGAGGTGGCGAACAATGCGCCATCTGCCGGCGTCTCGCTGAATGCCAGGTCGGCGTGCACGCGGGCGTTGAGATCGCCGCCGAGATTGGGCGGCGCGACGCCGAATTCCTCAGTGACCAGCAGCATCATCGGCGAATGCCCGTCCGAGGACGCCGGCCGCAATATGTTCGGCGGGCCGCCGAGATCGGGCGACAGACAATCGAGTTCAATCCCGGCCGCCGCCCCGCCGATCAGGGCGAAATTGCGGACGATTTCGTCCGGCACGCCGGCGAAGATCCGGGCGGCGCGCCGAAGGCGGGAACCGCGACGTCGCGCAGCGTTATCGGGCGTGAAACCCTGGAGCGTGTCCCAGTCCTCCGCCGCCGACCCGATCCTTCCACAGAGCGCCGACGGGCTGAAGCGTGCGCCTCAGCTGCCCATGAACTGCCGCCGCGCGATCGTGTCCTCGAGCGACAGCCAGCGGCGCGCCGCGTCGTTGTCGCGCTGGCGGCCGGCATCGCGCGCGTCGGCGCGCAGGCGTTTGAGGCGCTCGGGGTCGAGGGCGAGTTTGGCGTCGAACTTGCTTGCGACCGAAATGAATCGGCGACGCCGCCGAGCCTCGGCGCGCCATGTCCTCGGCGACGAAGCGCTCCCAACTCAGCGTCGGCTCGTAACCGAAGCGCGAGAAGGCGACGTAGCTCATCTCGACGGTGTCGTGTGAAAGGGTGAGGGCTCGCCCCAAACCGTGAGGCCGTCCATGCCGACGCGGCCTCCTTGGCGACGATGTCAGCGAAAGTCTCGCCGGTGGAAGGCGTAATGCTCGGTGCGGCGGTCGCGGTTCCACTGGCAAGCGAACTGGCAGCGGAAGACGTTGGGCTGCGTCGGCCAGCGCTCGACGTCGGCGCGCTTGAGCTCCTTCTGGACGCGCGGGAGGTGCCGGCCTCTTGGCCCTCAAGCTTCCGACGAAAGCTTCGCGGTGCGACAAATGAATTTGACACGAAATATGCAATTGGCGAGCCTTCAGGAAACTTCGAGTGTGGGCTTTTCATGCCCGGCGGCGCAAAAATCGGCTGTATCGGCGACCTCCTGGTCGAGTTCGTTTGCGCGACCAGGAACGGCCGTCACAAGCGGCTGGGAACCTACACCGGACCGTTTCCTTCGGGCGCCGCGGGGATTTTCATCGATCAGGCGGCGCAGACGGGTGGGCAATGCATTTTCGTCGGCGCCATCGGCGACGACGCTTTTGGTCAGGTTGTGCTGGATCGTCTGATCGGGCACAGAGTCAACACGAGTCTCATCAAGGTCGTGAAAGGCGTTCCCACCGGCACGGCCTTCGTCAGCTATAATGACGACGGCAGCCGCGACTTTGTTTACAACATCGCCCTTTCGGCGGCTTCGCATTTCGACGCCGATGAGGCGACGCTCGCGGAGCTCGGCGGCTTCGGGCTCGACGTCATGCACGTATCGGGCTCCGCGCTCGGCGACGCCGTCATGGGCGCCAAGGTTCTGCGCGCTTGCAAGGCGTTGCACGCGAAGGGCGTCAAGATTTCGTTCGACCCCAACGTCCGCAAGGAACTGATCGGCAACCCTGCCTATTTCGAGCTCGTGCGCGAAATGATCGGGATTTGCTCCGTGTTTCTGCCGAGCGAAGACGACGCCGCGACGCTCTTCCACGGGCGCGACCTGCCCAGCTTCGCATCCGAATTCTTCTCCCGAGGTGCCTACTATGTCGTCCTCAAGAAGGGAGAGAGCGGGTGCCAGGGCGTGAGCCGCCATGGCGAGCAGGTCAGCCTCACAGCGCACAGCGTGAAAGTTCAGGATCCCACCGGTGCCGGCGACTGCTTTTGCGCGACCTTCGTCACGTTGATCGCTTCGGGAAAGTTCAGCTTTCGCCAAGCCATGGAGCGCGCCAACGCCGCCGGCGCGCTCGCGGTGACGAAAGTCGGCCCGATGGAAGGCAACAGCTCTCTGGCGACGCTCGAAGACTTTTTGGCGAAGCGCTCATGAACTCACGCGACGTTTGGCGATTAATCGTCGCCGAGAATCGCGCCGGCAAGCCGCGCGGCATAGCGTCCTGGTGCACTGCGCATCCGCAAACGCTAAGCGCGGTGCTCGCCGCCCACCGCGACGGCGACGACCCCATCCTTATCGAAGCCACCTGCAACCAGGTGAATCAGCACGGCGGCTACACTGGAACGACGCCCGCCGCCTTCCGCACCTTCATCAAACGCCTTGCCCGCGAGGAAGGCGTCGACTCAGCCCGGATCATCCTGGGCGGCGATCATCTCGGACCCAATCCCTGGAAAGGCCAACCCGTGATGGACGCCATGCGTGAGGCCCGCGACATGGTGCGGGCCTATGTCGAGGCCGGCTTTTCCAAGATTCATCTCGACGCCAGCATGCCATGCGCGGACGACCGCGCCTTGTCGGAACAGACGATCGCCGAACGCGCGGCGGCGCTCTGCGCCGTCGCGGAAGCGGCGAACGCCGGCGGGGACCTCGTCTATGCCATCGGGACGGAGGTTCCCATTCCGGGGGGCGAGACCCAGGCGCTCGACTCGCTGGCGGTGACTCGACCCGAGGCCGCCCGACGAACGTTCGATCTCCATCGCGCGGCCTTCGTAAAAGAAGGGATTGGCGATGCGATAGGCAAAGTCGTCGCGTTGGTGGTTCAGCCCGGGGTCGATATGGGCAATACGCAAGTGTTCGCCTACGACAAGGCGAAAGCGGCGGCGCTGAGCGCGGCGGTCTTGGGCATTCCGGGCGTCGTCTTCGAGGCCCATTCGACCGACTTTCAGACCGAGTCCGCGCTCGCCGACCTTGTCGCAACGCATTTCGCAATTCTGAAAGTCGGCCCTTCGCTGACCTTTGCTTTTCGCGAAGCCGTTGTCGCTATGGCGGCGATCGAGGATCGACTCGTCGCATCCCGGCCTTCCGAGGTGCTCGCCGTCTTGGAGCAGGCGATGAACGACAACCCCGTCCATTGGCGAGGCTATGTCGCCGCGGACGATAACGAGCGACTCGCCAGGCTTTTCGGGCTCAGCGACCGCATTCGCTATTACTGGCCCGACCCGCGCGTCGAGGCGGCGGTCAAGACGCTGACGCGGAATGTCGACGCTGCATCCGTCCCGCCAGGACTGGTCTCGCAGTTCGTCGGCGAGATGCTTCTGGACGGCGAGGGGGCGCCATTGTCGAAGCGAATCATCCGGGCGAAAGTCGGGGCGGTCGTCGCGAAATACCGCCGCGCAACCGGCTCGCTCGCGATGGCAAGCTCCCCTGATCGTAATTGAGCGACCCGCTTCGCCAAGGGCAACGCCATCGCCAGTTTGAAACAGCGCCCCGACGCCATCGCCGGGCCAGCCAATGCGCCGGACAGCGCAACCTTCAGATGCTCCGCGCGCGCCGAGCGTGAGCGTGTCGCCGGCCGACACGCTTGCGCCCGCGGCTGGGATGGTCATCGTTGTGCCGCCCGGCAGTTGGACGGCGACCCCTTGGTCGGAGACCGCCATCGCCTTCACATCGATGAAATTCATGGTGGGCGACCCGATGAAGCCGGCTACGAACCTGTTCCTGGGGTCGATGGTAGAATTCGAGCGGCGAGCCGACCTGCTCGACGCGCCCCTGGTTGAGCGGTCGGCCATGGTCATTGCCTCGACCTGGTCGTGCGTCACATAGATCATCGTCGCCTTGAGATCCCGATGCAGCTTGGCGAGTTCGACGCGCATCTG
>Ga0209040_10001905_pt1 | contig 16481 bp, 22 predicted proteins | sample BogFormECP12_OM3_FD_188240 | JGI IMG/M metagenome (GOLD analysis project Ga0209040, IMG submission 188240) | Bog forest soil microbial communities from Calvert Island, British Columbia, Canada - ECP12_OM3 (SPAdes) (version 2) | ecosystem: Environmental > Aquatic > Freshwater > Wetlands > Bog ...
GTGTCCCTCGTTTATCCCACTGGAATCATGGCATTGGTGGAGGTGGTGGACGGCTGGGACGTCCACAACGAATGGCGGCGGGCTCTGCCTCCGACCTGACCCGCGGGCTCCGAAACCAACCACGACCCCGCAGCACCGCGTCTACCGTTGCTTGGTGATCGTCGAGCATGCACTACTACCGGTTCGCGCCGGAATGAGCGATGAATTTCGGTCGGAACTGATTCATCCGATGAATCAGGAAGGCTGCGTTTAGGTGCTGAACGGACTACCCCGAAACTGGTTGGGAGAGCCTGGAATCCAGGCGAGCGCGAAATGGTCGGCCCTACAGCACGACGACGAAATATTCTGCTGCACAACGAGATAGGCAATATGCGGAGCGTGGATAACCGGGATTATCCAACCGACCTTCCGCTCTTCAGGCGGAGTTCGGGCCTACACCAATGTGTTTCAGCTGGTCAGACCAGACGCGCGACCGGCATTCGGACGTGTTGGATCAGTCGGTCTGGCTCGTTGGCCCCATATTGGCCCCATGAGATGACCCAAATCGGCCGCAACTGACAGGCTGGATGCAGTGCAATTTTCTTGCGTGTGGTCCGATGGGCACCACGCGCGCATCCCAATCTGGGAGCAGTTTCACGGCGCCGGCTCGAGCATCAGGCCCCACGGCGTGGTGACGTTGGTGAGCGGTTCGGGCGGCGGGTCGGTGAGCGCGATGAGGTCTCCCGCCAAGCTCGCGGTGCCGCGGCCCTCGAAGAGTGCGATGCAAGCGTTGCCGTCCAGGCGGGACGGGAAGCGGACGGCGCCGGCGCCTCGGTCAAAAAGGTCCGCGGCGATCGTCTGGGTGATGGCGCGGCGACTGGTGGTGATCTCGTGTAGATCGAGGTGCTGCAGGTCGTGCTCGAGCAGCAGTTCGACGTGGCGATGCTCGATCTCCTGGCGTGTGGGGACGTCGGTCAGGTCGATCAAGGGGCCATCGAGCTTGAGGACTGTGGGAACGAGGACGTGCTGTATGCGCCACTGCGCAGTGACCGGCTTCTCAGTGAAGTCTTGAGCGGCCTCGGGTCCGTAGCGCTCGACATGGCGGCGCAGCGCGCCGAGGTTCGGCCGGAAGTCGGCTAGCACCTCGCGGAGACACGTTTCGGCCGAGTCAGCGCAATAGAGCGTGCGGAAACGGCGGTGGACGTCGTCGAAACGGTGACTGAACTGGTACAGCTCTAGCGGAGTGAAGCCGAGCGGGTCAGCGTAATAGCCGACCCGCCACAGGGTTCGCCCTTGCTCGGGCGCCGCGATCACGACTGGAAGCTGGCGACCTGCCGTGCGGCCCGTACGACCATCGCGAACTCCGCGGTGTCGATCGCCGCACCGAGCACCTCGATCGGCGCGCGATCGTCCAAGCGCGTGTTGGTGCCAAACAGCCACGCCCGCGCCGTCTTGTCGTCGTAGGCGTCGACGAGCATCCTGACGACCTTGTAGCCCTCGCGTAACCGGCGCTCGGTCGCGCCGTGAGGTTCCGGGCCGCCATTGCGCGCGTAGCGACCGATTTGTTTGGCGTCAGCCAAGCCCGCCATCGCCGCCGCGACGCGTTGGCCGACAGCCTCTTGCAGATATGCGGCGATCTCGCGGATCGAAAGCGTCGCTGCCTCATCATCCAGCCGCTGCGCCGCAGAGACGGTCAAGACCGGCATATCGCACCTCCATATTGATCTACCCGAGACGCTACCACATAAGCGCCCGATAACACACCCATAAGCTACACTAGATAGCACACCAGGCGGCCCGACCTACGGTTCGCGGTTGGAGAGGTTGAAACAGCATGTTCGCAGCAAAATGCCGCCAACACGCCTCTCACTGGCCACGATTCGACCTCTAAGGTATGAGCTAATGGGGAACTGAACTGCGTGCCTCCGCTGGATGAGTCCTGGGGAGGGGGACGCTGTTTACCGAGCCGCCGGTCGGTGAGCGTCGTTGTGAGCTGAAGCGAGGGTCGACTTCTACGGCTAGATCACGCCCCGACCGGTTGGTGAGGGTTCTCGTAGCACTGATGGGATGTCGTGCCATGGAGCACTGATCCATTAGCTCGTCGCCGGGTGCCCTTGGGCTCGAACATGTTCGATCAACCAGAGAGGTTCTCACATGATCTTCGTCGGTGACGATTGGGCCGAGGACCACCACGACGTGCACCTGATGGACGACTCGGGGTTGCGGCTGGCCTCACGTCGATTACCCGAGGGACTTGCCGGGATCGGCGAGTTCCATCAACTCCTGGCCCGCCACGCCGACGATGATAACCAGGTCATGATCGGCATCGAAACCGACCGCGGCTTGTGGGTCACCGCTCTCGTCGGGGCCGGCTATCAGGTGTATGCGATCAACCCGATGGCGGCGGCTCGTTACCGCGACCGCCACCACGTCTCGGGAGCCAAGTCTGATGCCGGCGACGCCAAGCTGTTGGCCGATCTGGTGCGCACCGACCGGCACAATCACCGCCTGGTCGCCGGTGACTCCACCGATGTCGAGGCGGTCAAGGTGCTGGCTCGGGCGCATCAGAACTTGATCTGGATCCGCAACCAGCACACCAACGCGCTGCGTTCGGCGTTGCGTGAGTACTACCCGGGCGCGTTGGAGGCCTTCGATGATCTGCACGACCGAGACGCGCTCGCCATCTTGGGACGGGCACCGACTCCGGTACAGGCTGCCAGCCTGAGTCTGTCGAAGATCCGATCGGCGCTCAAAGCCGCTGGGCGACAACGCAACCTCGATGCCCGTGCACGAGACATTCAGACCGCTCTACGGGCCGAACAGCTCGCCGCCTCTGTCGCCGTCACTGCGGCGTTCGCGGCCAGTACCCGCGCCATGGTCGGCATCATCGCCGAACTGAACCGCCAGATCACCGACCTCGAGACTGAGCTGGCAACGCATTTTGAGACGCACCCGGACGCCGACATCTACCGCTCCCTGCCAGGACTTGGTGTCATCCTCGGCGCCCGGGTGCTCGGTGAGTTCGGGGACGACCCGAACCGCTAAACCGATGCTAAGTGTCGCAAGAACTACGCCGGAACCTCACCCTTGACCGTCGCGTCGGGCCGCAAACGCGCCGTCTTGGCCCGCCACGTCCGCAACCGACGGCTCTACGACGCGATCGACCAATGGGCCTTCTGCGCCCTCAGCACCAGCCAAGGCGCGCGCGCCTTCTACGACCAACGTCGCACGACCGGAGACTCGCACCACCAAGCGCTACGAGCTCTCGGCAACCGCCTCGTCGGCGTCCTGCACGGCTGCCTACGCCACCGCACCCGCTACGACGAACACAAAGCCTGGGCACACCGCCAAACCAACCCCGACTCCCAGGCCGCTTGACAACTACGAACCTGGGATGTCTAGCCGGTCGCTGTCTTGCTTGTAGCGTTAGGTCTCATAGCTGCAGGCCAGCGACGTTCAGCCGTCCAACCTGTCTCATCCCGTTCCCCTTGTTCGCATCGGTTCCGCCGTCTTCGGTGTCCAAATCCGTGGCCAACCCGTTGAGCGACAAGGACAGTCGCCCCGCCGCCTCAGTCGCGTTTTTCATGGCTAATCGTCACTATTCATCATTCTGCGATCGGTAAGCCACTGCTTGCGGACTGACGTGGTAATCCGGGCACGTGCCCCGGCCACAAGCCGATGGATTCGAACCCTTCCAAAGCGCAGACGCGAGTCAAAGTATGAGTTATGCACGATGACGCGCTCGAGATCAAGACGTACTCGCTCTACGAGGTCGCGAAGATGGTTCTCCCTCCGGAGATGACGGATGGTGTGCGCTGGTTATCCCGTCGCTTGACCCGTGGCGAATTGTCGGGGTACCGCGTCGGCCGCACCTGGCGCATGACGCGCGCGGATGTTGAAGACTTGATTGAGCGACACCGGAAGCATCCTCTACCGCGGGTAGCGCAGGAGTCGCGAACTGATGTCGTTTCTGAATTGACGTCAACTTCTCGCCGACGGCTGACGCCGAAGCGTTAGTTGATCGATGGTCGTAGCGTCGACTGCGAGCCCGTTGGATGATTGCTGCCGTTGACTCGACCCCAATGTCGTTTGACACCTGAGACGCCGACGTTGACGGCCCGTTGATGTCTGCCAGGCAAGGAAAGACAAAGCCCTGCTCAGGGCCGCCCCTTTCCAGTGGAGCTGCCGGGAATCGAACCAGGCGCAAAAATCGCTTCGAGCTGGGAAAACAGCGGAATTGACAACGCGAAATGACGCCAAACGACGCCACGCGACCTGCCGATACGCCAACGGTGTTGATGGCATCAACACCAGAGTTGCCCGAGAGCGGCTTCGGCTAGCAACTAGTGGATGGTCGGGATCAAGCGCTTACCGTTGCTGATGTTCCGACTGCCGCTCGGCTGAAGCTCGATCCAACGAGGTTGTCCGGTCGCCGTTCCAGTGGTCTATGTCGACAACTTGATCGACCGAGTGGCGGCGGACCGAGCCGTGGCTTCCGCGCGGCCATCCAAACATGACGTGACCGGCAAGCAACCAGTCATCCGGGACGCCGACCGCATCGCGGAGCAGAACCTCACCCCCGTAGGAGGTCCAGCTGGTAGGACATGCTCCGAGTCCCTGCGCTCGCGCCGCGAGAAGGAAATTCTGCATGGCGGGAAAGATGGATCCGCCTAGAACCAATTCGGTTGTAGCGGGAAGCTTTTGCTGCACGAACAAGACTGACGGGTGCTCGCCGGCGTGGTCGTGAAGGTCGTAGATCGCGCGATAGGACCTCGCTCGCGCACTACTGTCGTCGGCCGGCGGACGCGCCATGCGGTACACCGGCTCGATCACCGCCAGTGCCTGAGCCGCGGCTTGGGCGACGACGGCGCGTTGCTGTGCTGACCGCAGGACGATGAACCGCCAGCACTGCGCGTTGGCGCCGGAGGGAGCCCAGGTGGCTGCCTCAAGGCAACGGTGAATCACGTTGTCGGGGACTGGCTCGGGCGTGAAGCGCCGAATCGTCCGCGCAGTTGACATCACGTGCCAAAAGTCAGCGCTTTCGCCGGTCATGTCACACATCTACTGTCAGTGGTCCAGAACCCGCCGGGTTGTTCTGGCGGTACGGCTTCAAAGAACACGCGCGTCTCGCCGCCCAGCACACCTGTCTGCGCGAATCCTTCCATTGACGCCTCTCCTCCGACCTTTCTGTTCGCAAGACGGCTACCAGCGTGCTGGGGCCGGCGTGTCGATGGACAGCGGGCGCTCGTAGGAAAGGTCGGAGCGATCCCGCGTGCCGACGAGGTAGCCCTTGTCGGTGAAGAACGAGGATTGCAGAACTCTGGCGTCGGCGAGAAACATTCCCTCGACTGTTGAGCGCCGAACCGCGATGCGCCACTGTTCATCTCGTCGCTCAAGACGGTCGATATAGCGACCGGTGATGAACTGGGCACTCTTCCCGTCGACCCCAATCAGCACAACCACAACGTAGCTCTCCGCATGTGCGGTGTCGCCGTCGATCTCGCATGTGTGAGTGGTGATGTTGTGGGTGTGGACGCGGGAGGACCCAGCGTGCGTAGTGTTCGCCCATTGCCCATACTCCGGACCGATGTTGATGGCGATGCCGTGCTCGTCGACGCCGTCGTGGTGATAGGCCGAGCTGATCAGGTCGACGTCGTGACGGTCGCAACCCCGGGCGTGCCGGGCGATGCAATCGAGTATCTCAGTGCGGTCCAGCAGGTATTGGACGTCTTTCTGCAGCTTCTGTAGCACGGCGTCTTCTGTCATCGTTCTCCTGCGTATGGCGTCACACGATGTCCTGCGTGACGTGATTCAGGGCGCCAGCAGCTATCCGGCAGGTAGCCCAGACTATACAAATGTACAGCACAAGGCGAGTGTCGGCGCCCGGATTCCCCGCATCAGCAAGATCTGCGGCTGGCCGTTGCACGATCGCAACACCATGTGCTATACACATGCATGTGCTGTACGACTGTATAGCAATCGGTGGCTCGCAGCGGCGCGGCTGTCCAAACAAAGTCAGGTGTTGAGTCGTCAGTGACGTGGCTGGCTCCGGCGGGCGTGAGCCTCATGGTTATTGCTGAGATACGGATCGCGTGAGTCTCACTCACGTAGCGGGGAATTAATGGATGTGCGTGAGGTGATCGTGTCTGAGACAGAAAAATGGGATCCGGAATTTACTGAAAAGCTGACCGCGGTTGTCGGTGGATTCTTCCGACGGTACTTCCGCTTCGTGGTCGAGGGTTTGGACCGCCTACCGCCCAGCGGCGGCGCGCTGGTGGTGTCCAATCACTCCGGAGGGACGCTCACCCCGGATGTATTCGTTTTGGGCGCAGCATATTACGAGCATTTCGGGTATAGCCGGCCTCTGTACACCCTTGGCCATGACTCGCTGTTTATCGGGCGACTGGCCGGTCTGTTGACCCGCGCGGGGGTCATCCACGCCAGCCGGGAGAACGCGGCCACAGCGCTGCGCTCCGATGGCCTGGTCCTGGTGTTCCCCGGCGGGGACTACGACGCGTATCGACCCTCTCGGTTGGCAAACGTCATTGACTTCAACGGTCGAAACGGATACGTGCGAACGGCGCTGGACGCCGGAGTTCCGATTGTGCCGAGCGTCTCGATCGGCGCCCAAGACAGTCAGCTGTTCTTGACCCGAGGGATGGGCCTGGCGAAAAGGCTCGGCTTGAAGCGCTTGCGAGTGGAGATCCTCCCGATTAGCATCGGGTTTCCGTTCGGTCTGAGCATGTTCATCCTCCCGAATCTTCCGCTGCCGACCAAGATCGTCACGCGGGTCTTGGAGCCGATCAACATCGTCGAACAATTCGGAGAAGACCCAGATGTCGGTCAGGTAGATGCGCACGTCCGCGCTGTCATGCAAAGCGCCCTGGACGAGATGGCGCATCAGCGCCGCTTCCCCATCATCGGGTGACGTGAGCCACCGCAGGACGAATTCGGCCTCGACAGCACGCACTGATCGGATCGGTAGGAGGAACATGAAGCGACTCAACGGTATCGACGCGATGCTTCTGTACAGCGAGACACCTAATCTGCATACCCACACCTTGAAAGTGGCGATCCTTCACGACGTAGACGGAACCGGTGCCGTGACGTTCGAGACGATGCGCGAAACCTTCCAGCAGCGGCTACCTCTGCTTGACCCTCTGCGCTATGAGCTCGTCGAGATTCCGTGGAAATTGCACCATCCGATGTGGGCAGAAGAGAGCGATGTGGACCTTGATTATCACCTGCGTAAGGCCCGCGTTGCGGGTCCCGGTGGCCGTCGTGAACTCGACACACTGATCGGCGAGATCGCCAGTACCCCGCTCGACCGGAGTCGCCCGCTGTGGGAATTCTACTTCGTTGAGGGGATGGCCGACAATCGATTTGCCTTAGTCGGCAAGGTTCATCACGCCTTGGCCGATGGCGTTGCCTCAGCGAATCTTCTAGCCCGCGCACTCGGACTTACTGGGACGGCGCCGGCCGGGCGTGAGGCGACGATTCCCACCCAACGCCGTTCGGCGTCGGCGTTGGTGGGTGAAGCGATGCGCGACCATGTCGGACAATTCCGCGAGATACCCGCTCTTGTCGGCGACGCGGTGCGAGGGATCACCCGTGTTCGCCGCAAGGTTCGGGAGCGGGGGCCGCAACCCGACATGGCGCAGCCGTTCAAGCCACCACCGACCTTTCTCAACCACGTGGTCTCGCCCGTACGCAGGTTCGCCAGCGCACCAGTTGCACTAGGCGACGTCAAAGACACAGCCAAACAGCTGGGCGTGACCTTTAACGACGTGCTGCTGGCCGTGGCCACGCGAGCCCTGCGAGAGCTGTTGCTTCGCTACGATGGTAGGGCCGACCGGCCCATCCTGGCCTCGGTGCCGGTCAGCACCGACCGCTCGGCAGAGCGGTGCAGCGGCAACAAGATCGGCGGTCTGGCCGTGTCCTTGCCGGTTCACATCGATGACCCGCTGCGACAAATCCGCCTGATTGCCAACGCAACCTCCATGGCCAAAGAGGATTCAGAACTCGTCGGTCCTGCGCTGTACGGCCGGGCGATGGAGTATCTGCCCACCGCGATAGCGCCGGGCGTATTCCGTTGGCAGGCAAAGCGTGCCGACAAAAGCAGCATGATGAACGTGCCAGTCTCCAACGTGGCTGGGCCACGACAGCAGGGCAACTTCGGCGGGGCGGTCGTGACCGAGATTTATTCCACCGGCATCCTGTCCCCGGGCGTGGGCATCAACATCACGGTGTGGAGCTACGCCGATCAGGTCGACATCGCGGTATTGGCCGACGACCAGACGTTTCGCGACGTACACGAAGCAACCGACGCTATGCTGCACGCACTGGCCGAAATTCGCAGTGCTGCAGGATTATCCGCGCATTTGACCGCCGTCGACACCGCCATCTCCATCACAGGAGCGGCCATCTAGTGCCACTCATCGGCCGCCTCATCGTCGCTGGAACCGTTCACATAGGCCTCGTGGTATGCGCCGACAGCGTCGCGGTGTTGGGGTGTCGGAGATCAGCGGCGTGGCAACCCCAGCACTCGCCGCGCGATGATGTTGCGCTGGATTTCTGAGGTGCCGCCGGCGATCGTGGCGCCAAAACTACGCAAGTACCGCGCGGACCAACTGCTGGTGTAGTGCTCGAGGTGAAGAGGTGAAAACGGGCTGGTGAGTGCGGGGTCGGTCAATCCATCTCCGCGCGGCCTATCAGCTGATGCGTCAGCTTCATCGGGCCGATGCCGATCGAGGAAGCTGACGAACTCGGCACGAAAATCCTCGACGTCGGAGTCGAACGTCAGCCGCATACCGACCTCCCGCATACCAGCATTGATCCGGGGCGTTATCTCATTACGTGGGCGAACTGCGGGAGTGGGTAGACGTTGAACAACTCTCGATAGGACGGTGGTCGTCGATCGTCTTCGTCTTTGATTCCGTACTTTTGGGCCAGTTCGGCGCCGATGAGTGTCTGACCACTGAGCTGCATGAGATTCGGGTCGTTATACAGCGCCCAGATCACGTGACCGGTCAGCTCCGGTGTCTCCGCGGTCTGGAGGATGTGGCCGAACTTTTCGGGTTTGGCGGCGATAATCGCGCGAACCCGATCCGTCAGCAGCGAGCCCATCCAGATAGAGATTGCCGCGATGTCGAATTCTTTGAAGTCCAAAGCCATGTCAGCGGCCATCTTGTCCACCGCCGCTTTGGGCACCCCATATGCGGGTCCGAACGCGTAGTGCACCGCACCCGAGGACGAGGTAAAGACGACGAGGCCTCTGTTCTGGGCGAGCATCAACGGTGCTGCATACACTGTGGCGACGTAGCTGCTGCGCAGGCCTACATCAAGTGTGTCGATGACGTTGATGGGCTCTTCCCAAAATTTCGTCCGCCCCATCATTTCGTCGCGGATAACCGCGGCGTTGTTGACCAGGATATCGATGCGGCCATGCTCGCGTTCGATCTGGGCGAAGAAGGCTTTCACCTGCTCGTCGTCGCTGTGGTCCACGCGCACCGCGACGCCGACGCCGCCGGCTGCTGTGATCGCTTCTGCCGTATCGTGAATCGTCCCGGACAGCGGTGATTGACCGGCGATCTCTGTTCGCCCGGTCACGTACACGGTGCATCCATGACTACCGAGTGCATGGGCGATCCCGCGGCCGGCGCCTCTGCTGGCTCCGGTGACCACGGCGACGGGGCTGTCGTCAGTCATTCGGCTCTCCTGTACTGGCGGCTCGCCGATCCGCCGCTGCTCCTCACAGAATCGTTGTGCTGTTGCTGGATTGGGTCACACGGGCTGTCACATCACTGCCCCGCCGTTGACCCCGATGACCTGCCCGGTGATATAGCCGGCCGCATCGGAGCACAGGAACGAACATAAGGCCGCGACGTCGTCCACTGATCCGAGCCGTCCCGCGGGAATTGCCTTGGTCAGGTAGTCCGACGGCGGCAGCTTCCCCGCGCGTTGCTGCTCTCGCAACATCGGGGTGTCGATCACGAACGGCGGAACCGTATTTGCCGTAATCCCTTTGGCGGCGTAGTCGAGTGCCACCGTCTTCGTCATCGCGATGACGCCACCCTTTGTCGCCGAATAATGCCCCTGTCCGGGCGCCCCTTGCTGGCCGGCGGCCGAGGAGATAGTCACAACGCGGCCCCACTGCGCGGCGACCATGTCGGATAGGGCAGCCCTCACGCACAGAAAGGTTCCGGTCAGATTCACGGCCAGATACCGATTCCATTGCTCCACCGTGATTTTGTCGAATCGGGTAAACCCAGAGATGGCCGCGCTGGTGACCAAAATCGCGACAGGTCCGAACGCATCTCGCGCCGCGCCAAACGCCGACTCCACCGCCGCCTCATCGGAGACGTCGCAGTCCACCGCGATCACGTCACCACCCTGCGCCCGTGCCTCGGCAGCCGCTTTCTGCACCGCCTCACCGTCGACGTCCAACATCGCTACCCGGTGTCCGTCGCGGGCTAACGCCGCCGAGATCGACTGACCCAGTCCCGACCCGGCACCGGTCACTACTGCTACTCGGCCCACATCTCTCCTCGATGCTCCCGTCCAACGACTCAGCTGTACAGATGTATAGCCGATGGCGGCCGCAAACACAAGAAGGAAAGCTCCGGGCGTGCGGGCGCATCAGGTAGGTTGTACGTTTGTATAGCATTTGCTCTATGCTGGTGTGGCACTGCAATCGAAGAAAGTTGGGGACCGTGAGCGAGCTGTACTACGACCCGTGGGACGTCGCGATCGATATCGATCCGTATCCAACGTATCGGAGATTACGAGACGAATCGCCGCTGTACTACAACGAGCGACATGACTTTTGGGGTCTTAGCCGCTACGAGGACGTCGACGCGGCACTACGTGATCCGCAACGTCTCAGCTCGGCAAAGGGCGACATCCTCGAGGTCGTCAAAGCCGACCCGGTGATGCCGCCGGGGGTGTTCATCAATGAGGATCCCCCGCTGCACACCATCCACCGAGCACTGGTCGGCCGCATGTTCATGCCCAAGAAGATGCGCGCCCTGGAAGACAAGGTGCGCGCCTTCTGCGTTGCGTGTCTTGACCCGCTCGTCGGTGGAGACCGATTCGACTTCGTCCAGGACCTGGGCGCCGAGCTACCGATGCGCACAATCGGCATGCTCGTCGGGATTCCGGATGCCGACCAGCCTTCGGTCCGCGCCCAGGCCCACGCGGTATTGCGCAATAAGCCCGGCGAGCCGCTTCCGGTCAAGAAGGACCACTACTTTGACGGTGACATGTTCACCGACTATGTGCGCTGGCGCACGAACAATCCGTCTGACGACCTTGTCACCGAGCTTCTGGCGGTGCAATTCGAGGACGAGAACGGCACGACCCGCAATCTGCGAACTGATGAGCTATTGATCTTTTTGGCCGTGATCGCCGGCGCCGGTGTCGAGACGACCGGTCGACTGTTCGGCTGGATGGGCAAGGTATTGGCCGAACACCCCGACCAGCGTCAAGAACTTGTCGAGGACCCGTCACTAATCTCAGGGGCGATCGAGGAGCTGCTGCGCTACGAACCACCTGGTCCGCATGTTGCACGGTTCGTTGCTCACGCCGCAGTCGAATTCCAGGACCAGACGCTGCCGGCTGGTAGCGCCTTACTGCTGATGCTGGCGTCGGCAAACCGTGACGAGCGGCACTTCGACGACCCGGACAGTTTCAATATCCACCGTAAACCAGCTGGTCACTTGACCTTTGGGCGCGGAGCTCACTTCTGTCTCGGGGCACCGCTGGCGCGCCTCGAAGGGCGAATAGCGCTAGAAGAAGTGCTTAAGCGCTTCCCGAAATGGGAGATCGACATGACGGCTGCGCGCCGATCGAGGACCTCGACGGTGCGGGGGTGGGACACCATGCCCGCTGTCGTTAATTGAGAGTCGGCCAATTCGCTATGACGCAGCCGCATCACCGGGTCGCCGTGATCACCGGTGCCGCTCGACCCCAGGGCCGAAGTCATGCGCTGGCTCTCGCGGGTCTGGGATTCGACATCATCGCCATCGACTGCTGCAGTGATATTCCCTCCGCCCGATACCCTTTAGCCACCGAAGCTGACCTTGATCGCACCGCCGATCTGGTCCTTGACGCCGGTGGGCGCATCGAAACCATCGATGCTGATGTCCGTGACCTTCCCGGACTCCGGGCGGGAATCGCCACCGGCACAGATAGATTCGGTGATGTCGACATCTTGATCGCCGACGCGGGAGTGATCGACCACGGATTAACAGACTCCGACGACGACCAGCTGTATCGCGACATCGTCGATATCAACCTCACGGGAGCCTGGCACACCATCGCGGCCACAGCCCCGTCAATGATGCGACTCGGTACAGGCGGATCGATCACCCTCGTCAGCTACATGCAGAACCTTCTCGGTCGCGACAACGATGTCAGCGCGGCATCGGCGGCGTACGCGGCGTCAGCACATGGTGTGGTCGGTCTGACAAGGTCGGCCTCCAGTGCTTATGGACCGCACGGCATTCGAGTCAATGCGGTACTCCCCGCCGAAGTGCCAGGGACCAGATTCTTCAGCATGGACACCAAAGACCTCGATGAGATCGAGCCCTACACCGGCTACCTGTCGACGGCAGCACCGTCGAGTCGTTGCATTGACCCTGCCGATGTCACCGATGCTGTGTTGTTTCTCAGCAGCGACTTTGCGCGCCACATCAGTGGCATGGCGCTGGCGATCGGCGCCGGTTTCGCCATGACGTAACGCCGCACGTGGTGAGAACACCGCGGACGTTCGACGTACGAGTCGGTCAGCTGCGAGTTCCTATTCCGGCAGAAGTGGTATGCCGGCCGTCTGGACCGCCGCCTCGACCTGCAGGCCCCAGCTGTTGAATGCCATTGCCAGACACGTGTAGGTCCCGACAATAAAAGGGATTTCGACTAATTGACGTTCGTCAAAATACTCGGCCAGCCGGGCCCATACCTCGTCTTCGATGCGGTAGTTGTCGAGCAGCTGATCCGCGGCGGCGACGAGGTCGCGCTCGATGGAAGTCCACGACGAGGCATCCACGTTATTGACGATGGCCTCGATGTCGTCGTGCCGTATCCCGTAGCGCGACGCCAGCCCGACGTGGTGTACCCACTCGTAGCGTGCTCGCGTGCGCCAGGCAACCCGCAGCAACAGCAACTCGCGCGCGCGATGCCCGATCGCCGGCTCCTGCAGCAGCACATTGCCATACGCAGTGAACGGGCCAGCGAGCGCGGGATGGTGCAGCATCGTCGCTAACACGTTCGGCGGCGAGTCACTCGTTCGGAAGGCCTCGACGACATCGCCTGGAAATGCACTTCGCAGCGCGGCGATGGCGTCCTCCCCCCAATGCTCTGGTGGCAGCGGCTGGAGCCGCGGCGCTGGATGATTCATGTTCGAGGACTCTACTTCCCAAAGGCAACGCTGTACAGGCGTATAGCGCCAGTGTTAGGCTGTGCCGATGTCACTTTCTCCGGAAAGCCAGGGCATCGCGCCGGGACGAGGGCGGCTCGCCGGGCGCCGCATCGCCGTTGTCGGTGCAGGCACCCGGCCGTCCCAGGACCACGACGCTCCGATCGGCAATGGCCGCGGCATCGCGGTCCTGTGCGCGCGAGAGGGCGCCAACGTCGCGTGCGTTGATATCGACAAAGAAGCCGCGCAATTCACCGCGGCCCTATGCGAAAACGAGGGCGCTGCGGCCGCGACGGTGGTCGCCGACGTGCGCGACGCCGACGCGTGTGAACGCCTCGTCCAGGATGCCCATGACAATCTGGGCGGTCTTGACGGTGTTGTCGCCAACGTCGGATTCGGCGCCGGCGGCGGCCTGGCTGATACGTCACCGGAACTGTGGGACGAGATCTTCGCGTTGAATGTGCGTTCTCACTTCCTCGTCGCACGCGCGGCGCTCCCGATTCTCGATAACGGCAGCTCGATGGTGTTCATCGGCTCCGGTGCGAGTCTGCGGGCCGGCACACGCTTCCCAGCTTATGACTCATCGAAAGCCGCACTGTTTGGTCTGTGTCGTCACGTCGCGCTTGAAGGGGCGCCGCGTGGCATTCGCGCCAATCACGTCATACCCGGACCGGTCGACACACCGCTCGGTCGTTACGGCAGTGCCAACGTCAAAGTGCGCTCCCAGATTCGGCTGCCGCTGGGCCGCCAGGCGACCGCCTGGGATATTGCGTATGCCACTGTCTTCATGTTGAGTGGCGAATCGGCCTACATCACCGGCGAATCGCTGGTGGTGGCCGGCGGACTGGGGCAGATAGGCTGACCCGGCCGCCTCACGTCATCACCGACGACTCCGCGTTCGCGACACCTTCTTGCGCCTGCGTGGCACGCGAGGCTCGATCGCATCGAGGTATTGCTCGAACGCTTTGATCACATCAGCGTGAGCGCTGTTGACTCCCACGCCCTGCTCCAAACTGAGGAATTTTGGAATGCCTGTGGTCAGCAACACCACAGCCCCCAGCGACAAATCGCCGGCGATGCGCGCGTCAGGCCCGTACCGGTCTTTCAGCGCATCGACTTGCAAGGTCCGCATTCGCTCGGTGACGTTGGCGATTTCAGAACGTATCGACTTCCTGTGGTTAGCCAGCGCTATGAACTCTGTGGTCAACGCAGCAGCCGCCTCATCCCAGCTGTACTCCCACATGGCGTGTAACGGGTCCTCAGAGCGATCCTCCAGGCCTTCACTTAGCAACTCGAGATTGCGCTCCGAGTAGCGACGAATCGCCGCGAGGAAAATATCGTCTAATGCCGGGAAGTAGTACTGCACCAGACTTGCGGTCACGCCCGCCTCTGCCGCAAGAGTGCGATAGCTGATACTGGCGTAGCCATCCTGGAGCATCATCGCTTCGACGCAGTCCAACAAGGCATCTCGCGTCTTCGACGTCTTCGCGCCGATCCGCCTCGCCGATGCAGCCATAGCCACCTCACCTATCGTTCGCAGAAATCCTGGCACTCTCATGAAGCTGTACAAACGTATGATCTCACGTTGGGTCGCGGTCAGCCGATTACACCGTCAATGTCCTCACCGATTACCAGACGCACGGGCCTGACACTTGGTGTTGTTTAATGACCGAGCTGGTGTAGAGAAAACCGAGGTGCTCGGTCGCGTGGGCGAGCGCCGGTATCAACATCGTGCAGTCACCGATCGGAATGTTCATTGCCTGCTCAAAGATCACGTCGCGGGAGCCGTTGAATTCACCTTGCACGCCTAGCAGGTCGGGAAAGAAGAACGCGTCGATCTTGGCCTGCTCGGCCTTGCGCGCGAGATCGACCCACAAGTCGAGGCCTTTGAATTCCCGGTTGCGAGCCCGGGGATGGCGCCAGATGCCGTGAAAGTTGTGGCCGATGGCATCCATCACCAACAGCGAGAAACATGCGCTTGTCCGTCGCTGACACCAGACCGTCCTTCTAGATGCCCGCCGGCCCTGGGCCGCCGTGCATGTAAAGCGTCTGACCCGAACAGAAGCTAGACGCATCGGAGGCGAAAAACAGCACACCGTAACCGATTTCGTCAGGCTCCCCGAGCCGGCCCGCACCGTTGGTCATCGCTATGGCTTCTGGATCAAGTCCATACCGGGCCGCGTCGTCGGTCAGAGTCGCGGCGCGCACCGCGCCCACCGCGATCGCATTCACTCGGACACCCTTACGTGTCCACGCTGCCGCCATTGAACCGGTCAGATTGTTCACCGCCGCCTTGGCCGCACCGTACGGCGCGGCCTGGGGCATGCTCAGCAGGCTCGCGCCTGAAGAGATATTAACGATAGCCCCCTTGCCCTGGGCGAGCATGGGCTTTGCCGCCGCCTTCGAAAGGTGCCATACCGCAACGAAATTGAGCGCAATAGTCTTGTCAAAGTCGTCATCGGGCCACTTCATGATCGATTTGGTCTCCGCGCCACCGGCGCAATTAACAAGAATATCGACCTTGCCGAACTCGGCCATAGTGGTGTCGATCAACTGCTGGCATGACTCTGCTGTGGTGACATCACAGGGAACGGCCAGCGCTCGTCGTCCAAGCGCTTGGGCCTCCTTGGCCGTCGACTCCAGCGGGTCGGGCCGGCGCCCGGCAAGAACCACATCGGCGCCGTACTCGGCCAAGACCAGCGCAGACCCGCGCCCAATTCCTGTGCCGCCGCCTGTGACAACTGCTACCCGCCCGTCCAAGCTGAATCGGTCGTCCACTGGCTGCTCCTTTGCTCCCAGCCCCGCTCCTGTACGAAAGTACAGCGGTTGCTGTATGACCGTACAACAGTTCATCGCGGGGCGCGCCCACTCCCCATCGCCTGGCCTTGTTCGCGGCCCCTCTAAGTCTGCGCTTACCGACGCAGAACGATGAAGCGATCCAGGAGGAGACCTCACCAGACGCGGCGCCGATCGAATCCGCGACAGCACCACTAGGGCGTGTCTGACAATTGTTTCGGGTGTTGTGCCTGAGGCTTGAGGTATGTCGCGTTTTCAGTTGTTGTCTGATGCTCAGTGGTCGTTGATCGAG
>Ga0209040_10001906_pt1 | contig 16478 bp, 9 predicted proteins | sample BogFormECP12_OM3_FD_188240 | JGI IMG/M metagenome (GOLD analysis project Ga0209040, IMG submission 188240) | Bog forest soil microbial communities from Calvert Island, British Columbia, Canada - ECP12_OM3 (SPAdes) (version 2) | ecosystem: Environmental > Aquatic > Freshwater > Wetlands > Bog ...
GATGATCGACGCTCGCTGCTCGCGAATGCTGTTCCCGACCACGGCGATCGCGCTGCTGGCGCTCACCGCGGCGCCGAGCGCGCGGGCGACCTGCATGTCGGTCCAGGGAGACCACGTCTTCGCCCTTGACGGAGAATCCTGCACCGCTTCGGGCGCCTACAATCCGACAGCGCCGGTTCCAGTCCCTCCCAACAACATTGTCGGCTTCTTCGCTTTCGACGGCAGCTCTATCGGCGCCTCAAACGCGGTCAGCGTCACGGCGAACGCCGCCAACAACTCTTATGGGGCTTGGAGCGAGGGCGCGGGCTCGATCATCAGTTTGCCCGTTCCCGTGACCATCACGACGTCGGGAGGCAGTTCCTACGGATTCTACGCCACTGATGGCGGGGTGATCACGGCAGGGGCGGTCGGGACGTCGGACCCCGCGAGCATTACCACGACCGGCAGCGGCTCGATCGGGGTGTTCGCGTCAGGCGCTGGGTCGACAATCACGATCGACGGCCCTTCGATCGTCACCGGTGGGCTCGACGCTCCCGGCGTGCTGGCGGCCTCTAGCGGCAGCGTCGTTCTCAATGGCGGGAGCGTGATGACGACGGGCGACGGCTCGTTCGGGGTGGCCGCACTCACTTCCGGCTCGTCAATTACCGCGACGGGCACGACGATCACGACGCTCGGCAATGTCGACGTGTCCGGCGTCCAACCCGTCGACGTCTTTGTCGCTGGGACCGGCGCCATGGCTACGCTGACCAACGACACGTTGGTCACCTCGGGAGTGCAGGGCCTCGGCGTTTTGGCAGAGGGCGGGGGCGTCGCCACGATCACCGGCGGGTCGATCACTGTCGCCGGAACGGACGCCGATGGGCTGCTCGCGTCCGGCGCGGGTTCGGTGATTTCGACTTCGGGCGGGACGAAGATTGTCAGCTCGGCGACGCCATTGAATTTTGTGATCGCCGGAGCGGAAGCCGAAAACTCGGCGACCATCAATTTGACGGACACCGCTGTATCGACGTCAGGCGCGGGGACCTCGGGCGTCGAGGCGCAGAGCGGCGGGACCGCGAACCTCCTCGCCGCGACGACGATCACGACGTTGGGAACGAACGCATTCGGGCTCTACGCCAGCAATGGCGGGACCATCGCCGCGCCGGACTCACCGAGCGTCACTACCTCGGGAAATGGCTCAATCGGCCTTTACGCCTCTGGTGGCGGGTCGACTATCACCGCCGACAGCGCGTCGATCGTCACTCACGGCGCCTCGGCGCCGGGCGTGCAGGCCGACACCGGCGGGCTTGTCACGCTGAACGGCGCGAACGTCTTGACCACCAGCGGCGATGGGTCGATCGGACTTTACGCCTTGGGCGGCGGCGTCATCGACGCGACCGGGCGGACCACGATCTCGACCGGGAGCACTTCGACCTCGACGGGCCTCAGCGCCTTCGGCGTCAACGCGGACGGCGCGGGGTCGCAAATCAATCTCGCCACGACCACGGTCACGACCTTGGGGACGAACGCCTATGGGTTCTACGCCAACAACGGCGGGACGATCTCCGCGCCGGACACGCCGAGCATAACCACGTCCGGAAACGGCTCGATCGGGCTTTACGCTTCCGGCGCCGGGTCAAACATCACCGCCGACGGCGCTTCGATCGCAACTCACGGCGCCACCGCGCCTGGCGTGCAGGCTGACACCGGCGGGCTTGTCACGCTGAACGGCGCGAATGTCTTGACCACCGTCGGCGATGGGTCGATCGGACTTTACGCCTTGGGCGGCGGCGTCATCGACGCGACCGGGCTGACCACGATCTCGACCGGGAACACTTCGACCTCGATGGGCCTCAGCGCCTTCGGCGTCAACGCGGACGGCGCCGGATCGAAAATCGATCTCGCCGCGACCACGGTCACGACCTTTGGGACGAACGCCTATGGGTTCTACGCCAACAACGGCGGGACGATCGCCGCGCCGGACGCGCCGGGCATAACCACGTCCGGAAATGGCTCGATCGGCCTTTACGCCTCCGGCGGCGGGTCGAGCATCACCGCCGACGGCGCGTCGATCGTCACTCGTGGCGCCTCGGCGCCGGGCGTGCAGGCCGACACCGGCGGGCTCGTGACGCTGAACAGTGGCACGGTGACGACGACGGGGAGCGACTCGCACGCGGTGTTCGCAAACGGGGCCGGCTCGCTGGCGACGCTCGGCGGTGCGAGCGTCCTGAACACCGCTGGCGCCGGCTCGATCGGACTTTACGCCTCGGGCGGCGGCGTCATCAATGCAACGGGACCGATCACGATCTCAACCTTGGGAACGAGTTCGACCCCAACGAGCCTCAGCGCCTTCGGCGTCAATGCGGACGGGGCGGGTTCGCAAATCAATCTCGCCGCCGCGACGATCACCACGGCCGGCCAGGGCGCGGTCGGACTTTACGCCAGCGACGCCATGGCGACCGGTCGTGGCGGCGACATCACGGTCTCGGGACAACTGACCGTAACCACCGGGACGGCCCCCGATTCCTATGGCGCCTGGGCGCAAAGCGCCGGCTCGGCGATTGCTCTGAATGGCCCGAGCAAGTTCACGATCAACGGCGGCGCATTCGCGCTCTACGCCACTCAGGGCGGGGCGATTTCGACCGCCAACACGCTGGGCGTCGTCGTCAATGGCGACGCCGCGGGCGGCGTTGAGGCCAACGGCCCGGGAAGTACGGCGACGCTGAAGGGTCCGACAAACATTGCGCTCAACGGCAGTCAGAATGCCGGCCTGTTGGCGGCGACGGGCGGCGCGATATTGGCTCAAGGTCCAACGACCATCACCGTTTCCGGCGCTCAATCCAAAGGCGTGCAAGCGCTCTCGGGCGCGGTCACTGCGTCCGGGGCGCTTAACGTCACGACTTCGCAAGCATCCTCCTCGGCTTTCGCATTGAGCGGAGCTTCGCCGTCGATCCTCGCCTCTGGCGGGGGAACCGTTTCCGCCGCCGCAAACGCGATCGATTTCGCCAATGCGACCAACGCCGTCGCGACCTTTGACAATTTCAACATCGCCAGCGCCTCGGGCGATTTGATCTTTGCGGATCCTTCGACGGCGACTGTCAATTTCAACAACACGATCGCAAACGCCGGCGCCGGCGATCTCATCAATGCGACGACGGGAAGCGTAGTCACTCTCAACGCCAGCGCTTCCACTCTGACCGGGGCCATTCAGACCGACGCGACCTCGACAACCAATGTTTCCTTGGCGAACGGCACGACCTGGAACATGACCGGTTCGTCGACTGCGACGAGCCTCAACGTCGCCAACAGCGCTGTGGTGTTCTCGGCGCCCAGCGCCGGCGGGTTCAAGACGCTGACCGTCGGCTCATATGTCGGGACGGGGGCAAGCCTCACCCTGAACACGATGTTGGGCGGAACGGGTTCCCCCACGGACCAGTTGATCATCAACGGTGGGTCCGCGACCGGCGCGACCTTCGTCGCGATCAAAAATGCGGGAGGCGCTGGCGCTCAGACGACGGGAGCTGGAATCCCCGTCGTCGTCGCGGTCAATGGCGGGACCACGGCGCCGAGCGCTTTTCAGCTTGCCAATACGCCGGTCGTCGGAGGATTTGAATATACCCTCGGTCGCGACGCGGCCAATCAAGACTGGTACCTCACCTCGAAGCCCGCTTCGACCCTCGCCGATATTCAAAGCTCGATCACGGCGCTCGCCAAATCGCAGTTCGCTCAAATGGTCACCGGGCGATTGCTCAGCTCGCTGCTCCTTGGCGCCAACCAGCAGATCAATGGCTGCAGTTGCGGCGGCGGCTTCGGTTCGGTCGGCTCTTTTGGCCTCGGCGCGAATGGGCGATGGAGCCTCAGCGATCGACTGACCCTGCTCGCCGGCGCCTCTTACGACCAATTTTCGGACCAGGGCGCCGACGTCACCAACGCCCCGATCGTTGCGGCCTCGCTTCGTTACGATCTTACGGACTGGGGCCGCAGCCGCCCGTTCTTCGAACTTGGGGCCGCCATATCGCCCTATATGACGGTGAACTACTCCCGTTCCTACGCGAATGGGTTCACCACCTCGACGGGCGACGGATCGGCCATTGACCGCTCGGCCGCGGTGTTCGGACGCGTGGGTTGGGTCGCCCGGTTTACGCCGATCGACGAAGGCGCCGTCCTCGTCGATTTGGTCCGCGGCTGGCAGGAAGATGGCGGCTATTCGGAGCCGGTCACCGCCGTGAATCCGTTCGCCGCCACCTCGAGTTCCGGCGTCGATTCGCAATACGTCGCGCGGTTTGGCGCGCAGTACACTCATCTGTTCTTCGACCGGGTCGAGGCGAACGTCAACGCTGCCTTGGCCTATGGCTTCGACAACCGGTTCGGGTCCCAAGTCTATGTCATCGACTTCGGACCGGTTGCGCCGTACCCGCTCCTCAACTCCGCCTGGGCCGAGTTTGGCGGTCGCCTCGCTTACCGCGTCACGCGAAATCTTGTAGCGGACGCTTTCCTGCTTGGCACGCTTGGCGGCGAGCCCGGTCGAACGCTCCATGTAGGCCTTGGCGTGCGCTACGCCTTCTAAGATAGGCGCTATTTCTCGTCGAGCGCAATCAGGGGACGCCAGTCCGAATCCTGCGCGCTTTCCGCCAATTGGCTGAATCGGCGCAGGTTGTACGAGTAAAGTCCACGCACGGCGGCGGGCGCGCGGGCCGCGGCCTCCTTCGCCATGGAGACCGCGCCCTTGAAGTCCCGACTCCGGTAGGCGGCGAGCATCGCGGAATGCATACGGCTCAGTTGCGCAAATTCGTCGCTCGCGGCGAGGACGACATCTCCCGCCAAGGCGTAAAGACCAACGGGACGGGTCTTGTTCTTGAGCAAGACGGAATCGATTTCGAGCCAGGCGAAATCGGGCGCTTCGGCGCGCGTCGTCTCACTGCCGATGATATCGACCTCAAAAATCTTGCAGGCGCCTTCGAGTCGGGAGGCTACGTTCACCTCGTCGCCGATCGCAGAATAGTCGAATCGGCGTAGCGAACCCAGATTGCCGACGCAGCACTCGCCCGAATTGAGCCCGATGCCAAATCGCACCGGCTTGAACGAGTGTCCGTCGGCCTCCGCGCGCCTGCGCCAGCCCTCGTTCAGAGCGACGAGCGTCCGTCGCATCGCCAACGCCGCTTCGACCGCGTGCCTTGCGTGATCGGGATCGTCGAGCGGCGCGTTCCAGAACGCGACGATGGCGTCCCCCATGTACTTGTCGACCGTGCCCGCCGCATCGAGAATGGCGTCCGTCATCGGCGTCAGATATTGGTTGAGGAAATGCGTAAGCTCCGAGGCGTTGAATCCCTCCGAAATCGTGGTGAACGATCGGATGTCGCAGAACAGCAGGGTCAGCTGGCGCTGCAAGCCGCCGAGCTCGAGCGCGCCCGGCATTTCCGCGAGGCGCGCCACAACCGCGGGCGAGACGAACCTGCCGAAGGCTGAGCGAATTTCGCGCTCCTGGTGGCGTTTCACCGCATAAAGCGTCGAGACGCCGGTAAAATAGACCGCGGCGGCGGAAAACGCGGGGTAGGCCGGCTCGATGAGAAGTCCGTAGCGCGCAAACGCAAACCAGCTCACCGCGACGATCGCGCAAACCACGGCTCCGAATACGAGCGCGGCGAACTGCGGGGCCAAAAGCCAGGTTGTCGCCACGAGCGCGGCGCAGAGCACGGCCGTCGCCATCCACTCGGCGCTGGGGGCCCAATCCGGGCGCCTGAGCGTAATGCCGCTCAATATCTGCTCGAGGATCTGCGCATGGGCTTCGACGCCGGGCATCGAGGGCGATAACGGGGTGGCGACGATGTCCGACAGCAACGCGGCGCTGGCGCCGACGAACACAATCGCGCCGCGAAGATCGCTGAGATCCGCGCCGGGCGTCAGAGCCTTCCACGCCGGGATCGAGCGGCGCGGATCGGGGGGCGCGAAATAGACCCTGATATCTCCGGCCGCATCCGTCTGGATCGTCAAGTCGCCATTGCGGATCGCCACTACGCCGTAGACTTCCCCGAACGCCGTTTCGCCGCTGGCGTTCGACGACTTAACGATATAGGTCGACGCGCCCTGCGCGACGCGAAGCGCCTCCATGGCGAAACTTGGGCGTAGGGCCCCCTCGACATTGAGGATGAGCGGCACCCGTCGCACGACCCGGTCAGCGTCTGGCCGCCAATTGAGGAAGCCGACGCCGGCGGCGTGTTGCGCCAAAGCGGACAGAGGCGCGAGCGCGCCAGGCGCCGGGGTCAAAAACTTCGTCGCATCGTCGCCGGCAGTGACGAAGCCCGCCTTGGCGGGATCTGCGGCGCCGTTCGGCGCCTCGGAGACGAAGCTGCCTAAGACGACCGGCGCGCCGTCGATCGCGCGCGCAAAGGCGTCATCCGGGGTCTCGCCTGCCGGGGCGCCGGCGTCGGCGCGGTCCTTTTCCGAGAACAGGAAATCGAACGCAATCGCCGCGGCTCCAGCGCCTTTCAACGCTTCCGTGAGCGCCGCAATGCGATCGCGCGGCCAGGGCCATTGCCCGAGCCGCCGCAGCGATTCGTCGTCGACGGCGACGACGCGGACGGGTTGGTCGAATGCATAGGGGCGGGGCTGCCAGCGCTGGTACTGGTCGAAAACCAAGTCCTGAATCACCGCGCGCGCCGGCGCGCCGACCACTCCGGCAATGAGCGCGAGCGCGCAAGCGGTCGTCGTGGTCAACGCGTAGAATCTGGCCTCGCTCGCTTTTCGCATGCCGTCCTTGCCGTTTCACAGGACATCAAGATCGAAGAATCGTCAGTCTTGTCAAGCCGATCGGCTGAGACCGGCTTGGGAGAAATCCGTCAACCGATCGCCGAACCAGTCTTCCTATGGCTAGCGGGAATTCTGCCGCTGACTAGCTCAATGCGCCGCATGCGGCGAGAAGGGGCGGAAGTCGAGGTCGTAGCCGAAATAGCGCGGACCGACGAGTTCCAGACCCTTGGGCGTGCGCCAATGGTCGGAGCAGGGGTAGGCCAGAGCAACGACGCGAATGCCGTACCGCATCGCGTCCGCGGTGACGGGCGTTCCCGTCTCGGCCTCCAGGAGGGTAATCATATCGGGCGTCGTCACGATCGTCTGCCCGTCGCGCTCGGCGATCAGGAATTCATTCTGGAACGCGATCCGCAGTCGATGGCCGCGATGCTGGTCCAGACCCTCGATGTCGGCCTCGCCGCGCGCGAAGCCGCCGACTGTCCGGCGCAGCACGTCCTTGACCCGGCCGTTGAAGATGATCTCGGCGCCGAGCGCGGCGCGGATGGCTTCGACCGGATCGTCATGGCGAGCGCGCGCCTCGCGCAGCCTCCGCCCCAAATCCGCGCAAAGGCTCAGCGTGCCGCGCACTGCCGCCTTCTTCGCGACCGCGCCGGACATCGGATAGAACGCGAGCAGCGCCGAACCGCCCATATCGACGGTCGCCGATCGGGCGAGCCGCTCGGTCCAGCGGTTGCTGATCGTCTCGAGCACGACCGAATTGCCCTTGTCGTCGCCGAGCACCATCGGCGTTGCAGACACGCCGTGCATGCCGAAGGTCGTCATCTGCAACTCGGGAAAAGCCCGGCCCATGCCGTCGCCGTCGATCAGCGGCAGATCGGTCGCGGCCGCGGCGACAAACGGCGTGGTCGAATTGATGCCGCCGGCCTCCCCGCACAGCAGGCCGTCGACCTTGCGGCCCATGAACTTCTCGAGCTTGCGCAGCGCGATGACGATCTCCTCGCCCTGCGGCAGTTTCTCGGTCATTACTGTCGGCGCCCCCATCATGCAGACCGGCGCGATCAACGCGTCGTCCGCGAAGCCATCGACGTCCACGAGCCGCACCTTGCCGTGACGGCGGATCGCCTCCTGCGCCATCAGTTTGCCGATATAGGGATCGCCGCCGCCGCCGGTCCCGAGAATGGCGCCGCCGGTCGCGATGTCGTCGAGATCGGCGACGTCGATTAAGCGAATGAGTTGCAATTCAGGCATGGCGCGCGCGTCTCCGGCTTGGCGGAATCGAAGATTGCAGCGGAACGAATTCGATGTCGGGATAGCCGAACGCCTTGGGGCCGACGACTTTCAGGGCCGCGGGCGTCTTCATCAGGTCATGTGCGGGAATGCCGATCACCGCGAGTTGCTGGCCGTAACGCAGCATTTCGGTCGTGATCGGCTCACCGGTTTCGAGCTCAAGATTCATGATGAGATCGGGCACGACGACCGCCGGCTCGCCATCAACGAAGAGCACGAGGTTCTCGTTCTGGATCGCGATCCGCGCCTCGGACCCCGCGTGGCCGCCGAGGCCCTTCAGCCGTGCTCCGCCCATCGCGAAGCCGCCGCGCAATTCACGCCGCACATCCGCGACCTTCCCGGTGAAAAACAGCGTCGCGCCGGTTTTCTCGAGGATCCGCTCGACCACGTTCTGCCGCTTGGCGCGCGCGTCGAGGATGGTTCGCCCAACCTCCAGCGCCTGCGTCAGTGTGCCCGGGACGGCGACCTTCTTGACGTAAGACCCTAACATCGGCGTCGTCGCGAAGCCCGCGCCCGCGCCCATGTCGACGGCAATGTGACGGGCGAAGCGCTCCAGCCAATACATGTCGACGACCGTCTTGAACACGACGACATTGCCCTTGTCGTCGGCGATCGCGCTGGGGGAGGGATCGTGCCCGTAGATGAAGAAGGTGGACATCTGCACTTCGGGAAAGGCGCGTCCCATGCCGTCCCCGTCGAGCACCGGCAGGCCGGCGTAGGCGGCGGTGAGCACGGGCTCGATCGAGTTCGAGCCGCCGATCTCGGCCGAGATCAGCGCGGACACGCGCACCCCTGCCGCTTCCTCGACGCCGCGCAGCGCGCGCAGGCATTCCTGGCCCTGCTTGATTTTTTCGATCCCGACGACCGGCGCGCCAATGCCGCCGACCGAACCGACGTAATCGTCGTCGCCGACCGCCTCGAGCGGCAGAACCTCGACTTCAGCGCCTTTGCGCAACAATTCGCGCAACCGCAGCATGCCGATGTAAGGATTGCCGCCGCCGCCGGTTCCGAAGAGCGCGGCGCCGAGCGAAAGAGGAAGCAGATCGCTTTCACCGAGCCTGTAGCCCCTAGGCGACATGCAGGTCCCCTACCACCTTGACATGCACGCGCGTCGCGTTGCCGGGCAGATAGGCGAGCGGCACATCCTCGACGTCGACGACCTCAATCGAATCCGCGCGCGCCCCCGCCGCGACCGCAATCGCGCGCGCCTTTTCCTCGGCGTCATGAATGGCGTCCGTCCGGCTCATCGCGGCGAGCGAGTAAACGCGGTCGATCTCGCCGGACACTTGGGCGATTGCCGCGCCGACCGCGTTGGCGACCGCGAAATGATGCGGTTTGATCACCTCGAGTCCGCCGATCTTGCCCTTGACGAGAATTGAGCCTCCGCCAACGACGATAACCGGCAGCGGCTCAGCCGAAAGCCGGGAGCGTTCGACCGCCGTCTCCAGCATGTCCGCGATTCTCGCTTGGGTGCGGGCGATGAGGCCGGCGTCAAGATGCGCGACTTTCTTGTGGTCGCCGAGGAACGCCTGGCCTGCGGCGACGATCACGTCGGTGGTCGTCAGGGTCGAGCCCCCGAATACAAGCGCTTCCGAGATCAGCTTGTAGCCGACCGAGGTCGGCCCGACTGTCACGCCGCCTGGACCGTCGACCACCAGCGAGCCGCCGCCGAGTCCAAAGGAAAAGACGTCGGGCATACGGAAATTTGTGCGCACGCCGCCGACCTCGACCGCCACGGTCGCGGGGCGCGGAAAGCCTTTGTGCAGAGCGCCGACGTCGGTGGTGGTGCCGCCAATGTCCACGACAATCGCCTCGGCGACGCCCGACAGGAAGGCCGCGCCGCGAATCGAATTGGTCGGCCCGCTGGCGAAGGTGAGCACCGGGAAGCGCTCGGCGTACGCCGCGTCCATCAGTGTTCCGTCGTTCTGGGTCAGGTAAAACCGCCCCCTGACGCCGCAAGCGTCGAGCGCGGCGCGAAACGCGTCGACAACGAGCTTGGCGAGATCGCGCAGGCATGCGTTCATGATTGCGGCGTTCTCGCGCTCGAGCAGGCCGATGCGGCCGATGTCGCTGGACAGCGTGATATGCACGCCGGGCAGCGCCCTGGCGAGGATCTCGCCGGCTTTGGCTTCGCACTCGGTGTTCACCGGGCTGAACACTGACGCGATCGCAACCGAGCGGATTCCTTTGGCCCGGATGTTCGCGGCGATGCCGAGAAGTTCGGATTCGTCGAGCGGAGAAATCTCGCGGCCGTCGAATTCATGGCCGCCGTGAGCGAGAAAAGCGTGACCGCCGATCGCGCTCTTAAGGTCGTCGGGCCAGTCGACCATCGGCGGCAGCGAGGCGGTCGCCGGCAGTCCAAGGCGCACCGCGGCGGTCGGCGCGAGGTCGCGCCGCTGCACGACCGCGTTGGTGAAGTGGGTCGTGCCGATCATGACGACGTCGATCGCATCCGGCTCCAGACCGGACGCCGCGAGCACGGACTTGAGCGCCGCGACGACGCCCGACATCACGTCCGGCGTCGTCACGGCCTTGACGCCCGCGAGGACTTTCGCGCCGTCCATGACGACTGCGTCGGTATTGGTGCCGCCGACGTCGACGCCGATCCGGATCATGCCTAGCTCCCCTGCTTCGACGTTTGCCGATCTGCCCTCACCGGCTTCGACACGTCCGGCGCCAAGAGATGACAGCGAGCGAAATGCGGAGCGTCAAGTCGGACCACGTCCGGGAATTGCGTCTCGCACGGCGCGAACGCATGCGGGCAACGGGTGTGGAACGCGCAGCCGGCCGGCTGGTTCGCAGGGCTCGGAATCTCGCCTTCAACGACGGGCTCGTTGGGCTTCAGCGCCGCTTCTTCGTCGGAGACGACGGGAACGGCCGCGATCAGCGAGCGGGTATAGGGATGAGCGGGCGCATCGAACAGCTTTCTCACCGGCCCGACCTCGACCAGGCGCCCGAGATAGAGGATGCCGACCCTGGTGACGAAATTGCGCATCAGGCTGAGGTCATGCGAAATGAAGAGGTAAGTGAGGCCGAGCGAACGGCCGAGATTGTTGAGGAGATCGATGATCTTGGCCTGAACCGACACGTCAAGCGCGGACGTAGGCTCGTCGAGAACGATCAGCTTCGGCTCCGCGGCGATTGCCCGCGCGATGGCGACCCGCTGCTTCTGACCGCCCGACAATTCGTGAGGATAGCGGGTGGCGAAATCGGCGGGCAATTGCACCATGTCCAAGAGGCGCGCCACACGCTGATCAATCTCGGCGCGTGCGAGTCGGCGCGCCTCCAGCGGGACGGCGATTGATTGACCGATCGAGCGGCGCGGGTTGAGCGAGGAGCCAGGGTTCTGAAAGACCATCTGCACGGCTCGGTTGCGACCGGAGACGTCCACTTGCCCCGCGAGATCGCGGCCTTCAAACAGAATGGCGCCATCGCTCGGCTCCGCGAGGCCCACGATCATCCGCGCGATCGTCGACTTGCCGGAGCCGCTTTCGCCGGCGAGGCCGAACGCCTCGCCCTTAGCGAGGGTGAAGCTGACGTTGTTGACCGCCTTCACCTCGCCCTTGACTCGGCCGAACAAGCCGCCGCGCAATGGAAACGCCTTAGAGAGGCCGACGACTTCGAGCAGCGCCTCGCTCACGCCGCCTCCTCCAAGCGCCAGCAAGCGGCATGGTGATCGGCGCCGACGCTTTTGTCCTCGGGCTGACGAGCGCAAGCTCCGATCGCCAGAGGACAGCGCGGCGCGAAGCGGCAGCCCGGAGGCGGCGCGGCATAGTCGGGCAGAGAGCCGTCGATGCCGCGAAAAGTCGCGTCGCCCGAGAGCTTGGGGACACAGTCGATGAGCGCGCGCGTATAAGGGTGGCGCGGCCGCGCGAATAGTTCGGTCGTGGGGCCGTGCTCGACCACGGCGCCCGCATACATCACATAGACGGTGTCCGCGGCCTCGCGCACGAGGCCGAGATTGTGCGTGATCATCAAGAGCGCGAGGCCGCGATCGTCGACGAGATCGCGAAGAAGCTTGAGAATCTGCGCCTGCGTCGTGACGTCGAGCGCCGTTCCCGGCTCGTCGGCGATGAGCAGGCGCGGCTCGGAGAGCAGCGCCATCGCGATCAAGACGCGCTGACGCATGCCGCCCGACAACATGATGGGATAGGACCGAGCGATCCGTTCGGGGTCAGGCATGCGCACTTGCCCGAGCACTTCGTGGACGCGCGCGAGGCGCTCCGTCCGGCCGCGGGCGCGGCCGAGCCGCCGATCTGCGTATTTCAAGATCGTGCCCATCTGGTCGCCGATCGTGAAAACCGGATTGAGCGAGGTCATCGGATCCTGGAACACCATCGACATCGCTGTGCCGCGCAGGGCGTCGCGCTCTCTCGGCCGCAAGCGCAAGAGATCCCGTCCATCGAAAAGAATGGCGCCGGAGGCGATGCGAGCCGGCGGCGTCGACAGAATCCCCATGATCGCCCGCATCGTCACGCTCTTGCCGCAGCCGGACTCGCCGACCAGCGCCACATGACGGTGCGCGGGAACGTCGAGCGAGACGTCGCGCAACACCTGCGAGGGACGGCCGTAGGACCAGAAGTCCACGCTGAGCGAGCGAACCGACAGCAGCGGATCGGCGCTCATCTGACGCTTTCGACGTCATAAAGATCGCGCAATCCGTCGCCGAGCAGATTGAAACCAAGCGCGACGAACAGGATCGCTGCGCCAGGCAGCAGCGACTCCCACCAGCGGTCGGGCAGGAAATCGGCGCCGTTCGCGACCATCGTGCCGAGGTCCGGCGTCGGCGGCTGCACGCCGAGCCCGAGATAGGACAGGGCCGCGCCGATGAGGATGACGAAGCCGAAATCAAGCGAAGTCTTGACCAGGATCGCCGAAGCGCAATTGGGCAGAAGCTCACGGAAAAGGATATGGAACCGGCTCGCCCCGAGCGTCTCAGCCGCCTCGACGAATTCCTGTTGGCGGAGCGTTCGCGTGATCGAAAAGATGAGCCGCGTGTGCCAGGTCCACCACAGCGCCGCGATCGCCAGCATCGCGTGGATGAGATTGGGGGTCAGCACCGCCGTGACCGCGAGCGCCATGACCAATGGGGGAATGGCAAGCGCGATGTCGGTCAAGCGCATGATGACGATCTCGGCCCAGCCTCCGAAATAACCGGCAACGAGCCCGAGCGTCGCGCCGAGCGGCACGGCGATGCCGAGCACCACCGTCGCGAGCAGCAGCGATATGCGGTAGCCGAACAGCACGCGGGTAAAGATATCACGCCCGACGTTGTCGGTGCCGAACCAGTATTGGGCGGACGGCGGCAGGTGACGGGCGCGAAAATTGACCATCGCGCCGACATGGTCCGGATATGGCGCGATCCACGGGGCGAGCAGCGCCGCGGCGACGACAATGATCACGATGACCGAACCGATCACGGCCGTCGGATTGCGGCTGAAGCGATGCCAGTTCTGGTAGGCGATGGAGACCCGTACCGGTAGCTCCCGCGCCGCGGCGACGCTCATGGCCGCGCTCCTCGGATTCGCACCCGCGGGTCGACAAAGCCGACCAGCACGTCGATCGTCAGATTGGCGACCACGAAAAAGACGCCTGAAATCATCACGACGCCCATGACCGCGTTGAGGTCTTTCTGCAGAATGCTGCGCACGCCGTAGCTCGCCATGCCCGGCCAGGCGAAAACAAGCTCGACGACGAAGGCGTTGCCGAGCAGCGAAGCAAATTCCAGGCCGAGAATCGTCATCGGCGGCACGAAGGCGGGCCGCAGCATGTATTTGAAGACCCGCACCCAATCGGGCACGCCGAAGGCGCGGCCCGCCTCGATATAATCCTGCTTGGCGACGTCGATCATCGAGGAGCGCGTGATGCGCGCGATCTGGCCGACCGTGGCGGCGCAGAGCGCAAGGCTCGGCAACAACAAATGCTTGAGGGCGTCGACAAAGCCGGTGAGATCGCCTCTCAGCAATGTGTCGATCGTTAGCAATCCAGTGATGCTTGGCGGGATGGGAGCGTCGGGGGTGAAGCGCCCTGTGGTCGGCAAGACATGGAAGACGTAACCGGCCAGAATCTGGAGGAGGAGGGCGAGGAGGAAACTCGGGGTCACCGCGCCCAAGATCGCGACAAGCCGCACCAGATTGTCGACCCATCCATCCTTGTTCGCCGCCGCGACGACGCCAAGGGGGACGCCGACGAGGAAGGCGATCGCAATGGTGGCGAGCACGAGTTCGAAAGTCGCCGCGAAGGTTTCGGCGATGTCATCGTCGACAGGACGCTTGGTGAGAAAGGAGAGCCCGAGGTCGCCGCGCGACAGTCCGACAATGTAACTCTGGTATTGCTCGATGAGCGGCTTGTCGAGACCCATCTTCCGCTTGAGTTCGTCGACCTGCTCCTGGCTGGCGCGCGGGCCCATCGCCATGCGCGCGGGATCGCCGGGCATGACCCGCGCGATCACGAAGATCACGATCGAGAGCCCGAACAGAACGAGCAGCGACCAGAACGCTCGCCGGATCAGAAAGTACAGGAACTCCAACTACTTTCTCGTTTTCAAGGCGCTGCGGGTTGTAGCCGCGCTCCATAGGGCGCCCGGGAATCCGCTTCGGTCACATCAGCTGCACGTCCACTTGTACCTGTGGAACGCATAGTCGAACGATTGCATCGGAACCGGAACGTAGCCGTCGAGACACTTGTCCATCGCGTGTCGCACGATCTGCGTCTCGAGGAACGCGTCGGCCTGGTCATCGATCAGCTTCTTCTGTAGGTCCTTGTAGATCTTGTCCTGCGCGGCGGCGTCGCCGGTGGCGCGCGCAGCGTCGATCATCTTGTCGACTTCCGGGTTCTGAACCCATTCCATCGACGCCCAGGTTCCCACCGCCTTCGAGTCATACTGCGTGTAGAACATCGAGTCGGGCGAGGGGTATGTCGGACCGAAAAAGACTTCGGTGACATTGGGCGTCGTCTCGACCTTCGAGGCGATTTCCGTGACCCGGTTCCATGGCTCGCCCGAGAGCGTCACCGTGAACCCGATATGCTGCAGATTGGACTGCATGAGCAGCGCGATCTCCTCCTCGAACTTGGCCGAAGAGACGTAGGTGAGGCTGAGCGGAATGTCGGTCTTGCCGGCGTAGCCGCTCTTGGCGATCTCGGCCTTCGCCGCCTCGAGATCGAATTTCGGCTGCGGGCTGTCGAGGTGCGCCTCGGCGAAGGTCTTGGGCAAGGGACCGGTCAATTCGCCGCCCGGCAGGATCGTGCCGTGGATCGTGTCATAATCGGTCGCGAGCGCGATCGCCTTGCGAATATGGACGTCGTCAGTCGGCGCCACTTTCGTGTTGAGCTTGAGATAAAAGGCGACCGAGGTTTCGCCCTTGGCGATCTTGATGCGCGGCATTTTGGCGAGCGCGTCGTAGGTGTCGGGGGACTGATACTGGCTCGACATCGTCAGCTCGCCGGAAGCGGCCATCGAGCGCACGGTCGCTTCATCGTTGGTGATGACGAAGCGCACCTCGTCGATCGGGCCGCCGTCGGCGCCGATCGCGCGCACGTCGCCATCCTTCTGCCAGACGGCGTAGGGCGTGCGCTCGACGATGTCGACCACGATCTGATTCGGATAGAGCTTGCGCACGCTCGCCTGCTTGACCAAAGGGTCGGCTTCGAGCCGCGCGCGCGCAGCCGCGACGTCGAAGAACGGCACGGAATTCTTGGAGCTGATGCCGGCAATCGACAGGATGCGCGGCTCGTCGAGGTGCGCCGCGCCGGACACGGTGACGATGTTGACGCCGAACCCGAGTTTGCGCGCGACGAGGTCGCCGATGGTCCCGTGGCTCGCCACGAACTCCTCATACTGGCCGCCGCGCACGGTGCCGACTCCGGCCGCGCCGATCAGCACCGCGAGCGTCAGCGCGATCTCGAGCGCGAGCGGCGGGGGGCGGTCGAGAGGCATGCGCCAAGGCGCCGATCCGCGCGCCACCCGTTCGCCGCGAAGCAGGACTTTCTGCGGCGCCGGTTCGAGCGCGAATCGTGCGAGCGCGGGACCCGCCGGCTGCGCCCATCCAAGCGTTGCGCTCACCGATCGCACGACGCGTCCTCCACCATCCAGGCGACCAGTTCTCCGAACGAAAGCCCGGCGTGGAGCGCCATTTCGGGCACAAGCGATGTTTCGGTCATGCCAGGCTGTGTGTTGACTTCCAGACACACGAGCTCGCCCTCTTCGCCTTTCGCTTCGTCAAACCGAAAGTCGGCGCGGCTTATGCCGCGGCAACCGAGGGCCCTATGGGCTCTCAGCGTCAAGTCTTGGACCTTATGGTAAATATTCGGTTTAAGATTTGCGGGAAGAATATGCCGCGAGCCGCCTTTGGCGTATTTTGCGTCATATCCGTAGAACGTTTCGGAAAGCGGCTGTATTTCGATGATCCCGAGAACGCGATCTCCCATGGCCGCGCAGGTCAGCTCCTTGCCATCGACGAATCGCT
>Ga0209040_10001909_pt1 | contig 16473 bp, 15 predicted proteins | sample BogFormECP12_OM3_FD_188240 | JGI IMG/M metagenome (GOLD analysis project Ga0209040, IMG submission 188240) | Bog forest soil microbial communities from Calvert Island, British Columbia, Canada - ECP12_OM3 (SPAdes) (version 2) | ecosystem: Environmental > Aquatic > Freshwater > Wetlands > Bog ...
AGCCTGCGACGACGACGCCGCGCGCGCCGCGCGCGCCGGCGAAGCGCGGTCCGCCGTCATCGGCTGACGATCGGCCGCCAGCATGCGATCCGGTGGGCAAAGAGCGTCGGCTAGGCGCGTCATCCCGCGCGAGGCGGTTCGAACATTGGCTTCGCCCCGTCGATAAACGCGCTCGGCAACATCTGCAACTCCTTGTGCTCGACGGCGAGCTGCGGCATGAAGGTCGCAACGAGTGCGGCGACGGTTTTCGCCTGATCCTCGTCGCGCCGTCGTCTCATCGGTTCACGGTCGGCCCGCGTCGACATCCAGCGCTTGTGGATGGCGAAAACACGAGGATCCGCGGTGACGAGCCGCAGCGGCTCTCCGCGCTCATCGATGACCGTCGCTTCGAAGGCGGGCGCGCTTTCGAGCCAGGAGAGGCCTTCGATCTCGACTGCGGCGAGATCGTTCGGGTCGTCGCCGATGGCGACTCGGCTTTCCGACCAGGGCGGATTGCGCAACGCCTTGACCAGATCGACCAGGTAGCCGTCCCTGTTTGCGGCGCGGAAGTCCCGCTCGGTGCGCATGAAGGATTTGTCGACACGCTGGAGGATGCGCAGTAGGGAAGCGGCCTCGAGTTCGTCGGTCGCGACGAACGCGAGCCGCGCTCGGGAGTCGAGGAGAAGATCGATATCCTCCGTGGTGGTCAGGCCGGGATCGAGATGAACGCCCGCCGCGGCTTCGTAGGCGTAGATCGCGTTGGTTCCGATCACGCGAATGCCTCCGTCGAGCAGGCCGGAGTCGTCCAGCGCGCGCAGGATTCTCGCGCCGATCAGCGGCATGCGGCCGAGACCCAGCGCCCGGTTGACGGCGGCCTGTCGCTCCATGACCTGTCCAAGGTCGCGAAGGCGATCCTTCGCCTCCTCGCGCCCGCGCTCGAATTCCGCCTTGATGCGCTCCGTATCATCGCTCCGGCGACCGAGCGAGGACTGACGGCGGCGACCGCGCTTGTCGTAGCCGACGCGCATCAGGTAGTCATGGCCCTTGGTCCTCGACCAGACCATTGAGCCCCGAAACGCGCGTGCGCGAGCGCGCGCGTTTCGCCACCTGTGGAAACGCTGCTGCGTGTTGATCGCTTCCCGCCGTTGGTCGGGATTGAGTTCGGCGAAGTCCAAGGGGCGCGGTTCCAACAGATTCTAGCGAAATGCATCAGAAGTGTTGGAACCTAGCATTGGTCGGACGCTGTTCCAACACTTTCGTTAGGAACGCTAGCGATCACGGCCTCTGCCTCTACTTCCCCGCCATCCCCGCCCGATGCTCGCCGACCGCGACCGCGAGCGTCATCGCGAGGCAGAAGGTCGCCGCGAGCGAGCGGAACGAGCCGAAGTCGCTCTCGACGATCTCGAAGCGCACGTCGGCGAGGCCGGCGAGGGGCGAAAGGGCGCTGTCGGTGAAGACCACGATCGGCGCGCCGGCCTCTCGCGCGCGCTTCGCGAGATCGACGGTGAACGGCGAATAGGGAGAGAAGCTGATCGCGATCAGCGCGTCGGCCGGGCCGGCGCGCGCCATCTGCTCCGGCCCGAGTCCGCCGACATTGTCGATCAGGCGAACGGGCAGGCCGAGCTGGCCCAGCGCATAGGTGAGGTAATGCGCCACGCTGAACGCCCGCCGCTGGCCGAGGCAATAGATCGTTCGCGCGCGCGCCAGAAGAGCGATCGCCCGGTCGAGATCGCGCCGCTGAACGCTATCGCGCAGGCGCGCGAGCGAAGAGGCGGCCGAATCGGCGAAGCCGAACAGGAGATGGGTCGGATCGCCGCTGTCGCGGGCGCTCTCGTGCAGCGCCTTGAGGCGCTCGGAATAGGCCGGCCAGCGATTGCGCAGGTGCGAACGAAAGACCTCCTGCAGATCGGAGAAGCCGCCGAAGCCGAGCGTCTGGGCCAGGCGCACCAGGGTCGAGGCCTGTACATGCGCGCTGCGGGCGATGGCGGAGGCTGTGCCGAGGGCGAATTCGTCCGGGTGCTCGAGGGCATAACCCGCAGCCTGGCGCAGGCGCTTGGGCAGATTTGGCTCGATCTCGATCAGCCGGCGCTTCAGCGCCTCCAAACTCTGCGGCGGCTCCATCGTCGTCGCGTCGTCCATCGCTCCTCCCTGCCCCGCTGCCGGCGCCTTCGGCTTTGGGCGTTGCCGACTCACGAATAGAATGAATATTCCAAATTGCGCGACTTGTGAAATTTTTGTTATGGCGGGCCGTTCGGGCGAGCGCGTGATGGGAGGCGGCGACCATGGAGACGATCGGGGTTGGACTGATCGGGACGGGCTATATGGGCAAGTGCCATGCGCTCGCCTGGACGGGGATCAAGGCGGTCTACGGCGATTCGCCGGTCGTGAGGCGGGTTGCGCTCTGCGAAGTCGAGGAGAGCCTCGCGCGCAGGCGCGCCGAGGAATTCGGCTTCGAGATTTCGACTTCGGACTGGCGGTCGCTCGTCACAAATCCCGAGGTCAGCGTCGTCTCGATCACGACCCCTAACGCCTGGCATGCGCCGATGGCGATCGCCGCGCTCGAAGCTGGCAAGCATGTCTGGTGCGAGAAACCGATGGCGCCCGCTTTCGCGGACGCCGAGCGCATGGCCGCGGCTGCGCGGGCGAGCGGCAGGGTCGCGATCCTCGGCTACAATTACATCCAGAGTCCCGCGATCCGCTACGTCGCCAAACTGCTCGAGCGGGTCGCGATCGGCCCGGTCACGCATTTCCGGATCGAGATGGACGAGGACTATATGGCGGACGCCGAGGCGCCGTTCTCGTGGAAGAGCGAAAAGAGCGCCGGCTATGGCGCGCTCGACGACTTCGCCGTCCATCCGATGAGCCTCGTCTCGATCCTGTTTGGCATGCCGAACGAAGTGTTCGGCGAGATGCGCAAGCCCTACGCCGACCGGCCGGACGGAGGCGGCCGGCGCCCGGTCGAGAATTTTGACGTCGCGACCGTCCTCTTGCGCATGGGCGACGGCGCCTCGGGCGGGATCCAGGTCAGCCGCTGCGCCTGGGGCCGCAAGGGGCGGCTGCAGCTGCAGATTTTCGGCGCGAAAGGCGCGATCCTCTTCGATCAGGAGCGATTCAATGAAGTCTCCGTCTATCTCGCGGAAGGGTCCGCCGAGGACCAGGGCTTCAAGACTGTGCTGATGGGTCCCGCGCACCCGCCCTATGAGCGCTTCATCGTCGCCCCCGGGCATCAGATGGGATTCAACGACCTCAAGGTCGTCGAGGCGCACGAGCTCCTGAACCGCATCGCGGGGAAGCCGTCGCTGACCATCGACTTCGACGCGGGCCTCGCCGTCGAGCGCGTCATTCACGCAGCAGCGCGCTCGGCCACGGAGGGGCGTTGGGTCGCGGCGGCCTGAACTTTATTCGAAGGTCGCGCCCAGGCGCTCCATCGCCGGACGAAACTCCGGAAAGCTGGTCGCGATCATCGCAACGTCGTCAACCGCCATCGGCTCGCGGCTGGCGAGCCCCATGACGAGGAAGCTCATCGCAATGCGGTGATCCATGTGCGTCGCGACGAGCCCGCCGCCGCGCGCGGACCCGGCCCCCTCGACGATGAGATCGTCGCCCTCGATCGCGTGAGCGACGCCCGCCGCCGACAAGCCCGCTGCGACCGCGGCGAGCCGGTCGCTCTCCTTGACCCTCAGTTCATGCAGGCCGCGCATGCGGGTTGCTCCAGAAGCGAATGCGGCAGCGACCGCGAGGACCGGATATTCGTCGATCATCGAAGGCGCGCGGGCGGGGGGCACGTCGACGCCACGAAGCGCGCTCCCGCGCACGCGCAAATCCGCGACCTCCTCGCCGCCCTCCGTGCGGCGGTCGACGACCACGATGTCGGCGCCCATGTCGAGGAGCGTGTTCAAAAGCCCCGTGCGCAGCGGGTTCATGATCACGCCCTCGACCAGGATGTCGGAGCCTGGAACGATCAGCGCCGCAACGATCGGGAACGCCGCGGACGACGGATCGGCCGGGACGATGACAGGTCGAGCCTTAAGCTCCGGGCGGCCAACGAGATCGATCCGGCGTCCCTCGTCCTCCGCGGTCACTTTTACCTCGGCGCCGAAATGAGCCAGCATCTTCTCGGTATGGTCGCGCGAGGCCTCCGTCTCGACGACGGTCGTCACGCCCCGCGCGTTGAGGCCGGCGAGGAGCACCGCGGACTTGATCTGCGCCGAGGCGACCGGCGTGCGATAGAGAATGGGCGCAGGATCGCGCACGCCCCTGAGCACAATCGGACAGCGTCCGCCTTCGCCTTGCGAGAGAACCTGCGCACCCATCAGTTTCAGCGGATCGAGAATGCGGCTCATCGGACGCTTCCTGAGCGAAGCGTCGCCGTCGAATGTCGCGGTGATCCCGTGGCCGCCGACGACGCCCATCATCAGGCGCGAGCCGGTGCCGGCGTTGCCGAAGTCGAGCGTCCCGCACGGCGTTGCGAGCGCGCCGACACCCGGACCGCGAATCCGCCAGCGGCCGGGGCCCAGGCGCTCGATCGCCGCGCCGAGCGCCTTGCACGCCTCGCCGGTTCTCAGGACGTCATCGCCTTCGAGCAACCCCTCGACCATTGTCTCGCCGCAAGTCAGGAGGCCGAAAATAAAAGCGCGATGGGAAATTGACTTGTCGCCCGGAGGCCGAAAGCGTCCTTTCAGGGCCTGTCCGCGGATCGCGCGCAAGGGGCTGGCGTGAACAGGGGGCGACAGGGAAACGGACACGCGGGAACTCGCATTTTTCACGTCTAAGCCGCTGATGCGGCGCCGCGCTCGTATCATCGGGCTAAGCCCCTGTCGACGGGCGCGGGAAAGCGCATTGACAGGCGCAAGTGACCCGACTAACCGGATCGCTCCCAAAACCGCCCCTGAACCGACAGGAAACCGATCGCCGTGGCCAAACCCGAACTCGGAGCCAAGCACCAGTGTCAGAACTGCGGCGCCAAATTCTTTGACCTCAACAAAGATCCTATCGTCTGTCCCAAATGCGGGACCGTGTTCCAGGGCGCAACCCGCGTGCGAGCGGCGGTGAAGGAAGAAGAAGAGGACGTCGAACTTGCGGCGCCCCCCGGCGTCGATGTGGTCTCGCTCGAAGAGGTCGAGGCGGCCGAAGAGAAGGTCCCCGAGACGGCGATCGACGACGTCATCGAGGAAGACCCCGCCGACGCGACGGACGACCCCTTCCTCGAGGAGGAAGAGGAAGACGACGACGACGTCACCAACCTGATCGACGGCGACATCGCGCCCGACGAGGAGGGATAGAGGCCCGCGCCGCTCGCAGCGAACGTGCGGTCTTCCCTCCACCTGTCGCAATTTTTTCAAGATAGGCCTTGTGGCGGCCGAAGGATTGCGGCTATATCGCCGCCCGCGCGAACGACCCGGCGCTTCGCCCCAATCGAAGCTCCCGCGCAGAATGTTTGGAAAACGGGGCCATAGCTCAGTTGGGAGAGCGCTTCAATGGCATTGAAGAGGTCGTCGGTTCGATTCCGTCTGGCTCCACCAACGTTAAGTGGCTGAAATTATTGCTTCTAGAGCATCATTACAGCCGGAAAGAAGGGCGTGCATCGTTCCAGAAGGACCCATCCAGGACCCAAAATCGGGAACCGTTGCATGGTCGAACAGCGGATCGTCCGGCGCGGGGCGATTGCAGGCCGACCGCCTCGGCCATCGCCGCCACGTCCAACGGGCGGAACAAGCCTACTGTCGATCCGACGCGCTGGCGCGCAGGCGCGAGATGATGAACGCGTGGGCGGATCACTACAACCGGCCGAACGGCGAGCGCGGCGTTCATGCTGCCTCGCGTTCCACGGTGCGTAGGGTGTGCGATGGCGAAGAGGCTCAGACCCCTTAGGACGGGCCCCCCATGGGCAAAAACCGCCCTGTTCGAGTACGTGGACTTCTTGGAGAAATTGATCGGCGGCTTGCTCAACGCGAGCGACGTTAAACTGACTGCTGTCGAAAGGGAGCATGTGGAAAACGCGCTTAAAGCGCTGAGGCCAGCAGTCGATTTTCTGGGGCAGTGGTTTTTTGAGCCGAGACGTGCAACTGAGCCTTGGGAGTCTGATGCAGGGTATTGGGCACTCCTAGAAGTGATACAAGCGACAAACTTCGCCAGTTCTCACTCAATCATAAGGGACACTGTACGGAGCTTCGTCGAGCGTTCGCGCGCTAAAACTGCTCGGGAACGCTTGGCCTCGCTTAGCGCTCCCGAGATCGAAAGGCGGCGGGCTGCCGTTCGTGAGGCGATGAGAGCGGGGGGCACGAACTGCGCTAGAAGCCTTGAATATGCAGGCGTGATTCGACCGGATGTTTTAAAGCGGCTTGGGCTTCCAAAAGATTCGACCAGCCCTTCCGCCTCAACAATCAAGTCGGACGTGCGGGCAATTCTTAAAGAGACAACCGGAGGAACGGACAACGCTTGAAGTAGTGTCCGAATGCATCGTTGACCCACGTAAAGGGCGAACGAATGAGACCGCATGACGCGCCGGAATTGGCCGGAGCGTCAAGAGATGCGGTCCATGTCCAGCACCACGCAAACCCCAGAGCGGCGCGCTCTCTCCGTCGCCGAGTCAAAGCCACCCTCAACGCCGCTTAAGAGGCGAGGCTACCGGCTCAACGAATTTGTCGCAAAGTCCGGCATGAGCAGGGCAACGGTCTACCGCAAGATCAAGAGCGGAACGATCAAGGTCGTACACCTTGACGGCATGCCGTTCATTACTGCGGAAACTGTCCGCGAATTGTTCGGCGACGAGTGACCCGTGCTCGCGAAACCGCCCCCCGGTGGTCGATCCGGGAGGCGGGGTGGTAAGCACAAAGCCCTTGTCGAGAGCAACGCGCTTCTACACCCGCCTTCAACGAAACGTCCAGCCCCCGCGCCCTCGCGTCGGCCAACTTGTAAGAAAAGCAGGGCCGTCGCCAAACCGCTTAGCGCGCTAAATCACGTTTTGGCGCGCACCGCGTTTGTTACAAGTCGCCTCGCCGACTTCGCCGATAAGGACACGCTCGTCCGACTGATCGGCCATCCGCCGACCGCGTGGCCGCTCGTGGCGTTGAAGGAACTTGTCGACAACGCGCTCGACGCCTGCGAGGCGGCTGGCGTCGCGCCCAAGATCGACGTCACCGTCACTGAAAACTTCATTTCCGTAGCCGACAACGGCGGCGGCATCCCGGCGAGCCGCGTCAAGCAAATCCTGAACTACTCGAACAAGACCTCGTCGAACGCCGCCTACAGGAGTCCGACGCGCGGCCAGCAAGGCAATGCGTTTCAGACCTTGATCGCCATGGGCCACGCGCTGACCGGCAAGCCCAGCGTCACCATAATCGAGAGCCGTGGCGTGATTCATCGGATCACGTTCAGCGTCGATCCGATCTCGCGCGCGCCGAGCCTCGATCATCAGCGCGCCGACGGCGGCGACACGCAAGGAACGAAGGTCACGCTGTATATGCCGGTGTCGGCCGCCGCGCTCCCCGATCTCCATAACGCCGTGATCGACTACGGATGGGTCAACCCGCACGCGACGGTATCCTTCAGGACGGCAGGCAGCGACTACGATCGTTCGTTCACGCATGAGGCGACGGACCCGGACTGGACGAAGTGGAAGCCGACCGATCCGACCAGCCCACACTGGTACGACGTCGGATCGATGAAGACGTTGATGGCCGCCGAGATCAACAAGGCGCGCCACAGCAACGACGCTCAGAAGACGGTCGCCGAGTTCGTCTCAGACTTTCGCGGCCTCTCTAGCACGATCAAGCGCCGCGACATTTGCGAGGCCGTCAGCGCTTCGCGCGAATCGCTCGACGCATTTTTCGCTCGTGGCGACGACGCCATCCGCCGCCTGCTCGATCAAATGAAGGCGACGAGCAAGCCGGTCAGGGCGCGCGATCTCGGCGTCATCGGGGAAGACCACGTGCTCGACATGATCGCGAGCGAGTCGGGTCAATACAAGCGGGCGGAGATTGACGACTGCGGAGTCCCCTATCTGATCGAGGCGGGATTCGGCCATCGTCCAGACCTCGAAGATCGCGCGTTCGGCACCGGACTGAATTGGAGTCTTTCGATCGGCGGCAACCCGTTTCGGGACTTGTATTGGGGCCGCAGCCTTGGATCGGTTCTGGAGTCCCAACACGCCGGGCCTGAAGAGCCGGTTTCGTTCTTTTTGCATCTCGCTTCCCCATGCCTGAAGTTTCGCGACACGGGCAAGACGTCCGTCTCCCTGCCGGGCAAGGTCATCGACGCGATCATCGCCGTCGTCAAACAGGTGACGAAGGCGTGGCACCGGCAACGCGAGGCCGAAAAGCGGAACGCCGACGCAGCGAGGACGCCCTGAAGAAGGCCGCCAAGACGACAATCAAGGATGCGGCCTATTCGATCATGGCGAAGGCCTACGCGGCGGCGAGCGACAATGGTACGCTTCCGGCTGAGCCACGCCAGATTTACTACGCGGGGCGCGACGACATTATGAGGCTGGCTCAGGTCAGCGCAGTGAACGCCGATGCGTTCACCCAGCAATTGCTGATCGGCTACATGCACGACCATCCGAAGGAGTGCGCGGGCTGGGACATCGCGTTTTCCGACCGAGGCCACTTCGAGGAACCGCACACCGGCCGGGTCGTCGGCCTTGGGACCTTGGCGGTCCGCGAGTATCGGGGGGGCTACGCCAAGCCGGACCTGATCGAAGCCGGGTTCGGCGGCGCGTCTATTAAGACGCACGGCCCTGAGGGGCGTTTCGGCGCTATCCTCTACATCGAGAAGGAAGGCTTCGCGCCGCTGATCGAACGCGCTGAGATCGCCGAGCGCTTCGATCTCGCGATCATGTCGTGCAAGGGCATGAGCGTCACGGCGGCGCGCCAGCTTATCGATCAGACCTGCGCCAAATTCAATGTCCCGCTCTTCATCCTGCGCGACTTCGACATCGCTGGATTTTCGATCGCGAAGACGCTGCATCAATCAAATGACCGCTACGAGTTCAAGACTCGATCCGGCAAGGACTTTAAGGTCGTCGACCTTGGCTTGCGTCTCGCCGATGTCGAGCGCCTTAGGCTGGCGTCCGAGCGCGTGGTCATCACGAAGGGCAAGAAGGGCGGTTACAGCGCGCTGCGCGCTCGGCTGAAGATCAACGGCGCAACGCCCGCCGAGATCGAGTTCCTCTTGAGCGGTCGGCGCGTCGAATTGAACGCGATGACCTCGCGCCAGTTCGTCAACCTGTTGGAGTCGAAGCTGACCGCGCATGGCGTCCGCAAGGTCATCCCCGACGCTACGGGACTCGCGGACGCCTATCGCCTGTTTGCGCGCGCCGCCAAAACGAAGGCGGCCGTTGAAGAGGCCTTGGCCGCGATGACGAAGCAGGAGATCGCCGTGCCGACCAATCTTGAGCGGCGCGTGCGCGCCTTTCTCAACGTGAATCCCGCGTCGTCGTGGGACGATGCGATCGAGGCGCTTGCATCGGAGGACGATCGCTCATGATCGCGCCGCGCCCCGACGACCTCGACATCGCCGTCACCTCGGGCGCGGTGACCGCGCTCAGAAAGCTAGCGGCGCGTCTACGCCGGAGAGCCGCGCCCAGCATCACCGTGCTCGACGGCCCGCCGATGACGATCGTCCGGACGTCTGAGGCCGCTCCTCGACGCATCAACCCGACGGCCTCCAGGAGAAGAGGGCACCATGAACGACAGACATCCCCCCGAACTTCTCGAAAGCGATGATCGCACCGGATCGAGCGCCGGAAGGAAGCGCAACGGTGGCGGCGAGAGGCTGCGTAGCGATCTGCTGAAGACCGTCTCGTTCAAGACGCTGTCTCAGTTCACAGCCGAGTATGTTCCGCTCGCCTATACGGTCGACCCGATCATCAGGGGCGGCTCGCTCTATACCCTGACGGCGAGGACGGGCCACGGAAAGACGGGTTTCCTCGTGATAGTGGCGCTCGCCATCGCGACCGGGCGCAGAGACCTCCTGAACCTTGACGTCGAAAGGGGCCGCGTCGCGTACCTCACGGCCGAGAACCCCGACGATGCGCGTATGCGCTTCATGATCGCATGCTTCCTGCTCAACATCGACTTCGACGAGGCCTCCGACCACATCGTGATCCTCGACCGGCGCGAGAAGCCCGAGGACATCGTCGCCGGGATAAAGAAGCTTGCCGCGCGAGCGCCGTTCGCGGCCGTGCTCATGGATACGCTCGCGGCGTTCTTCGACGGTAAGGATACCAACGACGCGGTCGAGGGCGGCGATTTCCTGCGCCGGGTGCGCCCGCTCACGATGATCGAGGGGCGACCAGCCGTCGTCGTCGCCGCGCACCCCGTCAAGAACGCAGCCGCAGACAACCTCCTTCCCTACGGCTCGGGAGCCATCCTGAACGAGGTCGACGGCAACCTAACCCTATGGCTTCAGTCTTCGACCGGCTTCATTTCCCTCCATTGGCAAGGCAAGATACGCAGCCTCGACTTCGAGCCGTTGATCTTCCGCATCGAGATCGCCGGATCGCCCGACGTCGTCGATGCCAAAGGACGCCAAGTCCAGTTGCCGACGCTGCGCCCGGCCACAGCGGAGGATGAGGATGAGCGCGAAAAGGTGTCGGCCGATAGAGACAAGAAGCTCCTCATGGCGATGCATGCCGATCCGGGCGGCACGGTCCGCGACTGGGCGACCGCGGCCAGCCTTTCCAAGTCGGCGATCGAACGCACCCTCAACCGGCTAGCGAAGCCAGCATCTGACAAGCTGGTCAAAAACAGCCTCGGCAAATGGAGCCTGACCAACACCGGCTTCGACGCCATCGGAGCAGATCGCCCAGCAGCCAAGAAACGGGAGAAGAAAGCACAGTGAGCAAGAGCGACTTCATCAGCAAGATGTTCCGGGACGACCCCGACCGGCAACGGCGCATCGAGCAGCGCCTCAGCGATATCTCGGTCGTGCTCCAGCGCGTCGTCTACGCCGCCCCGCCGGACATCAAGGACGCCGTCGAGAAGGTGACCGACGAGGTGTTCGAACACGCCTTGGAGCGGCTCTTGCCCGATGAGCCGAAGGTCCGCGCAAGCATGCGTGGTCAACAGCAGCGAGGAGAATAGGCCTTCGCTTCAAACGAGCGCTTGTTTGCCTATCAGCGCGTCTGCGTCGGAGGGCGCGGGAGGGCGGGCGGCAGGACGCGGGAAGGAAAAAACGCCGGAGGGTGGCGCACAAAACATTGATCCGAAAACCAGTCAATTGCTGCTTGCTGTCGATTTCGTCGATGAGTTTGGCGCATGCTCAGCCTACTTCTCCAAGTAAGCGTTGGCTCCCTAGACAAGAAGCTTCCGGCGCGCTGCCAGAAAGTCCTTGTATTTGGTGACGTGCCAAAGATCCTGATTCTCCGGCATGCATTGCTTACGCAGTTCCGCCTTCGGTACCTTCAGCCACGCGATATATGTTGTGGGCTCCTTTGTTGACACGCCGAGGTTGGCACCCTTACGGAGCACTGCGTAATTAGCGAACGTGTCGATGTCCGCCGCCGTGATCTTCGGCATCTTGTTGAGAAGTGCCCTCGGAAACACATGGTGCACCTGCAACTGGGCCAAGTCCCCGACCACGCTTCCGTCGAGCCGAACTTCATGCTTCTCCCAGTCCCTCGCGTCCTTGTCGCGAAGCATCGAAAGGTAGAGCGACATTACTGGCCCGCTGAGCCGTCCGGTCTCGAAATCGCTGGAGCGCAGCTGCGAAAGCCCGGACTTTGTCGCATTCCAGAGACCGTCGACCGAAGGTGCCGCTCCGAGCTTTTTCAACACCCGGTCCAATTCCGTCTGTGCGGCACCGCTGAATGTCCCGCGCACGCCCGCAAGGAGCAGCCAGCGCCGAGCAAGACGCCTTTCCGACGCAGTCCATGCCGGCCCTTTGGCCAAGATCACGACGAGCGGGATCAGTGCGTTGTACGAGGGGATTTGGCCGCCTGTGTGCCAGCGTACCGAGCCGGTGACTCTCTCGTGAAGAACCGGATGCGGGAATTCCGCTAGTCCGGGTCGCGCGCCAGTAGAATGTGTATTGCGGATCATCTCGCTCCGGCCACGCCCAGTACATCAGCGGGTACCGCGGGTCGCGATCCCTCAGGAGCATTAGGGCGGTGAGACGCTGCTGGCCGTCCAGTAGGTAGCCATAAAGATTCGCGCCTCCAACTGAGCCCTTCTTGCCATCAAAAACTCCGGTTGGGATGGGTGCGGTGGGCGGTTTCCATACAAGCATAGAGCCGATTGGCAGGCCCTTGAACATCGAATCGACAAGCAGTTTGATGGAGGTCTTCGTCCACACAAACTCCCGCTGGATTTCGGGCAACATGATTTGGTCAGCGTCGATCATGGTCAGCAGTTCGGCAACACTCCTATCCGCAGTGCCCGTTTGCGCGGTTGACAACGCCCCCTCCGTGTTTTCTTGAGCTAGCAATTATTGCCCGACATTCGCCAGATGATAGCCCTCTCGCGACTGAGACTGCGCCCACAGCAAGATTCTGACAAGACTGAAATATCGTTGGGACCCCGCCGTGGCTACATCCGGCGGGGTAGGCCACGGCCCCGCCGACGGCCGCCGATGCAGAGCAGCGCGGATTGCGTGGCGCTGGCACCCCCACCAACTTAACGCCTCGGGGCCTCTCGCTCATATTCCCCTTCCTGGGTCGCCGGGCGTAACACCCTCGCTGCTCGCAGCACGCGACAGCAGCCGATCCCACACGGTCCCACTCTCGGCCCTAGCAGCCTGTCGGACTCGGGGTGTCTCTGATCGCTAACATATTGATATCATTGCAGTTTTCCGTTAGGCGCGAAAAAGCAAACTGCAATTAAATCAATGACTTAGAGTTTAAGTCCGACAGGCTGCTAGGAGCCGAAAGAGGCGAGCCCGTCCTCGCCGTGCTGGTCTGGCAGCGACCGGGCTGGACGTGGCGGCGCGACAGGTTCTACAGCAGATGGGCGGCCGTGGAGGAGGTGTGACCGAGCTTGAGTACCGGCCATCGAAAAGTGACCCAAAAACCGCGTTGTACGAGTTGGGACAGGACAAGCGAAAACCCCAGCAAAACCGGGCGACTCGGCCGGGACAAGCAAGAACGGGGTTTGTACCGGGACAAGAGCGGGACAAGCTTTGGGACAAAAACCTCGGAAACCCCAGCAAAACCGCCTGTCTCAGCCGGGACAACAGCCGAGACAAAACCCGTTCTGTCCCGCTGTCCCGCCTCTTCCCTCTCTAAGGAAGAGGCTGGGCGGGACAAAACACGGTTGGGCGGGACAAGGCCGGGACAAGAATCTGAGCCTTCAAACCTCCTCGAATGCCATCGTTAGCCGCCCAACGGTAGATAATTAGCGGCGCGCCCTGCGCCGCCCACCCGCCAACTTTCGCCGCCCTGAAATTGACGGGCGTCCGTCCTTTTTCCCCGCGCACTGCCTTGAGGACAGCGGCTCGATCTCGACGCCATCTCATCGCCCGCGCGTAAGTGGCTGCAATTGGCCCGCTGCGCTGACTGGGCATCCCGGTACTATTTTCTGAACTGTCTTGCCGAGGGACCGTGCAGACATTGGCGCGTACAAAACTCGCTCGGCAAAGTCGCGCCGGAGCACTAGCGTCGGTGGCTATGCCATGAGCGGCGCGATCCTGAGCGCTGCAGCGCTCGCGTTCGGCGCATGGCTGTTCTTAGAAATCGCGAATCGGATGTGACGACCACCGACATTCGCCTAAGGGAAATGGCGCGAGATTTGCCGCCTGCTTCATCTATACCCTATTTGGACCGGAATGGGCTCCTGCGCCCGGCGCAGCCAAAGAGGATGGCGGGGACAAGTCCGGCATCGGCCTTGACGTGAAGAGAGAACGAGCGGACCCTCGTTTGTGGCGTGATACACCTGTCACGGATACACGCCGCTGGACGGTCGAGGGCGCGATGCCTGCTGATCCTGCAAGTGCTGTGATCTTATTGTGGGCCGTCGGCTTACTCACGGCCCTCGTCGTCATTGCTCTCGTGGCTTTCTTGGAAACGGGATAGGGACGCCCCCTCCGCATCGCACTCAAGCCCGACGCGAATCTCTTCCCCGCAACAGACGGCTCGAGTCACAAGCGGGCCGATTCCCAAACAGCAGGAGCAGCCTGATGTACTCGGGCGAGGCGGGGCGGCGATGGCAATCACGTCTCATCCTCGATCTGATCTGGATTAAAAATGTGCAGCGCGCCAGCAACGGCTTCGGCCGCACATTCGACGACGACGCGCGGCTCCCCTGCGGTTGTCCGAAACTCCGCAGATGCGCGCTCCGCCGGACCGCCATGCCGACGTTACGCGTGTTTGCGAAGGAACGAACGTTCTGCAGGGTCGCTCCCCGTCGGCGGGGGGGCCGATATGTCAAATGCGGGGATTGTTCGGTTCACGCGCGTGAGATGACTAGTATCTTTTATATAACAGGCGGATACTGTAGCGCCCCCGAATTACAAATATTGGGCCAGCGCCGACGGGGAGCGACCCTGCAGAACGTTCGTTCCTTCGCAACGCTCGTCGTTCGCAAGGCCGATATTTTCTTCCGCAGCTCTCGCCGTCCTGCCTTTCGTGGCGGAAGCACCCTCCGCCGAATGGTCACCGTTGTCATGCTGTTAGTCCACTGTCGTCCGACTACGCACATCTACGCGCACAAAAAAGCACTAGGAGGCCGGCCGTTTCGTGCGAATAATCGGGGCGCTATGAGCGCAGAAACTGCTGCCAATACCCCGCCGGTCGCCAAAAGGTCGGCTGATTATCGGAGCCGCATCACCAACGGCAAGCGTCTCCACGCCGCTGGCGGTCGACCTTGAGCAAGCTCACGCGCCTGAGCAATGCGCAGACCCGCGTGCTTGCGGCGCTCAGGCGCGGCAAGGCGTCGCCGCCCGATCAAGGCCCAAGGTTGAGTCTGCGCGACAAGCTCGCGCAGAAGTACGGGCCATCGCCATTAGCCCGGCTGCTCGCGATCGCCGACCACCGGCTCGGGGCTGACGCTCTGGCCGAGGCGGCGCTTGAAATCATCCTGGCCGCCACAAGGAGGTCCGTGGGCGGCCTCGGAGGCCAGGCCCGCTTCCCCTGACACCAAAAACCGGTCGAGATCGGTCCTGGGGCTTCCTGGGCCCTGGAAGCGAGGCGAGCGGATGACCGCCTTCCAGCCGCTTCCCCCGACGTCGATGCGCTCCGCGCTTGAAGACGTGAACTTGCTCGGGCGCATGCTGTCGGGTTCGTCGTGGCGTGGAGGACGTTGCTGATCAGCAATGAGCTGCGAGGGGCTGACGCGCATGGGCATCGAGCCGCCGGGCACAAGTGAAACCGGCCAGGCCTCCTGCGCCTCCTGCGCCTGGCCGTCATATTGGCCTGGAAGCTGCGGTCGCTCGGCACGCCAAGCGTCTCATCCTCGATCTGATCTGAACTGAAAATGTGCAGCGCGCCCGCAACGGCTTCAGCCGTGCACTCCACCACCACGCGCGGCTCGCCTTGCGGACCCTGCGAAGCGGCGGCTGGGGCTCGGCGCATGGCTCCAGCTCCCAGACCATCAGTCGAAGTCCCCGATGACGTGGTCCGGGGCGGCGAGCTTCAATATCTCGTAGGTGGTCCGCAACTGATCGTCGGTGAGCTTGCTGAGATCGTAGTTCCCGACATTGCCGCTGTGCCGATAAGGCTGGGCCGCCTTGCCATAGGCGCGGTCGAGAAGCTTGGAGGCGGCGTCCAGGCGGACGCGAAGGTCGGCCTTCTTGTCGCGGAATATGGCGACGATGGTGTCGATGGCGTCCGTGCCGTACTGCTGGGCGTAGGCCTTGATCTCGCGGGTGCTGCGGTTCAGTGACCCCCTTGGCCTTCCCCTCGGCCTACCGGTAGCTGGCGTCACCATGTCCGATTATTCCCGAATATTTTAACGGGGTAAACTCCGGTCATGCAAAAACCTCCGCGTTGCTCGTCGCGGAGGCTGATCACAGAGGCTGCCGGCGTAATCGCTCGCAGCGCCCCGCCCAAGTGCCTGGAACCCAGAGCCGAATCACATCGGCGACACGCACGCAGAATAGCGCGGAAGCGATAGTTGGTAAAGCCGTGTAGCGTCGAGCAGCGCTCTTCGACCTTGTTGACCAACGTTGGGCCGCCAGCCTCCTGCGCTTGTTGCGCCCGCTCGTCATCTCCGGCCGCGTCCGGGGATTCTTCGTCAACACGGTCGGGCGCGACGAAGAAGCCATCCGCGCCTACATCCGCAATCAAGAGAAGGAAGATCAGAGGCTGGAGCAGATGAACCTCTGGCGCTGACAAGCCGCCTTGGGCGGCTCCAAATTCAAGGGGCCGCGTCAGGCCGGGCCTGCGCATGCACCTCAGACGTTCGAGGACGCCTGCCTCGATGCGGATGAGGAAATGGGCCGTCCCGACGATGGACCGACCATAGAGGCGCGTCCTCGGGCAGCGTAGGGCAGATGGCGTGGTAGGCGGCGGTGATGGCGATTCCGATCATGCGTTGACGGCGACGTTTCGCTATTTCGTCG
>Ga0209040_10001910_pt1 | contig 16472 bp, 17 predicted proteins | sample BogFormECP12_OM3_FD_188240 | JGI IMG/M metagenome (GOLD analysis project Ga0209040, IMG submission 188240) | Bog forest soil microbial communities from Calvert Island, British Columbia, Canada - ECP12_OM3 (SPAdes) (version 2) | ecosystem: Environmental > Aquatic > Freshwater > Wetlands > Bog ...
CCGCCGGTGGTGATTTCCACGCCGCTGAAAATTTTGCTTTTCGTGGTGGTGGATGGATGGAACCTGGTGGTCGGTTCGACGCTGAAGAGTTTTCACTACTGAATTATCCGCTCAGCAAAACGGAGGAGCTTGACGATGAATGCCGCAGACGTTGTCGAATTGTCCCGCCGCACCATCGAAGCGGCCTTCTGGGTGGCCTTGCCCATCCTGCTTTCCGCCATGGTCGTCGGGCTGATCATCAACATCGGCCAGGTCATGACCTCTATTCAGGATATGACGGTGTCTACTGTTCCGCGCCTGTCCGCCGTTGGCGCCATCATCTTTTTTCTCACGCCGTGGATGCTGCACCACCTGGTGATTTTCACGGAATCGCTCTTTTCGGATTTTCGTCTCTACACCCAATAAGGATCGCAGAGCGTGCCCATCGACCTTCAACAGATTTTGTCTCACGCCTTCCTTATCGGCTTGCGCGTCGCGGGCATGATGTCCTTCGCACCGTTTCTTGGGAATATTTCCACGCCGACCGCAGTTCGTGCGGGATTCACCCTGGCGTTAACCGCGCTGCTCTATCCAGTCACCGTGGTTCCGCGTCTGGCGCTCACCCCGTTGGCCTGGACGCGCCTGGCGCTCGGCGAAGCCTTGCTGGGTATGGCCATGGGCCTGTGCATGCAGTTTGTGTTCGAAGGCGCGCAGCTTGCCGGACAGGTTGGGGGTTTCCAGTTTGCATTTTCTCTCGTCAACGTCATCGATCCCACCACCAACGTGGACACTCCGGTGCTTTCCACGTTTCATCAGTTAGTCGTTCTACTGCTATTCCTGCAACTCAACGTGCACCACTGGATTCTCCGCGGCCTGGCGAAGAGTTTCGAATACGTGCCCCCTGGCGCCTACCTCATTGGTCCGCTGGCACTTAAGGAATTTCTCCACGACGCCGGCGCCATGTGGCTCACGGGCCTGCAACTGGCCACCCCCATTCTGCTGGCCACCGTGCTCATCGACGTAACGATCGGTTTTCTCAGCAAGGCCGCGCCGCAGATGTCCGCCATCTTCCTCAGCATCCCGCTCAAGATCCTAGTGGGCTACGTGGTCTTGAGTGTCGCTCTGGAACTGTGGCCGGTGTTTTTCGAAAGGGAATTCGCCCAGGCACTCGGATGGAGCGAGCGCTTGCTGCGTCTTTCCCACTAAAGCCGTTTTTATTGAGGACCCCGCATCGTGGCCGACGACCGCACAGAAAAAGCATCTCCGAAGCGCCGCACTACTGCCGCCGAAGAGGGCCAGGTGCTGCGCAGCCGCGACCTCATCTCCACCGTTACTCTGCTCTCCGTGGTCTTTATACTTGCCTCCCATCCCGAAGTTTGGATTGCCCGCTGGCAATCCTATTTTTCCCGCGTCCTCGAATCTGGCATCCATGGCGAGCGCTCCGATCAGTCCCAGCTTTTCGGTTGGACTACCCTGGCCGTCGCCCAATGGCTCGCCCCGCTCTTTGGCGTCGCCTTCGTCATGGCTATCGCCAGCACTCTCGCGCAAGGCGGCATTAGTTTCTCTCCCAAGGCCTTAGCGCCAACATTTACGCGCCTAAATCCCGTCACTAACGTGAAACATCTTTTTTCCATGGCCGTGCTCAGTCGCGTATTGAAGTCGCTCCTGCCTTCGGCGGTGATTCTATATCTGGCACTGAATCTAATGCTGAAACAGGCGCCGATGATTCTGCATGCCGCACGCCTGCCCGCGCGCGCATCCCTGGCGCTTCTCGGCCGCATCAGTTATTCCCTGGCCTGGCAATCCGGCCTCGTGCTCCTGGCCTGGTCGGGCATTGATTACCTCCTGCAGCGCCAAACCTTTGAAAAATCCCTGCGCATGACCAAGCAGGAAGTGCGACGCGAAAATAAAGACAACGAAGGCAATCCGCAGGTCAAGGGCAAGATTCGCCGTCTGCGCCGCGAAGCTATGCGCCGTTCGCTGCAAAAGAGCATGCAGCGCGCCACCGCGGTCATCACCAATCCGACGCACTACGCCGTGGCACTTGAATATCGCCCCGCAACCATGGCTGCTCCAGTGGTCGTCGCCAAAGGCCGCAACTTCCTCGCTCAGAAAATCAAGGAACTGGCGCGCTGGAACGAAGTACCCATCGTCGAAAATCCCGCGCTGGCCCAAGCGCTCTTCAAAGCCGCGGAGATCGATCAGATGATTCCTCCGAAACTGTACGCCGCCGTGGCCGAGATTCTCGCTTTCCTCTATCGCACGCAGATGCGCATGCAAGCCGCTGCACGCCGCGGTCCAAGCGGTGGGGGAGCGCGCTAAAAGACCATGGCCGGCGAAAACACTGCGAAACGCAACTCCCTCGAGTGGCTCGTCCCGGTCGCCACCGTCTCCACCGTGTTCATGATGTTGGTTCCCGTGCCGGCCATCTTCCTGGACATTTTTCTTTCCCTGAGCATGACGCTGAGCGTTCTCGTCTTGCTTTCCGCTTTATATATCCTGCGCCCCGTGCAGTTTTCCGTCTTTCCCACCTTGCTGCTGTTCCTCACCCTTTTTCGCATTTCCCTCAACATCGCCAGCAGCCGTCGCATTCTGCTGCATGGCACGGAAGGTTCCTCCGCCGCGGGCAGCGTCATCCAGGCCTTTGGCCAGTTCGTCGTGGGCGGGAACTATGTTGTCGGCTTCGTCATCTTCCTCGCGCTCGTCGCCATTCAATATCTCGTCATCAACCATGGCGCGGTACGCACCGCGGAAGTCGCCGCGCGCTTTACCCTCGACGCCCTCCCGGGCAAACAGATGGCCGTCGACGCCGAAATGAACGCCGGGCTGATCGACGAAGTCCAGGCCCGCGCCCGTCGCGAAATGATCGCCAAGGAAGCCGAGTTCTACGGCGCCATGGACGGCGCCGCCCGTTTCAGCCAGCGTGACTCCCTCGCCACCATTCTCATCACCGCTATCAACATCATCGCCGGTTTTCTCATCGGCGTGTTCCAGCTGAATATTCCGCTAGGCGACGCCGCGAAGATTTATACCGTCCTTACCGTCGGCGATGGTCTTGTCACGCTAATCCCCTCGCTGCTCGTTTCCGTGGCCGGCGGCATCGTTGTCACCCGCACTTCCAGCGGTCAGACCGTGGGCGCCGATTTTGCTCAGCAACTGCTCGGTCGCCGCATGCCCCTGCGCATTGCCGCCGGCGTCATGCTGTTGCTCGGGCTTATTCCAGGACTGCCGAAATTTTCGTTCTTTCTGCTCGCCGCTGCCGCCGCATTCATGGCCTCACGTGCTCCGCAAGTCAGCATCACCGACGCCAGGCCCGCCGAACTCGCCGGCGCCAAAAAGAAACCCGAAGTCCAGCAGCAGATCGAAACGCTGCTCAAACTCGACGACATCAGCCTCGAAGTCGGCTACGGCCTGGTACCGCTCGTCGACCAGGCTCAGGGCGGACAGTTACTTCAGCGCATCCGCGCGTTACGCCGTCATCTCGCGCTGCAACTGGGCTTTCTCGTGCCCAGCGTGCACATTACCGACAACCTCAAACTCAAACCTCGCGAATACCAGGTTCTCCTGCGCGGCGTACAAGTCGCCAAATGGGACATGCAGCCCGACCGCCTGCTGGCCATTAGCTCCGAAGCTTCGGCGCAACCCCTTGAAGGCCTTCCCACCAACGAACCGGCCTTTGGTGCCGCGGCGCTGTGGATTGTTCCCGGACTTCAGGAGCACGCGCTCGCTAGCGGTTACGCAGTCGTCGACCAAACGTCCGTACTGGCCACACATCTCGCCGAAATCGTGCGCCAGTACGCCCACGAACTTTTGACCCGCCAGGAAACCAAGCGCCTCCTCGACGCCCTCGCCGAATCCCAGCCCAAGCTCGTCGACGAACTTGTCCCCCGCCTGCTCAGCCTGGGCGAAGCGCAGCGCGTCCTCCAACAACTGCTCCGCGAACAAGTTTCCATTCGCGATCTCACCGCCATCCTTGAAGCCCTGCTCGAAACCGCCGCCGTCAACAAGAATCCCATCGCTCTGGTCGAAGCCTGCCGGCAGGCCATGAGCCGTTCGCTGGTCGCTCCGCTTCTTGGGGAAGACCGCAAACTAAAAGTCCTGACCCTGGATCCCGCCATCGAGCAAGACTTGCAGCGCCAGATTGATCCGCAGCAGGCCATCGTCGGCGAGCGCAGCGCAGTTGGCGCGACCGGCGCACTGCGTACAGTGCTGGAGAGTCTCCAACGCCTGGTGGGCGACCGGGTGGCCCTGAGTTCCACGGTGCTGGTCTGCAACACCCCGGTGCGGTTCCATCTCCGCCGCTTGCTGGAACCGTTCATCCCTCGAATCGTGGTTCTGTCTCCCGCGGAAATTCCCGCCAACGTCTCGGTGCAATCCCTCGGGGTGGTGCGATGACTCGCGCTACAAATAGCTCGACCACCTCCGGCAATGAGTACACACCATGGTGACGGAAAATCCCAAAGCCACGGCCGCCGCCACGGCTCCGTCCGTCGCGGAACGCGAGCGCCTGCTCCTCGAAAATCTCCCGGAGGTCCGCTACATCGCCCGCCGGGTGTACGACCGCTTGCCGTCGCATGTTTCTTTCGACGACCTGGTCCACGCCGGCATTCTCGGGCTTATTGACGCAGTCGACAAATTCGACCCTTCCAAAAACGTGCAGCTGAAATCCTACGCGCGCTTCCGCATTCGCGGCGCCATTCTCGATAGCCTCCGCCAGATGGACTGGAGCCCCAGGAACTTGCGCCGTCAGGCGCGGCGCATCGAGGAAGCCCGCCGCGAGCTTGCCGCACAATTCGGACGCGCTCCCTCCGAACCTGAATTAGCCGCCCATCTCGCTCTGCCGCTCACGGAATTTCAGCACCTCCTCGGAGACCTTCGCGGGCTCGATCTCGGTAGCCTGCACGGTCCGCTCGACGAGGGCGGCGCGGAGGACTCCATCAGCGCCGTCGCTTCACGTCCCGAGGATGATCCTTTTCAACAGACGTTTCGCTCCGAGCTGCGCGTGCAGCTCGCCCGTGCCATCGAAGGACTGGGCGAAAAAGAGCGCCAGGTTCTGGCCCTCTACTACCTGGAGGAACTCACCATGAAAGAAGTTGGCGCCATTCTGAATATTGGGGAATCGCGCGTCTCGCAGATTCATACTGCGGCGCTAATTGCCTTGCGCTCGGTTATGCCAGGCGGTCTCGCTAAGGCGCCTGGAGTCCCGTTCGCCACGCTGGGGAATTCCACTATCCGGGAGAAGCTCTGATGCGCAAGATCCTAAATCAGGAAGAAATCGACGCGCTCTTTAATGCCGCCGAGAAAAGTCCCAAACGCGGCCGCGCCGCGGCCAAAAAGAAAGTCGAACCCTGCGACCTGCGCCGTTCCAGCACGCTTACATCCGACCAGGTGCGCGCGGTTACGGCGTTGCATGAGTCCCTGGCGCGGCGTCTCGGAAATTCCCTGGGCGTCTATCTGCGCGTGGCCTTCGAAATGAACCTGGTTTCTGCGGAGCAGTTAACCTTCGACGAGTTTCTTTCCCGCGTTCCGGAGCTCACCTACCTTGCTTCGCTGCGTGTGCAGCCGATTGATGCCCGCGCCGCTTTGCAAGCGGATATCTCCCTGGTCTTCCCCATTGTCGACCTGGTTCTTGGGGGTTCTGGCATCGATCCCATCGAACCCCGGGACTTCACCGAGATCGAGGAACAAATCTTCGAAACCGTCGTCCGCCTGATAGCCCGCGACCTGCAAAGCACGTGGGCAGCGGTCATCGAGCTGGACATTCGCTTCGACCAGCGGCAGCAATACACTCAGGTGCAGAATCTCATGCAGCCGCACGAAAAGATCCTTTCCCTGAGCTTCGAAATCCGTCTCCTCGAGGCCCGCGGCAATCTCAACATGGCTTTTCCCGCCGTCATTGCCAACGCCCTGCTCCGCAAGCTCTCGGCGCAAGGTGCGCTCTTCGAACGTAACCCCTCGCCGGACGCCTGCCACAGGCTCCAGGAGCGCCTCCTCGACAGCACCTTCCTCACCCACCTCAGTTTGCCGCCCAGTCCTTTAAAAATCAGCGAACTCCTGGCCCTCGCGCCCCGCGACGTCCTGCCGCTCCCCATTCCTTGCAGTTCACCCATCTGCTTCAACGTTTCCGGCAAACCGATGTTCCTCGCCTTTCCCGTTCGTCACGGTTCCAGAAAAGGCGCGCGCATCCATTCCCGTACTTCCATCGTGCCAGTCAACGGCAGGGAGCCCCAATAATGGAAGACGCTGCAGCCATCGCAATTCAAGAATTCTCTGACGCCTGGAAGGCCGCCTTCACTCGCGTTCTTGAGTCTCTCGGCTCCCCTGCCGTCTGTTCGTGGAGCGCCCCGCTGGCCGAAGCCTCGGTTCCAGCCGCCCCTAATAAGAACGCCATCGCCACGCGGTTCCAGGTCTCCAAGGGTTTGCAGGGCTCTGCCTTCTGGCTGTGTGAGCAACCCGTCGCCGTGCAGTTCGCCCAACTCCTGCAGTCCGAGGCCCTGGATCCGGCCGCGGAATTCTCCGAATTGCACCGCGACGCGTTCGCCGAATTTCTGCGTCAGGTTGCCGGTCAAGCGGCAGCCGGGTGGAAAGCCGCAACCAGCTCCGAAATTGATTTAACCCTTGCAGAGCCGCATGAGCTCCCAAGTCTCCAGGGGACCCAGACTTGCACCCTCGAAGTGACCTCCGATAAATTTCCCTCGCTCGCCATGCAGTTTTTTCTTGACCCGCCTCTGTTTGCCGCTCTGGTTGCCTTGCCATCATCAGAAGAAACCGCAGCCATAGCAGGCGCACCTGGCGATGCTTTGGAGTCGCTCAGTCTCGGTGCGACGCCCAATCTTGCCCTGCTTCTCGACGTCGAGTTGCAAGCCACCATCCGATTTGGCCAGCGCGACATGCTGCTTCGCGAGGTGTTTGCCTTGATGCCTGGTGCTGTCGTGGAACTCAATCAGTTTGTTAATGAACCTGCCGAACTTCTCGTTGCTGGCCGTCTCATTGCCCGCGGGGAAGTTGTGGTCGTCGATGGCAATTTTGGCCTTCGCGTTTCTGAAGTGGCCGCTGCCGGGCAACGCGCAGCTTTGCTGGATCTCTAAGAAGAAGGAACCCTGTTATATGAGCCGCGACTACTCCTCCAGCGATTCCGGATCCGTCGACAACATCCCGCGCCCGCTTTCCCCGGCTGCATGGTTGCAATGTTGGCGGCTCCGTTGCGCCTCCCAGGACTGCGGGCAGCGCGCCCGTTTGTGGCCCAGTTTTTTGGGGAAGACTCGCGGCGTCACCTTCGACGGACGCTGGTACTGTACCGGAGAGTGTTTGCTCGGACCGCTGATCACCCAGATCCGCGGTTTGCTGGCGGGTTCCGGCCGCGAACGCTCACGCCGCCATCGCGTGCCGCTTGGGTTGCTGCTCGTCCATCGCGGCTCCATCTCTCCCCGGCAGCTGCGGGAAGCGCTCCGGGCGCAATCCGACTCGTCCGGCCAAAAGCTCGGCTGCCTCCTGCGCCGGATGGGGGTCGTGGCAGCGGAAGATCTTACCGCCGCCCTGGCCCACCAATGGGGTTGCCCAGTTTTCCCACTAGACCCGCAAACCCCAATCCTCGGTTGCCAGGACCTCCTCCCCCTAGATCTGCTCGAATCCGTTCGCGCTGTCCCCGTCTACGTGTCACCGGGCGGGCGCTCCCTGCACCTGGCTTTCGGTGAACGCCTCGATCACACCACCCTTTATGCCATTGAACGTATGCTCCATTGCCGCGCCATCGCCTGTGTGGCGGATGAGTCTGCGGTCGCCAGCCTCCTCGAACAACTGCATCGCGGGCCCTCCGAGTCCGTAAGCTCTTTTGACACCATGCGGGAGCCGCGCGAAATTGCCTGGACCATTCGCAGCTTCGCAGGGGAATATCAGGCTTCCCAGATCACCTTGGCGCGTGCCAGCGCCTACATTTGGGTACGGTTCGCTTCTGCCCACCTTACCCGCGACCTGCTATTCCGCATTCGGCCCGGGCCACAGCAACTGGCTTCCGCCGCCTCCTTTTCATCTAAAGCTTTATCGGCCCCTGCCGATAGACGAAAAGACGGCGTCTCGGACGCTGCGGAACTCCTTATGACTGCGCAAATCCGAACTGTTATCTCGGCACCTTCCGTTCATTCGCGGTTTGCCGCCGAGGAAATGGAGCGACGCAAGACACGTCTAATGGGGGTGCTCAGCCAGGGCCTTCCCACGTTACCCAACTACGTTCTAGATCTGAATGTACTCTTGGGTCAGCCCGTTGTGGACCTCAAGAAAGTCGGCAATGTAATTCGCACCGATCCCAGCCTGGCTTCCCAGGTTTTGCGTTTGTGCAACTCCGCTTTGTTCGGGCTGCGCCATCGCGTCATCAGCATCGAACAGGCAGCGATCCTCCTGGGCACAGAACGTTTGCGCACGCTCATCCTCACCTGCTCGGTGATGCAATTTGCCGGCAACCGCGTTCCCAAGGCGCAACTCAGCATCTTTTGGCACCACAGTTTTCTTTGCGCGCTGCTCAGCGAACGGCTGGCCGCCCAGCTACACTACTGTGAAAAAGAGCAAGCGTACCTTGGTGGCTTGCTGCACGATATCGGTCAATTACCGATGTGGATGCTCGTTCTTGCCGAGGAAGAGAACCGCCGCACCCCCCCGCCAAAGAACTGGGCCGACGACGTCCCTCTCGAACGCGAGTATTTTGGAATGGACCATTGCAAAGTGGGGCGTTGGATGGGCGTCTCCTGGAATTACATGCCAAGTTTCATCGACGTGTTCGAGTATCACCACGCACCCGAAAAAGCGCTACACGACCCCTACCTTGTCGGCATCGTAGCCGCCGCCGATCAGTTTTTGATCGCCCAGGCCAACGCAGTGGATTCCCATCTCGTGGATAACAAAGGGTCCACCGCGCTTCCAGCAGACCCCAACGAAAGCAGTGCCGCGACACCGGGATCGCCGGCTGCGATCGTTCTTCCGTTTCTCGAAAAATGCCTCCCGGAACTCGTCGAGTCCGAGCGGAACGCGGTAATGGAGATGCTGCAGACGGAGTACCTGCAGCTCCTCCCACTGGTTCAACTGGGCATGACGGTAGCCGCCGCCGACGGCGTCTAGTTGGCAACCTGCAAATCTGTAACGGCTTACCAACTCGTCCGGCCACGGATTGCGCCTAAATCGACGCGAGCCCACCGCTGTACCATCGACGGAGTAAGTCGCTCCTACAATTTTTCCAGAGACGAACGCCCGAGCAACGCAAGGATTGTCGCTGTGTCCGGTGTTTCGCTAGGCGCCTGCCACACCTATGTCGCAAAGCATAAGGTTACCAAGGTCGGCTGGGCAGATTAGGTCGCGAACCTGCGGCTGCCGCAGCGAACGGAGAACCCTATCCCGTACTACGGCATCAAGTCGCGAATCTTATGCAGCAGCTCGCCATTGGTGAACGGCTTCCACAATAGCCGGGCGTGAATCCTGTCCAGAAGGTGCTTATCGGAGGCGTCGTCGAGCGCCGACGGCATGATAATCACCGCCATCTTGGGGCGCAGCGACTTCAGCCTTTCCGCCAGCACCAGGCCGCTGATGTCGGGCATGCGCGCGGCCATCAGCAGGATATCGATGTCTCCGATATAGGCCTCCGCGATGCGCAGGGCCTCGGAGCTGGTGGTGGCTGGCAATGCCAAGAAGCCTTGGCTCTCCAGAAACTCTCCCACAATCGATCGAACCGCTTCGTAATCGTCGACAATCAGGATGGTGCGTTTACTGCCCGCTTCATTCGCTTGCATCTGCGTGTGATTCCTTTGCTCCCTGACGTAGCCAAGACTTCCACCCGCGGAACTCGATTCCACCGCCATGAGCGGACCTCCAAAGATAAATAACTGCGGAAACTTGCGGCCAAACGCGGCGCAATGCACTCCCCCACACTGGGAAAAGGGGCTTGCTGAAGCTCGCGAGTACGTGGGAGAGAAGAACGGTGCGCGCGGCGGAGGCATCGGCGCTCCGAATCTGCAGTTCGCCACCCTTATGAGAACTGAATTGGTACTGCACGGGAATCCCACTTTGGTGGGGCGGGTATCCCACGGAGGTGGTAGCCCGGATAACAAGAATCAACTTTGCAATCGTGGTCCCCAAGCCGGGCGAGTGGTCTTTCCGGGTTGACCGGCGGCGGGCTGTCTTTGCAAGGACTTACGTAAAGGTGTAGCGTTTAATCCGGAAGGACACCTTGGCGGAAACACCGAAATATCGCATCCTCATCGCGGACGACGACCCCATTGTTCGCGACGTCCTACGCGTTTACCTGGCGCAGAAGAAGCGTTTTGAGCTGGTCGGGGAAGCCACCGACGGTCACGAGGCTGTGCGCAAGGCCATGCTCCTGAAACCGGATCTACTGTTCCTGGACATGCTACTGCCGCGCCTGCCGGGCATCGAAACGCTGCACGAATTGGCCAGCCTTACCTTGCCCGTGCGCACCCTGGTGCTGTGTTCCTCGATCAGTAAAAGGCAGATTGTGCAGGCCCTGCAATTGGGGGCGCGAGGCGTGGTCCTTAAGGACGCCATGCCGCAACTCGAAGCCGCCATCGATGCGGTGATGCTCGGCCAGTATTGGATTAACGGAAAGAGCGTGTCGAACATCGTGCAGGAGTTGCGCGAACTCGGCGCCGATGCGGGTTCCGGCAATCGCGATCACCAGCTTGGTCTGACCGCGCGCGAAATCGACATCGTGTCCCTGGTGGCCCAGGGTGGAACCAACAAAGAAATCGCCAAGCATCTGGGTATCGCCGAAGACACCGTGAAACGCCACCTGACCAATATCTTTGACAAGGTCGGCACCTCCACGCGTTTGGAGCTGGCACTCTTTGCCATCGACCGCAACTTGATCACCACGAGCCTCAGCGAGCCGAGCATCCCCAAATCGTTGACCAACTAATTGCAGCGAATGCGTACGTCAGGGAATTACGCTGTACATTCGTCGAGATCCCCGCGCAGCGCCAGCCGCTAGGTCTTCGCCGCCAGTCTCTGTGCGGCCGTTTTTACAGCCTTGCGCAATTGTTCTATCATTTGCGACATCTGAACGCCATTTTCCCTGTTCAGAGCCGATTTCCTCTTGAGCATTTGTTCCAGCGTCCGGCAGAGCTGCGCTTCTTCGGATAATCCGAAAGCGGCCAGTGCACCAGCCAATTGGTGCGCTTGGGTGGCGGCTTGGACGCGCTGCTCTGGAGTGAGCGAACTGTTCCGCACAGAGGCAGCGGTACCTTCAAGCGCCTTAAGGCGGCCCTCGGTCAGTTCCTTATTCTTTTGCCAAATCTTCCACAGGGAAGCTTGGAGGTCGTGCAATTCGCCAGGGGCTTTGGCCATAGTCTTTAGAAAAACAAGGCTGCGCATCGCCCAGACAACTCTGCAAGTGAGCGCGCTCGCGATACTCACCCGCGACGTACGCTACTGTAACGCTGCGTATAAAGCCTGCTTCCATCGGGAGTTGTCGATGGTCCAGATAATTTTTGCTTTGAGCCCACTGGGCACCGCCTCCGCCCACACTGCGCGATTGCGTTCGTTATGTGCGACGTTCAGACGATCCACCACGGTCATTCCGCGGGTCAACTCGCTCTCCGTTTCTACTTCTAAGAAATGAGTCGAATGCGACGTGACCATCGACGGCTCCAGCGCTACGGCCATAGCCACCGGGTCGGGAAGGGAAATGCCGTGCTCGCCGGTTTGTTCCAGGAAGGCTTCCTGCCCGCGGCTGTTGCATTCGATGGCGAACTTCGCCACGGGCGTTCCAAAGCCGAGAATGTTCTGAATGTCGGCGGGACTCGCGACCGCCTCGCCGCGGCACAAGTGCCAGCCTACCAGTTCGATGGGCAAGCCGCTGCGCGCCACAATGCGCGCCGCTTCCGGGTCGCACCAGATGTTGTACTCCGCCGCGGGCGTGACGTTGCCCTCGCAGCACGGCGCGCCACCCATGATCACGCAGCGGCTGACATTTTCAGCGAAGCGGGGATTTTTTTGCAGCGCCAGGGCGATGTTGGTGAGTGGGCCGAGTGTAACCATTTCAATGCCCGGATGTACGGCGACGGTTTCGATGATGGCATCGATTGCGTTTTGTTTTTCGGCGGCCCGGCGCGGCGGCGGATAGCCGTGATCGCCCAGCCCGTCGCGGCCGTGAAACCAGTCCGCGCTAATGTGCGGCCGCTTCAGCGGCTTTTCCGCCCCGCTGAACACCGGCACGTCCAAGCCGCAAAGCTCGGCGGTATACCGCGCGTTGCGCGTGGCCTGCCCGACGCCCACATTGCCCGCTACGGTGGTGATGGCCGCCACTTCCACTTGTGGCGAGCGCAGCGCCATGATCAGCGCTACGGCATCGTCGGAAGCCGTATCCGTATCAATCAAGAATGTGCGTTTCACGCGCGCTAGGATAGCAAACTCCGCGATCTTGCCCGGTACAAAATGCGCGCGGTTCCCGCGGACTGCCGTCGATCACCTTACTGGTTGGCAAAGTTACGTGCGCGCGTTTCGGCGAGTTTTTCTAATTCCGGCAGGGAAGAGGTCTCCACAATGGTCCGCTCCGGCGGTTGCACCTGCGTTTCCATGGCGCGGGCCAACATCTTCAGCGCGATATCCATGGTCACCGAGGTAACCACCGCGGCGGTCAAGACCTTACTCTCAACCAGTGGCTGCACCTGCCGTGCAATGCCGATGCCGAGGTACGGCAAGGCCAGCCACTTTTGCTTTTGTTCCGGGTCGTCGACGCCTTGCAGCGCCTTTCGCGCGCCCAGCGCCAGCTCGTGCGTCTGTCCCGCCACCAAACTGAATTTTTCCGCGCGCGAAGTGGCCAGCTTCAGCCACGCGCACACGCTTTGGTACGCGCTCTCTTCGCTCCATTTGCTGCGCAGCGTGATATTTTGCACCTTTCCCGGCTTGGCGTTGCTGGTGCCTTCGCGCCGCTGCGTGGCCACCGAACTCATGCTCGGCCCTTCCAGGTACAGCACCGAGCCGCCCTCGGGAAGAAGCGCGGCAATCTGCTTGCCTTGCATGCGCCCAATCTCGTATTGCCCTTGCGAAACGGTGAACACCGGCACGCGTGGATTTTTACGCAGCAGCCGCACGTAGTCCACATCGCTGTTGCTGACCACCCAGGCGATCCCCGCCGCCACCGCCGCTTCCGCCACGCGTGGCAGCCCCGTCGCGGTCACCGGCTCCACGATAATCGCATCTGGCTTGGCGCCCACACCGGACTGAATAATCTCCAGCAGTTGCTGGCTCTGCGTGATGGAGTCGTCCTTGGCGTTCAGGACCTGCAGCTCAAGTCCCAGGCGTGCGCCGGCAGCTTTGGCCACTTCGCCCTGTTGGTGCTGGTAGGCGTTGTCGTTCGGCAGCGACACCACAACCCGCAACTTCTTCATGTAGCGGTCCCCCACGCTCTAAACATCGCTATTATACGTGGTTCGACGTACCCTACACGAAGGGTAATGTTCGGGATGTTTCGACGAAGCCGTTGCCGTTCAGGCGCCGCGCTGAGAGAAATCGAGTACCACGCGCGACGGCACATCGCCATGCGCGAGGCGTTCAAAGACTTGGTTAATTGCGGATAGCGGCTGCAGCTCGATATCGGCTTTGACTTTGCCGCCAGCGGCGAACGCCAGCGCTTCGGCCATATCCCCGCGCGTGCCCACGAACGAACCGCGAATGGTAATGCAGTTGGCCACCAGGTCGAAGAGCGGAGCGGGGAAGTCGCCTGGCGGCAAGCCGACCAGCACGCAGGTGCCCAGCTTGCGGGTCATGCCCACGCCCTGTTTAAAGGCGATGAGCGAGGGCGCGGTGATTAGCACGCCGTGTGCTCCGCCGCCGGTTTCCTTCTTTAACGCGGCTGCCGGATCGCCGGCTTTGGCATTGAATACCAGATCGGCACCGAGGCGCTTGGCGTGCGCCAGCTTGCCGTCATCGATGTCAATGCCGCAGACCAGCAGGCCCATAGCCTTGGCGTATTGCACCGCCAGATGTCCAAGCCCGCCAACCCCGGAGATTGCGATCCATTGCCCGGGCTTGGCTTTCGTCTCCTTGATGCCTTTGTAAGTGGTGATGCCTGCGCAGATGAGCGGCGCGGCTTCCTGCGGCGTCAGGCCGGCGGGGATGTGCGCGACGTAATTTGGGTCCGCCAGCAGGTATTCGGCGAAACCGCCGTTTTTGGTGTAGCCGCCGAAGTGCGCCTCGGGGCAGACCGTTTCCCACGCGGCCAAGCAGTATTCGCAGTGGCCGCACGCGGAGTACAGCCACGGCACCCCGACGCGGTCGCCTTCCTTCACCATGGTCACGCCAGTGCCAATGGCAGTGACGCGGCCAATGGCCTCATGTCCGGGGATAAAAGGTGGCGTAGGCTTTACCGGCCAGTCGCCATTCGCGGCGTGCAGATCGGTGTGACATACCCCGCAAGCTTCCGTTTTGACCAGGATTTGCCCCGGCCCGGGCGTGGGGATGTCGCGTTCTTGCAGCTTCAGCGGCTTGCCGAATTGCTCGACCACGGCGGCGTGCATCGTATGCGGCTTGGGTGACTTTTTGTTATTGGGTGAAGCTGGGGCGGTTTGCGTCAGCGTGGATTGCATGGACATGGCAGTTTCCTCGATTCGTGTTTCATCGTAGAGCGGCCCGCATGCCGCGTCTGTGCGTTAGCGCACTTGCCGGAGTGCGATTCGCGGCATTCCTGGTGTATACTTAGACTGGTTCAAACTAGTTGTATTGGAGGCCGCATGGAATCTGTGGGTGCCTTTGAGGCCAAGACGCATTTGTCCGAACTGCTGGACCGCGTCGAGCAGGGAGAAAAAATCACCATTACCCGCCACGGCGTCCCAACTGCCATGCTCGTGCCCGTCACCGAAACCAAGCGCAAGCTCACGCACGACGAAATCGTGGAAGGCTTTCGCGAACTGCGTAAATCGATCAAGCCCGATCCCACCATGAGCATTCGCGATATGATCAATGAAGGACGACGGTAGTGAGCGTTGTTGTAGTGGACGCCTCGACCGCGCTCGCGTGGTGTTTTCCCGACGAAACCAATGCTATCTCCGAAGGCCTTCTTTTGGCCCTCCGGGGCCAAGCCTTGATCGTCCCCGCCATCTGGTCGCTCGAAATTGCCAACGTCGTGCTGATCGCGGAACGGCGTGGCCGGCTAAAATCGCACCACGTGCAGCGTTTCTTGGAACTGCTCGCGGGCCTGAATATTTCCGAGCAATCGCAATCGGTCGGCGATTCCGTGCGCAATGTTCTGCCGCTGGCGCACAAGCACAATCTAACCGCCTACGACGCGGCGTATCTCGATCTTGCCGTTCGCCAAAGTGCACCCCTGGCCACTTTCGACGGCAAGCTACAGAAAGCCTGCCGAGCGGCGGGAATTCCAATCTTTATGCCGTGAAGTCTATCGGAACTCGGTCAAACTGCCTTCAGCGTCTAAATCTTCGAGGGTATAGCGCAGCGGGGGAACTCCGTGGCTTGCGGCGAACTCCAGGAACGCGGCCAGCGGTGTATGGCACAGTTCGGCCGCGCGGCCCAGGGAGACTTTGTCTTCGCGATAAAGCTCCAGCGCCAGCGGTCTGGCGGCTTCCTGCGACAGGTTGTGGCCCTCAAGGTTTGCCGCTCTTAGAAGGGCCGAGGGCAGCTCGACGCTAACGGTCTCCATGCGTCAAAGCTACCCCATCAGGGCTGATTTGTCATGCAACGTTAGCCTGTGCGTTCAGCGAGGCTGGGTGGGTTTTTTTGCCAGAGCGATTAGCGCACGCAGGGCGGTGTTGGACGGATCGTTCGTCAGGGAAATACTCGGCCACGTCGGGTGCCGGGCTAACGAAAGTTGTTGTTGCGCGATAGCGCGCCGGCGCACAATTCACTGGGCCAGGCGCAGTCCGGAATTGGAAGAGGCGGGCGACGAAGGACATTCGCATGAGCGCAAGAATGTTGGCGACCATGTCACTCTTAATTAGCCTTTCTGCGTGCGTCGCTGCTGCGCAGTCGGTCTCGACTCGCAAGGAAATCCCGACCATTGCTAAAGCTGCGAACGGGGCCATCGTGACGATCGTCATGGCAAACGGCGATAAACCCATAGCACAGGGCACCGGTTTTTTTGTGAGCCCGGACGGGGTGATCGTGACGAACTACCACGTCATCGCGAAAGGGAACGTCGCTGTCGTCAAGTTCTCTGACGGAACCGCACTGCCTGTTGAGGGTGTATTGGCAGCTGATAAGGTTCGTGATCTGGCCATTATTAAAATTCACGCGAAGAATTTCCGAACGCTCACTCTTGGCGACTCGGATCGAGTTCGGGTCGGCGAAGAGGTGGTTGCAATCGGTAATCCGCTCGGGCTGGAACTGACGGTTTCAAATGGCATTTTGAGCGGAGTGCGCACGGTTGAGAAGGAAGGTGGAAAGTTTCTACAAATCACTGCGCCGATCTCCCATGGCAGCAGTGGTGGACCGCTTTTTAACATGGCAGGAGAAGTCGTTGGAATCACCTCCATGTATTT
>Ga0209040_10001911_pt1 | contig 16472 bp, 17 predicted proteins | sample BogFormECP12_OM3_FD_188240 | JGI IMG/M metagenome (GOLD analysis project Ga0209040, IMG submission 188240) | Bog forest soil microbial communities from Calvert Island, British Columbia, Canada - ECP12_OM3 (SPAdes) (version 2) | ecosystem: Environmental > Aquatic > Freshwater > Wetlands > Bog ...
TCCCCCGTTGGACCTTCCGTAGTGGCCGGGTCCGGGATAAGCGTGCACGATTACATGATCGGCGGTGATGCCCAGCATCTTCGCAATCTGTCCTCGAAGAGCCTGCGGATTTTGATTGTGCGTGTAGATCTCGACCGTGCCATCCGCTTTTACATCGCCCACGGCCATCGTCGGACCAATTGGCGCATGTTTCATATAGGGCATCTGGTACGTCGCGGTCAGTTTTTTGGATGCGGCCGCGATTGCAGCCTTCGCATCACCTTTGGTAGCACGACCGTTGGTGACGGAAGCGGTCGACCAATCCGACTGATCGCGAAGATGCTCGAATAGTTTTTCGCTCCTAGGCAGCCCCTTCCAGTCGGACCATTTGGTCGCGCGGGCGACTTCCTCGGAAGCCTTGATCGCTTCCCACTCTGTTGGCGCGACCACGGCGACGAGATTGCCTTTCGCAATTAATTGCGAATTGGGGAACTTGGTTTTGTCGAGAGCACCGGCCGAGATTAGCGTCGATCCAAGCGTCTTCGGATGCACCACGCGCGCATGCAGCATGCCGGGAAGACGGACATCCGTGGCCCAGGTTTCCTTTGCCGCCACTTTCGAGCTGATAATGGAATTCGGAAACGACTTGCCGATGATGGTGTACTGGCTCACAGGTTTCACCGGCGGATTCCCGTCGACGGTCAAGCCAAAAAGGCTGGTCAGGTCTCCCTTCACGGGAATCGTCAGCTTCAACTGCTGCCCCTTGACGAGATCGCCGTATGAAATGCTCTTGCCCTCACCCGAGGCGACGCCATCCTTGACGGAAATTTTCTCTGTCGGAACTCCCAACCGCGCAGACGCCAGATCGAGTAGAGCCTGGTAGGTATACGCCGCTGCTTTGCGGATATTCGGCGTTCCCTTGCCCAAGAAATCGAATGCGCCGCTGCCGTCGGGCGTACGGTCCGTATCTCCCGTCACTACAGTCGTGATTGCCTCGAACGGTACACGCAACTCTTCGGCCACAATTTGCCGGTACGCGGTAAACGGCGTGCCCTGGCCGAAGTCGTTCTTCCCCGTGCGAAACAGAATCGTGTTGTCCGGATGAATCTCAATCCAGGATTGCGGAAGCGCAGGATCGAGCGAATTACGCAATGTTGCGGCCTTCACGGACGTGCCCTTCAGAAGCTCCGTGCCAGCCAAGCTCACTCCCACGATAAGCGCGCCACCCGATTTCACGAAATGACGTCGCGATAGCGTCGCTCCAAAAACATTCACTGGGTTTTCTCTCATCGTCGCCATCGATTACCTCTCCTTCGCCATTAATGCAGAAGCGTGTTTTACGGCGTCAATAATCGCGGTGTAGGTTCCACAACGGCACAGATTTGGCGATGGCCCGGATGTAGTGAACGCCTCTTTGATCTGGGCTACGGTTGGACGAGGATTACTTTCGAGCAGTTCCGTTGCTTTGATCATCATCCCGTTCTGGCAAAATCCGCATTGTGGAGTCTGCTCTGCGATCCATGCTTGCTGGACCGGATGAAGCGTGTGTTTCGCTTCTTCACTCGAGAGGCCCCTCTGCTTTGCCCACCTTGCAGGCAATCCTTCGAGCGTGGTGATTTCCTGGTTCGGACTGACCTCTGCAAGAGACGTGATGCACGACCGAACTTCCTTCCCGTCGATCAGAACGGCACAGGCCCCGCATTGTGCCAGTCCGCACCCAAACTGCGGCCCAATCAGCTCGAGCTCGTTACGCAAAACGTAGAGTAGCGGAGTGTCGACAGGCGCATGGACCTCTCTCCGGTCTCCATTCACAGTAATCGTGACCATAGGTCCCCCCCAAAGGTGAATTCCGAACTCAAGAGTTTAGCTTTGGTATACTCCCCAAAGCGATCGGTTCTGGACCACCATTTTCCCGGTCGACAAGGTCGGCAGCAAGTGGTCGAAGCTAGTGGGGAAGTCGCGCCAGTGGCGGAGTATGCCTCCGCTTTGTACGTGGCCTCACCTATCAGAGTCCGGTCATCTTTTCAATGTGTTCCGGGTAGCGGGCGCCTTCCACCTTGATCTTTGACGCGGCGCTTTCGATGTTCCGGAGATCTTCGGGCGTAAGTTCGACGGCGACTGCGCCGATGTTCTCGTCCAGGCGATTGAGCTTGGTTGTGCCCGGGATGGGGACGATCCACGGCGTTTGTGCAAGCAGCCAGGCCAGGGCGATCTGAGCAGGAGTTGCCTCCTTGAGGTGGGCGATCTCGTCAAGCAGAGCAACCAGTGCCTGATTGGCTTTGAGGGCCTCTGGCGTGAAGCGTGGGAGCGTGCTGCGGAAATCCGTTTTCTCGAGCGTGGTGGTCTCGTCCATCTTTCCCGTGAGAAAGCCCTTTCCGAGCGGGCTGTACGGAACAAATCCGATGCCAAGTTCCTCGAGCGTAGGAAGCACCTCCGCTTCCGGGCCTCTGGTCCACAACGAGTATTCGCTCTGCACTGCCGTGACCGGTTGGACGGCGTGGGCGCGGCGAATCGTCTTTGCTGCTGCTTCTGACATGCCGAAGTGCTTCACCTTGCCTTGTCCAATCAGTTCCTTCACCGCTCCAGCAACATCTTCGATCGGCACGGCCGGGTCAACTCTGTGCTGGTACAACAGATCGATGGAATCAACCTTCAACCGCTTGAGAGACCCTTCGACGGCCTGCTTAATGTGCTCGGGCCGACTATTTACTCCTGCCGCGCCCGGCCGATTGTCGCTGCCACTCAGATCGAACCCGAACTTGGTGGCAATCACCACCTTGCCATGGAAAGGCGCAAGTGCCTCGCCCAGGAGTTCTTCGTTTGTAAACGGGCCATAGACCTCCGCCGTATCAAAAAAGGTGATGCCGCGTTCGACGGCCTTGTGGAGCAGAGAGATCATCTCCGGCTTGTCTTTCGGCGGACCGTAGCTGAAGCTCATGCCCATGCAGCCGAGCCCCAGAGCCGAAACTTCCAAATTGCTTTTTCCAAGTTTCCGTTTCTGCATCGTTTCTCCTCGAGGGATGTTGCAGGGTGAAGGTCGATTCCTTTGGTGCCGGTTCTCAGCGGCAATCAATCAACATGAAGAGTGTAATCTGCTTACACCTCGGGCGCTTGCCTGTTCCGCCAGAGTATTTGCCTGATCCTCCAGAACTCCACGACGACTATGTGGTGAGTCAAGCCGGAACTAGAATATCGGTCGTGAAAAGAGCAGGAAAAATATTCGTACTCGCGGCTATTTTTCTGGTGCTCTCAGCCGATGGCCCGCGCTTGTAGCTTGATCTCCACTCGGTAACAACTGTTACCGCGGCGTGAATCGGGTCTTGACCGAAAATGTGTGGACGGAGACAAAAGCAGGGGGTTATCATGCCTCCCATGACACTATCAGCGCGGAACCGGCTTGAAGGAAAAATTACAGAACTCCAGCTCGGTGGAGTCATGGCCCACGTGGTCATACAAGTTGGCGACAATTATGTCGAGAGTGTAATCACCAGACGTAGCGCCGAGGAAATGAATCTTAAGTTGGGTGACACTGTTTCGGCTGTGATCAAGTCCACGGAAGTCATGCTCGAAAAGAAGTAGAATCCACTCATTCCTACCGCGAAGACGGAGGTCAGATGGTGGGCCGAGTTCGACGAACCGCCCTTTTCTTCGTTTTTGTCTATGCAATTTGGGTTGCTCTCTTATCTTTCCGAACGGTCACGGTGCAGACCACGGAGGAAGCGGCACAGCTCAAAATCGGAGGCGCAGTTTCGACGCCGCTGACATTGACCGTTGCGGACTTGAAAGCCATGCCCCGAACCACTCTTCACGTCGAAAATCCGCATGACAAAAAATCTGAAGTTTACGAGGGAGTTTTGCTCGAAGAATTGCTCAGGAGGGTCGGTGCCCCTCATGGGAGAACAATTTCGCGGGCCGCTTATGACCACCTACGTGATTGCGGAGGCTTCGGATGGCTATCGTGTACTTTTTGCCCTTGCTGAATTAGACTCCGGGTTTATGAACTCAGAAATTCTTGTCGCCGACACTTGTTGACGGTGTCCCTATCGATGAAACGCGTGGCCCGTTTCGGCTTGTCGCGCCGCATGATAAACGAAAAGCGCGATGGGTGAGGATGCTGAAATCGTTTACTCTCCGAAGGACTGAACTGAATCCGTATGAAAAACATTTATGAGCAAGCGCGGCTGTTGGCCAAATCCCAACGTTCGGAGAGTCGAGCTCCTGCGTGCCGCCGCTTCGGGCAGTAAATTGTCTACGGCGATTTGTTACCAGTTGTTCCCAATATCGAGAACAGGAACAACGCTGTGGCGTTAAATTAGGCGAAGGAATTTTTTACGACTCAACTCGTAACTGGAAATAAAAAAGGCACTCAGAGGATTCGCCTCGTAAGTGCCCATGGTTGCTGGGGTCAAATTTGCAGCGCCGACATTCAAAATTGTGACCTGTGGATCGTCAGCTAGAGTTTAGCGGCCGTCACCGACACTGCTACGGGCGCACCGCGACCGGCTCACTAACCAATTCCTCAAAAAGAGTTCGGTAATGGATCATAGCTTGGCGCAAGTCTTCGGTGCTGGCTTGTCCCTGCGTCTGTCGAAGCGCACTTTGGTGAGCTGCTCGGTAATTGTCGAGGACCAGCGGATGGTCCACAGAAATGTCCGCTGCGCGTTGTTCAAAGTCACTCATCGGATAGCCTCGCGTGGACATGACATCGCCCAGAAGTTGGTCAGCGTCCGTTACGGCACCACCCGGGCTGTCAACGAACCGGGCCTGGACTCTGGCCCACGATTCGACGAACCGTGCGCGATCGCCCACCGCGAGCGGCCGGATGTGCAACTTCTCCACTCGTTCGGCGCGCTCGTCGAGCGCCGTTTCTGCTTTCCGGCGGCTCCCGCCTTCCTTCACGGCGCGCGTGTACTCAGCGCCACCAAACTGAGTGCGTAGCCTTTCCGTCTTGCGCGTTCGACTTGAGAGCCAAATGGCAATGCCTGCGGCGACCAACAGGACGGCAACAATGACGATGACCATTTGCGTCGTGGTTGCATTTGCGAAATTCATACCTTCCTCCAACTATCAAGCGATTCCTTGACCCCATCTGAGAGACGCTGCAGCTAAGTTTTGCGAAGCCCTGTCCGTTTGCGACCTTCGATGGCTTCTTCCACCTGGCCGAGTTTCTTCTGGACTTTCCCGGCTAACTTTTCCCCAATACCTTCCGCTTGTAAGCGGGGATTGTTTGTCGCTTCCCCTACCTTTTGTTTCACTTTGCCTTTCAACTCGTGAAAGCTTCCTTTTGCTCGGTCCTTCGTGCTTTGCTTCATGATGGCCTCCCATAACTCGATCGATTTGCGCGTTTCCGCGAGAAGTCTCTATCTGGCACAACTACAATCTTCTTCGGTTCTAGTATCCGGGCAAGATCACCGTAAAAAGCCGACGGCGTATAAGACCACCGCGATGACCACGACCGTCCCGACGATTCCCAGACCGCCGCCTGTCCCCCATCTGGAATATCCGTAATAACCGCCGCCACCGCCGAACAACAAAAGCAAAACTATAATTAGTAGAAGCATTGGATTTCTCCCTTCCGAATTTGCACCTTGCCAGCGTGAACTCGGATCCCTTGCGCTGGCTCATAAAGCAAACACTAAAAACGGGGCCATTCAGTACGACCCGCTTTTCCGCCAAATGGACCTGTTCCATGGGATGGCAAAATACTTGTCACCCAGCCCAAGAAAACCTCCAAAAGACAAGGCAGCGTAAGCGATGCGGCCGGCGCTTGCGTCGAGCACGAGGTCTTCGATTCTACCGAGGTCCTCATAGTCTGCGTTGACGACGCTACTGCCGATCACTGTCTTTGCGGGAACGATGTCTTTATATTTTGCTAATTTCGTTCTCTTTTTTTTTAGAGCAAGCTGGCGCACTCGCCATTGTTCTCTCTTGGGTTGCATCATAAACGACACAATGATGGATTTCTGTTCACATTGAGACACTTTTCGGTCGCATTGTGGATTTCGGCCAGTGCGATCAAGCATGAATGCAATAGCGTCGCGAACTAAAGGTACACCCATGCATATTTTCCACTTCTGTCGCATTGTTCTTCAAAGAACTGCGCAAACTTGCTTCGCGCGGCGACCCTACGCCCAAGGCTGAACCGGGATGTGCGGTACTAAAAACCATGGCGTCAATTTCCGATTGTCCAAAAGAGGACAGATTCTAACTTCCCACCTGCGTATCATGCGTTTGAAGGAGTTTGTGTCTCCGGCGTCCCCTGAGGCACGGACCTCTACGGTGGTACGCAGTATGCTTCCAAGGTCACATCCGGCCCGGAGTAAGGCACTGATTTTTCCGGACAGCGTGCGCCCGGAGAGTATGCTGCCCCATAGACACCGCCCCCTCCGCGTCCTTTTCCTGCACCGTGACGCAATCGCGATTGAACTCTGTATAAAAGAACTCGAGAAGGGACAATTTACTGTGCAGTCCCATTTTGTATCGAACCTGGCGCAGTGCACAGAACGGCTGGGCTCCCAACCCTACGATGTCGTCGTCGCTGAGCACCCCAACCCGACGTATGAAGCCTCTCAGTTGCTGCAACTCCTTCTAGAAACTGCACAGGGGATCCCCCTCGTTTTGTTGACCGTTTCGACAGGAACCGAATTCACCCGGGAGCTGACCGATCGAGATGCCTTTGAGTTCGTGGAACAAGAACACATCGCCCAATTACCCATGGCGGTTCGCCGCATCCTGAACGAACGGAAACTACGTGCGGAGCTGGACGAGGCGGAACGTGCTTTGCGGCATTCGCAATCGCTCTATCGCGCGCTCGTGGACAACCGCTGCTACGGAATATGCCGGTGCGATGCGGAAGGCAAATTCCTCGATGTCAATCAGACTCTCGTATCCATGCTCGGCTACGAATGCAAAGAGGAGCTTCTGGCAGCCAACCGCACATCCGAGATCGTCCTCAATCTTGGTCAGGGGAAGCTGCTGGTTGGAGCCTCTCCGGAGTCAGCTCGAATCGAGCCAATCGAAATCGCGTGGAAGCGAAAAAACGGCACGATCCTGAAAGCCCGTCTCAGCGGGCGCGATGCCTTCGACGAACATGGAAATTTCAATGGTTGCGAAATCATCGTCGTGGATGTCTCAGACCAGCGCGCGCTTGAGGATCAACTGCGCCTTCAAGCCTCCAGCGATTCGCTGACCGGGTTGGCCAATCACCGCCAACTTTTCGAGGTGTTGCATGCGGAAATTTCCCGCTCCAAGCGTACCGGCCGTGAATTCTCTCTTCTTCTCCTCGACCTCGACGGCCTGAAACATATTAATGATCAATTCGGCCATCTGACCGGAAACCAGGCGCTCTGCAGGCTCGCTCGCATCATGGCTGACTGTTGCCGCTCCATTGATACTGCCGCGCGCCACGGCGGCGATGAGTTTGCCGTCATTCTTCCCGAGACCGGCAGCGCCGCCGCGACACTAGTAGCACACCGGATTTGCGATCTATTGGCCAAAGATGCCGAAGTTCCCATCCTTTCCGTCAGCGTGGGAGTTGCCAGCTATCCGCAGGATGCCGATACAATCGGCGTTCTTTTGCACGCCGCCGACGGTGCTCTCTATGCCATGAAAGGCGTGCAGATGAACTCCAATCGCTACCTCCGCGCCTCGGCTTCAGCTTCGACAGATCTGAGCCCCGAGCTTATCGAGTTCGGCAGTGATAGGAACACCACGCCAAAAGGTTAAGCGCCAATGAATAGAGCCCAACATCGTTCACGTAAAAGGCCTCGCGACCCCAAATCAGTCGGCAACATTGACGGCAAAATCCAGTATTTGTTGAGCGCAGAGGAACACTTACTTCAAGCCATGTCCGCGCGCGCGCCACTGACCGGCATTCTGAATGAAATCTGCAGTGCCCTCGATTGCCAGGTCGGCAACATTGTTTCCCTTGTTTCTCTGTCGGGGAACGATGCCAGCGATCTTGCCGTAATCGCCCGAAAAGCCGCCCTTTTTGGTCTGACCCTTATTTCTGCAGAGAGCGTTGTGGGCGAGAATGGCGAGGTGCTTGGAACTCTGGATGTCTATTGTTGTGTCCCGCGAGGTCCCTCTCCCGACGAATTTCAACTAATTCAGCGCGCAAGCTGCCTGGCGGCCGTTGCGATCAAGCTCGATGATGAGACAAATAAGGAAAGAACACTTGGCTTGTCCGGAAAACGGCCCACCATCGCAACGGTCCTCGAATGGCCGCTGTCATTGAACTAACCTCAAGGGATGACTCCTCCAAGTCATCAAACTGTGGCAACAGCCAGTGAGATCGGGTGTCTGCATCCGAAAAAGGAGTCGCATCAATTATGCGTCTAAACCAAAATCCTATTGGCCCTGGTCGTCGTGGTCTTATGACTCCCCAACGTTTTCGGGCTATTTCATTCCATATCCCGAATTCACGTCGGTTGACAAACAGACCAAATCCAAATGCCACAGTTCCGCACCAAGATTCGGCCTGAGGTTCACCGTCCTTCAATCGTCGTGCGACAGGCAGCATTAGTAATGTTTGCTATTCGATGCTTTTGGCAGGGTGTTTCTTGTCCAGGCTCAACGTCAAATTTTCTAAATCGAAATGGAGGGATGAATCAAAATCGTCTCGGGACAGTCCGTGTACCGTTATGCAATGCAATCGGAAAGTTCCATAACCCTTGTCCATTTCACCAGTGTCCTTGATTTTGAATCCCCAACTACATGCAGGGACATCGCAGCGAATTAATTTGTGAGCAGTCATCAGATGGATCTCCTTTCGAGTCCTGTCAGTTTTTCGCTAACGACGCCGACGTCTTTTTTGTGACCGTAACCTCAGCGTGAGCGCCCTTTTTAAGGCTGACGTCGGCGCCGTGCTTGTCAATTAAGGTGTTTTCAATACGAATACTTCGATATCGCTTCTTGGCTCCATCAAGAACAATCAGTGCCTTCTCAGGCTCGTTTCAAATTCGGGGCAGTATGATCTTGTCAACGGTTCCGCCCATGCTGGTACTTGCCGTTCTGCAATTCGCGTAGCATCCAAACGCAGTTCCTCGATCCTCGCAGACCGGGCGACCCGTGGCTTCGCCAGTTCCGCACAGACGGCACTCATCGCTTCTTTGGATTCTTTCTTATGTTTCATGTCATACACCATGACATCGTAGTTGGAACTTAGCAGTACCGTTTTGCACATATTCGCGGCGGAAGTCGTTCCGACGAAATGTATTACTCCAACGCCTCGCCGCCGTCAGCTCGAAGGCTGTTGGGCGCTGTAACTTCTAAGGCGGAGAGTTTACGATTCAAATTAATCTCAATCCCCCGAAATTCCAGACACACGGTTCGCCTATATCCACACCACAGGTCGGGCAACGGACCGAAGATGATTGGTCGCTAGGTAGCATATCTTTCTTTTCCATTTCAACATCATGGAGAGGGCTCGAAAGCCCTTCTGTTCAATTTTGCACATGTTCGTAAACGGTTAACGTGGCTTGCGGGAGGCGCAGTTCGGATTGATCGAACAATGACTAAGCAACTGAACGACCGTAACGCGTGGGCACCCTGGATGCTACTTCTTAAGCATCTTCAACTGCAACGTCGTCACCTCAAAGTGTATGAACGATTCTTTATCATCCGAGCGTAGGCTATGTGTTTCAACGCAATGTAGCCAGAAGGCTTCGTAACATTTCTGCATTTCCGCGATCGTCGCGATGTTGTAGCCCCAATAACAGTTGGCAATTGAGCAGCGGATGATGTAGCCAGCCATGTAATATTCGTCTTCCTTTGAAGGCCACCATTCGGCCACTGGGGTAAGCGTTTGAGTGGCATCGAAGGCGGTACAAGCACGTGACGCACTAAGTAGAGCATGGACCATAATTTATGTATGTCCTAGAGTGGACACTGGCTGGTCCTACCTCTTGGTTGTCGAATTGGAATCCCCCTCTCAAAATCTTGCACACCGTAGCGAAAAGAACGAAATGCAAGATGAAATAATGCCGGCGATGACTGCTATTGATGGGGGCGCGCAGCAATGGCACGCAAGCTGGTGTGGATCGGGTCCCATGTCACGACGATGCTCGCCTGCGATCCGCTACGGAATTGAAAAGTAAACGTTAACGCAAGCGTCGTTGTTGAGGAGATCGACGCCGTGATGCCGGCGGTGGGCGAGCTCACTGGGAGCGGGATGGCCTCTTCCGCTGATGAACTGGACTGCAACCTCCTGGTCGCGGGGTTAGGTAGCTATGGCATCGGCTGTCCCGATGCCAGGACCCCTCTGCCTGTGCCCCATGGATGAATTTCAGTTCTGAACACGCCAGCTTTGACAGTTGGATCGTCTTGTGTCAACTTCGCAGTCTGCTCTATGCCCACCCGGAAAATGGCGACTCCCCGTATCTCGCCCTGATCGCTGAACGGGAACAACCCCACAATGGCCAGGTTTCCCTGATCGATCATCTGTTTGACGAAAACAGCATGCTGCTTCATCGCATCGATAAACTTCGCCGCATTTGGGTTCCAATCCTGGCCGCGCTTTGGCAGAACAAGCGAATATTGCTCGAATCCAGAAGGTTCAGCTGGATTGTGAATGGTGCTCGCGTCGATGAGCCACGGTCCATGCACCTCTGGGGACAGCCGACCCGCTTTGACGGCTGGGTCGGTGTCGGCCCACTCCTGTGCCCGCGCGGCTGAGTCCGCATGCAACACAAAGATCCCACGGAGCGTCGTGTCATCCAAAAAAGGTCCAGCAATCACAAGTTTGTTTTCGGCTGTCAGCTTACGGATATTGGCCATGTGCTCTTCCTGAAGCCTCTGAGCCGCTTCTTTGCTCAGTTGGGGAGCATTTACCGGACGATTCAAGAGCACGAAGAAGTATTGGGCGGGTTCGATGTTCGCTTGAGTCTGCGCTTGCGCGAAAGCCGAGGCTGCAAGCGCGAGTAGACTGAACAGAACTATGTGACTGCGAGACATTCCTCTCATAATCTGTACACTCCCGTTGGGCAGGACGATTCTAGCCGACATTTCTTTCTCCCTCTGCGTTCTGATGATTAGCCACAAACGGCGTCCCCGGAGATCGGAGCACTAGCAGGGTTCAAGACCATCACGCTTCCCCTAATGGGCCCAAAGATGCCTGCGCTCGCAGCATGTCATTTGACTCTGAGACCTGAGGGAATCTGTCCGATAGCCCATTTGCTCCGCCGAGGAATATCGCTAGGAGTACTTTTGAGTCAGCGAAGAGTACTAGAGTTCCATTTACGGCTCCGTGGCCTAATGTCAATTTAGAGTGACCCAATCCAGTCCCGGCTAAAAAGCACGTCTGTCTAAGTATAAGGAACCAATGGTGAAAATCCTCGACAACCTACGGTTGCGCACCAAGTTTCTCTTGGCTATGGTACTGGTGATTGCGGGCCTTACCTGGGTCGCACTACTTGTTGTGCGCCAAACGGTTCAGGAACGCACCCAGCAGGAACTGACAATAAGCGCTCACAACTCCCTGGTGATCTTTGAACTACTACAACATCAGCGACAATCGGCCATGAGTCGGAGGGCGGATCTTCTAGCTACTTCTGCATTTCTTTCGAATAGCGATGCCAGTGAGTTTACGGACACCGCCAATAATCCGCTGGATACGTCGAGCACAGATCTCATGGTGCTCGCCGACCCAAACGGCAGGATTCTTGCGTTGCACACGACGCGTTCAAGCTTGACCACGCAACGTGTTGAAGCGCTATTGCATTCTACATTGGCCAAGAACCGCAGTTCCGATTGGTGGTTTGATGAGGGGCGTCTTTATCAGGTGCAACTCCAGCCGATTACCCCCGCCAGCACGACAAAACGAGCTGAATCGGCCACGGTTGTTGTGGGGCAGGAACTCGATGATCGTGGAATTCGCGATTTGGGCCGACTCCTGTCTAGCGAGGTAGCACTCCGTTATAAGGGGCACACACTGGCGAGCACTCTCGATCCTTTTCGGGAAGGGCAGCTATCATCTCAATTGCAAGCTCGCACGGTGCCAGATCAGTTATATCTCGGACATGAGCGATTTTTCGCCAGCTCGGTGGAATTGACGCAAGATCTGACCGATGGGGCGAGCCTGATGGTTCTTAGATCGGACGGGGAGACGATGGCGTTTTTGCAGCGACTTAACCATCTTCTGCTTAGAGTTGGCTTTTTTGCCGTGCTGGCCGGTGGTTTCCTGGCTTTCCTGATCTCCAAGACCTTTACCAGGTCACTCGACAAGTTGGTGCAAGGAGTACACGCGTTGGAGCGAGGAGACTTCGAGTATCAACTTGGAGTGCAAGGAGGCGGCGAAGTTGGTGAGGTAACACGGGCGTTTGACCGCATGCGCCAAACACTGCAAAGGAATGATTCTGAAAGAAAACAACTTGAAGAACAGCTTCGGCAATCACAGAAGATGGAGGCCCTCGGACGATTGGCGGGCGGCGTCGCCCATGATTTCAACAATCTGCTCACCATCATCAAAGGCCACAGCGACTTATTGCTGGACTGGCTGAAGACTTCTGAGGCCTCCCACAAGAGTTGCCAACAGATCCACAAAGCAGCGGACCGGGCAGCGTCGTTGACGCGGCAACTTCTGGCGTTCAGCAGGAAGCAAGTTCTGCAGCCCAAAGTGCTGGACTTGAATACTCTTATCACGGAGATGGACAAATTGCTGCAGCGCCTGATTCGCGAAGACGTTGAGTTCGTTTTTCTGCCGGGGGCAGCGCTCGCAAGCGTGAAGGCCGACCCTGGACAAATCGAGCAGGTTCTATTGAACTTGACGGTCAACGCTTGCGACGCCATGCCGAAGGGTGGAAGGTTAACGGTCGAAACCAACAACATAGCCGTCGATGAAGAGTACACGCAGAGACGTCCTGGCCTACAGGAAGGCTTGTTTGTCTTGCTCTCCGCCACGGATACCGGCCACGGAATGGACGCAAAGACCAAAGCCCGGATCTTCGAACCTTTCTTCACCACCAAAGGCGTCGGCAAAGGCACGGGACTGGGGCTTGCGACGGTGTATGGAATCGTTAAGCAGAGCGGTGGATTCGTTTGGGTAGAATCCTCTCCCGGAAAAGGTTCCCGTTTTGAAGTTTATCTTCCTCAAGTTTCTGAGACGAGCAATCTGGTAGCGACTGTTGAAAGAGTTGCCCCGTCAGCAGTCCCAGGCGCACCCACAATCCTGGTGGTGGAAGACGATGCCGCAGTCCGAGAACTAGCCAGCAAGTTTCTGGATACCGCGGGATACCGTGTACTAGCCGCGAAAGATGGCCTTGAGGCGCTCCAGATAGCCAAGGATTGTGGCCATTCCATCGGGGCATTGCTGACGGATGTGGTCATGCCAAAAATGCGGGGGACGGAACTAGCCGTGCAGCTCAGTGATCTTCTACCTGAAGTGAAAGTAGTTTATATGTCCGGTTACCTGGAACAAGATGGCGAGAGTCACGAACTTATCGAGGACAGCGACTTTCTTGAAAAACCGTTCACACGCGAGAGTCTTGTCAGCAAAATTAATGACGTGTTTCGATCCGTAAGCCTGGCAGATCTCAAGAGATAACTCTTTGCTGAGTAAGACGGCTGCATCTTTCTCTCCTATAAGGAACAGCGCATCGCCTATTGGGGGGCTGCCGGGTGTATAAAAAAGGACAGACGGCGGCCAAGGATTAAGCTATTGCTCCAAGGAGATCGGGAGCCGAAATGTCATTGGATGAATCAGCGGCCGGCAAGTTGAGTGCCGATCGTCGAATTTTGGGTGTTCTCTGGCTCGGCTATGGGGCTTTCCGCCTCGTCATGGGGATTTGTCTTTTTCTACTTAGTGGGACGGCCACGGTCATGTTTGGTGCGCTCCTCACTCGCGTGCCTAATCCATATACCCTGATGGCTGATTTTCACATGATTTACGTTGGTATCTTGGTTCTATCGGTTCTATGCTCGCTTTTCGGGCTTTTGGCTGGTCTCGCTCTCCTGGCAAATCAACGGCCAGCACGCATGCTCGCACTCGTTGCGGCTTTCTTGTCGGTCTCTGAGATCCCTTTTGGGACTACGCTGGGAATTTATACTCTTATCGTTTTGCTTCCACAACGTGATGCTTCCGTGCGGTAAGGGATCCCTTTTAGTTACTGGTCGCGACTAGGCCAATTGGGCCAACACATTAACTCCGCCACGAGTCCAAACAACTATTTAGCTGTGGAGATTTTGAAACCGAGAACCAAAGAAGAAAGAGCTGGCTCGAGGGCGTCGGCTCTTCGCTTGGCTGAGCCTACTGACGTGGCGGTTGCGACGGGCTGCAGGCTGATGGAGACGACCTATAGGAGGAGATTCCCAGGAAAGTAAGGATTAGACGTGGATTGACGATTCCGGGATTGGATGCCAGTGTTCAAAATGGTACAGAAATCGAGCCCTTTAGAACATAAGATCGCCTGGCAATTGGGGCGCCGGCGACGCCCGGAGAATCGCAATGATGAGTTGCCCGCAATGTCAGTGTGAACGTCTTCACCAATCAAGGCGCAAAGGGATCATGGAAAAGGCCTTTCTGGCCTTGATTTTCCGCAGGCCGTTTCGTTGCGAAGGATGCGACTTCCGATTCTTCCGCTGGTCCTTCACCACCAATCACAACTCATCCCGCCCGGAAACGATGTATTAAGCAAGGGCCGCTCCCTGGATGTTGCCAACCCACGCGGTGGACCGTAACTACGGCTTTCAGTCCAACTTCGATCCAACCTTGGCGCGACGGCGAGTCCACTAATACTTTGCCAGCTCAACCGGTCGATGCAACACCATCCAATGCGTTGATTCGACAATGCTTCCCAGGAGAAGCGATCTGTTTGGCTATACTCGGTCAAAACCCAGCTAATTTAACCTTTGTTTTCAATGCAAGTCGGGTTCGACCTGAGTGTTGCGTCGACCTATTGAGACCACCCTTCTCTAAGAGCAAGCTGGGGATTTGATACCTTTTAACTAACGCAATAGTCCTAATAGTTCCGCTAGATTCCATTGTCATAAGTACCCATTCACAATGCATACGCTAATGCAGTGAGATGTTGGCAGCAATTCCAGGTCTGTTCCAACTCATACCTTCACCTGGTTTTAGCTCACGGCTGCGGCAATACACAACGCCAGTTTTGTGCCAAGCCGAGGAGGACAGCCCATGTCTCAAATGATTCGGGAAATGTTGTCCCAGCAGACGACTGCCCCACCCAAGAAGGGAAGGCACTCCGTCGTGAGAAACGAGATTGTCCGCTCCGCAATAATTTTTGTCGAGCAGCACGATTCTGAATGTCCATTGGTATCGGAACTTGCCGCTGCGACTAGCGTTTCGGAGCGAACATTGCGCGTCGCCTTTCAGGAGTGTTTCGGAATGGGGCCATTACGCTACCTAAAACTAAGAACGCTCGATCAAGTCCATGCAGCGTTGCAAAACGCCGACTTCTCGTTAACGACCGTAACGCGAATCGCCATGCAATTTGGCATTTGGGAACTGGGCCGATTCGCTCGGGATTATCGGTTGCGCTTTGCTGAATTACCCTCAGAAACCTTACGCCGTCAACCAGGTAGAGTGCCAAGTCCTGACGCACTAACCGGCACTCCTTATTTAGGAGGATTGGTGCAGATGCGGCCCGCAAACTTAACCGGCGATCAGGAACGGTGGGCAGACCAAGCCCTGTGACCCAGGTCACCGCAGCGGGCAGTAGTGAAGCCTAATCTGCCGACGTGGATCGGGCCGCGCGGCGCGAAGAATACTGGCTTAGGTTCACGCTCGGAGATGAACCGTGCTGGGGATGAAATGCAATCCTTATTGTCCACTTGAGTCGTTACGGAGCCACGCCAGGGCATCGCCGAGCGCATCGGTGCAATTCTGAGCCAGCAGGGCCATGAGGCCACAAGGCAGTCCGCGCAGTATGCCGATGAGCGGACCTCGCCACGCAGATGATCGCAGGGACTTGACGGCCGAGGAAGGGTGACCAAGTCCACGCTAATTTTCCCCCGTAGATTACCTGGGGAGTACAGCGGAACTGAGGATGAGGTTCCGCCTTTGAGTGCAGCACTCGTCGTGGATGTGGAAGAAGAACTATGGGTTGGCTATTCCTCATAATTCTCGGCGTGTTTCTTGCAATTTCATTCGGCTGGATGCGCACGGTATTGCGCGTCTTTGCCGGGACTCCGGTGGTTCGGATCTGTGGCGTCACGCTCTTTGTCGCCAGTGTCTTTGTGGCGTTGACGACTGTGATCGGCGGCATCACGCTGGCGATGGGAGTCGATAAGTTTCCAGCCGAATGGTTGGTCGGAACTGCGTTCAGGAGCTACTTGATCCCCGGGATGATTCTGGCAGTTGTGGTGGGCGGAAGTGCAGTCGCCGCCGTCATTGCCACGCTGCGCAGCGCGGACACCGGTACGCTGACCTCGATGCTGGCCAGCGCGATTCTGTTGGGCTGGCTCGTGGGCGAGCGCCTGATCCTCCCTAGAGCAGCGTTTCCCCCACAGTTTCAGTGGCTTGAGAACATCTACATCGC
>Ga0209040_10001912_pt1 | contig 16460 bp, 19 predicted proteins | sample BogFormECP12_OM3_FD_188240 | JGI IMG/M metagenome (GOLD analysis project Ga0209040, IMG submission 188240) | Bog forest soil microbial communities from Calvert Island, British Columbia, Canada - ECP12_OM3 (SPAdes) (version 2) | ecosystem: Environmental > Aquatic > Freshwater > Wetlands > Bog ...
GAGTATCTGCGGCGAACTCTCTTGGGGGGCCCGAATGCAAGATCCGGATGATCCACAAGAACCGGCCGATCAAGCTCCGCTACTGCCAGATGATAGCATAGGAGAAGCAGCGTCTTTTGGTGCGAAACAGAATAGCTCACATGATCGGTGTAACACCGGTCACGTTGCCAAAGGTCAGACAGCACCATTGGGCCAAACGGCATCTGTAACGGCCAGCCGATCATCGTTACTAAGATTTAACGGAGAGCTCAGGGCTAACCTCCTGGTCGGCTTGTACGCTTTTGTAGGAGCCCTGATCGCGACCTGCATAGATTGTGGCGTGAACCCTCGCACCAACGAGAAAGTTCGAGGTGCCTTTCGTGTGATCGCGGTGGGGATGCATAATCTGCTTAACTCGGATTTGGAGGTGATCGATACCATCGCATTTTTGGTTATTGCATTCGCGGCAGCAATAATTGCAGTCCACACAAAGACAGCGAACAGACTTGCTGCTTTATATGTCGGTCTCAGCATATATAGCGTACTCGCGTTGCCCCAGGTAGAGGTATCATCCCGCAGAGTTGAGACTTCTATTTCAGTTCAGACTCCCATTTCAAGCAAGGATGCTGGTTGGCAACTCGCAGCACGTTACATGCCCAGTCGGAGCGGCTTCTATAAAGTGCAGTTTGCCACGGGCGCGGAGCGTAACCATGACTCATGCAGTCATCAGGACTATGTCCGCGGACGCGGTGCATGCTTCGCCAATGCGGTGATCGATCGTGACGACCCATTTTTGTCCAGCTGCAAGCCATCGTACTTTGGCCCGTTTGGGCTTGGCTCCTATCTGAATAATTCTCTTGAGAGTTGCCCCGTTGATTCTGCAACCAGAAGGGAAATGTCTGGGCGTGAGATACGGGTCGTAGACTTGTGGCGCACGTTCCCAAGCCGGTATTATTATGTCCAGTTCCAAGTGAAAACTGGCGATCACATCGATACCTACTGGACACAAGCAGGCTGGAAGGACGACCCATTCGGATTTTTGACTGTAAGAGACCCGGCAGCCCGTGCCGACCCAAATGCCATTACGCTCCCACGGTTGAATGGCACTGAGTCGTAAGTTTCCTCACGTCCTATACGTTGCGCGAATAAGTGGTCAGATCGGCGCCGCAGGCCGCCCTGCTACGTCCCGCCCAGCAATTCCGATAGTTTCCGTTGGAGTTCTGGCAGGTCTTGTTGCACCGTCGACCAGACAGTCGTCAGGTTGATATCCGCATAACCGTGGCTGAGCGCATTCCGCATGCGGTACGCCACGGCCCAAGGAATGTCCGGATGAGCGGCGGCGAAAGCTGGATCATTGTCCAGAATATTCCGCGCCGCCTCGCCCACGATCTCCAGATTCCGAATGACCGCGTCCTGCGTCCTGGTGTCCCTTTCGAATGCGCTACGGTCGAGGTCCTTCACGTAGTCCGCGATCCGGCTGATCGCCTCCACCATATGGGCAAGATAGTCCGGGGTCCGCCGAACCTTCCCACTCATACCGGGTCCGCGTCCGCCAGCAGTCGCTCCCGCAACGCACCTCTAAGCCCGCCGTCTGTTGTCACATGAACCGGGCAGCCCAGGAGCGCTTCCAGTTCCAACTCCATGGCCGCGAGATCGAACAGGGTGGTGGTGTCGGAGGTATCGACCAACAGGTCCAGGTCGCTGTCCTCGGTGTCCTCGCCACGCGCCACGGACCCGAACACGCGAGGATTGAACGCCCGGTGCGCCAGGACAATCCGCCGCACGCCCGTGCGATTGGTCGCGAACAAAGCCGAGGGTCTGGCACGCATGAGGGACCTTCCACCGCAACAATAGCACAAGCCCCGCACCGACGGCACGGAGTTTGCCACGCGAAGCCGCCAGTCGAACCGGGTAACTGCCCAAGGGTTGCGCCCGAACCTGGGGCGCGGCCATAACGCCATCACGATGAACAGCATCTTCCAAGGCGATGTCACCACCGCCGGCGGCCGCGCGCTTGCCTGGCTCGATGCGCTGGTGGTCGACCACGCCGTGTTCCGCCTGGTCTGGAGCAATTTTGCCGCCGTGGCGCCCGGACGGCTGTACCGCTGCAACCACCCGACGCCGGCGCGCCTCGCTGCGCTCACCCGTCGCTACGGCCTGAAGACGCTGATCAACCTGCGCGGCCGTACCGGCAACGGCTCGGACGCGCTGACCCGCGACGCCGCGCGTACGCTCGGCCTCGACTTCGTCGATGCGCCGCTGGAAAGCCGCGGCGCGCCGCAGCGAGACCGGATCCTGCGGCTCAACGACATCTTCCGTCTGATGCGCGCCCCGGCACTGCTGCACTGCAAGTCGGGCGCCGACCGGGCGGGGCTGGCGGCCGGGCTGTTCGTGCTGTTCCAGGGCGGCACCTCGCGCGAGGCGCTGGCCCAGCTTTCGCTGCGCTTCGGCCATATCAGGCAGGCGCGCACCGGGGTGCTGGACGCGTTCTTCCACCACTACGCGCGCGAGGCGGAGGGCCGAAAGCCGTTCCTCGACTGGGTGCGCGAGGACTACGATCATACCGCCTTGCTGCGCGACTTCCGCGCCAATGGGCTGGCCAGCTTCATCAACGACTGGGTCTTGGTGCACGAATAGCGATGGACCCGCACGACGTCATCGAGACGCTGCCGATCGCCGCCTGGCACGGGCCGTTCGACGCCGCGTTGCAGGCACGCGCGATCGACGCGCTGGAGGCCGGCCGCGTGCTGTTGCTGGCCAACCTGCCGTTCCGTCCCCTGCCCGACGAGACGCCCCTGCTGTCGCCCGCCGTCATGGGCAGCGAGCGGAAGAACATCAGCTTCGATCCGTCGAGCGGCGCGGTCGGCAATACCTCGCTGACCGGCGCCGAGGCGGACCGACTTCGCGCCATGCTGCGCCGCTTTGGCGACGCGGCGGAGACGCTGCTGCGCGATCTGCTGCCCGGCTACGCAGCGGCGCTGGAACGCGCACGCACCAGCTTCCGCCCGGCGGAGATCGCCGGCCGCGACTACTCGCCGCGGCACGACGACCGGTTGCTGCACGTCGATGCCTTCCCCAGCCGGCCGATGCGCGGTCGTCGCATCCTGCGGCTGTTCAGCAACATCGCCCCGGACGGTGCCCCGCGCGCCTGGCGGGTTGGCGAGCCGTTCCCGGACTTCGCTCGCCAGTTCCTGCCGCGCGCCGGTGCGGGCCTGCCGGGCAGCGGGTGGCTGTTGCAGCACCTGGGCGCCACCAAGGGGCGGCGCAGCGACTACGATCGGATCATGTTGCGGCTGCACGACACCGGAAAGCTCGACGCCGCCTACCAGTCTGGCGCGCCGCAGGCCGATGTATCGTTCGCGGCCGGCACCACATGGCTGTGCTTCACCGACCAGGTGCTGCACGCGGCGCTCGCCGGGCATTGCGCGCTGGAGCAGACCTTCTACCTGCCGGTTGCCGCGCTGGTGCATCCCGAGCGCTCGCCGCTGCGCGTGCTGGAGCGGCTGGCCGGCCGAGCGCTGGCGTAGCCGGCCCCTATTCGTCGTGCCTCGGAATGAGCGCGACGGCAGCAGCAGCCAGTGCGGAAGCCAGCGCGGCTACGGCAAAAGTCGCTGACAGCGACCACGTGACCAGCACGCCGGCCAGGGCCGCGCCAAGCGGGCCGCCCGCCATGTTCAGGCTCATCGAGACGGAAAGAACGCGGCCAAGCTCCGCCGGATCGGTGCGGCGCTGGCGCAGCGTCAGGACGCCGACATCGATCGGCCCCGCCGCGGCGCCGACCAGCATCATGCCCAGCACCAGCCCAGCCAGACCGAACTCCGCCGCGACCGGCCACGCCGCCAGGCTGGTCACCAGCATACCGAGCGCCATCACCCTCCGCTCCCGCCCCGCGATGCGCCGGTGGCCGGCGACCAAGGCGGCGATGCCACCGACCAGGCCGAGACAGGCCCAGAGCAGACCGGCGACCGTCGCGCCCATGCCACCGGCGAACTGCCGGGCCGCGAACACCGGCACGACCACGACCAGCACGCCCCATGAAACCTCATAAAGCGAATAAGCCACCGCCAGTCCCCGCAGCGTGGGCTGTCGGATGACACGCTGCAGCCCGCTCCATGCCTGCGTCAGCAGCGGACCCACACGCGGCAACTGGCCGCGCGGCCGACGAATGCTGCCGACGCACAATGCGGCTGCCGCGTAGATGACAGCGATCATGCCCAGTGCCGACGCCGGTCCGGCAAAGCCCACGATCGCGCCGGCCGACGCCGGTCCGACGATGTCGGTCAGCCCATGGATCGCGGTGTCCAGGGCGTTCACGCGGTCCAGTGCGGTCACCGGCACCAGGCGCGGCAATAGCGCGCGAATGCCCGCCGCGCTCAGCGGGCTGGTCAGCGAGAACAGACTGGTCAGCGTGAGCAGCACCGGCGCGCTTGCCCAACCAAACATATCGGCCGCGATCAGCGCAGCCACGCAAGCCGCGCTCGCCGCCATGTCGACGGTGATCGCCCAGACCGAGCCGACCCGGTCGATCAGCGCGCCGGCCACCGGACTGATGGCCAAGCCCGGTGCCATGGCGGAAAACGCCAGCCACCCGGCGAGCATCGGTGAGTCCATCTGCACCAATGCGTAGAGCACGATCGCCAGTGCGAACATGCGCCCCGCCAGTCGCGACAGCAGTGTGGCCAGTAACAACGCCCGCACTTCCGCCGTGCCGAGGAGCTGCCGATAGGAGAGGGCGTACGTGGGCGGTGGAGCGCCCCCGGCCCTTGTGTCGGCCATCACTGCGTCAGGCGTCGCCGCGATCCGGCGGGACGAGCGGGCGGAGAGCAGCAATCAGCTCAGGCAACCTGTCTCGCAACACGTCCCAGACGGTATCGAGGCTGACATTGGAATAGTTGTGGATCAGCCGGTTCCGCATGCCGATGATCTCGCGCCAGGGGATCTCGGGGTGGGCATCGCGGAACTGCACGGACACTCTTGCTGCGGCCTCGCCAATGACCTCCAAACTTCGGATGACGGCATTCTGGTGCAGCGCGCTGCCGACGAACTGCGCCTGGTCGAGGTCCGCGACGAATGCGAGCGCCTGACCGGCGGCGAACAGCATGTCGAACAGCAGAGGTTCATCGCGCGACATAGACCGGCTCGGCTTCCCGCAAGATCTGGCGACGCCGCAGATAGTTGGGGCTCTCCTCGACGGCCTTGCGCTCGACGAGATCGACGGGCCGGCCCAGCGCCTGCTGCAGCGCCTCCTCAACATCGAGCAGGATGGCGATGGTCGGTCGCACGTCCGGTTCGAATTGGACCAGAAAGTCGGCGTCACTGCGAGCGGGGTCGAAATCCTCGGCGCGCGCGGCGGAACCGAACACTTCCAGCCGCCGGACATGAAATCTCCGGCACAACTCGGCAATACTATCGCGTTTGGCGCTGACGGCGGCGTGCATGGCCGGCTCCGGTCGTGTGGGCGGGGCATGGCGGTGCCCGACCCGGGCCCGTGTAGCATGATCCGGTCACTCGACGTAGCGGGGTGGGGCGCCGACGATCGGGGCGGCCCTGGCCGCGGCATAGCGATAGAGGTTTTCCGAATTTGAATGTCAGGCCACGGTGACCGTCAGCTTCAGACCGAGCGCGCGCACGACGTTCAGTACGGTGGCGAATTCGGGCCGCCCGTCAGGGGACAGGGCTTTGTACAGGCTCTGGCGACCCAGGCCGGTGCGGCGGGCGATCTCCGTCATGCCCTTGGCGCGGGCGACATTGCCGAGCGCGTGGTTGATCAGCTCCGGGTCGCCGTCCGCGAACACGGCTTCGAGATACGCGGCGATGTCCTTGGGAGTTTCGAGGCGATCCGCGGTGTCCCAGGGGATAGTCCTCGTCTTGGTCACGGGGTTCTCCTAAAGCGACCGCGCGAGTGCCAGGGCCGCTGCGATGTCCCGACGCTGGTCGCGTTTGTCGCCACCGGCCAGCAGAAGGAGCTGGTCGATGGTGTGCCGTCGCCGGCAACGATCCGGCGCATTCGCCACCAGCTGAAGCTCAGTCAGCGCGCCGCAGGGGCTTTGTTCCGCGTCGGCGCCAGGGCGTTCGACAAATACGAGCGGAGTCTTGTCGAACCAAGCGGCCCAACGATCCAGCTTCTGCGATTGCTCGACACGCATCCGGAGCTGATCGCGAAACTCCGGTCCGCCGATCAGCCGTAATCCGCCGCCCGTCAGGTTCGACAGGCCGGCTTCGCGCGCTATGACGATGGCGTCGCTGCCAAGTGTCGCGGCTTTCCGCCCTGCCATTCTCGTCTTTGCTGCCGGCCTCAAGGAACGACGAGACCGGTGCGTGCCTCGATCAGAAGCAATGCTCCCTGTCGCGCGCGACGCCTGGTAGCTGAAGATGCTGCCGACACCAGGCATCCGCATCGGGGTCATTTGGATGGTGCAGCCAGTATACATACTTGCTCCGCTCGCCCGGGTCATCCTTCGGCACGTAGTTGTATTCGATTCTATAGCGATTAAATCGGTCGGCTTGGGAGGTGATTTCGACCAGATTCGGTAGCGTGACTGTCAGATAGCCCTCCGGATGATACTCGACGTGCGTATCTTCCTCGGCATTCAGGGTCAGTATCGGTTGTTTTTCATTCGAGCGAGTATTCTGCGCGACGATTTCCAGTCGTCCCGGGTCCACAACGCTGCATCTGTACACCTGGGTCAGGATGACCCAGGTGCTCCCGGGGATATCGACGCGTTCCGCCGGTTCGGGTCCACAGGGCGGGCCGGCGAAGGCGATGCCGAGGATCAGTGCCCATGGCACAGTCGCAATCGCATGCACCAATCCGATCAATTGACTCATGGCTTGGGACCCGCATCCGTTCGTGCTAACGCGCAAGAAGTATCGATCAGAGGTGAGGCTTCACCAACCCAGCGGCGTAGGCATCATACCCTCCGACAATGAATGGCAAATTGCGCGGATTGATGAAGTAGGGGCCCGACTTGTCACCAGTCCCCAGCAGGTTTGCAGCGCCAGCCGCGATCAGGGCCTCTGTTTTCGTGTAGCCGGCCGCGGCCGCCACTGCACCGAAGTTGAAATTCCCGAAGTCGATGAAGGTGCGGTTGATCCGACCATCGCTGCCGTATGTCCTTTGGTAATCCATGAGGCCACCCGGGGCAAACAGTGCAACCATGGCCGCCTCGCGATCGGGGTGCGGCAGCCGGCTCAGCAGCTGGCCGATCTCCTCATTCCGCGCCAAGGAAACCTCAGCAGGCTGCAATAGCGGCCCACCGGTCCTGGGATCCTGCACGACGGAGCCGTCGTCCAGCGTGACCGGCACCGGGTCGCCGCCGCTGCCCGCCGTGGTTCCCGTGCCGGTGGCGGCATCAGTATCGGGCAGGTCCCGACTGCGCCGCGGGAACGGGTGTTGGCCGAGATGATCGGAAGTGGGAACGCCCCCGGAGTCATTGCCGGTTCGCTGACTTGAAGGCAGCCGCTGTAGAGGCGCCTGTGGTTTCCCCAACGTCATCCGACCGAACTCGACCCACGGATATCCTGGCCGCGGCCCGTCATAATCATCCGGGATCAAGATGGCGCGGAAACAGACCGCGTGCGGCCAAATGCCCGCAGGGAGCGATGCCCCTTCGGGCACCCAGATGGCCGGAAGCTCCACCCGGTCAAACCCCATCGGCTCGCGAGATTGTGCAGCCATAGCCACTCCTTGGTTCGCTATATGTTCCACCAAGAAGGCGCCCTCGTGTCAATCCAATCATGCCGCCGGCAGCAGCCATCCCTGCGCGACTGCACCGGCAATCGCCGCCTCTGCCACGTCGCATAACGCCGGCGATTAGCGGCCATAGGTTTCAGGATGGACTACGGGTGGGTTTTGCCGGTACTGCGGCAATAGGCCGGCATATTGACGCCGTTTTTCCGTTTTCAAAGATTGAAGCCGGTCTGTTCGGCCCTTCGCCCACGCTCGCGCGGAGCGCGGCGGAAGCCCTCGTGCCGGCCGAGCGGTAGCAGGTCCGGCTTCATGCCGGCCAGCAACTCACGGATGGTCATGATCTGGATTTTCTGATCGTGCCCGAGGCCTGTGTCGAGCAGAAACCGCGGTCCGGTGATCGACGGTTTTCCCGCTGCGGGCTGCGGTAAAGCCGTGGATGGCGGGCCCTCGCCCGCCATGACGGTGAAAGAGACGGCTTCACGCCGCGTGCCGGCGGCACTGCTACGCGGCCTCGGCCCCGCCGCCAGCCCCGCCGTCCCGGATCAAGCCGGGAACGGCGAGGGGTTCGGCCGGAAGCCTAGCTGTGCCAGCGGAACTCCTGCGCCTTCCGCTGCGAGCCCAGGCTGAGCTTGACGTTGACCAGCGCTGGCCCCCTGAAGTTCATCGCCTCGTCGAGCGCGCCGCGCAGGTGCTTCGGGTCCTCGACATAGAAGCCCTTGCCGCCGAATGCCTCCATCATCAGGTCGTAGCGGGCGCCCCAGATCAGCGAGTTCGGCCGCATGTTGAGCATCGGGTTGTCCGGGATCGCCTCCATGCCCGGCCCGATGCCGCCGTTGTTGAACACCACGATCTTGGCCGGCATCCCGTAACGGCACAGCGTCTCCATCTCCATGCCGGAGAACCCGATCGCCGAGTCGCCGGAGACGTGGATGATCGGCTTGTCGGGATGCACGACACAGGCGGCGATGACGATGCCCAAGCCGACGCCCATCGTGCCATAGCTGCCGGCATCCAACCGTGAGCGCGGGTTGTAGTTCGGCAACTGGGTGCGGCCGATATCCATCGTGCTGGCGCCCTCGCTGCAGATGATCGCGTTCTTCGGCGCCCAGGCGGCGACGTCGCGCAACAGCCGGTAGTAGCCGCCCGGTGCGGACTCATCGGCGATCTGCGGCGCGATCAGCGCTGCGTTCTCGGCCGACTTCTTGGCGATCGCCGCGCGCCACGGCGTCTCCTTCGGGTAGAACCACTGCCGGTTCGCCAGCGCCTGATTGAGCTGCCCGACGATCGCCTTGCCGTCGCCGACCAGCGCGACCTCGGCCGGCTTGTTCTGGTGCATCGCCTCCGCTTCGATGTCGAGCTGGATCACCCGCACATCCTTGTTGTAACGCGGCGGCAGGCCGAAATGCATGATCCAGTTGAACCGCGCGCCCATCAGGAACACGACGTCCGCCTGTTGCAGCGCGAGGCTGCGCGACGCGCCAACCGACAGCGGATGGTCGTCGGGCATCACGCCCTTGCCCATCGGCGAGGCGAGGAACGGCAGTTGCGTTTTCTCGATGAACGCGCGCACCTCGTCTTCGGCGCGCGAGAAGGCCATGCCCTTGCCGATGATCACCAGCGGCCGTTCGGCGGACTGCAGCACGTTCAGCGCCTGGTCGATGTACTCCGGCATCGTCTGGATACGCGGCGGATCGGGGCATTTCGCAGTCTCAATCACCTTATCAACGTCGCATGAGCCGGTGATGATGTCGTCGGCGATGTCGAGATAGGCGGCACCAGGCCGACCGTAGATCGATTGCCGCACCGCCATCTCCACGTAGAACGGGATGCGGTTCACGTGCTCGATGGCGTGCGCCCACTTGCTGACCGGCGTCGCGATCACCACCTGGCGCTCCTCCTGGAAGGCGCCCATGCCGTTGCGGTAGGTTTCCGATGCGCCGCCGATCAGCAGCATCGGCCAGCAATTCGACTGCGCGTTCGCGAGGCCCGCGAGGCCGTGGATGACGCCGGGGCCGGTGACCACGATACACGCGCCGGGGCGGCCGGTCAGGTAGCCGACGGCGCCGGCGGCATAGGACGCGGTCTGCTCGTTGCGCATGCCGATATAGGGCAGGCCGACTTTCTGCGCTGCCTCGGCGAGCGGACCGACCGGGAACCCGACCACGCCGAACATGAATTGCACGCCCTGTTCCTTGAGGCTCTTCGCCAGCAAGTCGGCGCCTTTGATCTCAGCCATGTTTCCTCCTGACATCGGGCGGCCACGATCGGCCCCGGTTACGAACAAACTCTCACGACGGTCACATTACGCATATATGGCGCCACGGCAAATCCCGCCGGGTGGCTCACAGCACCGGCTTCATCGCCTGCAGCTCCTTCGGCCACACAGTATGGGCATTACCGCCACTCCATTCGGTCAGGATCATCTGGGCGTATTTGTTGAGGCCGGTGTCGTCGAAGGCGACGCGCTTCGCCGGCAGCGGCAGATCGGTGAACTCGGTGCTCGCCAGTGTGTCGCGCAGCTTCACACCGTCGCGGCTGGCGGCCTTCTCCAGTGCCTGGCGGATGATCATGCCGATGCTGTAGCCCATGCCGAGCTGCTCATTGTTGGACGGATAGGGCGCATCAGGATGCGCCTTCTTGTAAGCATCGTTCAGTTCGCTTTCGCCCGGCACCGCGAGGTCCCAATTCCAGCTCCATGGCATGAACACACCATCGGCCGCGGCGCCCAGCGTCTTGCCCGCCGAGTCAGTGGATACGCCGCCGGCCGCGGCGACCGGCGTCTTGATGCCCAGGCCACGCAGCGTCTTCAGCACCAGCACCGCATCATTGAGAAAGGCGCTGAGGAAGATCGTCTCCGGCTTGTTCTGCAGGATCGGCGACACGATCACCGACGGATCGGTAAGATTGCCCTGAAAGTTCACCTGCGTGACGATCGGCAGGCCGATGCGCTGCGCCTCCAGCGGCAAGGTCTTCGCCACCGACATGCTCACCGCGTCCGACCCCATGAAGATGGCGCACGACTTCGGCGCCGATCCGTGTTCCGCCTTGAACATGTCTACCAACGCATCCATCGCGAAGTTCCAACTGTAGCTGCCGGGCGTGGTGATCTTGAAGGTGTATTTCATGCCGCGCTGCGTCAGTGGATCGGCGTAGGACGATGTGACGATGGGGATCTGCGCCTTCTCCGCCTCCACCTGTGCGGCCAGCGTGATCGCACTGGCGGTGGCGCCGAACAGCACCACCGCATGGTCCTGGTCGATGATGCGTCGCGTCACGCTGGCGCCCTGGGTCGGGTTCTCCGACGTGGTGTCGGCAACGATCGGCTTCAGCTTCGCGCCGCCCAGGGATTTGATGCCGCCATCGCGGTTGATCTGCTCGACCGCGAGCAGGAAGCCCCAGACCGCGCGCTGGCCGTTCTCGCCCAGGCCGCCGGTCAGCGAATTCGGCGCACCGACCACGAGCTCGGGTTCATCCGCCCGGCCGGCGCGAGCGCCCAGCATGGATGCCGCGGCCATCAACGCTGCTAGACTGTCCCGACGTGACATCTGCATGGTTGTTTCCTCCCTTGTTGATCAAATCCCCAGATAGGCTCGGCGAACGAAATCCGAATCCTGCAGCGCGGCGCGGTCACCCGTCAGCAGCACCCTGCCGTTCTGCAGGATGACGCCGTGCGTCGCCAGTTCAAGACAGGTGGCGTTCTGCTCGACCAGCAGGATCGTAGTGCCTTGTGCATTGATCGCCGCAAGACGCTCGAACACAAGGTCCGCCAGCAGCGGCGACAGCCCGAGCGACGGTTCGTCCAGCATCAGCAGCGTCGGCGAATTCATCAGCGCGCGGCCGATCGCAAGCATCTGCTGCTCGCCCCCCGACAACGTGCCGCCGAACTGGCGCCGCCGCTCGGCAAGGCGTGGGAACAATTTGTACACGGCATCCAGAACGGTGTCTTTGTCATCGCGCCGGCGGATGAAGCTGACTGTCAGGTTCTCCTCCACAGTCAGGTTGGGAAAGATGCGTCGGCCTTCCGGCACATGGGAAATGCCAGCCCATGCCACCTGATGCGGACTGAGGCCATTGCACGCGCTGCTGTCGAAGGTAATGGAACCGGATCGCGCCGGTACCAGGCCCGAAATGCAACGCAGGATACTGGTCTTGCCGGCGCCGTTCGCGCCGAGCAGCACGAACACCTCGCCAGCCTCGAACGAGAAGGACACATCGCGCACCGCCACCATGTCGCCATAGGCCACAGTCAGACCAGCGATGGCCAGCGCGGTCATCGCAGCGCGTTCCGCCTGGTGCCGAGATACGCCTCGATCACATGCGGATCGTGCGCGATCTGCGACGGCGTGCCATCGGCGATGACGGTGGCGTTGTGCAGCACCACCAGACGTTCTACCATCGCCGCCAGCACCGATAGCACATGCTCGACCACGACCACGGTGATGCCGTTCGAGCGGCTGAGCGCCATAATCTCGCCGATGAGTTCCTCCGCTTCGTCATGCGTCAGGCCCGACAGGCTCTCGTCGAGCAGCAGCACGCGACAATGACCGACGATGGCGCGGCCGATCTCCACCTTCTTGCGGTCGGCCAACGTGATTTCCGCCGGCATGCGGTCGGCCTGCGCGCCGAGCCGCAGGCGTTCGAGCACGTGCGCGACCGCATCGCGCCAGTTCTGACCGGGTGGCATGGACTGGCGGGCGGCGACTTCAATGTTCTCCCGCACCGTCATCGAGCTGAACAGCCGCACCTTCTGAAAGGTCCGGCACAAACCTGCGCGGCGCCGCTGATGCACCGGCAGGTGCGTGCAGTCCGCACCGAAATAGCGGACGGTGCCGGTGGTGGGCGGCAGGTTGCCGCTGACGATTTCGAACAGCGTCGATTTGCCGGCGCCGTTGGGGCCGATCAGGCCCATGACCTCGCCTTCGCGCACGGTGAAGGATACATCGCGCAGAGCGACCAGACCGTTGAAGCGGCGGCCGATATTGGTCACTTCCAATGCGGGGAAGTTCATCGCTGGCGTCCTCTCGACAGCACACCGACGATCCCTTGTGGCGCCCACAGCACGACGATCAGCAATACCAGCCCATAGACAAGGATATCGACACCGATGAGGCCGAGTTTGGTCGCACCCCAATTGGTGGCCTCCGACACCACAATCATCAACGCACCGCCGATGATCGGTCCCATGGCGGTACCGAGACCGCCGATCAGCGCCGGCAACTGCAACTGGATCGCCTGCCCTAACCCGAAGGCGGACTCCGGATCGATCGCCTGATAGAACTGCATATAGAGCCCGCCGGCCAGCGCGGTCATCGCGGCGCTGACCAGAAAGCCGAGCAGCTTGGTGCGGAACACGCGCACCCCTGCCGCGGCGGCTGCTATCTCATCGTCGCGGACCGCTCGCATCTCCAATCCGAAGCGGCTGGCGAGGATGCGCTGCGTGATCCAGTAGTAGAGGACCACGAAGACCAGCCCGGCATACACGAACGGCGCTGGCGAGCGCGATTGCAGCGCCCACAGGGAATTGCCGAGGAATTTCAGCGCCAGGCCGTTGTCGCCGCCGGTGAGATCGACATAGTGGCGCGCCAACTGGTCGAATGCCAGAGAAACCGCGACGGTCGCCAACGCGAAGAACACGCCACGCATCCGCAGCGTCATGCTGCCCATCACCAGCGCGACGGTGAGCGCGACCAGCGCGCCGGCCCAGACACCGATCCAGGGCGGCACGCCGAGTTCGTTGAACAGGATCCCGGTCACGTAGCAGCCAAGGCCGAGAAACACGCCGTGACCGAGCGAGAGCTGTCCGCCGATACCCGCCACGATGTTCCATGCCTGGCCGAGCGCGATGAAGATCAGCGCGCGCACCGTCGCGGCCAAAATGTAGTTGTTGACGAACGGCAGCGCCGGCAGGGCTGCAACGACCGCGATCGGAAGGAGAGGGCGCACCTATTCGGTCCGGAAACCAAACATGCCGGTCGGCCGATAGGCGATGAAGAACAACAGCAGCACATAGAGTGGCACGTCCTGCAAGGCGGAGTTCCACAGCATGGCCGTGAGCTGCTGCACCATGCCGCAGAAGATGCCACCCAGGAACGATCCGCGGATGCTGCCCAGCCCGCCGATCGTCGTCGCGATGATGGCGATCGGCATCAGCGACAGGCCCTTGGAGGGATCGGTCGGATAGTAGGTGACCATGATCGTGCCGGCGATGCCCGCCAGCCCGCAGGCGAGCGCGAAGGCACTGATGTTGATGAACTGCGACGACAGGCCGACGAGTTCCGCCGCCTCGATATCGTCGGCCACGGCACGCACGGTCCTGCCCCAGTGCGTGCCGAGCAGCAAGGCCTCGACCGCGATCGTGGCGATCACGGCGACGATGAACGCAACGACCTGCGCGGCGGAGATGAATAACGGACCGATCAGGAGATACTGGCTGCCGAACATCGACGGCGCGGATCGGGTGTCGGCGCCGAAGATCACCTGTGCCAGCATTTGCAGCACAAGGCCGAGACCGATCGCGGCAAGCAGTTGCTGCAAGGTGGCGAAGCCGACGAAGCGCCGGTAGACAAGTTGATATTGCGCCGCGCCGAGCAGTGCCATGAGCAGGAAGCTGAAAGGAATGGCGTAGAGCGGATCGATGCCGAACGTCGCAGAGACGACGCCGACATACATGCCGTACATTACCAGGTCGCCGTGTGCGAAGTTGACGATGCGCATCACGCCGAAGGCCAGGCTGAAGCCGATCGACAGCAGCCCGTACACACCGCCGACCAGGATACCGCTCAACAGTGCCTGGCCGACCGGGACGAGCGCGGCTTCGAAGCCGCTCACACGCCACCCCTGTCATTGCGAGGAGCGTAGCGGTGCCCGGGCTTGACCCGGGCAAGCAATCTCGTGCCAGCGTGGCACGACGTCACGGCGAGCACCACGGGCAATGAGCGCGTTGCTTTATCGCGCGCACTCGCATGGAGATTGCTTGCCCGGGTCAAGCCCGGGCACCGCTGCGCTCCTCGCAATGACAGTGGTCGGCAACGCTGCGCCGCCACGCTATCGATTGCCGGAACGCGCCTGCTTCCACGCCTCGAAGTCGCGCTTCGCGTCGTCGCCCGCGACCGGGAACAGCCCGGGCAACGCGCGTCCGCGCGCCACCTCCACCTCGGCGAACTCCTCGTACAGCGTGGTGGTCAGCGCTTCCTCCGTAACCTCATCCACAATGTCCGGAGGAATCACCACAACGCCGTCACAGTCGCCGACGATGATGTCGCCCGGGTACACCGCCACGCCACCACAGGCGATCGGCAAATTCAGATCGCACGGGTGATGCGCGATCGGGCTGGGCGGCGACGAGGCGCGCCGATGATATGCCGGCAGCCCGGTCTTGAAGATGCCGTCGGTGTCGCGCAGCCCGCCATCGGTGACGATGCCGGCACAGCCGCGTGCCTTAAGCCGTCCGACATAAAGATCACCGGCCGACGCGGCACGCGCATCGCCGCGCGAATCGACGACCAGTACATGGCCTGGCGGACAGGTCTCCATCGCCTGGCTCTGAATCTGCCCGCGCGGCCCGCGCGCGTTCGGCCCATCCTTGTCCTCGCGCGACGGGATGAAGCGCATGGTGAACGCGATGCCGACCATACGCGGAATGTCGTGGCGGATAGGCCAGACATCCTGCATGAACATGCTGCGCAGGCCGCGCCGGTTCAATACGCCGGTCAGCGTCGAGGTACCGACGCGCAGCAGCGCCTCGCAGGTTTTCGCCGACAATTCGCTCATTTGTTTTCTCCCACTTGCACCGGCCGCCGCGGAGCCATCGGCGCGGCGCGGATGCTGCTCAGGTCGAGCTCCGGCATCGCCACGCTGAGTTGCTTCAGCACGCCATTCGCCAGGTCGTTGTAACTTTCGAAGCCCTGCCGTAGCCGCTCGCGCCATCGCGGCACCCCGCCATTGGCATGCAGTTCGAATGCTGATTCGCGGCCGTCGAGCGCCGATGACACGTGGTCCCACGCCATCTGCAACAGCGCGGCGCGCTGCAACGCGGTGTAGCCGCCACCGCCGAACGATTCCTCCAGCCCCGCCGCCACTTCGGGCGCGGCGAGGTCACGATCTGTCGGCGCAACGATCAGCGATGAACCCGGCACGATCCGCAGCATCTCGCTCATCCGCGGCCGCGCCTTCAGCATGGCGATGCTGCCCGCGGCGAGATGGCACTGGTTGGGATAGCAGTACCCTTCCGCCGTGAACTGCGGATCGCGTTCCGCTGCGACCTGACAGCTTCGCACCGTCTGCACGTCGGTGACCAGATCGAGCAGATAGTCGATCGTCGCGTTATGCGTCGTTAGGCCCATCGCATGCGTGCAGGCCAGCGCCAGTCCCAGCGTGAACTCCGCTTTTGCCAGCCAGCAGTAGAGCTGATGCCAGAACAGCCAGCGTGCGATCAGTTCCGGCGACGGATCCACCAGGAACATGCGTTCCCATGGAACAAACACATCGTCGAGCCACATCTGCCCGTCCAGCTCATCGTAGCGGCTGCTGAGCGGCGACGCGAACGGATTGGCGTCACGCGTCGCGATCCTGCGGCAGATGAGGGTGACGCCCGGCGCGTTCACCGGCACCACGAATGTGGCTCGGTGGCCGTCGTAATCGGTGCCGCAAAGCGCCCCGATATATACGTCCTCGGCGTACGCCGGGCTGGTGTGCATGCCGATCTTGCCGCGCAGCACCACGCCTGCATCGGTCTCGCGCACGATGCGCAGCGCCGCGCGTTCGGCCGGATCCTGGCGCATGCGGTAGCCGA